>Ga0315902_10000085_pt1 | contig 149637 bp, 148 predicted proteins | sample LakEriMetagenome_9_FD_203523 | JGI IMG/M metagenome (GOLD analysis project Ga0315902, IMG submission 203523) | Freshwater fungal communities from buoy surface, Lake Erie, Ohio, United States - Buoy 12 MA117 | ecosystem: Environmental > Aquatic > Freshwater > Lake > Lake biofilm | place: USA...
ACGGTCCGCAGCGCCTTCGCGCGCGGCCCCACGGGGCCCTCCGCCTACCGCCCCCACCCGCGCATCACGCACGCAACGCGTAATGGCTTCGCGCCGGAGCGCTCGCCGCAGGGACTCCGGCTGCATCACGTCTGGATTTCGCGCCGGAAGTTACCGAGCCGGCGACAAGACTTCCGCGCGCGAAGCGCGTGGTGTGGGGTGGGTGGGGGATGTGGGTCCGGGGGCGCCTGTGCGCAGCTGAGGAGCGCAGGGACAGGCGGAAAAAGAAGCGCGCATGAGCGCCGCCGGGCCGCCCCAAGGCGCGAAGGCCCCCTCGGGGGGAAGAGAGCCACACGCAGTGGGCGAACGTGGGGGCACACCATTTGAGCCGAAGGCGAGTTCGCGCGCTTCCCGCCTGGCGCGAGCACCGCAAGGGAGCCCGAAGGGCCTGCGCAGTTGAAGCCCCCGGGCCCACACCCCCCGCCCGCCCCGCACCACGCGCCGAGTCGGAGGCAAACGCCCCCACCAAGTCGGAAAAAAACGAAGTGATCCCTTGAAACTCAAGCCGCAGCGGGCTGAGTCGGCTCGGTCTGTCCGAGCAGCGCCGCCATCTCTTTGCGATAGCGATTGAGCTCTTGCACGCTCTGGAAGCTGCGCTCCATGAGCAGACTCATGTTGTGCAGGATGCGCTCGACCACCTTGCTTTCCCACACCGCGTCGAAGTGGATCTGCTTGTCCAGCCAATGCTCCAGCCATTTCGGATCCGGCAGGCGGCTTTGGATGGTGTCGCGCGGGAACAGGTTCTTGTTCACATGCAGATTGGTCGGGTGCAAGGCCTGCGCCGTGCGCCGGGCACTGGCCATCAGCACACCGATCTTGGCGAAAGCCGCACGCGCCTCATTGCCGCAGTTCTGGATGGCACGCTTCATATAGCGCAGGTAGGCGCCACCGTGGCGCGCCTCATCCTGGCTCAGCGTGTTGTAAATGTGTTTGATCACCGGCTCGGTGTGCCACTGGCTGGCGCGGCGGTACCAGTGGTTCAGGCGGATCTCTCCGCAAAAGTGCAGCATCAGGGTTTCCAACGCGGGCGCAGGCTCGAACTCGAAGCGCACCTCATGCAGCTCCTGCTCGGTGGGCATCAGGTCGGGCCGAAAGCGGCGCAGGTACTCGATCAGCACCAGCGAATGCTTTTGCTCCTCGAAAAACCAGATCGACATGAACGCCGAAAAGTCGCTGTCGTTGCGGTTGTCACGCAGGAACATCTCGGTGGCTGGCAACGCCGACCACTCGGTGATCGCGTTCATCTTGATGGTCTGGGCCTGCTCGTCCGACAGCTTGGACGCGTCGAAGGTGGACCAGGGAATGTCCTTGTCCATATCCCAGCGGACGGACTCGAGCTGCTTAAACAATTCAGGGTAGAGCATGGCAGTTTTCAGAGCTGCCCGAATTTTAAGCGGCGACCCAGGGATTTAAGCGGCGCGGGTTATAGGGGTCGCGCCCGACGGGGCGCACTTCCCCCTTCTGATCAGGTGGTTTTCGGCTCGATCAGAATGCGGCCTTCCTGTGCCGTCCGGACCCCGACCCCCATGAAACACCTCCTCATCGCCTGCGCGCTCTTGACCGGCTCGATCGGTACAGCCTGGGGCCAGCAGACCCCCGCCTGCCCGGCCCTTCTGAACCACACCTTCCCTCGGCTGCAAGACGAGAAGCCGCAGTCCCTGTGCCAGTACAGCGGCAAGGTGCTGCTGATCGTCAACACGGCCAGCTACTGCGGCTTCACCCCCCAATACAAGGGCCTCGAAGAACTGCATGCCCGCTACAAGGACCGGGGCCTCGTGGTGCTGGGTTTCCCGTCCAACGACTTCGACCAGGAAAGGGGCAGCAACAAAGACATCGCGGACTTTTGCGAGAACACCTTCGGGGTCAAATTCCCCATGTTCGCCAAATCGGCGGTGCGCGGCAGCGACGTCAACCCCCTGTTTCGCCAGCTCGCCGCCGACAGCGGCCGACAGCCGCTTTGGAACTTCCACAAATACCTGGTGGGCCGCGATGGGAAAGTGATTGCTAACTACACAAGCATGACCGGCCCCACAGACCGCACCCTGGTCGGAGCCATTGAACGGCAATTGGCGGCAGGGGGCTTGCAGGGCAAAAACTGAGCGGTAATAATGCAGACTGGACAGTTCAACCCACCGCCACCGCCATGCACACGCTCACTGATCTCTGCGCAGGAACCGCGACGCGGCTGGGTCTCTCCACGGCTTATGGCTGCGAAGTCGGACCGGCGCCCTGCGCCGGGCTGAAATCCCGGGGCGGTTCTTCTCCTCCTCCCTCTCTCCCTTCTTCGTTCCGGGGCACTTCGCAGTCTTTTTCTACTTCGCAGCCTTTTTCTCTTCCCCAAAGGCCCACAGGGGCATCGCGTTGTTGAAGGTCGCCGTCGTCGGCTCCGGCATCTCGGGCCTGGCGGCGTGCCACGCGCTGCGCGGTCACGCCCACGTCACCCTGTTTGAGTCGGGCGACTATTTCGGCGGCCACACCCACACGGTCGATGTGACCCTGCCTGACCCGCAGGGCCAGAGCGTCACCCACGGCGTGGACACCGGCTTTCTGGTGTTCAACGAACGCACCTACCCGAACCTCATCGCGCTGTTCGAAGAACTGGACGTGGCGACGGCCGCATCGGACATGTCGTTCTCGGTGCAAGTGCCACAGGCCCTGGGCGCACAGGCCCTGGAGTGGAGCGGCACCAACCTGGACACCGTCTTCAGCCAGCGTGCCAACCTGCTGCGCCCGCGTTTTTGGCGCATGCTGCGCGATCTGGTTCGCTTCAACACCCTGGCCACGCGCCTGGCCCAATCGGGCGCCGACGCGGCCCTGATGCAACCTCTGGGCGCGTTTCTGGAGCAGCATCGCTTTTCGAAAGAATTTCGCGACTGGTACTTCCTGCCCATGCTCGGATGCATCTGGAGCTGTCCGACCGACCAGATGCTGCAGTTCCCGGTCAGCACCATGATTCGCTTTTGCCACAACCACGGCCTGATCCAGGTCACTGGCCGCCCGCGTTGGTGGACGGTGCGCGGCGGCGCACGCCAGTACGTGCGCAAGATCGTCGCCGGCGTTGACGAGGCGCGACTGGCCACCCCCGTGCGCGCGATCACGCGCGATGCGCAGGGCGTGCAGGTGCGCACCGACGCGGGCACCCAGCACTTTGACCGTCTGGTGCTGGCCACCCACAGCGACCAGGCCCTGAGCCTGCTGGCCGACGCCTCGCCCCTGGAGCGCGAGTTGCTGGGTGCCATCCGCTACCAGCCCAATCGCGCAGTGCTGCACACCGACACCTCGGTGCTGCCGCAGCGGCGCAAAGCCTGGGCCGCCTGGAACTACGAGCGCGGCACTGACAGCGCCGAGGAAACCCGGGTGTGCCTGCACTACCTGCTCAATCAGCTGCAGCCTCTGCCCTGGACGCAGCCGGTGGTGGTCTCCCTCAACCCGGTGCGCGCCATCGACCCGTCGCATGTGATGGGCGAATACGACTACGCGCATCCCGTCTTCGACCTGGCCGCCATCCGCGCGCAAACCCGCATGCACCAGGTGCAGGGCCAGCGCGGTACCTGGTTCGCTGGCGCCTGGATGGGGTATGGCTTCCACGAAGACGGCCTGAAGGCCGGCCTCGCCGCGGGCCGCGCCCTGCGCGCGCACGCCCAAGGGGCAGCCGATGCAGCGCCCGTGCCGACGCGCGCGACCGAGGCGGTCACATGACTGCGCGCACGCCCCATCCGCTGGCCGACGCACCCGCGCAGCCGCTGATCGGGTTCGGCCAGGTGCGGCACACCCGCCTGCGACCCGCGCGCAATGCCTTCGTCTATCCCACCTACTTCCTGCTGCTGCCCCTGCGCGCGATGCACCGCGCCGGCAGCGCCACGCTCGCCCACAACCGTTGGGGCGCACTGAGCTTTCATGACCGCGACCACGGCGATGGCCGCGACAACGCGCTCGAATGGCTGGACGCGCTGCTGCAAAGCGAGGGCATCACCGACGCCGACGGCGAGGCCTGGCTGCATTGCTACCCGCGCGTGCTGGGCTTCACCTTCAAACCGGTGAGCCTCTGGTATTGCCACCGCGCCGACGGCAGCTTGCGCGCCATCGTTGCCGAGGTGAACAACACCTTTGGCGAGCGCCATTGCTACTTGCTGGACGCGCCGGCCTTCGGCGCCGAGCTGCGCGCCGACAAGGTTTTTCACGTCTCCCCCTTCAACACGCTGGCAGGCGGCTACCGTTTTCGTTTCATGGTCACGCCCGGGTGCACACGCACCGTGGTGCGCATTGACTACGACGATGACGAAGGCGCGCTGCTACAAACCAGCGTGAGCGGTGCACTCGAGCCCCTGACCGCGGCCTCTGCGCGGCGCGCGCTGTGGCGCCATCCGGCCATGACCCTGGGCGTGATCGCCCGCATCCACTGGCAAGCGCTGCGCCTGTGGTTCAAGCGCGTTCGATTTGTGCGCAAGCCCGCACCGCCCGAACTTTTCGTCACTCGCTGACCCCTCGAATTTCACGACGGACATGAATACGCAGACGACCACTCTGGCCGAATTCGCCCCCCCCGCGGGCGCGCCGGCCGCCGCGCGCACCGCGCTCAAGCTGCTGCAACGTCTCCAGCAAGGTACGCTGACCGTGCAACTGCCCGATGGCAGCCTGCGCCGCTTCGGCAATGGGCAAGAGCCCAGCGCCATGCTCACGCTTCGCAACTGGAACGCCTGCGCCGCGGCCCTCAAATCGGGCGACATCGGCTTTGCCGAAACCTACATCGCCGGCGACTGGACCACGCCACACCTGGCCGACCTGCTGCGTGTGTTCATCGCCAACCGCCGCGAAGTCGAAGACGTGATCTACGGCACCTGGGCGGGCCGCCTCTTGCATCGCGTGCGCCATCTGCTCAATCGCAACACCCGCGCCAACAGCCAGAAAAACATCCACGCCCACTACGACCTGGGCAACGCCTTCTACAGCCTGTGGCTGGACGGCACGATGAACTACTCCTCGGCCTGGTTCGAGGGCAACCTCGTGCAACCCATGCAAGACGCACAGCGCGCCAAGGTGCGCCGCGCGCTGCGCATGGCCCAGGTCCAGCCGGGCGACCGCGTGCTGGAAATCGGTTGCGGCTGGGGCGCGCTGGCGGAATCGGCGGTACGCGACTTCCAAGCGCACCTGACCGGGGTCACCCTGTCCACCGAACAACTGCAGCATGCGCGCGAGCGGATGGCGGTGTTCAACACGCCGCAGGCCAGCGCCGAGTTGCGGCTTCAGGATTACCGCGACATCCAGGACGGCCCCTACGACGCGGTCTGCTCCATCGAGATGGTCGAGGCCGTGGGCCGCGAGTTCTGGCCCACCTACTTCAGCACCATCGCGCGCCTGCTCAAACCGGGCGGCCGCGCCTGCATCCAGAGCATCGTGATCGACGACGCGCTGTGGGAGCGCTACATCCGCTCCACCGATTTCATCCAGCAATACATCTTCCCGGGCGGCTGTCTGCCCTGTCCGCGCGAATTTCGCCGCGAAGCGCAGGCCGCCGGTCTCACAGTGGTGGACGAACTCGCGTTTGGGCCCGACTATGCCGAAACGCTGCGCCGCTGGCGCGACACCTTCCTGGCCGCCAAGGCGCAGGTCCTGCAACTGGGATTTGATGAGAGGTTCATCCGCACATGGGAGTTCTATCTCGCCTACTGCGAAGCCGCGTTCGACGAGGCCAATATCGACGTGGTGCAGTACACGCTGCAAAAAGCCTGAGGTTCGGTCTGAACACCGGCCTGTTCGCCTGCGCGCTAGCCGCTTGCCTGGTCGCCTCACCGGCGCACGCCACCACGTCACCGAGCCCGCTGCCCCCCGCCGTCACGGCGCAGGCGGCGACCGAGCTCGTGCCGCTCGGGCGCGGTCGCCTGACGTTCTGGGGCTTTGAGGTCTATGACGCCGCACTGTGGACAGCGCGGGGCTTTCGCGCGGCCCAGTTCGCGAGCCAGCCCTTGGTCCTGGAGCTGACCTACCAACGCAATTTCGTCGCCGACGAAATCAGCCGCGTCTCCTTGAAGGAAATGCGTCGCCACGGCGAGTTTGATGCGGCTCAAGGCGAGCGCTGGCAGGCCCAGCTGACGGCGGCCCTGCCCGACGTGCGGCGCGGCGACCGACTGGCCGGCGTGCACCGTCCGGGCCAGGGCGTGAGCTTCTTTCACAACGGTCGTCTGACCGGCGAAGTGGCGGATGCCACCTTCGCCCGTCTGTTCTTCGCGATCTGGCTCGGCGAGGCCACCTCGGCGCCCGAGCTGCGCCAGGCCCTGATCGCGGGTGCGACGCGTCCATGAACACGGGCGCGCAGGCTCATCTCGTGGTCGGTGTCGCCGACAGCCTGCGCTATGGCCTGCTGGGTCTGCCCCTGGCCTTCGTGGCCCTGCCCCTGTATGTGGTCGTGCCCCATCACTACGCCAGCGTGCTGGGCGTGCCGATCGCGTTACTTGGCGCCGTCTTGCTCGCGGCGCGCTTGCTCGATGCCTTTGTCGATCCGCTCATTGGCCGCGGCATCGACCGCCTCTACGCGCGTTCGGTGCGTGCGGTCTTGACCGTGAGCGCTCTCGCCGCCGTCCTGCTGGTGCTGGGGTTCGGTCTGCTTTTCTTTCCGCCGGTGCGTGGTACGAACGCCCTGCTGGTCTGGGCAGCAGGTACGCTGGCCCTGACCTATCTGGCGTTCAGCACGCTCACCGTGGCCCACCAGTCCTGGGGCGCGATGCTCGGGGGCGACGAGGCGCAGCGCGCGCGCATCGTGGGCTGGCGCGAAGGCCTGGGCGTGGCCGGCGTGCTGGTGGCCTCGGTAGCCCCCTCGATGCTGGGCCTGCCCACCACCACCGCCTTGTTCGCTGCACTGCTCGCTGTCGGCTGGCTGGCCTGGGCACGCAGCCCGATACCGACCCCCCCGTCACCCACCGAGCATGCCGCGACCGACCTGTGGCTGCCTCTGCGCCGCCCCGCCTTTCGACGCCTGCTCGCGGTCTTCATGCTCAATGGCATCGCCAGCGCAGTGCCGGCCACACTGGTCTTGTTCTTCGTGCAAGACCGGCTGCAGGCCCCGCGCGCCTGGGAGCCCGCCTTCCTGGGCCTGTACTTCCTGTGCGCGGCGCTGTCGATCCCGCTGTGGCTGCGACTCGTGCGCACCTGGGGCCTGGCCCGCAGCTGGCTCGCCGGCATGGGCCTGGCCATCGCTGCGTTCATCTGGACGGCCGCATTGGGCGAGGGCGACGCACTGGCCTTTCTCGTGGTCTGCGCCGCCTCGGGCTTCGCATTGGGCGCCGACTTGGCGCTGCCCGGCGCCCTGCTCGCAGGGCAGATCCAAGACGCCGGCGATCGCGGGCGCCATGAAGGCAGCTACTTCGGCTGGTGGAACTTCGCCACCAAACTCAATCTCGCCCTGGCCGCCGGCCTGGCCCTGCCCCTGCTGGGGCTGGCCGGCTACGCCCCCGGCACACGCGACGCGCAGGCGTTGTCGACCCTCTCGCTCGCCTACGGCGTGCTGCCTTGCCTGCTCAAGTTGCTGGCAGCGGCAGGCCTGTACCTTGCCCTGATCCGCTCGACCCCCCCTACTTCCCCCCGAGAGTCCACGCCATGAAAAGACGCCTGCTGCTTGCCGCTGCCCCCGCCACGCTGGCCCTGATGGCGGGGTGCGCCAGCCCCGACATCGCTGACTACCAGGGCGAGAAACCCGCGCTGGACCTTCGAACCTACTTCGATGGCACGGTCGACGCCTGGGGCGTCTTCACCGACCGCTCGGGCAAGGTCGTCAAGCGCTTCACCGTCGTCATGCAATGCAGTTGGCAGGGCGATGATGGCGTGCTCGATGAAGCCTTCACCTACTCCGACGGCACTACACAACGCCGCGTCTGGCGCGTGCGCAAGCTCCCCGACGGTCGCTACACCGGCCAAGCCGACGATGTGGTGGGTCAAGCCGAGGGTCAGGCCCGTGGCAATGCGCTGCGTTGGCGCTACACGCTGGCCCTGCCGGTCGACGGACGGGTGTGGAACGTCGAGTTTGATGACTGGATGTACCTGATGTCCGACAAGGTGCTGCTCAATCGCGCCACCATGAGCAAGTTCGGCATCACCCTGGGTGAAGTGACGCTGTCCTTCACGAAACGATGAACGTGCTGCCGCTGCAAGCGCCCACACCTCCGCCCCCGCCGGCGGCGTCGACGCGCACGACGCGGCGCTGGTGGTCACCGCTGAATCCGCCCCAGATCGAATGGGCCGGTCGGCGGGTCTGGGTGCTGGGTGCGTCCACCGGCATCGGCCGTGCACTGGCACAGGCCCTGCATGCGCGCGGTGCGCAGGTGATCGTGTCCGCGCGCGGCCAAGCGGCCCTGCAGGCTTTCGTCGACGCCCACCCCGGCGCGCAGGCGCGGGCGCTGGATGCCACCGATGCAGAGGCCGTCGCCCGCGCAGCCACCGAGCTGGCCGCTGGCGGCGACATCGACTGCGCCGTCTACTGCGCTGGCCACTACCGTGCCCAACGCGCCACCGCCTTCGACCTGCAGGACATGCTGCAACACGAACGCGTGAACTACACCGGCGCGCTGCATATGCTGGCGGCGGTCTTGCCCGGCATGCTGGCCCGCGGCAGCGGCCACATCAGCCTTGTGAGCAGCGTCGCCGGCTTTCGTGGCCTGCCCAATGGCCTGGCCTACGGGCCCACCAAGGCGGCCCTGATCAACCTGGCCGAGACCCTGTACATCGACCTGAGCGACCAAGGCATCGGCGTGAGCCTGATCAACCCGGGCTTTGTGGAGACGCCGCTCACGGCGCAAAACGAATTCGAGATGCCCGCCTTGATCTCGCCGGAACAGGCGGCACAGGCCATCCTGGAAGGATGGCGCAAGGGCCGCTTCGAGATCCACTTTCCGCTGCGCTTCACGCTCAGCGTGAAGCTGCTGGCGATGCTGCCGTTTCGCTTATATCAGGCGGCCGTGCGGCGCATCACGGGGCTTTGATCGCCGGCGCTTTGCGCGCCGGCATCACGCTCAAGCCGGCTGCGACTCGATGAAGCTCGGGCGCTGCATCAGCTTCTCGTACAGGCGCGCCAGATTCGGATAAGGCGTGCGCCAATCGAGATCCGCGAAGCGGAAATCGAGGTAGCCCAGCGTACAGCCGACTGCGATGTCGGCCAGGGTCAGATGGATGCCCGCGCAGAACGCCTTGTCGCCCAGGCCCAGGCTCATGGCCTTGAGGCTGGCGTGGGTCTTTTCCATCTGCCGATCGATCCAGGCCTGGCTGCACTCGCCGGCCTTGCGCCCCGGCCAGGCTTTTTCCAGGCGCGCCAGGATCAGGGCGTCGAGCACCCCATCGCCCAGCGCCTCCCAGGTCTTGACCTCGGCGCGCTCGCGGCCCAGCGGCGGAATCAGTTTGCCCACCGGCGAGAGGGTGTCCAGGTATTCCACGATCACGCGCGAATCGAACAGCGCCTCTCCGCCTTCCATCACGAGGCACGGCACCTTGCCCAGGGGGTTGGATTGCAAGATCGTGGTGTCGGCATGCCAGACGTCCTCCAGCACCAACTGGTAGTCCAGCTTCTTTTCGGCCATCACGATGCGCACCTTGCGCACATACGGGCTGGTGCCGGATCCGATCAATTTCATGGTCAAGCGCTTTCGGTCAATCTCGAAGGAGGCTGTGCATTTTAGGTCCTCGCCCCGCCCCGGGCATCTGGCCCAATGGGGGACACCTACAATTGAAGGCATGACGTTTTCCACCATCGCCGCGCTGTCCCCGCTGGACGGCCGCTACGCGGCACGCTTGGCGCTGCTGCGACCGCTTATGAGCGAAATGGGCTTCATGCACCAGCGCGTGCGGGTTGAAGTCTGCTGGTTCATTGCCCTGTCCGACGCTGGATTTGCAGAATTCAAGCCCCTGTCGTCGGGTGCGCGCACTTACTTGCTGGGCCTGGTCAAGAATTTTTCCGAGGCCGACGCGCTCGCCATCAAGGACATTGAAAAAACCACCAACCACGACGTCAAGGCCGTGGAATATTGGATCAAGTCCAAGTTCGAGGCGCGCCCTGAACTCGTGAGCGCCGCTGAATTTGTGCACTTCGCCTGCACCAGCGAAGACATCAACAACACCAGTCACGCCCTGCAACTGAAAGCCGCGCGCGAGCAGGTGATCCTGCCCACGCTCGATGGCCTGATCGCCAAGCTGCGCGACATGGCGCATGCCTATGCCGACGTGCCCATGCTCAGTCGCACCCACGGCCAGACCGCCAGCCCCACCACCGTGGGCAAGGAAATCGCCAACGTGGTCATGCGCCTGGCGGCGGCGCGCGAGCGCATCGTCAGCGTCAAGCTCCTGGCCAAGATGAACGGCGCGGTGGGCAACTACAACGCCCACCTCGCGGCCTGGCCCGACTTCGACTGGGAAGGCTTTAGCCGCAAATTGGTCGAGTCGCCCGAACCCTTCGGTCTGGACCTGACCTTCCAGCCTTACAGCATCCAGATCGAGCCGCATGACTACATGGCCGAACTGTTCGATGCCATCGGACGCACCAACACCATCCTGATCGACTGGGCGCGCGATGTCTGGGGCTACATCAGCCTCGGGTATTTCAAGCAGCGCCTGCGCGAAGGCGAAATCGGCTCGTCGACCATGCCGCACAAGGTCAACCCGATCGATTTCGAAAACGCCGAGGGCAATCTGGGTCTGGCCAATGCGCTGCTGCGTCACCTGGCCGAAAAACTCCCGATCTCGCGCTGGCAGCGTGACCTCACCGATTCCACCGTGCTTCGCAACATGGGCGTGGCCCTGGGCTACTCGGTGCTGGCCTATCACGCCCTGGGCGCGGGCCTGGCCAAGCTCGAACTCAATGCCGAGGCGCTGGCCAACGACCTGGACCCCGCCTGGGAAGTCCTGGCCGAACCGATCCAAACCGTGATGCGACGCTATGGCGTCCAAGGCGCCTACGAAAAGCTCAAGGACGTCACCCGCGGTAAGACCGTGCGGCCCGAAGACCTGCACGCCCTGATTCGCTCGCTGGAGATTCCCGAGGCCGAGAAGACGCGTCTGCTGGCGATGACACCGGCGAGCTACACAGGTCTGGCCACTTCACTCGCTCGACGCGTTTGAAGTAACCGCCCCCATGGCACTGAAATCCACCATCTTCAAGGCCAGCGTGCAGCTGGCCGATATTGACCACAGCTACTACGCCGACCACGCGCTCACCCTGGCACGCCATCCCAGCGAGACCGACGAGCGCATGATGATTCGCCTGGCCGCTCTGGCCCTGAACGCCCACGAGCTGCAATCAACCTGCAGCGGGGATGGCACCCTGGCGTTTGGTGCGGGTCTGTCCGATCCCGACGAACCCGATGTCTGGCTGCGCGATTTCACCGGCCGCACGCGTCTGTGGATGGAGATCGGCCAGCCCGAAGACAAGCCCCTGGCCAAGGCCTGTAGCAAGGCCGATCGGGTGCGCCTGTATTGCTTCGCGCATTCGGCCGACATCTGGTGGCGCGGTATCGAGACGAAGCTCTCGCGTCTGAGCAGCCTCGAGGTGTTTCGCATTCCCAGCGAGAGCAGCCAGCAACTGGCGGCCCTGGCGGCGCGCAGCATGCAGCTACAGGCCACGGTGCAAGAAGGTGTGCTCACGCTGGGCGACGGTCAACGCACCGTCGACATCGAGCCCCTACGCTGGAAGTAAGCGCCGCGACGCCCCGGCCTCAGGGCTGCGGGGTGCTCGGTGTCCGCGGGCCTTCCGCCGCCCGCTCGCTGTAGCGATTGAAACGCCAGGCATCGCCCTCGATCGTGATACGGCGCCAGGTGGCGCGCTTGTCTGCCGGCGACATGGAGGGCCAGTGCTGCACCTCGTCGAAGGTGCGACCACATCCCTTGCACATCGCATCGCCCTGGCTGGTCGAACAGATCGCGATGCAAGGCGTATCGGGCGTGGTGTCGTACCAGGCCTTCCAGGCGGCATACGCCGCCGTCGGAAACCCTTTTTCCGCGGCCTCATCCTCGTGGTGAAACACCATGAGGGCATAGACCTCGGCCAGGGCCCGCAACTCGGGCGCGAGCGTGATGCCGTCGGGGGACGGCTTCTTCTCGCGCCAATAGTTGATGGCGGCTTCGATGTCGGTGATGTGAATGGCGGGCATGGCGAAGGGAGGCGGATGATAGCGCCTGCGCAGCACCCGGGGAGCGGATGCTATTCTTATCCCATGAAACTGATCGCCAAGTGGCTGCTAAGCGCCACGGCCTTGTTGTTTGTCGCCCAGGTCTATGAGGGCGTGGCCGTGACCAGCTTCATGGCGGCTCTGGGCGCGGCCTTTGTGATCGGCCTGCTCAATCTCTTTGTGCGACCGATCCTGGTGCTCCTGACCTTGCCGGTCACTGTGCTCACGCTGGGCCTCTTCCTGTTCATCATCAACGCGCTGATGTTCTGGTGGGCCGCCAGCTTTCTCGACGGGCTGCACGTCACCGGATTTGGCGCCGCCCTCCTGGGCTCGCTGATGTACTCGGTGCTGGGTGTGCTGATCGACCTAGCGCTCGAGCGCCTGTTCGCGAAGTAAGGTTTCTACCGCACGCGCACGCGTGTCGATGATCGACGCCTCGATGTGATCGGACGTGCCCTTGCGCGCCAGCTCCTGGGCCGCGCGCAGGCGGTCCATCGCCGCCGGGTAATCCAGCCAGGCGACGCGCGCCTCGGCCTCCGAACGGATAGCGCGCAGCATCTGGCCTTGCGCCGCCTGCGCCGTCGCCAACGTTTGCCAGGCCGTGCCGTCGGTCGGGTTCAAGGTCACCCAGGTTTGCAGACGCTGCACCGCTTCATCGGGCCGACCTACACGCACCGCCGCCTGCGCCATCATCAAGGTCTCGGGGCGGGCCTGCGAGGTGCCGACTTCGGCCAGTGCGCGCGCCGCATCGCCACTGGCCAGGGCCACTTCGACGGACAGCAGACGCGCCAGGCGCGCGCCCACCCGATCGGTGGCGATGCGTTCGGCCAGTTGCTCCTGATAGCCGCGCGCGCGTGCCGGCTCTCGCAGCTGAAGGGCCGCCAGCGCGCCGGCATACAAGGCCGCGGCACGCCGCTGCAGCGGGGCGTCTGCGGGGATGGCGTCGGCCTCGCGCACCAGGGCCTGATACAACTCGACCCCACCGGTGGACAGCGCACGCGCGCGCGCCGCCATCAGCGCATGTTCCAGGTCGGGCCGCTGGGGGGCGGGGCGCTCGCCCAGGGGCTGGCGCGAGCGCATGTCCACGATGCGTTCCAGCGTCAGCGGGTGGGTGCGCAGATAGGGAAAGGCGCCGTTGTCGTTCAGCCGGGAGGACTGCTGGAGCTTTTCGAACATCGTCACGAAGCCCTGCCCCTCAAAGCCCGCCTGCGTCAGCACGCCCAGGCCGATGCGATCGGCTTCGCGTTCCATGTCACGCGAGAAATTGAGCTGCCCCTGCACCGCAGTGGCCTGACCGCCCGCGATCAGGGCCGCCGCCGCGTCCGGGCTCTTGGAGGCCGCCAAGGCGCCCAGAATGACCGCGCCGATCACCCAGGGTGTCTGACGCTTGTCCTGCGACATGATGCGGGCGATATGGCGTTGGGTGACGTGACTGAGTTCGTGGGCCAGCACCGACGCCAGTTCGTCGCGGCGGGTGGTCACGGCCAACAGGCCCAGATGCAGCCCCAGCCAGCCTCCGGGCAGGGCAAAGGCGTTGATGCTGCGGTCTCTGCCCAGAAGCACGCGCCAGGCATAGCGTTGCTCCATATCGGGCGTCAACTCGCCGCGCACGCGGGCGGCGGCCAGCAGCGGCTGCCACAGGCTTTGGATGTATTCCCCGAGCACGGGGTCGTCAATGTAATCCGGGTCGCGATAGAGCTCGCGCGCGATGCGCTCACCGATACGGCGCTCGGCGCTGGGCGTGAGCTCGTAGGCGTCCCCCAGGGTTGGAAGCTGCGCGGGCACGGGCGAGCACGCGATGGCCAGGGCCAGCGCCGTGGCGACGGCGCGGCGCAAGTGGAATCCTCGGCCCCGTATCATGGAATCTTTCCTACCTCTGGTGATCTTCCGATCCGAAATACCCAGTATGAGTTCACCTCTCACGCATTTTGACGCCCAGGGCCAGGCCCATATGGTGGACGTCGCTGCCAAACCGGCCACCCACCGGGTGGCCGTGGCCCGAGGCCGTATCCGCATGGAACCGGCCACCTTGCAGCGCGTGACCGAAGGTACCGCAAAAAAGGGCGATGTCCTGGGCGTGGCCCGGATCGCGGGCATTCAGGCCGCCAAAAAGACCAGCGACCTGATTCCCCTGTGCCATCCGCTGGCGCTCACGCGTGTGGCCATCGAGTTCGAGATCGAGCCCCAAAGCGCCTCGGTCGCCTGCCAGTGCACCGCCGAGACCGTAGGACCCACCGGCGTCGAGATGGAGGCCCTGACCGCGGTGCAAGTCGCCCTCCTCACGATCTATGACATGTGCAAGGCGGTGGATCGGGGCATGACCATCACCGATGTGGGGTTGATGGAAAAGCATGGCGGCAAGTCGGGCTCCTGGGTCGCCCCCGCCTGATCCTGTGACCCTCACCCGCCAACAAACCACCCTGCTGGTGATCCTCACCCTGGTGTGGGGCTTGAACTGGCCGATCATGAAGATGGGAGTGACGGGCTATCCGCCGCTCTCGTTTCGCAGCCTCAGCATGTTGCTGGGCCTGCCTTTCCTGGCTCTGGTGCTGTATCTGGGCAAGGTGACCTTTGTCGTGCCCCGGGCCCAATGGCGCGAGCTGCTGGTGCTGGCCGTCACCAATATGTTCGTTTGGCATGTGCTGGTCATCGTGGCCATCCAGGATCTCTCCAGCGGACGCTCGGCCATCCTGTGCTACACGATGCCGATTTTTTCGGCCATCTTCGGCATGCTCTGGTTCGGCGCGACGATGCAGCGCCGCGCCTGGGTCGGCATCCTCGCGGCCGCTCTGGGCGTGCTCCTGCTGCTGTGGCACGAGTTGAGCAGCTTCAGCGGCAAGCCGTTCGGCGTGCTGCTGGCGCTCACGGGTGCCGCTGCGTGGGCGCTGGGCACCCAGCAAATCCGCCGCACCCGCATGACCGTGCCCACCCTCACCATCGTGTTCTGGATGACCGCCATGACCACGGTGCTGATGACGGTGCTGGCCTGGGCCTTCGAACGCGAGCGCTGGAGCGCACCGCCGGCCCTGACCTGGACGGCGATCGTCTACAACGCCTTCGGCGTCTTCGTGTTCGCGCAAGCCACCTGGTTGACGCTGGCGCGTAACCTGCCACCGCTGGCCTCGACCCTGAGCGTGATGTTCATCCCGGTGCTCGGCGTCTTCAGCGGCGCAGTGCTGCTCAAAGAGCCCCTGTACTGGCAGGACTGGACGGCGATCGCGCTGATCGTGGTGGCCATCGCCTCGGTGCACTGGCCGGCGCGGCCCTCAATGCCTCAGGGTGCGCGAGAGGCTTGAGGGCGGCTGGCCCATTGCGCGTACTCGTCGGGGAACGCCGCGCGAAAGCGCGCCTCGTACCAGGCCACGCGCTCGCCCTGTCCCACAACCTCCAGCGCCGCGATCAATTTCTCGATCACCTGCGGCTCTGGCGAGTAGCGCAAGACGCGCTCGCCCATGTCGGCCAGGCGGCCCGCATTGGCCAACGTCAACGGCGTGGTAGTGAACTCGGCGAACTCGACCTGCCCCTTGAACAAAACGCTGTGGCGCGCGCTGGCGCTGGCGCCGGAGGGGTAGAGCGCGCTGCGCTCCTCGGGTGGCAAGTAGACCTGAGAGGCGCGGTGGTAGTCCCAACCCACATACAGCATCGCCACCAGGGCGAGCGCCCACGGCGCGCGCTGCGCCCGCGGCATCGGCGCGCCGCCGCGCGGCTCGCGGCGCGACCCCAACAAGACGGCCGCCAGAATCACGGCCAGTTGGAAGGGCCCGTACCACAGCGGGTACTCGACCATGCTGTGCAAAAGGATCACCCCGAGCACCGCCCAGGCCAGCAGCCGGTGCGGTGCACGCTCGCGCCAGGGGCGCCCGAACACGAGCAGGGCCAGCAGGAGCGCCACCAGCAGGACCGCCACCGGCCATCCCAGTTCGACGGCGGCATGCAAGATGAGGTTGTGCGCGTTGTCGACGATCAGGCAAAAGCGCTCGCCGGGATAGAGGGTGGCGTAGTGCGCGTAGTCCAGCATGCCGGGGCCCCAGCCGGTCCAGGGGTGCTGGGCCGAGAGATGCAGCGCGTTCTGCCACAGCACCTTGCGGCTGACGCAACTGGCGCCACCCGCCACGCGTTCGATCATCGTGGGGGCAAGGGCCAGGGTCACGGCGTAGCTGCCGGCCGCCAGCAGCGCCCAACGGCGCCACACGGCGGGCGCTCCCCACAGGGGCGCCAGCAGCGCCACGCCGCACAGAAGGATCCAATGCAGCATGCCGGTGCGCGAGGAGGTGAGCGCACTGACCGTCGACAGCAACACCACGCAGGCGGCCAGCGCCCAGCGCAGGCGGCCTTCGAGTTGGGTGATCAAGTAAAAGGCACTGGCCAGACCGATGGCCAGCAAGGTGGCCAGCTGGTTGCGCTGGCGCAGATTGCCGTAGACCTCGCCACCCGAGGAAGCGCTGAGCCAGGCGGTGCTGTCGGTAATCAGGCTCAAAGACTGGGCCACACCCACGCCCGCGTTGAACACGGCGGCGAGCAGCCACGAAGACGCCAGCACCAGGGCCGCAGGTTGCGGGATGGCCGGGCGCAGCAGAAACCACAGCAAGGCCGCAGAGGCCGCCATCAGCGTCTGCAGGATGATGGGCGAGGGGCCGAAAGAGGGGTTGAGGATCCAGGCGAGGGCGAGGACCAGCGCCAGAAAGGCAGCGCCCAGATTCGGGCGGGCAGGGAATGAATGCATCAGGGGTGGCGTCACACCCCCGATCATCTCAGGACCGGGCGTTCCCCTTTGGCGGCTCAGGCGTGACAGCGCTGATCAGCGGCAGGAGCCCGGCAGGGCGCGCGCGGGGATGGGGCCGCCGCCCACGTTCGCCGGGGCGGCTGTACATCTCCACGAAGCGATCGTCTGGGTCGCTGAGGCAGCCGTAAGAGCAGCCCCAGCCGCGTTCAACGGCTGGATCGTGAGCGCCCTGCCGTCGATCGCGGCATCGCCAAAGCCGCGCGTCTGCACAATGATCGTCCCGGTATCGTCGGTGTTCACCGCCGCGACGAACCGACTCGGGGTGTTGACTTCGCAGCCAAAGGCATTCGCGGCCGGCAGCACCGCACCACTCTGCACCACTTCACTGATGACCGTGCGGCACGGACCCGCCGCCATCACCACCTCGGACATCCGAGCCCGCGTCGTGTAGTCCTGATAAGCCGGCAGCGCGACCGCCGCGAGCACACCAATGATGGCCACCACAATCATGAGTTCGATCAGGGTGAAGCCTTGTTGCAGACGTTGTTTCATGGATCCTCCGTTTTGCTATTTGATGATTTAGGTTGACATCCACAACTGCTCCGCCAACCCCGCAAGAATACCAAATCGTTCTTTTGTCCGACATCGATTCGAGCGGCATCTTCCGCACAAATCCTCACGCCGGATCCACGCGCGTGACCCCATCCCAGGCGGGGTCGACCGGCCGCTCGCGCATCGCCCGCACCCGCTGCGCATAGAGGTCGCGCAAGGCCTGCGGCACCCCATCCGAGCGCAGGCTGCCCAGCAGCCGTTCGCTGGAGCGCGCGTCCTGTGCGCGGTAGGCCTTGAGCAGGGCCGCCCAGGTGCGCAGGTCCTCGTGGGCGAGGCGATCGTCGGCGTCGATCGGGGCCCTGGGCGCATGCACCGTCACCGCGCCCGCACGGCCGCGCACGCGTACTTTGTCCAGTTCTAGCCACTCAAAGTCGTCAGCCTCCCGACGGGTTGCCTCGCCCGCGACGATGGTGACGCCGTACATCGCGGACAGACCTTCCAGCCGCGCCGCTAGGTTCACCGCGTCGCCGACGACGGTGTAGGCGCGTCGCTGAGGCGAGCCCATGTCGCCCACGCACATCGCGCCGCTGTTCAGGCCGATGCCCACTTCGATCTCGGGCAGACCCTGCGCACGGTGCTCGTCATTGAGCGCACGCACGGCCTGCGACAGCGCCAGGGCAGCGGCCACCGCGCGCCGTGCGGGGTCGGCCACCGCCGTGGGCGCGCCCCAGAACGCCATCACGCAATCGCCGATGTATTTGTCGATGGTGCCGCCCTGCGCGCGAATCACCTCGGTGAGCCGACCCAGCACCCGATGCAGCAGGGCCTGAAGCGCCGCGGGCTCCAGGTTTTCCGACAAGTGTGTGAAGCCGCGGATGTCGCAGAACATCACGGTCATGTGCCGGCAGGTGGCCTGCAGGGCGTCGTGCTCGGGGTCGTCCCGCATTTGCTGCGCCAGCTCGGGCGGTACATAGGCGCCGAACAAGCGGGCCAGGTTTCGTTGCGCACGCCAACGTGCCACCCCACCGTAACCCATGCTGAGCGCAAAGCTGGACACCGCCATCAGCAAGGCGGGCGCCAGGGGCAGGGTCAAACCCGCGCGCACCGCCAGCCACAGGTTCAGGCCCACGATGGCGACGATCACCGCGACGCCCAGCACGATCGCCTGCCACACGGGCAGCACCGGCAAGGCCAGCGCCAGCAGCAGGCCCACCCCCAGCAACACAAGCAGGCCGTAGCCGGCGGCGTAGTCGGGCCGTACCGGCAGCCGGCCATCGAGCAGACCCGACAGCAGGCTGGCGTGTATCTCGATGGCGGGATGATCCGCGCCCAGCGGCGTTGCATGACGCGCGCCCACATCCGCCGCGGTAGAGCCCACCAGGATGCGCTTGCCTTGCAACTCGCCCGCAGGCACGCGACCCGCCAAAAGATCGGCCGCCGACACATAGCGGAACGACCCACCGCCCGGCCCACCCGGTCCGAGATAGGGCACACGGGCCGTCACGCCGTTGCTCACCGGCACGGTCACTGCATCGGGCCCGTCGCCCAAGCGCAGGTGGGACAGCCCATGATAACGCGCGGGAAACTGCGCGGGCGCCCAGCCCGGCTCAACCGGTGGGCTGTCCAGGGCCATGCGATACAGAGCCAGGGCAAAGGCCTCGTAGGGCTGTCCATCGTGCAAGGCCAGCAGCGGCACAGACCGCACACGGCCATCGGCATCCGTCTGCGCGTTCAGAAAGCCCGCCACGGGCGCCGCAGCCGCGAGGCGGGGCAGGTTGGCTCGGTAGCCCGGCCACTCCACCAGGCCGAGAGCCCGCCCCTGCAGAGACTCGGCAGGCATCGCCGGCGCGGGCAGCTGGCCCTGGTGACGCGCGGCTGCCGTGAAGTGATAGCCCAGCACCACCGGCCGCTGCTGAAGGGCCCGCGCAAAGGCGCCGTCGTGGTCGAGGCTGGCCTGCATCGCGCGCACGCGCTGCGTGTAGGCCGGCACGTCACGCAGCTCCTGCTCGGCCAACTGACGCAGGCGGGCCAGGCCCGTGCTGTCATCGGGCGCGTCGAAGGCCAGACCCCAGCCGACCTGTGCCACCTGCTGGCGGTCGAACAATTCGTCGAGCAGGCGCGCCAGCCGATCCCGCGGCCAGGGCCAGGGCCCGAGCTCGGTCAGGCTGGCCTCGTCGATGTCGACGATGACGATGCGCGGATCCAAGGTGCGCGGCAGGGTCAGGCGCATCCGCGCGTCTTGCAACACAGCGTCGATCCGGTCGATGCCGCGCCAGCCCGGTCCGCCACTCACATGCGAGATGACCGCGAGCACGGGCAGCAGAGCCAGCAGGATGCGTGGCAGGTGACGTGCGATGCGGCTGCGCCGCGCGACTCGGGCGTCTGTCATGCACCACCGGCCCAGCGCGGGCGCAGACGACGCCACCAGGCGCGTGGACGCAGGGCGTGCACCAGCACCACCGCGATGTTGTCGCGACCGCCGCGGGCGTTGGCGCCATCGACCAGGGCCTGTGCCTTGTCATGCAGCGTGCCGCGGCGCCGGAGGATGGCCGCCAGGGAGGCTTCATCGACCATGTCCGACAAACCGTCGGAACACAGCAGGTAACAGTCACCGGGCTCGACGGCATGCGCATGGACCTCGATGTGGACCGAGTCCTGCACGCCCACGGCACGCGTGACCAGGTTGCGGTGGATCGACACGGCCGCCTGCTGCGGCGTGATCAGGCCGGCATCCAGTTGCTCCTGCAGCAGGGAGTGGTCGCGGGTGATTTGCGTGAGCGCGCCGCGTCGCCAGCGGTAGGCACGCGAATCGCCGACATGACCCAGCACGAGGCGCTGCGGCTGAAAGACCGCCACCAATAACGTGGTGCCCATGCCACTGCACGACGGGTGGGCCTGGGCGGCGTCGAAGATGGCGCGGTTGACGGCGTGCGCGGCGCCTTCCAGGGCCTGCACCGTGTCCTGCGTCCGCAGCGGCGAGGGGGCCCCGTCTAGGCGCAGGGCCAGCTCGCGCGCGAGCAAGGTGGTGGCCATGCCGCTGGCGACTTCGCCGGCGTTGTAGCCGCCCATGCCGTCGGCCAGCACGGCCAGCCCGCGGGGGGGGTAGACCAGGACGGCGTCTTCGTTGTTGTGTCGGATGCGACCGGGATCGACCCGGAAGCTGAAGTCGTAGGGCATGTCGGGACGGCTCGGGCAAGCGCCCGCGTCATCCGGGGGAGGCAGGCATGCAGTCTTAAGTTAACAGAGCCTGCCGGCCAGGACAAGGACTACGTCCGGGAGAGATGCAAATGGGCCCGTGATGGGCCCATCGGGCCCCGCGCATGGCGGGGCGAGGTCGCAGACGGCGCTCAGGCAGCGGCGTCGTCGGCGCCCGGGGCGGGACGGGCGCGGTAGACGGTTTTGCCAATCAGCAGCACCAGCAGAGCACCCGAGGCCGCCGCCGCGTACTCCCAGACCTTCGCATCGGGCAGGTAGGGCTTGGCAGCCGGGTCGGTGTAGGCCATCTGGCCGGCAATCCAGCCCAGCAGCATGGCGCCCGCGGTGATGATCCAGGGGAAGCGGTCCATCAGCTTGAGCACGATCTGGCTACCGGCCACGATGATGGGAATGCTCACCAGCAGGCCGAAGATCACCAGGGGCAGCTGGTGGGCGCCTGCGCTTTCGGCGGCGCCGGCAATGGCCAGCACGTTGTCCACGCTCATGACCAGGTCGGCCACGATCACGGTCTTGATGGCGCCCCAGAGCTTGTCAGAGGCGCTGATGTTGGCGTGGGACTCGTCCTCATGGGGGGCCAGCAGTTTCACGCCGATCCAGACCAGAAGCACGGCGCCGACCAGCTTGAGGTAGGGCACGGTCAGCAGGGCCAGGGCGAAGGCGATCAGGATGACGCGCAGGCCGATGGCACCCGCGGTGCCGTAAATGATGCCCAGGCGGCGCTGCTTGGGCGGCAGACCGCGGCAGGCCAGCGCGATGACGACCGCGTTGTCGCCCCCGAGCAGGATGTCGATGAGGATGATCTGGCCAACAGCGATCCAGAACGAGGCGGTGGTCAATGCTTCCATGATGAGGAGGGCGCGCGGCCTTGGATTTCAGTGTCGTGAGAAAACGAGGGGCCGATTGTCCCCGAAGACAATCGGCCCTTCATGGTGTGGGCCTGAAAGGTCCTAACGGATGCCTTGGGCTTACAGCAGGGACTTGAGCAAGCGGCCCATTTCGGAGGGGTTGCGGGTGACCTTGAAGCCGCATTCCTCCATGACCGCCAGCTTGGCGTCGGCGGTGTCGGCACCGCCGGAGATCAGCGCGCCGGCATGGCCCATGCGCTTGCCGGGGGGGGCGGTGACGCCGGCGATGAAGCCGACCACCGGCTTTTTCATGTTCGCCTTGCACCAGCGAGCGGCATCGGCCTCATCAGGGCCGCCGATCTCGCCGATCATGATCACGGCATCGGTGTCGGGGTCGTTGTTGAAGGCCTGCATCACGTCGATGTGCTTGAGGCCGTTGATCGGGTCGCCGCCAATGCCCACGGCACTGGACTGGCCAATACCCAGCTCGGTCAGTTGCCCCACGGCTTCATAGGTCAGCGTGCCCGAACGCGAGACCACGCCGATGCGGCCCTTCTTGTGGATGTGGCCCGGCATGATGCCGATCTTGATTTCGTCGGGGGTGATCAGGCCCGGGCAGTTGGGGCCCAGCAGCAGGGTCTTCTTGCCGCCGGCGGCTTCCTTGGCCTTCATGCGGTTACGCACTTCGAGCATGTCTTTGACCGGAATGCCTTCGGTGATGCAGATGGCCATGTCGAGGTCGGCCTCGACGGCTTCCCAGATGGCTGCCGCAGCGCCTGCGGGCGGCACATAGATCACGGAGACGGTGGCGCCGGTTTGCTTGGCGGCTTCCTGGACCGAGGCATAGATCGGGATATTAAAGATCGTCTCGCCGGCCTTCTTGGGGTTCACGCCCGCGACGAAGCAGTTCTTGCCGTTGGCGTATTCCTGGCACTTCTCGGTGTGGAACTGGCCGGTCTTGCCCGTGATGCCCTGGGTGATGACCTTGGTGTCTTTGTTGATGTAGATCGACATGGAGTTTCCTTGCAGGGCTTTACTTGACGGCGGCCACGATTTTTTGCGCGGCTTCGGCCATGGAGTCGGCGCTGATGATCGGCAGGCCCGATTCGGCCAGCATCTTCTTGCCCAGTTCCTCGTTGGTGCCCTTCATGCGCACGACCAGCGGCACGGACAGGTTCACGGCCTTGCAGGCGGTGATCACGCCGGTGGCGATGGTGTCGCACTTCATGATGCCGCCGAAGATGTTGACCAGGATGGCCTTGACCTTCTTGTTTTTCAGCATGATCTTGAAGGCCTCGGTGACCTTCTCGGGGGTGGCGCCACCGCCCACGTCCAGGAAGTTGGCGGGCTCGGCGCCAAACAGCTTGATGGTGTCCATGGTGGCCATGGCCAGGCCCGCGCCGTTGACCAGGCAGCCGATGTTGCCGTCCAGGCTGATGTAGGCCAGGTCGAACTTCGAGGCTTCGATCTCGGCGGGGTCTTCTTCGTCGAGGTCACGCAGGGCGACGATGTCGGGATGACGGAACAGCGCGTTAGCGTCGAAGTTGAACTTGGCGTCCAGGGCGATGATGTTGCCCTTGCCGTCGCGGTTCAGAGGGTTGATCTCGACCAGCGAGGCGTCGGTGTCCATGTAGCAGGTGTACAGCTTCTGGCACACGTCGATGAACTGGGCGACGGAGTCGGCGGGCATGCCGATGCCCTTGGCGATCTCCTGGCCTTGCGCGGGGGTCAGACCCGTGAGCGGATCGACAAAGACCGTGATGATCTTCTCGGGGGTGGCGTGGGCCACTTCCTCGATGTCCATGCCGCCTTCGCTGGAGGCGATGAAGGCGATCTTCTGGGTGGCGCGATCGGTGACGAGCGAGAGGTAGTACTCCTGCTGGATGTCCGCGCCGTCTTCGATGTACAGACGCCGCACCTTCTGGCCCTCGGGGCCGGTCTGGTGGGTCTTGAGCTGCATGCCCAGGATCTGGCTGGCCAGGTCCTTGACCTGGTCGATGGACTTGGCGACCTTCACGCCACCGCCCTTGCCACGGCCACCCGCATGAATCTGGGCCTTGACCACCCACACAGGGCCGCCGAGTTTCTGAGCGGCCTCGACCGCCTCCTGGACCGTGAAAGCCGGAATGCCGCGGGGAACGGGCACGCCAAAGCTGCGCAAGATCTCCTTGCCTTGGTACTCGTGAATCTTCATGAGGGGGTCTCTCTTGAGAAGCTGGTCAGGGATGCCCGGCAGGGTCAGAAGCAGGCCGGGTGTCAGGTGCCGGATAGCAGCCTACGACTGTATCATGCTGCACAGCACCAATCCTGCGCGACGCATCTTCCGCGGCGCTGACACGGCGCCTCACTTTCGCAAGCCTCACCATGCCCAAAGTATTCATCGACGGCGAAGCCGGCACCACCGGACTGCAAATACGCGAACGGCTCGCGCACATGCCCGAGATCGAGTTGGTCAGCATCGACCCGGCGCGGCGCAAGGACCTGGCCGCCAAGCGCGAGCTGATGGCGGGCGTCGACCTGGTGATCCTGTGTCTGCACGACGAAGCCGCCATCGAGTCGGCGGCGATGGTGGCCGAGATCGAGCGCACGCAGGGGCGCGGGCCGCGGATCATCGACGCGTCCACTGCGCACCGCACGGCCGCAGGCTGGGTGTATGGATTTCCGGAGCTGGCGGCAGGCCAGCGCGAGGCGGTGGCCGCCGCGCGGCGTGTGAGCAACCCGGGCTGTTATGCGACTGGCGCGATCGCGATCCTGCGCCCGCTGGTGGATGCGGGGCTGGTGCCGCGTGATTTCCCGTTGGCTCTGCCCTCGGTGTCGGGGTATTCGGGCGGCGGCCGCACCATGATCGAAGACTACGAAGCGGGCCGCGCGCCGGCTTTCGAGTTGTATGCGCTGGGCCTGAAGCACAAGCACCTGCCGGAGATCATGCAGTACACCGGCCTCACACGCCGGCCCATCTTCACACCCTCGGTGGGCAACTTCCGTCAAGGCATGCTGGTGCAGCTGCCGCTGCATCTGGACCTGCTGCCGGGTCAGCCCTCGCCGCAGGACCTGCACGATGCGCTGGCGCGCCATTACGCGGACAGCGAGTGGGTGAGCGTGCTGCCGCCGACCGACAACGGCAAGCTCGATGCGCTAGCACTGGCTGATACGAATCGGATGGAGCTGCGCGTGTTCTCCAATACGGAGCACCGGCACGCCGTGGTGGTGGCCCGCCTGGACAACCTGGGCAAGGGCGCCAGCGGCGCCGCTGTGCAAAACCTCAAGCTGATGCTGGGGATATGACTTGCGCGCCACGGCGCGCAAGTCGACTCAATCGGCTGCCTCCCGCAGCTTCTCGGTCAGCCACACCTTCATCAGCGACTGGTAAGGCACATCCAGCTTGTTGGCCTGCTGTCGTATCCCCTCGAGCAGGCTGTCGGAGAGGCGGATGGAGATGCTGGTGGTCGAGGGCTTGAGATTCTTAAACCTGGCGGAGGTCAGCGTCGATGGCGCGAAAAATTGCGTCGCATCATTCCCCTTGGCTTCCCAGAACGCGCGTTCTGCAGCTTCCGATCGGAATTTCGGCGGGGGCTTGAGCTTAGTGGTGGGCTTGGTCATACAACGTCCTTTCCTTGCGATGCTGGTCACGCGCAGAAATCACGCGAATCAGCGTTCCCTCCTGCCGCAGCGTGAAGATCACGGTCAGCGCGCGCGCCTTGCGCGTCTTGCCTAGCGCGAGATAGCGGCCCTCTTTGTCGCTGTGCTTGCCGTCTTTCCCGATCAAGAGGGGCTGGTGGAAGAAGATTTCCTCCGCTTCAGCCTGCGTCACGCCATGCTTGATCTCGCTCTTTCGCGCGTTTCCCGAGTCCCACTCAAAGCCGATGACTGCATCGAAGTCAATCATTTTTGTATGTTATAGAAATATACAAAATTTGGCAAATCGAAGACAGAAGCCAGGCGGGGCTGGCCTGGGGCTGAATCGAATCCCCTACACGCAGATTTCTAATCCCCGTCGTCGAAGCCGCCGGCCAGAACCCGGCGAATCACCTCGCCGCCGAAGCCGCGCGCCGCCAGAAAGCGCGACTGCTTGGCGCGTGAGGCGGCGTCTTGGGGTGGCGTGTCGAACTTGCGGCGCCAGACCTCGCGGGCGCGTGCGAGCTCGGTGCCCTTGAGCTGCGCCATCGCACGGGCCACCACCTCGCCATCCAGGCCCTTGGCCTGCAGCTCCTGGCGGATGCGCCCGGCCCCCAGGCGCGCAGCGCGCCGGTTCAGCACCGACTCGGCGACGCGCTCGGGGCTGATGAAGCCCTTGGCTTCCAACTCGTCGAGCGCGCGGGCCAGTTGGCCGGGCTCTTCTTCGTGTGCGGCGAGCTTGCGCTCGAGCTCCTGGCGCGAATGCTCTCGCATGGAGAGCAGACGCAGGGCTCGCCCCTTGAGCGAAGGCTGGAAGGCAGGAGCGGAGCGCGGCCCGGGCACAGTGGCTTATTCGGCTTTGGCGTCGCCTTCGTCGCCCACAGTCGCCGGCAGCAGCGGGATGCTCAGAGACTCGCGCACCTTGTTCTCGATCTCACGGGCGAGTTCGGGGTTCTCGCGCAGGAACTCGCGGGCGTTGTCACGGCCTTGGCCGATCTTCTCGCCGTTGTAGGCGTACCAGGCGCCGGATTTTTCGAGGATGCGCGCGTTCACGCCCATGTCGATGATTTCACCGTGGCGGCTGATGCCTTCACCAAAGAGGATGTCGAACTCGGCGGTCTTGAAGGGAGGCGCCACCTTGTTCTTGACGACCTTGACCTTGGTCTCGTTGCCGATGGCCTCTTCGCCTTTCTTGATGGTGCCGGTGCGGCGGATATCGAGACGTACCGAGGCGTAGAACTTCAGCGCGTTGCCGCCGGTGGTGGTCTCGGGCGAGCCGAACATGACGCCGATCTTCATGCGGATCTGGTTGATGAAGATGACCATGCAGTTGGTCTTCTTGATCGTGGCGGTGAGCTTGCGCAGGGCCTGGCTCATGAGGCGGGCCTGCAAGCCAGGCAGAGAGTCGCCCATCTCGCCTTCGATTTCGGCCTTGGGCGTGAGCGCAGCGACCGAGTCGACGACGATCAGGTCGACCGCGCCAGAGCGCACCAGGCTGTCGACGATCTCGAGAGCCTGCTCGCCGGTGTCGGGCTGGGAGATCAGCAGGTCGGGCAGGTTGACGCCCAGCTTCTGGGCGTATTGCACGTCCAGCGCGTGCTCGGCGTCGACGAAGGCGCAGGTGCCGCCCTGGCCTTGCATCTGGGCGATGACCTGCAGGGTCAGGGTGGTTTTGCCCGAGGACTCGGGGCCGTAGATCTCGATCACACGACCACGCGGCAGACCGCCGACGCCCAGGGCGATGTCCAGACCCAGGGAGCCGGTGGAGACGACCTGGATGTCCTCGATCTTCTCGCCTTCGCCCAGGCGCATGATCGTGCCCTTGCCGAACTGCTTCTCGATCTGCGCCAGCGCGGCCTGGAGGGCCTTGGACTTCTCGGAATCGGCGGCGGCGATCTTGGTGCCCTTGACTTGTGCGTCCATGAAAATTCTCCTTTAGGATCAATGACTTACAGGAAATCAGCTCTGTGTTGTTAATCACAGGCTGGATGCATGACCAGCACTTTAACCGCTCTTTGCAAGCTGTAAACTGATTTTTCGGTCAGTTTGCCTTACCATTTCGACGTGACGGAAATACCCGACGACGGCTGGCGCCAGACCCATTTGGGCCGGCTTCTGGGGCATGCCATGCGCCGCTTCGACGCGCGCGTGCTGTCCCTGATGGCTCACAACGTCGAGGTGCCGCTGGCGCTGTCCAACCTGGCCGCCCGCGACCAGATCGGCGCGGCCCACATCCACATCACCCGGCACCTGGCCTTGGGGGGCTCGCGCCTGACCGATCTGGCCGCGCGCGCCGGCATGACCAAGCAGGCCATGGGCGATCTGGTGATGCAATGCGAGGCTTGGGGCCTGGTGGTGCGCGAGCCCGACCCGCACGACGCACGGGCGCGGCAGGTGCGCTTCACGCCGACGGGGCTGGCGTGGCTGCAGGCGTTCCGTGACGCGGTGGCCCAGGCGGAGGCGGAGTTCCGCGCGGAGGTGGGCGAGGCCGTCGCGACGGTGGTGGGGATGGGACTAGAGGCCTACGCATCCTAGAATCATTCGGACCATCACGAGAAGACGCGGCGCGCAACACGGCGCCCCTCAAAGGAGACAAGCGTGCGTATCCTCATCGCGGAAGATGACCAAGTCCTGGCCGACGGTTTGCTGCGCAGCCTGCGGGCCTCCGGTGCGGCCGTCGACCATGTGGCCAGCGGCTCCGAGGCGGACGCCGCGCTCCTGGCGAACACCGAGTTCGACCTCTTGATCCTCGACCTGGGCCTGCCCAAGATGCACGGCCTGGAAGTTCTGCGCAAGCTGCGCGGTCGCGGCTCGGCCTTGCCCGTCCTGATCCTCACCGCCGCCGATGGTGTCGAGGAGCGGGTCAAGGGCCTGGATTACGGCGCCGACGATTACATGGCCAAGCCCTTCTCCTTGCAGGAGCTCGAAGCGCGCGTGCGCGCGCTCACGCGCCGCGGCATGGGCGGCGCCAGCAGCACGATCAAGCACGGCCCGCTGCTGTACGACCAGGCGGGCCGCGTGGCCACCATCGACGGCAAGATGATCGAGCTGTCCGCACGCGAGTTGGGCCTGCTCGAAGTGCTGCTGCAACGCGCAGGACGCCTGGTCAACAAGGACCAGCTGGTCGAGCGTCTGTGCGAATGGGGTGAAGAGGTGAGCAACAACGCCATCGAGGTCTACATCCACCGTCTGCGCAAGAAGATCGAGAAGGGGCCGATTCGTATTGCCACCGTGCGCGGGCTCGGCTACTGCCTCGAGAAGATTCCGAGCTGATGCGAATTTTTCAGCGCGAGCAACGCTCGCTGTTTGGCGAGATCCTGGACTGGATGCTCACGCCGCTGCTGATGCTGTGGCCAGTGAGCCTCGCGCTGACCTGGCTGGTGGCCCAGGCCATTGCCGACAAACCCTTCGACCGCGCACTCGAATACAACGTGCAGGCGTTGGCGCAACTCGTGACCGTGCAGGGCGGGCGCCCCAACTTCAACTTGCCGCAACCCGCCCGCGAGATCCTGCGCGCGGACGATGCCGACCAGATCTTCTACCAGGTGCGGCTGGTGCCGGGCCCGCTGCTCGCGGGTGATCGCGACCTGACTGCACCCAAGGAGCCGCAAGGGGTGGGGACGGTCGCCCTGCGTGATGACGAGATCCAGGGACAGGACGTGCGTGTCGCTTCCACCTGGGTGGAACTGCAGGCCCCTGGCGAGGCGCCGGTGCGGGTGCTGGTGCAGGTGGCCGAAACGCGCGAGAAGCGCTCCGTGCTGGCCACCGAGATCATCAAGGGCGTGATGCTGCCGCAGTTCGTGATCCTGCCGCTCGCCGTGCTGCTGGTGTGGCTGGCGCTGGTGCGGGGCATCAAGCCCTTGTCCGAGTTGGAGGAGCGCATACGCGCGCGCAAGCCCGATGACCTGTCGCCGCTAGACGACCGGGCGGTGCCGCTCGAAGTGGCCCCCCTGGTGGGCTCGGTGAACGACCTGCTCACACGCCTGAAGGACTCGCTGGCCACCCAAAAGCGCTTCCTGGCGAACGCCGCGCACCAGCTGAAAACGCCGCTGGCAGGCCTGCGCATGCAAGCCGACCTCGCGCAGCGCGAGGAGACCGATGCCGAGGCCCTCAAGCAATCCCTCAAGCAGATCGGTCGCGCCAGCGTGCGTGCCACGCACACCGTGAACCAACTGCTGGCCCTGGCGCGCGCCGAAGACAGCGGGCGCGCGATGACGCTGCATCCCTGCAACCTGGCAGAAATCACGATGGATGCCGTGCGCGACTTCCTGCCGCGCGCCATGGACAAGCACATCGACCTCGGCTACGAGGGCGCAACCACCGAGACACAGGGCGTCACGCTTCTTGGCAACCGCACCCTGCTCAAGGAGGCGGTCAGCAACCTCCTGGATAACGCCCTGAACTACACGCCCTCGAGCGCCGAAAACCCGGCGGTGATCACCGCGCGGGTGGTGGCTGACCCCTTCGGCCAGGTGCTCGTGATGCAGGTGGAAGACTCCGGGCCGGGCATCCCGGCGGGCGAACGCGAGTTGGTGCTTCAGCCCTTTTATCGGGCACTGGGTACCAATGTGGACGGCTCGGGTCTCGGACTGCCCATCGTCAACGAGATCGTCAAGCAGCACCACGGCGAGATCCAGATCGAACCGATGCAAGCCGGCGCGTCGATGCCTGGCACGCGCATCAGCCTGCGCTTTCGGATCCAAGAACGCATAAGCGCCTAGCGACAGGGCGCCAAGGGCCGCCCGCCCAGCGCCGCCTGCAGCTCGCCCAGGCGCGGGCGCAGCAGGTCGTCCACCAGCGGCAGGCGCAAGGCCTGGCCACGCAATTCGGCGCGCTCCTGCACCACCCGCGCCGACCGCACATCGCGCGTGGCCAGCACCGCCAGCTGGTCGTTGGCGGCGGCCTGGCTGGTGAAGCCCCCCAGCGACAAGCCCGGCTCGAGCGCGGGATTGGCCACCGGCTCGAAGGAGACACCCCGTCGGCGCAGTTCGGCCTTCTTGCGCTCGACCATCTCGGCGTCCGGGTACTTGCCCATGTAGATGATCCAACGCGCAGGTTCGACTGTGGCCTCCAGCCGCCAGCTACCCGGGGGCCAAGCCGCCAGGCGCTGACGCAGGGCAGCGGCAACGGGCTCCGGCAGGGGCGCGGTGGCCAGGCATTCGGGGGGGCGCAGGGGCGGGGCGGACTCGACCAGCCGCACGGCTTCTTCGCCCTGCACCAGGCGCATCGCCTCGGGCTGGACCTGCTGCGCCAGGCGCTGCGGCTCGGCCTGCGAGGACGGCCCCAGACCCCAGGGGCGTAGCAGGTCCTGGGCCCAGGCGAACCAGGCCGCATTCACGAGCAACAGGAGCAAAACGGCAAGACGCAGCATCAGGGCAGGGGTCGCACGCTCACTTCGGCGCTGGAAACGACCTTTAGGCCGGCCGCAGTATGCACCAGCAAGGCGCCGCCGGGGGCGACGCCGGCGGCCTCACCGGTCGTTCCGTCGCTGAGGGTGATGGCGCGACCCCGCAGCAGGTCACGGGCCGCAAAGCCCGCCTCGAAGGGCGCAAAGCCCGCGCGCTCGAAGGTCTGCAGCGCCCGCACCAGGGGCAAGGCCACGCGCAGCAAGGCGCCGGGGGCATCGGCCTGCGGCCACAACATGCGCAAGTCGGCGGGGGCAATGTCCATGCCCTCGCCTGCGGGGCGCGGCGCGATGTTGATGCCGATGCCCACGATGGTGTGGCGCGCGCCCGCCACGGAAGCCGTCTCGACCAGGATGCCGGCGAGCTTGCGGCCGTCGATCCACAGGTCATTGGGCCATTTCAGGCCGATGCCGGGGCCCAGCGCCTCGGCCACGGCCACGCCCACCGCCAGGGACAGCCCCGACCAGTCGGCCGGCGCCAGGGGCAGGCCCAGCGAGAACGTGAGCGAATCGCCAGGCGAGCTGACCCAGCCCCGCCCCAGGCGCCCGCGGCCCGCGGTCTGGCTTTGCGCCACCAGCAGCACCGGATCGACCTGCCCGGCCCGGGCGCGGCGCATCAACTCGGAGTTGGTGGAATCGATCTCGGGCAGGACTTCGACCGTGAACCCGGGCAGCAGCGGCGCCACGGCCTCCCAGATCGCCTCCGAGGGCCACTGCAAGGGCGCCATCACGCGGGTTGGCCTCGGGTCCGGTCAGTCTTTGCGCTTGGGCGCCAGCAGGGTGCCCCGGCATTTCTTTGCGCCGCACCAGCAGGGGTATTCGGCCTTGAGCTTCTTGGTATAGGGCTCGTCGATGGTCAGGCCGTAGTCGTAATTGAGCTCTTCGCCGGCGCGGATGTCGCGCAGGGCCTTGATGAAGACGCGACCTTCCACTTCGTCGGCCTCGCAATTGGGTTTGCAGGCGTGGTTGATCCAACGGGAGGAATTGCCGCCGTAGAGGGCATCGATCACGCGGCCGTCGTCCAGGGAGAAATAGAAGGTGTGGTTGGGGTCTTTCGGGTCGTGGGGATGGCGGCGCAGGGCCTCCTTCCAGGAGATGATCTCACCCACGTACTCGATCAGAGTTTCGCCCTCGGCGATGTCCTCCAGGGCGAATACGCCCCGGCCATGAATGCCGGACTTGCGCGCCTGGATTTTTCGCCCCGAGAATCGGGCCGGCGCCGCCGTCTTGGCGGCCGAGCGCCCCCGCTCTTTTTTTGCCATTGAAAAACTCTGTTAAGTTGAAGGTGTGCACAGGCGCGCGTGCGCGCATGCGCGTGAGGGCCGATTGTAGGAATAACCCAGACCCCACCCGTCCCAGGACGTGCGGGGTCAGACAACGACAGACATGAGCAAGACCCTGGTCATCGCCGAAAAACCATCCGTCGCGCAGGACATCGTCCGCGCGCTCACGCCTGTGGCGGGCAAATTCGAGAAGCACGACGAGTACTTCGAGAGCGAGCGCTACGTGGTCACCAGCGCCGTGGGCCACCTGGTCGAGATCCAGGCGCCGGAGCAGTACGACGTCAAGCGAGGCAAGTGGAGCTTCACCCACCTGCCGGTGATCCCGCCGCATTTCGACCTCAAGCCGGTGGACAAGACCAAGACTCGCCTGAACGCCGTGGTCAAGCAGGCCAAGCGCAAGGACGTCTCCGCCCTGATCAACGCCTGCGACGCGGGCCGCGAGGGCGAGTTGATCTTCCGCCTGATCGAGCAGTACGCCGGCGGCAGCAAGCCCCTGGGCAAGCCCGTGCAGCGTCTGTGGCTGCAGTCCATGACGCCCGACGCCATCCGCCAGGGCTTTGATCAACTGCGCTCAGACCAGCAGATGGCGGGCCTGGCCGATGCGGCCCGTTCGCGCTCGGAGGCCGACTGGCTGGTGGGCATCAACGGCACGCGCGCCTTCACCGCCTTCAACTCGCGTGATGGCGGCTTTTTCCTGACCACCGTGGGCCGGGTGCAGACGCCCACGCTGGCGGTGGTGGTCGAGCGCGAGGAACAGATTCGCAAGTTCATCAGCCGCGACTACTGGGAGGTGCATGCCAGCTTCGCCGCCGAGGCCGGCAGCTACCCGGCCAAGTGGTTCGACCCCACCTGGAAAAAAGACGAAGCCGATGCCGAGCGCAAGGCCGACCGCATCTGGTCGCAGCAAGACGCCCAGGCCATCGCCGACGCGGTGCGCGGGCACAACGCCGAAGTCAACGAAGAATCTAAACCGAGCAACCAGGCCTCGCCGGGCCTGTTTGACCTGACCACGCTGCAACGCGAGGCCAATGGCCGCTTCGGCTTTTCCGCCAAGACCACGCTGGCCCTGGCGCAAACGCTCTATGAACGGCATCAGGCGCTCACCTACCCGCGTACCGATTCCAAATACCTGCCGCTCGAATACGTGAAGGTGGTCAAGGGTACGCTGGGGTCGCTGGCCGACAGCGGTCTGGGGCATCTCGCGCCCTTTGCGCGCGAGGCCCTGGACAAGGACTACATCAAGCCCACCAAGAAAGTGTTCGACGACACCAAGGTCAGCGACCACTTTGCCATCATCCCCACCGGCAAGATCCCCACTGGCCTGTCCGAGGCCGAACAAAAGTTGTTCGATCTGGTGGTGCGTCGCTTCATCGCGGCCTTCTTCCCCTCCGCCGAGCATATGGTGACCACCCGCATCTCGCGCGTGGCGAGCCACCACTTCAAGTCCGAGGGCAAGGTGCTGGTCAAGCCGGGGTGGCTGGCCATCTACGGCAAAGAGGCCACGCTGGATGTGGCCCCCGGCGAAGAAGGCAGCGGCAAGACCCTCGTGCCGGTGCGCGCGGGCGAGACCGTCACCAACGATCAAGCCGACGCCAAGGCTCTGAAGACCCGCCCACCCGCGCGCTACAACGAAGCCACCTTGCTGCGCGCGATGGAAACCGCCGGCAAGGAGATCGAAGAAGAGGAACTGCGCGAGGCCATGCACGAAAAAGGCCTGGGCACACCCGCCACGCGCGCCGCCACGATCGAAGGCCTGATCAACGAGAAATACATGCTGCGCGAGGGCCGCGACCTGATCCCCACGGCCAAGGCCTTCCAGCTGATGACGCTGCTGCGCGGACTGGGCGTCGAAGAACTCTCGCGACCCGAGCTCACGGGCGAGTGGGAATACCGACTCGCCCAGATGGAAAAGGGTCAGCTCTCACGCGATGCCTTCATGCAGCAGATCGCGGAGATGACGCAGCGCATCGTCAAGAAGGCCAAGGAGTACGACCGCGACACCGTGCCGGGCGACTACGCCACGCTGTCCACGCCCTGCCCTAACTGCGGCGGCGTCGTGAAGGAAAACTACCGTCGCTACACCTGCGCCGGCAAATCGGGCTCGGGCGATGACGCCTGCGGTTTCTCGTTCACCAAGATCCCGGCGGGCCGCGCCTTCGAGCTGGCCGAGGTCGAACAGTTCCTGCGTGACAAGAAGATCGGCCCACTCGAAGGCTTCCGCTCCAAGGCGGGCTGGCCCTTCGTCGCCGAGATGGCGCTGACCTACAGCGAAGAAGACAAGAACTGGAAGCTCGAATTCGATTTCGGCGACGAGGCCGATCCGGCGCAAACCGGCGAGCTGATCGACTTCGGCGCGCAAGAGCCGCTGGGGCCTTGCCCCAAGTGCGCAGCGCGCGTGTTCGAGTTCGGCAAGAACTATGTCTGCGAAAAGAGCGTGCCCACGCCCGCACAGGCCACACCGAGCTGCGACTTCAAGAGCGGCCAGATCATCTTGCAGCAGCCGATCGAACGCGAGCAGATGCAAAAGCTGCTGGCGACGGGCAAGACCGATCTGTTGGACAAGTTTGTCTCGATGCGCACGCGTCGCGCATTCAAGGCCTTCCTGGCCTGGGACGCGGAGGCCGGCAAGGTGAACTTCGCCTTCGAGCCGCGTACGAGCAAATACCCGCCGCGCAAGACGGCGGCCGCGGGCGCGCCCACGCGCACACCGTTTGGCAAGGTAGCGGCCAAGAAAGCAGCGCCAGCGAAAAAAGCCGCCGCCAAAAAGGCACCCGCTGCGAAAAAGGCTGCGGCCCCCAAGGCGCCGCGCAAACCCAGCGCTGGCCTCAAGCCGAGTGCCGCCCTGGCCGCCGTGATCGGCCCCGAGGCCGTGGCCCGCACCGAAGTGATCAAGAAGCTGTGGGACTACATCAAGGCCAACGGCCTGCAGGACGCCACCAACAAGCGCGCGATCAACGCCGATGACAAACTACGCGCGGTGTTTGGCAAGCCGCAGGTGACGATGTTCGAACTGGCCGGGATTGTGGGCAAGCACCTGGAAAGCGGCGGCTGAAGGCCGGGCGCGGTGTCGGGGCCGCGTCTGACGCTGGGCGCGGATGCGCGGGCTCACGCTGGCGCGATGGTCAAAGACTCCCGACGCCCCCCTGCGCCTGCGCGGTCCGAGAAAGAAAAACAAGCGGCTTCGCGCCCACGCAAGACGCAACAGCGGCCCACTTCGCGCCCGGCCGCCCAGGCACCCGTCATCGAGCGGACGCACGCCCAGTTCCCTGACCCCGAGCCGCCCCCGGATCGGGTCTGGGAAGACCGCGCCGGCTGAGGCCTCGGCGCCCCGCACGGCGCTCAGGTGCCGATCAGGCCGCCATCGTTCTTGTGAATCACCACCGTGGCCGAACGGGGTCGTCCGTTGGTGCGAAAGTCCGGCCAGTTCGACAGACGCCGCGGGTTGTCGGTGTCGCTCACATCGCTGCGGTCCTCGCCAGGGTGCTGGATGTTCACAAACATCGTGCGGCCGTCTGGCGCCATCGTGGCGCCGGTGATCTCGGCATTGACCGGGCCCACCAGGAAGCGGCGGATCTCGCCCGTGCGGGTGTCCGCCGCCAGCATGGCGTTGTTGCCCACGCGCTCCAAGGGCGGGCGACCGATGCCTGAAGCCGACAGGTCGGTCTGGATCCACAGCACGCCACGCGTATCGGCCATCAGACCGTCCGGGCAGCCAAAGCTGTCGCCGCTGCGGCTGGTCGGATCACCGGCCAACACGAAGTGATTCCAGGTGAAGGTGGTGGCGTCGAAGTCGCCGTCTTCCTTCCAACGAATGATGTGGCCCGCCGCATTGCGCGCGCGCGGGTTGGCCGCGTCCACGCCGGGGCGTCCGGGCTCGCCGCGCTGGATGTTGTTGGTCAGGGTGCAATAGACCCAGCCATCGGGATGCACGGCGGTCCACTCGGGCCGGTCCATGCGGGTGCCGCCCACCGCGTCGCAGGCCTCGCGCGTTCTGACCAGCACCTGGCCCGGGTCGGCAAAGCCGCCCTGCGAGGTGAGCGGGCCTTGACCATGCACCAGCGGCAGCCAGTGGCCGCGACCGTCGGCATCGAAGCGGGCCACATACAGCGTGCCGTGATCGAGCAAATCCGCATTCGCACGCGCGCCCCCCGGGCGCATCGCGTCGCGACTTACAAACTTGTAGATGTACTCAAAGCGCGCGTCCTCGCCCGAGTAGACGACGGCGCGGCCGTCCTTCGTGAGCGTCACCGTCGCGCCCTCGCGTGCGACGCGGCCCAGCGCGGTGCGCTTGACGGGCACCGAGGTCGGGTCATAGGGGTCGATCTCGACCACCCAGCCAAAGCGATGCGGCTCGTTCGGATGGCGCGTGGCGTCAAAGCGCTCGTCGTGTTCGTGCCAACGCAGGCCGTAACCCCCGGGCTGCAGCCCATAACGGCGCTGGTGGGCGTCGGGCTGCTGCGGGCCGTGGAAATAGCCGATGAAGTTTTCTTCGCAGGTGAGGTAGGTGCCCCAGGGCGTCTTGCCGCTGGCGCAATTGGCTAGCGTGCCTACAGGGCTCAGGCCCTGCGGGTCGGCGGCGGTGCGCAAAAGCGAGTGGCCCGCGGCCGGGCCCGAAAAATACATGGGCGTGCGCGCGGTGATCCGACGCGCGCGCGGCGAGGGCCGCACCATCATCCAGCCCGGGCCGCTGCGCACGATCTCGATCACCGACACGCCCACCGCGGCCTGCGCCTTGCGCACCTTCTCGGCGCTCCAGGTGCGCTGGCCGTCCGCGTGCAGCAGGCCGTCATCGTGGTATTCGTGGTTCACCGCCAACAGGCCCCGGCCTTCACCGGGCAGGGCGTAGAACTGCATGCCGTCGTGATGCATGCCCATTTGGGCTTCCTGGTCCTGCGTGGTGTTGGACGCATCGAAACGGAAGCCAGGCGAGCGATCGGGCAGGCCCACCGGATCGCCCCAGGCCGCCAAGACCTGCGCGGTGTAGCCCGGGGGCACGACCAAGCGGTCGGCGAAGCTGGGCGCGACGCCCTGGAATCCGAGCAAAGGGGCGCTGGCACCCACGCCGCCGGTGGCACAGCCCGCGATCGGCAGGCCCGCCAGAGGCGCGAGCAGGGCCGCCATGCCGCCGCGCAGCACGGTGCGGCGACCGAGGTCATGAATCGTGGGATGGCTGGAGGGGTTGCTGTCCTCCATCGTCGAAAAGTCTTTGGGCATGGTCGATCACCCCCGATCACGGGCCAGAGCATCGCTGACCAGCGCAGCGTCCATCCCGTACATCTGCGCAAACGCCTCCAGGGGCTGACCGCTGGCGCGAAAAGCACGCACCAGGGCTTCCCGGCGCGCCGCCTGGCTCGCCAACTCGGCGAAGGCCTCATCGACCAGCGTCCACAAGGCGGCGTCCTGCGTGCGCACCTGTTCGAGGTAGGCGTCACGATCGAGCCCGCTGGCGTCGATGGCCTGCACCAAGCGGGCGCGGGCCCAGGTGCGCGCCGCCTCGACATCACGGCCCTGGCGTCGGCGAAACACCTCGAAGATCGCATGCTGCACATGCTCAGGCGCGACGGCCTCGACGGGGTTGCCATCGAGGTCGTGGCGCAGATCGCCGCCCGCCACCGCCTCGAGATAACGGGTAGAGCGCACATGCTGCCCCAAGGCTTGCTTGAGATCTTCCTTCTGGAAGGCGCCGGGGTGGCGCGCCATCAAATCTTCAAAGATCCCCAGCTTCAGCGGGCGAAAACGCGCGCCAAACAGGCGCGGGTGCAGCTCCCACAGGCGTTGCAGGAGGGGATGGACGGGGCGCGGGGCGCGCGGCCCCTGGCCCTGGCCCGCACGGCCGCCAGGCTTGCCAGCGCGAGGCGGGCGGCGTTTAGGCTCGGAGCTTGGGGCAGGGCCCGCTTCGGTCGGCGGGGTGTTCGGGGGCGTGGTCTCGCTCATGGATCCGTGACTGTAGCCCGGCGCGGGCACAATCGCAGCCATGAAGATTGAAAAAGACACCGTGGTGACCATGCGCTGTCGCATCGCCGACGACAAGGGCCAGCTGATTCAGGACGGCAAGGCGCCGATGTCCTACCTGCATGGCGGTCATGGCAACACCCTGCCGAAAATCGAAGAGGCGATGGAAGGTAAGGCCGTGGGCGATCAGCTGTCGCTGGTGCTGGCGCCTGCCGATGCCTTTGGCGAGCCCGACCCGAGCCTGCTGCGCACGATCGCCAAGCGCGATTTCCCGCCAGGAGTGAAGGTGGGGGGCCAGCTGGAGCTGCCCGGGCCGCAAGGCGAGCCGCACGCCTTCACCGTGATGAAGATCAAGGGCGACAACGTGCTCCTGGACGGCAACCACCCGCTGGCGGGCCGCACCTTGAAGCTGGCCATCACCGTCACCGAGATGCGGGCGGCCAGCGCGGAAGAAGTGGCGCATGGCCATGCGCACGGCGCGCACGGCCATCACCACTGAGACGGATTAGCGCGTAGCGACCACGCGCACCATCTCCAACACCTTGTTGGAGTAGCCCCACTCGTTGTCGTACCAGGACACGAGCTTGACGAAGGTGCTGTCCAGGGCGAGGCCGGCCTCGGCATCAAAGATGGAAGTGCGGGCATCGCCACGGAAGTCGGTGGCCACCACCTTGTCCTCGGTGTAGCCCAGCACGCCCTTGAGTGCGCCCTGCGACTGCGCCTTCATCTCGGCGCAGATCTCGTCGTACGTGGCGGGCTTGTTCAATTCGACGGTGAGGTCGACCACCGAGACGTCGGAGGTCGGCACGCGAAACGCCATGCCGGTGAGCTTCTTGTTCAACTCGGGGATCACCACGCCCACCGCCTTGGCCGCGCCGGTGCTCGAGGGAATGATGTTCTCCAGGATGCCGCGGCCGCCGCGCCAATCTTTGTTAGAGGGGCCGTCCACCGTTTTCTGGGTGGCGGTGGCGGCGTGCACGGTGGTCATGAGGCCGCGCTTGATGCCCCACTTGTCATTGACCACCTTGGCCAACGGGGCCAGGCAGTTGGTGGTGCACGAAGCGTTGGAGATGATGGCCTCGCCCTTGTAGGTCTTGTCGTTCACGCCGAAGACGAACATGGGCGTGTCGTCCTTGGAGGGCGCGGACATGATCACCTTCTTGGCGCCTGCGTCCAGGTGCTTCTGGCCGCCTTCCTTCGTGAGGAAAATGCCGGTGGCCTCGACCACGATATCGGCGCCGACTTCGGCCCACTTCAATTCAGACGGATCTTTGACGGCGGTCAGGCGGATCTTCTTGCCATTCACGACGAGCGTGTTGCCCTCGACGCTGACCTCGCCCTCGAAGCGGCCGTGCACGCTGTCGTACTTGAGCATGTAGGCCAGGTAGTCGGGCTCGAGCAGGTCGTTGATCGCAACGACCTCGATGTCCTTGAAGTTTTGCACCGCGGCGCGAAACACCATGCGGCCGATGCGGCCGAAGCCGTTGATCCCGATCTTGAGAGCCATGAGTCGATAGTCCCGTGAGGAGTTGAAAATCAGTGCGCGAGGACGGCGCGGACCGTGTCCGCCACGTTCTCGGGCGTGAAGCCAAAGTGCTTGAACAGTACCGGCGCAGGCGCCGATTCGCCGTAGGTGTCGATGCCGACCACGGCGGCACACCCGTACTTCCACCAGAAATCCGTCACGCCCATCTCGACGGCCACACGCGGCAAGCCGCGGGGCAGCACTTGCTCCTTGTAGGCGCGGTCTTGACGGTCGAAAGTGGTGGTCGAGGGCATGGACACCACGCGCACCGCGATGCCGCGCGTGGCCAGTTGCTCCTGGGCCTTGAGCGCGAGTTGCACCTCGGAGCCGGTGGCGATGATCACCGCCTGCGCCCGGCGCTTCATGCCCACTTCCGAGGGCTCGGCCAGCACGTAGGCGCCGCGGCTGATTTCATCGAGGCCCGCCTTGGGCGCGTAGGGCAGGTTCTGGCGCGAGAGCAAGAGCGCCGTGGGGCGCGTGGCGTTTTGCAGGGCGACCGCCCAGGCCACCGCGGTCTCGGCGGTGTCGCCAGGACGCCAGACATCCAGGTTCGGGATCAGGCGCAAGCTGGCGGCGTGCTCGATGGACTGGTGGGTCGGGCCGTCTTCGCCCAAGCCGATGGAGTCGTGCGTGAACACATGGACCACGCGCTGCTTCATCAGGGCCGCCATGCGAATCGCGTTGCGGCTGTAGTCGCTGAAGGTCAGGAAGGTGCCGCCATAGGGGATGTAGCCGCCATGCAAGGCCACGCCGTTCATGATGGCGGCCATGCCGAATTCGCGCACGCCGTAGTTGATGTGGCGGCCGATCTGGCCGGTCTCATCGCGCTTGATGCTGCCGTCGGCGTTCAGGCGCAAGGCGGGGGTGCTCTTGGTGTTCGTGAGGTTGGAGCCGGTCAGGTCGGCCGAGCCTCCGAGCATCTCGGGCAGGGCGGCGGTGAACGCCTCCAGCGCGATTTGAGAGGCCTTGCGCGACGCCACGGTCTCGGCCTTGGCGTGCGCGGCGATGGCGGCATCCACCGCCACCTGCGCAAAGTTCTTGGGCAGCTGGCCCTTCATGCGGCGCGTGAATTCGGCGGCCTGCGCGGGGAAGGCTTTCTTGTAGGCCGCGAAGCGCTCGGTCCAGGCGGCCTGGGCCTTCTTGCCTGGGGCCTTGGCGTCCCAGTCGGCGTAGACCTCACGCGGAATCTCGAAGGGCGCATGCGACCAGCCGATCGCCTCGCGCGTGAGCTTGATCTCGTCGGCGCCCAAGGGCTCGCCGTGGGCCTTGGCGGTGTTGCCGCGGTTGGGGCTGCCCTTGCCGATGTGGGTCTTGGCCACGATCAAGGTGGGCTTGTCTACGCTGCGACGGGCCTGGGCAATGGCGGCATCGACCGCATCGACATCGTGGCCATCCACCGGGCCGATCACGTTCCAGCCATAGGCGCGAAAGCGCGCGGGCGTGTCATCGACAAACCAGGGCGCGACCTGGCCGTCAATCGAGATACCGTTGTCGTCGTAGATCGCGATCAGCTTGTTCAATTTCCAGGCACCGGCCAGGGCGCAGGCCTCGTGGCTGATGCCTTCCATCAGGCAGCCGTCGCCCAGGAACACATAGGTGCGGTGGTCGACGATGGCGTGGCCGTCGCGGTTGAATTCGGCGGCCATCAGCTTTTCGGCCAGTGCCATGCCCACTGCGTTGGTGATGCCCTGACCCAGCGGGCCCGTGGTGGTCTCCACGCCCGGGGTGATGCCCACTTCGGGGTGGCCAGCGGTCTTGCTATGCAGCTGGCGGAAGTTCTTGAGCTCCTGCATCGGCAGGTTGTAGCCGGTGAGGTGCAGCAGCGAATAAATCAGCATCGACCCGTGGCCGTTGGACAGCACGAAGCGATCGCGATCGGCCCAGTGCGGGTCAGCGGGGTTGTGTTGAAGGTGACGGGCCCACAAGGCCACGGCGATATCGGCCATGCCCATGGGCGCACCCGGGTGTCCCGAATTGGCTTGTTGCACGGCATCCATGGACAAGGCGCGGATCGCGCTTGCCATCATCTGGGGGTTGGCCATCGGGGGAAAACTCCGGGAAAAGGGCGAAAGAAGGGGCGCCGGCAGGCACCTGGGGACAGCCTTGGATTTTAGCCGCCGCGCCGCCCGCGGCGACGCCTGGTGGCTGGCGCGAACCATCGACTACAGTGCCCGGATGCACGGAGAACCCCTCGCAGCGGCCATGGTGCTGGCCGCCGGTCGCGGCGAGCGCATGCGGCCCCTGACCGACACCTGCCCCAAGCCCCTCTTGGCCGTACAGGGCCAGCCCCTGATGCAATGGCACCTGCAGGCGCTGGCGCGGGCGGGCTGCGCGCAGACCGTGGTCAACACCGCCTGGCTGGGCGAGCAGATCGAGCAGGCCTTCGGCGCGCTCACGCCCTGGGGCTCGCGCATCACTTACTCGCATGAGGGCCGCGATTTCGGCGGCGCGCTGGAGACCGCCGGCGGCATCGCACGCGCCTTGCCGCATCTGGCCGACGTGTTCTGGGTGGTAGCCGGAGACGTTTACATGCCCGGTTTCCCCTTCGATCGCGCCGCGCTTGAACGCTTTGCGGCCAGCACCGCGCTGGCCCACCTGTATCTGGTTCCCAATCCGCCGCACAACCCGCGCGGCGATTTCGGTCTGTCCGCGCAGGGGCTGGCCCTGAACCTGCCCAAGGACGCGCCCGGCGAGCGCTACACCTATTCGACGGTGGGCCTGTACCGCCAAGCTTTCTTCGCCGAGCTACCCGCCGGCAACCCGCAAGGCCTGAAGGCCCCCCTGGCCCCGATGTTGCGCGCCGCGATGGACAATGGCCGCACCACCGCCGAACTCTGGCGCGGGCCCTGGACCGATGTGGGCACGCCCGAGCGGCTGGCTCAATTGAACGCAGCATGAACCACGCCGTATGAATCCCACCCCTTACGCCGCCCGCCGCGCCCGCCTCGCCCAGGCCCTGGGCCCCCAGGGCATCGCCCTCGTGCCCACCGCACCGGAGCGCGCCCGCAACCGCGACACCGACTTTCTGTACCGGCACGACAGCTACTTTTATTACCTCACCGGCTTCACCGAGCCGAATGCGCTGCTGGTGATCACCGGCGACGGCCGCAGCACGCTGTTTTGCGCGCCCAAAGATCTGGAGCGCGAGATCTGGGACGGTTACCGCCTGGGCCCCGAGGCCGCGCCCGCCGCCCTGGGCGTGCAGACCGCGTTACCGATGAACGAGCTGGACGCGCAGCTGCCGCGCCTGCTGGAAAACCGCGACGCGGTGTGGTTTCCGTTCGCGATCCATGAGGGTCTGGAGGCGCGCGTGGCGGGCTGGCTCTCGAAGGTGCGCGCGCGCGTGCGCTTTGGCGCGCAGTGCCCGCAGCAGCAGCATGACCTGTGCGGCGTGCTCGACGAGATGCGCCTGGTCAAAGACGACCACGAGCAAGACATCATGCGCCGTGCCGCCGCCATCAGCGCGCGCGCCCACATCCGCGCCATGCAGACCAGCGCCCGCATGCTTCGTGCGGGCCAGGATGTGCGCGAACACCACCTGGACGCCGAGCTGCTGCATGAATTTCGCATGGGGGGCTCGCAATACCCGGCCTACGGCTCCATCGTGGCGGCGGGCGCCAATGCCTGCGTCCTGCATTACCGCGCCGACGCCGCGCCGGTGCGCGCGGGCGAGCTGGTGCTGATTGACGCCGGCTGCGAGCTCGATGGCTATGCCAGCGACATCACCCGCACCTTCCCGGCCAACGGCAGCTACACCGGCCCGCAGCGCGCGCTCTATGACCTGGTGCTGGCCTCCCAAGAAGCCGCGGTCGCGGCCACGCGCGCCGGCGCGCGCTTCACCGACCCGCACGAAGCGGCGGTCAAGGTGCTCACGCAAGGCATGCTCGATGTCGGTCTGCTCGATCGCAACACGGTGGGCACGGTCGACGACGCGATCGCGCAGCGCGCCTACTTTCGCTTCTACATGCACCGCACGGGCCACTGGCTGGGGATGGACGTGCACGATTGCGGCAGCTATGTCGAGCCGTCCGAGGTCGGCACGGTCAGCGAGCGCCAGGACCCGCTCTCGGGCGAAACCATCAAGGACCGCCCCAGCCGCATCCTGCGACCGGGCATGGTGATCACGATCGAGCCGGGGATCTATGTGCGACCCGCCGCCGACGTGCCCGCGCAGTTCCACGACATCGGCATCCGCATCGAGGACGACGCCATCGTCACGGCCACCGGCTGCGAGCTGATCTCGCGGGGCGTGCCAGTCCAGGCCGACGAGATCGAAGCGCTGATGCGCGGATGAGCGCCCCAAGCTCAGGTCTACAATCGCGAACCCCAAAATGAGCCCGGCTCCACACGCCGAGCCCGCCCCGAGCGAGACACATTCGATGCCCTCTGATTCCCCGGCGAAACCCGAAGACAAACGCGCCCTGTTGCGCCAGGCCGCGCTCGAGTACCACCAGTTCCCCACCCCCGGCAAGATCGCGATCCAGCCGACCAAGCAGCTGTCCAACCAGCACGATCTGGCGCTGGCTTACTCGCCCGGCGTGGCCGCACCGTGTGAAGAAATCGTCAAGGACCCAGCCAACGCCTTCAAATACACCAGCCGCGGCAACCTGGTGGCCGTGATCACCAACGGCACGGCCGTCCTGGGCCTGGGCGACATCGGCCCCCTGGCGGCCAAACCGGTGATGGAGGGCAAAGCCGTCCTGTTCAAGAAATTCGCGGGGATCGATGTGTTTGACATCGAGATCAACGAAAAAGACAACCTGGACAAGCTGGTTGACATCATCGCGGCCCTGGAGCCCACCTTCGGCGGCGTCAACCTCGAAGACATCAAGGCCCCCGACTGCTTCTACGTCGAGCGCAAGCTGCGCGAGCGCATGAAGATCCCGGTCTTTCATGACGACCAGCACGGCACCGCCATCGTGGTGGGCGCGGCCATCCTCAACGGGCTGAAGGTGGTCGGCAAAGACCTGAAAAAGGTCAAGCTGGTCACCTCCGGTGCCGGCGCCGCCGCCCTGGCCTGCCTGCAGCTGCTGGTCAAGATCGGCCTGCCGCGCGAGAACATTTTCGCCACCGACCTGGCCGGCGTGGTCTACGAAGGCCGCACCGAGCTGATGGACGCCGACAAGATCCAGTTCGCCCAGAAAACCTCGGCCCGCACCCTGGCTGACGTGATCCAGGGCGCCGACATCTTCCTGGGCCTGTCCGCCGGCGGCGTGCTCAAGCCCGAGATGGTTAAGTCCATGGCGCCTCAACCGCTGATCCTGGCGCTGGCCAACCCCAACCCCGAGATTCAGCCGGCCGAGGCGCGCGCCGTGCGCCCCGACGCCATCCTGGCCACCGGTCGCAGCGACTTCCCCAACCAGGTCAACAACGTCCTGTGCTTCCCCTACATCTTCCGCGGCGCGCTGGATTCAGGGGCCACCACCATCACCGACGCGATGGAGATCGCTGCGGTGCACGCCATCGCCGAACTGGCCCAGGCCGAACAAAGCGAAGTGGTGGCCGCCGCCTATGTGGGCGAGCAGCTGGCCTTTGGCCCCGACTACCTGATCCCCAAGCCCTTTGACCCGCGGCTGATGATGAAGATCGCCCCGGCCGTGGCCCAGGCCGCGGCCGACAGCGGCGTGGCCATGCGCCCCATCGCCGACATGGACGCCTACCGCGACCGGCTGCAAAGCTTCGTCTACGCCTCGGGCACCACCATGAAACCCATCATGGCCGCTGCCAAGCGCGCCGCGAAAAAGCGCGTGGCCTACAGCGAGGGCGAAGAAGAGCGCGTGCTGCGCGCCGCCCAGATCGTGGTGGACGAGGGCATTGCCCGACCCACCCTGATCGGACGCCCGGCTGTCATCGCCCAGCGCATCGAGAAATTCGGCCTGCGCCTGCGCGAGAAGATCGATTACGACGTGGTCAACGTCGAACAGGACGATCGCTACCGCGACTTCTGGCAGACCTACCACCGCATGACCGAGCGCAAGGGCGTGACCGAACAGGTCGCCAAGATCGAAATGCGCCGACGTCTGTCGCTGATCGGCGCCATGCTGCTACACAAGGACCAGGTCGATGGAATGATTTGCGGCACCTGGGGCCAGACCTCGATGCACCTGGTCTATGTCGACCAGGTGATCGGTCGCCGCCCGGGCGTCCACACCTACGCCTGCATGAATGGTCTGTTGCTGCCGGGTCGTCAGGTGTTCCTGGTGGACACCCACGTCAATTACGACCCCAGCGCCGAGCAGCTGGCCGAGATCACCGTCATGGCGGCCGAGGAGATGGTGCGCTTTGGCCTCAAGCCCAAGGCCGCCCTGCTGTCGCACTCCAACTTCGGCTCGAGCAACCAGCCCAGCGCCGTCAAGATGCGCCAGGTGCTGGAGCTGCTGCGCGTACAAGCGCCCTGGCTGGAAGTCGATGGCGAGATGCACGGCGACGTGGCCCTGGACGGCGCCGCGCGCACGCAGCTGATGCCCCACAGCACCCTGGTCGGTGACGCCAACCTGCTGGTGCTGCCCAACATCGATGCCGCCAACATCTCCTACAACCTGCTCAAAACGGCGGCTGGCGGCAACATCGCCATCGGCCCGGTTTTGCTGGGGGCGGCCAAGCCCGTGCATATCCTGACTGCCAGCACGACCGTCCGGCGCATCGTCAACATGACCGCCCTCACGGTGGCCGACGCCAACGCAGCCCGCTGAGGCTCAATCGAGGCGGGCCCAGCCCAAAGGGTTAGCGCTCACTCTCATGGGGGCTCTTCACAGGGTGGCCGGCCCCACATCTTGCTCAAATTTTGGGCATTGACTTGCCTTTTGGGTTCGGATCGGTCACACTCTCGCCTTGAAATCTCGGGTTAACCCGAACGCCAGCCCCCACCCTCTTCAAGTTTGCGCTCACTCGCGCATCTCTTGATGCAACGGCAACGAGCTCTGAGCGTCCTGAGGACCCGAAAGCCTATGGAGTAAGCCCCATGAAGCGGGACCTGTTTTTGAACATGGAAAGAGACGCGGAGATGGAGAAAGTCCTTCGCCCCGACATCAGCGAGTCGCCCCTGAAAGGCGTTCGCACCAACATCGTGCAGTCGATCCGCGCGCACCGCGTGCAGGACCTGCAGGATGCCGCCAGCGCGCTGGGTCACCACTTCTTGTACGCCAACCTGGCGACCGCCCAGAGCAAGCCCGAAGTGCTCGACATGATTGCCCAGCAGTTCATTCTGCCGGCGCATTTCGGCAAGAACTTTGACGCGCTCTACGACTGCATGACCGACCCGGTCCACAAGTCGGGCCCTCAGCCGGGCTTCATCGTTGTGCTCGAGCAGGTTCCGGCCAACGCCAAGTTCGACAAGGAAGCGCGCGAGCAGCTGCTGGACATCTTCCGCGACACCGCGGATTACTGGTCCGACCGGAAGGTGCCCTTCCGATGTTTCTATTCTTTTCTGTAGCCCGTTCTGCACACACCAGCCAAGCAGAACGGGCGAAAGAGGCTAACGGCGAGGTCCCGGCAGTGGCCGCCCCCGTCACCGACAACGGCGAGAAGATGCCCACCGACAAATTGGTCGACGTCTCCCCCCTCGCACTGCGCATGAGCAGCCCCTTCAACGCGGGGTACTGGCTCGCAGCCGCCTAAGCGGCGCAGCAGTCGCCGGGCCCTTCGTGGTCCGCCATCAGAAAAGCCCGGCATGCCGGGCTTTTTCTTTGGGCGCTTGAGCGTTCAGGTGGGCGCGCCAGGCCCCGCCACCTGCGCCAACGCCACATACTCCGCCACCGGCACCTCTTCGGCGCGTCGTTGAGTGTCAAAGTGGCCGGCAAACCCACGCGCCTCCAACCAACGCCCCAGCGTGTGCCGCAGCAATTTGCGGCGCTGGCTGAAGGCCACCTGAACCAGCTCAGACAGGAGATCGGGATCCAGGGCTGGCGGCGTGGCGTGCGGCACCATGCGCACCACCGCACTGTCCACACGCGGCGGCGGATCAAACGCGGAGGGCGGCACGAAGAGCACATCCTCCATCGCATAGCGCCACTGCAGCATCACCGACAGGCGTCCGTAGGCAGCCGTCGCCGGCTGCGCCACCATCCGGTCGATCACTTCCTTTTGCAGCATGAAGTGCTGGTCCTGGACGATCGCGGCGTAGGGCAGAAGGTGAAACAGGATGGGCGATGAGATGTTGTAGGGCAGGTTGCCCACCACCCGCAGACGCGCTGGCGCATGCGGGGCCTGCAGCTGCGCGAAGTCGACCTTCAGAACATCCGATTCGATGACGGTGAGCTGCGGGTGCGCACGCAGACGGGCCGCGAGATCGCGATCGAGCTCGATCACTGAGAGCTGACCCAGGCGCTCGACCAAGGGCTGGGTCAGCGCCGCCAGGCCCGGGCCAATCTCGACCATCGGATCGCCCGGGTGCGGCGCAATGGCGCGCACGATGGCGTCGATGATGCCGCTGTCGGACAGGAAATGCTGGCCAAAGCGCTTGCGGGCGATGTGCTTCACCCGGCGTAGCTCCTGGCAGCGAAGGGATGCGCCGTCACTGCGGCGGCTCGCGCAGGTCGACGAAAGCCCGACCGCGTACATCCTGTGCCCACTGGATGTACGCCTCTTCGCCCTTCTTGCGGCGCAGCTGGTTGCGCGCGACCTCGCGCTGCTCGCGTAGCGACAGGGCCGTACGACGACGCTCGAGCACCTGCAGCAAGTGCACGCCAAAACGCGACACGAAGGGCTCGGCGATCTGCCCGGGGGCCAGATCGTCCATCACGTCCTCAAACTCGGGCACGAACATGCCGGGGTTGGCCCAGCCCAGATCACCGCCACCGGGCGCGCTGCTGTCCTGCGAGTGCTCGCGCGCGAGCGCGGCGAAGTCGGCCTGACCGGATTGAATGCGTTGACGGTACTCGGCCAGGCGTTGGCGCGCGGTGGCCTCGGGCAGCTGGGCGCTGGGTCGCAGCAGGATGTGGCGAGAGCGCGTCTGCACCACGGCCAAGCCGCCGCTTTGGCGCTTTTCCAGGACCTTGAGCACGTGAAAGCCCGCGCCCGAGCGCACGACATCGCTCACCCCGCCCACAGGCAAAGCGGCAGTGGCCTCCACAAACAGCGAGGGATAACGATCGGCCGGCCGCAGGCCGAAGGCGCCACCATTGCCCGAGCCGCCCGGGCCCGAGCCTGTCGCATCCGAGGCCTGGCGCGCCAGCGCGGCGAAATCCTCGCCCGCACGGGCCTGGGCCTGCAAGCGCCGCGCCTTGGCCGCCAGGGCTTCGAGCTGGGTTGCGGTCACCCCCTCCGGGATGGCCACGAGGATCTGTGCCAGGTTCAGCTCGGCCTCATCGTTGGATGCGGCCTGGAGCTCACGCAGGAACTGATCGATCTCCGCTTCTGTCACCCGAGCGCGGCTGTCCGACTCGCGTTCGCGCACACGGGACAAGAAAATCTGGTTGCGCAAGTCCTCGCGGAACACGCCCTGCGAGATGCCATCGGCGGCCAGACGACGGCGAAACTCCGCGACATCGATGCCGTTCTGGCGCGCCACATTGCGCTCGGCGTCGTCAACGGCGGCCTCATCGACCTTGATGCCGGCCTGGCGCGCCGCTTGCACCTGCACGCGCTCGGTGATCAGGCGCTCAAGCACCTGGCGTATCAGCTCGGGGCGCGGGGGCGCCGCCGTGCGGTCACGGGCCAGCTGCTGCTCGACGCGGGCCAGGCGAGCGCGGACCTCGCTGTTGGTGATGGGCTCGGAGTTGACGACGGCGACGATGTAGTCGGCGGAACGGGTGGGCTGCGCGTGCGAGCGCTCGGACACACCGAGGCCAGCGGCGAGCACCAGGGCGATCAACCAGGGCGCGCGCAGACGCGTGAGGGGCAAGGGGCAAGAAATCATGGCGGCTCGTCAGTCGTATTGGGTGAAGCGGCTGGGCGCCGCCACCTGGTCGCGCAGGAGTTGGTAGCGCGGGATGTTGGTCTTGAGCGGTGTCATGGCATTGGTGCCCAGACGACCAAAGCCCACGAACTCGATCTGGAACAGCAGGCGCACGTTGGCCGAGCCGGTACCGGTCTGCAGGCGCTCGAGCACGGCGCGGCCGATCCAGCAGCAGCCGTCGTATTCGAAGCCCACGATGGCATCGACCACGCGGCGCTCCTTCAGGCTGGTATTGATACGGCCCACGCTGTACCAGCGGCCACCGCCCTGGCCGCGGCCCGGCCCCAGGTCCTGACCGCGATCACCCCAGAGGTCATTGATCGGCCACTGCCAGCCGATGTCCAGCTGCTCGCTCTGATCGCGCTGGAAACGGTAGGCGGCTGTGATGAGGCGATACGGCGAGGGGTTGTAGCGTCCGCCCAGGGTGGAGCGCACCGAGCGGCCTAACTTCGGGTTGTATTGGACGGTGGCATCCGTCGTCCACTTGGGCATCCAGTTGACTGCGCCACCCACCAGGATGTCGGACAGACGTTCGTTCAGGGGCACCTCGCCGGGCAGGGTCACCAACTGGTCACTCATTCGCAGGCGCTGGGCCACGCCCACCCGCGCGAGTTCGGCGCCGGTGCCCGCATCTTGCAGGCGACTGGTCAGGCCCAGCGTGAGCAGGTTGTTGTTGGCGATCCGGTCATAGCCGCCGTAGGTGTTGTCGCTGAAGATGGTGGCGAAGTTGAAGTCGTTGGCGCCGGAGTCGTAATTGGGCAGGAAGTTCTGCGCGCGAAATGGCGTGTAGACGTAGTAGGCGCGCGGCTCCAGGGTCTGCATCAGGTCGCGGCCGAACAGGCCGAGCTCACGCTCGAACACCAGGCCGCTGTCGAGGCTGAGAGTGGGCACCGTCACCTGGGCGCTGCGCTGGCCGTCGTTCAGTGCCGTGTCGAACTGGTACTGGCGGGCATGCAGCTGCACGCGCGGCACGAAGAAAAGGCCCGGCGCGCGCCAGGGCCGCGAGAGCTGGGTCACCATGACGCTGCGGTGGGCATCGGGTCCTGGCATGGACTGGCCGGACAGCAAATTACCCGCCCGGAAATGCGTGTAGTCGCCCTCGACACTCATACGCAGGCCCCCCGGCAGGCGGTCCTGGGTGTAGCGGGCCACGACCTGGGGCAGTCGGTCATACGGCGGCGTGATCGGCGAGGACACATCCTGCAGGGTCTGCCACTTCTGCGCCCGCATGCGCAGCGAGAACGGACCCTGGGCCCACGACAGCGCAGCATCGTTATTGAGCAGGCGCTGGGTCAGGACAACGCCGTTACGGTTGGTGAAGTCGCGCCAATAGTCGTTGTCGCTGACGCGGTTCAACTCCAGGTTCAGGCCCACGCCGCCAGGCAGCTGCGACTGCAGCAGACGGTCGGTGTGACGCACGCTATACGACCAGCGATCGATTCCGCGCAGGTTGTCGCTGGGCAGGTAGTTCATGCGCAGGCTGCCGCGGTAGCCCGGCTCGAGGTAACGAAACTCGGCGCCCAAATCCACGCCGCGCTTGGACATCAGGGTGGGGGAGACCGTCAGGTCGCGATTGGGCGCGAGGTTCCAGTAATAGGGCTGGGTGAGCGTGATGCCGCTGACGTTGTCCACCGCAAAGGTGGGCGGCAAGAAGCCGGACTTTCGCTTGTCCGACAGCGGAAAACTCATGGCCGGCACCGCCAGTAGCGGCACGCCCTTGAAACGCAGCACCGCGCCGGTGGCATAGCCCGTTTCTTCCTGCTGGTCGATCCGCAGGGTGTCGGCCGTCATGTGCCAATCGGGCATCCAGCTGGGGCCGGGCTCGCGCTGGCAGGTGGTGTAGGTGGCCTTGCGGATGATCGCGTTTTGATCATCCAGAAAATCGATGCGGGACGCCTGCCCGTGTGCGTCGTTGCGCAGGAAGCGAAAGCGCGGCTCGGTGAAGAAGCCCTGGAAGGCGTCGACTTTGAGTTCGAGCAGCTTGCCCTCGTAGCGGTCACCGGCGCGGTTGATGCGCACATTGCCGCTGGCGCGCGCCTGATCATCGGGCTGGTAGTAGTCGATGCGGTCGGCGCGGATCACGGTGTCGCCCCGTCGCAGCATCGCATCGCCTTCGATCTGGAGATCGAGCTCGGTGCGACCGCGGATGCTCGCCCCGTCAACGAAGGTCGGCATCTGCCGACGCAGCGGGTCGGGCAGGGCTTCGCGCAGCAAGGGCGTGGTGGCCAGGCGCGCGGGCGGCAGCGGCGTGTCTTGCGCGCTGACCCCACTGGCATGCCAGACCCCGGCCGCGCACAGCGCCAACGGGGTCAGGGCAAAGCGCGGGCGCCGGGCCAGATGGAGGGACAGAGGCATCAGGTGAAGAAAACGGACTGCCGCGAGGCCGGCACGCACAGGGGGGTTTGTAGAATCGATTATCCATGAGCGACCACGCGCCCACCCCCGACTCTCCCCCCGCCGCCCCCGGATCCGCAGCCGCTGCGGTGACCTGGACCGATCCCGCGCGACAAGCAGCATTCGAGCGGTGGCTCGAGTCTCTGGCCCGTGCCCAGGGGCTGCTGGCGCCGACCCTGCGGCCAGCCTCGGCCGACGCGAGCTTTCGGCGCTATCTGCGCATCGACACCACGGCGGGCGCCAGCCGCATCGTCATGGATGCGCCCCCCGACAAGGAAGACTGCCGCGCCTTCGTCCACGTGGCCGGCCTGATGGCGCAAGCCGGCCTGCATGTGCCGGCCATCCTGGCCTGGGACGAGCCGCAAGGCTTCATGCTGCTCGAAGACGTCGGCCGCCACACCATGATGGACGTGATCCAGCGCGAGGACCCTGCGGCCAACCAAGGCCTGTACCTGCGCGCGGTCGACGCGCTGATCGCCTGGCAACTGGCCTCCAAGCCCGCGGCGCTGCCCGCCTATGACCAGGCCCTGCTGGCGCGCGAGCTGCAGCTGTTTCCCGACTGGTACCTGGCCCGCCACCGCGGCGTGACGGTCGAAGGCGCGATGCGTGACACGCTGGACGCGCAGTTTCGCCTGATCATCGAACGCAATCTGGCCTCGCCCTCGGTGTATGTGCACCGCGACTTCATGCCCCGCAACCTGATGATGCCGGCCGCCGGCGAGGCGCGGCTGGCGGTGCTCGATTTCCAGGACGCGGTGTACGGCCCCATCACCTACGACATCGCCAGCCTGATGCGTGATGCCTTTCTTTCGTGGGACGAGGAGTTCGTCCTGGACATCACCGTGCGCTATTGGCAAAAGGCCCTGAAGGCCGGCCTGCCGGTGGATCCCGACTTCGGCGAGTTTTGGCGCAGCGTCGAGTGGATGGGCCTGCAGCGACACCTGAAGGTGGCGGGCATCTTCGCGCGGCTGACGCTGCGTGACCACAAGCCCAAGTACCTGGCCGACGCGCCGCGCTTCATCGGCTACATCCGCGCCACGGCGGCCCGCTATCGCGAACTCACGCCGCTGCTGCGGCTGGTTGATCAGGTCGAAGGCACCACCGCCGCCAGCGGCTACGCCTTCGGCCGCGTCTAGCCCCCGCCCACGGCGCCCATACCCCGCATGCCGCGCCTGCATTGCCCCGCGCCTTTGGCGCCCGACCTGGTGATGAACCTGCCGCCGGGGCCGGCGCGCCATGTGCAGGTGCTGCGGCTGCAACCCGGTGCGGGGGTGACGCTGTTCAACGGCGCGGGCGGCGAGTGGGACGCGACCATCGAGCGCATGGGGCGCAGCGACGTGCAGGTGCGGGTCGGGGCTCATCATCCGATCGAGCGTGAAGCGGCGCGCGCCGTCCACCTCGCGGTGGGCATGCCGGCCAATGAGCGCATGGATTGGCTGGTGGAAAAAGCCACCGAGCTGGGCGCGGCAAGCCTGCAGCCCCTGGTGTGCGAACGCAGCGTGCTGCGCCTGTCGGGCGAGCGCGCCGACAAGAAGCAGGCGCACTGGCAAGCCATCGCGGTCTCGGCCTGCGAACAGTCTGGGCGCAACCGCGTGCCCGCCGTCGCACGGCCCCACGACTTCGCCCGCTGGTGCGAGACGCCAGACAACTCGGTTGTGAGCGAAGGGCCGATGCTGCGGCTGGTGCTCTCGCTGCAAGCCGATACGCGCCCGCTGTCCGAGGTGGTGGCGGGCCGTGGCGCCGATCCTGTGCTGCTGTTGTCCGGCCCCGAGGGCGGCCTGAGCCCGCAGGAGTTGAACCAGGCGCAAGCGCGCGGCTTTGTGCCCGTGACCCTGGGCCCGCGCGTGTTGCGCGCCGAGACCGCGCCCTTGGCGGCATTGGCTTATCTCAGCCTTGGGGCATGATGCGGGCATGAACCGCTCACTGGGACTGCTGGCCATCTGCCAGGGACTCTTTCTCACCAACAACGTCGTCTTCATCGCCATCAACGGTCTGGTGGGCTTGTCGCTGGCCCCGTACAGCTGGATGGCGACGCTGCCCGTGATGGGCTATGTGGTGGGCGGCGCCGTGGCCACGGCCATCGTGGCGCGCACGCAGCAGCGCCTGGGTCGGCAGCGCGCCTTTCAGATCGGGCTGATCGTCGCCCTGGCCTCGGCCCTGCTGTGTGCCTATGCCGCGGTCTCGCGCAACTTTTGGCTGTTGTGCCTGGCCACGGTGGTAGCGGGTTACTACAACGCCAACGCGGGCCTGTACCGCTTCGCCGCAGCCGAACTCACGGGCAAGGAGGGCCGCGAAAAAGCCGTGTCCTGGGTCATGGCCGGCGGCCTGATCGGTGCGATCGCCGGGCCCAACTTGGCGGCGCACACGCGCGATCTGACCGAGGTGCCGTTCGCAGGGGCCTACCTGGCCTTGGCCGGTGTGGCGGTGCTGGGCATGGTGCTCATGGCCTTTCTGAAATTTCCGCCGGTGCCCGCCCCTGTGGCCGGCGACGTGGGCCGACCGCTGTCGCAGATCGTGCGCCAGCCAGTGTTCATCGTGGCGGCCCTGGCCGGCGCGCTCAGTTATGGCGTGATGAACCTGCTGATGGCGGCGACGCCGCTGGCCATGGACCAGTGCAAACTGCCGTTCTCCGACGCGGCCCTCGTGCTGGAGTGGCATGTGATCGGCATGTTCGCGCCGGGCTTTTTCACCGGCAGCCTGATCAAGCGCTGGGGCGCGCTCAAGGTGATGGGGCTGGGGGTGGTGCTCAATGTGGCCTGCATCGCCATCGCGCTGTCAGGCGTGCAGCTGCATCAGTTCCTGGCGGCCTTGTTCCTGCTTGGGGTCGGTTGGAATTTCCTGTTCACGGGCAGCACCACGCTGTCGCTGTCGGCGTATTCGCCCCAGGAGCGCGATCGTGCGCAGGGCGCTCTGAACTTCTTGGTCTTTGCCACCATGGCCATGAGCTCGCTGTTCTCCGGCGTGCTGGTGACCACGCGCGGCTGGAGCCAGTTGAACTGGGGGTCGCTGCTACCGGTGGCGGTGTGCGCCGCAGCCTTGTTGTGGCTGGCGGCTCACCAGCGCGCGCTCAAGGCATCCGCGCAATAACCTCGGCCACAGCGGCCGTGAGGCGCTTGGCGTAGGGCACGTGCAGAAATTCGTTGGGGCCGTGTGCGTTGCTGCGCGGACCGAGCACACCACACACCATCATCTGCGCCGACGGAAAGCCTGCACTGAGCATGTTCATCAGCGGAATCGTGCCGCCCTGGCCGATGTAGCCGCAGGGCGCGCCGAAATGCGCCTGCGAGGCGTGCTGCAAGGCCTGCTCGAACCAGGGCGTGGCGGCCGGCGCGTTCCAGCCGGTGGCGGCGCCGCCGGGCTCGAAGGTGACGCGGGCCTGATACGGGGCGTTGTCTTCGAGCAGGGCCTTGAGCTGCTGCACCGCCTGCGCGGCATCGACCAGCGGCGGCAAGCGCAGCGACAGCTTGAAGGCGGTGTAGGGCCGCAGCACATTGCCCGCGTCTTGCAGCGAGGGCAGGCCCTCGGCGCCCGTCACCGACAGCGTCGGGATCCAGGTGCGATTGAGCAGGGCCTGCAGCGGGTCGGTGGTGGTGGGCAGGGTGAAGCTGGTCGAGCCCTCGCAATCGGCGTGGGCCCAGGGAAAGCGCTGGTACAAGGCGTCGCCCAGGATGGCGGCGGTGGCGCGCGCCTGCGCCAGGCGGTCGGTGGGCACCTCGCAGTGAAAGCTGGCGGGCAGCAGGCGCCCGGTGGCGCTGTCCTCGAGCCGATCGAGCACCTGCCGCATGATGCGAAAGCTCGAAGGCACCAGGCCCGAGGCGTCGCCCGAGTGCACGCCTTCGGTCAGCACCTGCACCTTGAGCGTGCCGCCCGCCATGCCGCGCAGCGAAGTGGTGAGCCACAGCTGGTCGTAGTTGCCCGCACCTGAATCAAGGCAGATCACCAGGCCTACATCGCCCAGGCGCGCGCGCAGCGCGTCGACATAGGGCAGCAGGTCGTAGGAGCCCGATTCCTCGCAGGTTTCGATCAAGCCGACGATGCGCGGATGCGGCACCTTCTGCGCCTGCAAGGCCTGCACCGCCACGATGCTGGCGTAGACCGCGTAGCCATCGTCGGCGCCGCCGCGGCCATACAACTTGCCGTCTTCGTACTTGGGCGTCCAGGGGCCCAGGTCATTGCGCCAGCCGCTGAACTCGGGCTGCTTGTCCAGGTGGCCGTACATCAGCACGGTCTGGGCGCTGCCCGCGCTTGCCGCGCGCGTGGCCGCTACCTCGAAGAACAGCACCGGCGTGCGACCGGGCAGGCGCACGATCTCCAGCGTCAGACCCTGGACCTTCTGGGCCTCGACCCAGGCCGCGGCGTTGCGCAGCACGGAGTCGATGTGGCCGTGCGCGGCCCAATCCGGGTCAAAGCCCGGCGACTTGGCCGGGATCGCGATGTAGTCGGTCAGCTGGCGAACGATGTCGCCATCCCATTGGCGACTGACCTGGGCCAGCGCCTGGGCGGCGTCGAGGGCGGTGGCGGGGAGTTCTCGGTGCAGGGGGGCATTCATGCCCACCACTTTACGCGCAGTCGTCTTCGCTTACGCGCAGTCGTCCTCGACTAGGAAGGTGCGCTGCGACTTCAGTTGCCGCACCAGGCCTGCGAGCATCTGCAAGGCGTTGAGGCAGACCTCGTCATCGGCGAACAGCATCATGTGCATGGCGCTGGTAGCCACCAGGCGGCCCGACTCAGGGTGCAGGCCGAAGGTCACGCCCGGGTAGGTGCGGCACAGGTTCATCTGCAAGGCGGTTCGGTAGTTCGCCTCGAGCGAGTGCGTTTGGGGCTGACCGATGTCGCAGAAGAACTCGAGCATCGAGGTGTCGGGGTTCAGGCGCATGACGATCACCGCGTCGTCCAACACAAAGCCGCCGCTCTCCAGCGCCTGGCGGGCGTCTTCGCCGTCGCCGACCATGCGCCGCACCACCCGGGGCAGCAGGGTCTGGAATCGCTGAGCCGCCTCGGCCGCCATGGCCTGGGCAGATTGCTGGGCGTCTGTGAGCAGGGGCCCGGGCAAAGCGTGGGCCGAGGTGTGGAGAGGGGTGCCAGGATTCATCAACACGGGGCGCCCCTCAGACCCGCCCGGGCAGCAGGCGACTCATTCGATCCGGCGGCTGGATGGCGTCGACCTGATCGGAGGTCGCGGCGGTCGCCACCGGCACGGCCACGCGCTCGGTGACGGGCGGCCAGAGCGCCACGGACAGATCGGCGGCGGCCAGAGCCCGCCCCGCGAACTGCTCGCCCGCCGCCACCGGCAGGCGAATGGCCAGCGGGATCAAGGGCTGCGCGAGAGCGGCATCGTGCATGCCACCCGCCGACGCACCGGGCGCAGGGGCCGGCGAGGGCGCGCCCGCCAGCACCGAGGCAAAAGACCGGGCCGACACGGGCGCGGAGGTGCCCGTGCGGTAGGCAGGTGCAGAAAAGGGCAGCGGGGAGATGGCGCCAATAGGTAGGTTGCCGCTCATGACATTCCTTGGACCTCAAAAGATCCCGGAAAGTATACGAAGGAACTCGTTTTACGCAACCATTTGCAAGCCCAGCCCGAGCACGCCGCAACCGGCGATCACGGCCATCACATTCCAGCTGCGCCCCGCCAGCGCCCATAGGGCCAGCGCGGTCAGCGCCAGGGCCACAAGATCAGGCCCTGTCGCCCCCCACCCCACATGCGCGAGAAACACCAGGCCCAAGCTGGCGATCACGCCTACGACGGCGGCGGTGATGGCAGTGAGCGGCGCGGTGAACCGCAACTGGCCGCGCGTGGACTCGACCAACGGGCCACCCGCCAGGATGAAGATGAACGAGGGCAGGAAGGTGAACCAGGTGACCACGCAGGCCGCCAGCGTGGCCCCGAGGAACAAGGCGTCCGGGCCCAGCACCTGGCGGGCCCAGCCGCCCAGGAAGCCAACAAAGGCCACCACCATGATCAGGGGCCCGGGCGTGCTCTCACCCAGCGCCAGGCCGTCCATCATCTGCGCCCCGGACAGCCACTGGTGGTGTTCAACCGCGCCCTGGTACACATAGGGCAGCACGGCATAGGCCCCACCGAAGGTGAGCATCGCCGCCTTGCTGAAAAACCAGGCCATCTGCGTGAGCGTGCCCTGCGCGCCCTGGGTGAAGAACAAGTACGCCATCGGCAGCGCCCAAAGCGCCAGGCCGACCGCCACCACGCAGGCCAGACGTCGGCGCGAGAAACGTGCGTGATCGGGCGCCGGTGTGTCGTCATCAATCAGGGCCGGGGCGTGGGGCGCCACCGACGCGGCATGACCGCTACCCGACATCGCAAACTGGCCGGGAGTCCAGCGCGCCCCCATCACACCGGCCAAGGCGGCCGAGGCGATCACCCAAGGAAAGGGAATCGCCAACACCGCGATCGCCACAAAGCTGCCCACGGCGATCACCCACAAGGCGGGCGTCTGACGCGGATGCCGCAGCGTGCGCGAGCCGATGCGCCACACCGCGTGCAGCACGATGGCCGCCACCGCGGGCTTGATGCCGTAGAACACGCCGGCCACAAAGGGCAGGTGACCATAGACCACATACACCGCGCTTAGACCCACCAAGATCGCCAGCGAGGGCAGCACGAACAGTGTGCCCGCCAGGATACCGCCCCAGGTGCGGTGCATCAGCCACCCCAGATAGGTGGCCAGTTGCTGGGCCTCGGGGCCGGGCAGCAGCATGCAGTAATTGAGCGCGTGCAAAAAGCGCCGCTCGGAAATCCAACGCCGACGATCGACCAACTCGCGGTGCATGAGGGCGATCTGGCCCGCCGGCCCGCCGAAGCTGATGAAGCCCAGCTTCAACCAGAACTTCAAGGCCTCGAGCAAGGGGATGTTGCTCACAGGGCCCCGGGCTCAGCCCCGCTCGAAACGAAACACCGCGGTGGCGGCGCGCACATTGGGCAACACGCGCACCTCGCGGTCGTCCTGCAAGCCGAAGGCGTCGAGGATGGACAGCTTGTTCTTGGTGGCCAGGACTTCGAAGTCTTTGAAGGTGCCCACGCGGATGTTGGGCGTGTCGTACCACTGATAGGGCAAGCGGCGCGTGACCGGCATGCGCCCGCGCAGCACCGCCAGACGATTGGGCCAGTGCGCGAAATTGGGGAAGGCGACGATGCCCACGCGGCCCACGCGCGCGGTCTCGACCAGCATGGTCTCGGTGTTGCGCAGGTGCTGCAAGGTGTCGATCTGCAAGACGACGTCGAAGCTGTTGTCGTCGAACATCGCCAGGCCTTCGTCGAGGTTCAACTGGATGACGTCGACGCCGCGCTTCACACAGGCCAGCACATTGGCGTCGGCGATCTCGACACCGTAGCCGGTGCATCCGCGTTCGCGTTTGAGCAGCTCGAGCAGGGCACCGTCGCCGCAGCCTAAATCGAGCACGCGCGAGCCGGGAGGCACCATGCGGGCGATCGATTGCATCAGCATGTGACCTCCGCAGCAATCCGGTCAAACCACGCGCGCACCACCGCCATGTAGCGCGGGTCGTCGAGCAAGAAGGCGTCGTGGCCGTGCGGGGCATCGACCTCGGCATAGCTCACATGGCGGCCGTTATCGAGCAGCGCCTTGACCATCTCGCGGCTGCGCGCGGGCGAGAAGCGCCAGTCGGTGGTGAAGCTCACGAGCAGAAACTTGGCGGTGGCAGCGGCCAGGGCCTGCGCCAGGTTGCCGCCGTGTTCGCGCGCCGGATCGAAATAATCGAGGGCGCGGGTGATCAGGAGATAGGTGTTGGCGTCGAAATATTCGCTGAACTTGTCGCCCTGATAGCGCAGGTAGCTCTCGATCTGGAATTCGATGTCCTGGGTGGAATAGAGATAGCTGTCTTGGGCGACATCGCCGACCGAGCGGCGCAGGTCGCGGCCGAACTTGGCGTTCATCACGTCGTCGGACAGGTAGGTGATGTGGCCGATCATCCGCGCGATGCGCAGGCCGCGCTTGGGCACCACACCGTGCTGATAGAAGTGGCCGCCATGAAAGTCGGGGTCGGTGACGATGGCGCGTCGGGCCACTTCGTTGAAGGCGATGTTCTCGGCGTTCAGGTTGGGGGCGCTGGCGATCACCGCCGCATGGCGCACGCGATCGGGATAGCGCAGCGTCCACGACAGGGCCTGCATGCCGCCGAGGCTGCCGCCCATTACCGCAGCCAGCGTGGAGATGCCCAGCGCGTCGAGCAAGCGGGCCTGGGCATCGACCCAGTCTTCGACCGTGACCACCGGGAAGTCGGCGCCATAGACGCGGCCGGTGTCCGGGTTCAGGTGCATGGGGCCGGTGGAGCCAAAGCACGAGCCCAGGTTGTTCACACCGATCACGAAGAAGCGATCGGTGTCCACCGGCTTGCCTGGGCCAATCATGGTGTCCCACCAGCCCTCGGACTTGTCCTGGCCGGCGTAGACGCCCGCGACATGGTGCGAGGCATTCAAGGCATGACAAATCAGCACCGCGTTGCTGCGATCGGCGTTGAGCGTGCCGTAGGTCTCGTAGGCCAGGTCGTAGGCGCGCACCGAGGCGCCGCACTGCAAGGGCAGCGGGGCCTCGAAATGCATGGACTGCGCGTGGGCGACCAGAGTCATGGGCAAGAAAAAACCGGCATCGCTGCACACGAGGCCGGTGGTCCGGGCTTCGTCTTTAGCGGTATTTGTTAAAAGCGCCCGCAATCGGAAGCAAATCGGCGCTGGAAGCGGCCAGTATAGCGTCCGCCCCGCGCAGGGCCCGCCCTCAAGCCGCGCCGAACAGGATCGCCAGGCCCAGGCCCAGGAAGATCAGCGCGGACACGAGATGCACGGCGCGCACCGGCACGCGGCGCATCACTCGCTCGCCAAACCAGACCACCGGCGCATTGGCCAGCATCATGCCCAGGGTGGTGCCTGCCACCACCGCGAACCAGGTTTGATATTGGGCGGCCAGCATCACGGTGGCGACCTGGGTCTTGTCGCCCATTTCGGCCAGGAAGAAGGCGATGACGGTGGTCACCAGCACGCTGTGACGCGGCGCATCGGGCGCATCGTCGTCATCGAGTTTGTCGGGCACCAGCATCCAGGCGGCCATGGCGATGAAGGAGCCGGCCAGGATCCAGCGTAGCCACTGCGGCCCTAGCCAGGCGGTGACCGAGGCGCCGACGGCGCCAGCCAGCGCGTGATTGGCCAGCGTAGCGATCAGGATGCCCCACAAAATAGGCCAGGGCCGACGAAAGCGCGCAGCCAGGACCAGGGAGAGCAGCTGGGTCTTGTCGCCCATTTCGGCCAGGGCGACGATGCCGGTGGAGAGGAGGAAGGCTTCCATGCAGGCGGGCATGGTACCCGGCGGGACAGGTTGGCCTCCGTGTCAATCCTCCAGGTCGAACAGGCTGCTTTCGCGAATATCACACGCGCAAGCTGCGAGCAGGTCCAGAGCCGTCATGCATAAATCGTCGTTGTCCACCATCAGGCCGTTCAGAGCGAGGGTGGCGACCAGGCGACCCGATTCCGGATGGATGCCCAGGGTGACCCCCGGAAACCGCCGACACAGATTGGCCTCCAGCGCGTTGCGGTAAACAGCCTCAAGGCGGTCGGCCGCTGGCTGGCCGATGTCGCAGAACAACTCGACGAAATCGGTCTGCGAATTGAGGCGCATCACCACGGTGCGGCCCTGGATCACGAGGCCGCCGTCGGCCAGGGCCTGATCGGCCTCAGGGCCGTCGCCCATCGTTCGCAGCACGATGCGTCGCAGGGTCTGCGTGAAGGCGTCAGCAACGAGGCGGGAGACGTCTTCGCAGGCTTCGCCCAGTTCCAGAAAGGCGTGAAGCTGGACGTCCAGCGGGGTCTCGGCGGGCGCGGGCTGGTGCTGGGCGAGGATCATGATTGCGGCGCCACATCGCGGGCGCGGCGGGCCAGGGCCATCGTTTGACGTTTGGCGCGGGCAGCGTTTTCAACTTGGAGAAATTTTGCGGGATTAACCGCATCTTCCCTTGGCGCGTCCGTGGCGATCTCGCGCTCTTGATAGGCCATTACAGCTCCCCACGCGAAAATCAGAAGTGCATCGTTGGCCACGTTGACTAGGTCGCTGTAGTCGGGTGTCGGGTTGGCGAGGCCGCGCACTGCATTGAAAACAAACATCGGCGCAAAGAGCAGGCTCGCACGCCCCAGCGAGAACCATTTCTTTTGGAAGTAGCCCGAGATGCCGACGCTTTGGGTCCCGGCGGTGAGGCCTTGGTTTTGGGAGTCAACACCCCAGAGCCATTCCGATGCTTTGTTGATGACGGGGTGCGCATCCCAGCCGACCAGGCCCGCGAGACCTGCCAAGGGCCTGACTACCGCGTACTTTCCCAGGGAGGTCATTGTTTTCAAAGGGCTGGTCAGCTCGTCGATGGCCGCCAACATCGCCAAGCGCTTGGGCTCGGTGCTGGCGTCCAACCAGACATGCTCGCGCTTGAACGCGTAGATCCGGTGCAGCGCGACCCCCGCGCTCGCGACAAATCCCCAGTCCCGGCGGAACTCCACGCGCCCGGCACTGCGGTCGAGTTTTTCGGCCGCACTTTCGGCGTCCACTGGATCGGGCGTGGCCAGGCTGGCACAAAGCAGAGGCGCGAAGAAGGGCCAATATTGGGCCACGGTCTTGGCAAACCCGGGCTTGGTCAGGATGGCCGCCGATGCCGCGTTCTTCTGGTCGGCTTCCACCGCGCGCGTCCATCCGGGGCCCATCTCCGCCGCGCGCAAAAAACGGGCAACCACCAAGCTGGCCGCCGCGTGCGCCGCCGGCGGCAGCGTGAGTTGAACGGAGGGATCGGCCTTGTCACGAATCAAATGCGACAACAGCGCGTTGTAGGTGAAGAAGGAGCCGGTGTAGGCGGCAGTGGAGGTGGTTAATTGCGCACCGACATCTCGGACAAGGCTCATGAAGCAGGCCCCATGGAGCTGCTCGGGGGTGATGCCCGCCTTCAGGAGCGCTTCGAGGGTTTTGGCGGTTCGCAAAGCGCCGCCGCGGAGGATGACGGCCGGGGTGTGTTCTTTGTAGGCGGCGAACAGCGCTTCGAAGCGATCGGGGGCAGAGGAGGACTGCGACTTTTGATCCCGGGGCGCGGCCTCTAGGGACTTGTCGAGGCTCTTCAGGGCGTCCAAGTCGGCTTGCGTGTTGGGCTGTGTGTTGGGGTCGAGGAGAAACGGGGTTTCACGGGGGAAGCCTCGGGCCTCAGGGCCTTCGAGAAACTTCAGCCATTCCATCCGAATGCGGTTGTGTTCCCGTTGGTTGTTCAGGGCGGTCTGCACGCCCGGGTCCCAGGAAGACGCGGGACTTGATTTCGCTTCGACGGAGATCGGCACCTGTGGGTCGGCTTCTTTGTTTAGCTCAGTTTGTAGAGAGCGGTTGAGACGGTTATCCGGCACCTGGCGAACCGGGCTGCCCATGCCCGGGCCCTGACCCTGCTCTAAGTTCTTTCGCTCGGGTTCAGGGGCGACGGGGGAAGCGTGGATGACGATTCTTGTGGCGTCGAGCTCCTGGTTTTCTTGCTCCTGAGACGCGCTTGCATTCACTTGTTTTTGAGACCGGAAGTCGGATACGTTTAGCGTTAGGGGGGCCACTTGGGATGGCGCTGGCGTGCTAGACAATGAGCTGACAATCGTTGGATTCAGCGGATATCTCTTCGGAGGCGAGTTCAATGGCGTCTGCGCTGGCGTCTGCGCTGGACGCGCATGTGGCGTGCTCGATAGGGTCATGTCTCCTCCGACAAGTCATTGATGAGGAGATCAGTATTGAATGCTTAGGCACTACAAACAACTGCTGCGTCCGAAATCGGTCAGAAAAGCAGCCGACGCGCCAAGAAAGGGCGTATTAGCCCCATAATGTCTTCTGCACCGTTTTCAAGCGGTGCATCACTGCGGTGTATGGTCAGTTTCGCGTCTTGAAAGCAGCTCCTGAGTTTGTGATTGCGTGCCCGGCTCCATCGCGTTTTTGCGTTCTTCTATAGGAGCCTTTCATGGGCAACAAACTCTACGTGGGCAATCTGCCCTACTCTTTCCGTGACAACGACCTCGAGCAGGCGTTCAGCCAGTACGGCCAAATCACCAGCGCCAAGGTCATGATGGAGCGCGACACCGGTCGCTCCAAAGGCTTCGGCTTTGTCGAGATGGGCAGCGAGGCCGAGGCGCAAGCCGCGATCCAGGGCCTGAACGGCCAACAAGTCGGCGGCCGTGGCCTGGTGGTCAACGAAGCCCGTCCGATGGAGCCGCGCAGTGGCGGATTCGGCGGCGGCGGTGGCCGTGGTGGTGATCGCGGTGGCTACGGCGGCGGCGGTGACCGTGGCGGCTACGGCGGCGGCGGCGGTCGCGGCGGCTACTAAGCCCCCCTCACCTGCAGCAAAAGGGCCCTTCGGGGCCCTTTTTCCATTCGGGACCCTTTTTCATGCCCCAAGTGCGGGCAGACCCTTGCACAGAAGGGGCCTGTGTGTTTCATAATGATTCGGCGTGAGTTCGTTCGTTTCACGCACGGATTGCGGTGAACAGGTCACTTTCGCGTTGCAGATCGTTATAAGGCGCTTTCGGGACTCCATCGCTGAGCTCAATGTTTCTATAGGAGTCCCCATTTCATGGGCAACAAACTGTACGTGGGCAACCTGCCCTACTCGGTGCGCGACAGCGATCTGGAGCAGGCGTTCAGCCAGTTCGGCGCCGTGACCAGCGCCAAGGTCATGATGGAACGCGACACCGGCCGATCCAAAGGTTTCGGCTTTGTCGAGATGGGCAGCGATGCCGAAGCACAAGCCGCGATCAACGGCATGAACGGCCAGCCCCTGGGCGGTCGCAGCGTGGTCGTCAATGAAGCACGCCCGATGGAAGCGCGCCCGCCCCGCAGCGGTGGCTACGGTGGGGGCGGTGGCGGCGGCTATGGTGGCGGCGGCGGCGGCGGCGGCGGTTATGGCGGTGGGGGTGGCGGCGGCTACGGCGGCGGCGGCGGCGGTGGTGGGGGTTACGGCGGCGGCGGTGGCCGTGGCGGTGACCGCAACGACCGAGGCGGCGGTGGCGGTGGCCGCGGTGGCAGCGACGGCGGTTTTCGCAGCCCCTACGGCTCGGGCCCGCGTGGCGGCGGCCGCGGTGGCGATCGCGGTGGAGACCGTGGCGGCTACTGAGGCAGCGGTCGACTGACCGACTGAGCAGAGAACAAACGGGGCGCAAGCCCCGTTTGCTTTTGGGGATCCGATCGACGGGCACGCTGTGCCGCGCCGTCGCGTCAGGCCTACGTCACGCGTCGCCACACGCCGACGCCGCCGAGGCTGAGGCTGCCTAGATTGGCCGCATGACGACGACCTCCCCCTTGTCGCGGCTCGTGGCCGTGGCCTGCGCCGCACTGCTGCTGTGCCTGCCGGCCCTGTGGAACGGGCTGCCCTTTTTCTATCCGGATACACCGACCTACCTGCGCGGCGCCGAGATGGCCGCCGGCCAGGTGGCCAAGCGCTTGTGGCCGACGGAGGTGATGCAGGCGACTGATGACGCGGCGACGCAAAGCGAGGCGGCCCCCAGCACTGCGGCGCCCACCGCGCGGGGTCTGACCTCACTGTCGGACAAGATCGTGCTGGCGGGTCGGTCGATCTATTACGGCGCGCTGCTGTACGCCGCGCAAGGCGCGGGCAGTTGGTGGCTGGGGGTGATCGCGCAAGCGCTGTGCGTGGCAGCGGTCTTGCACCTGGTGATGGTCACGCTGTGGCGCGTGCGGCCCGCCGCCTACCTCGCGACGGTGGCGGCGCTCGCGCTGACCACGCCGCTGGGGGTGTACAGCGCGCTGCTGATGCCCGATGTGTTCGCGGGGCTGACTCTGCTGGCCTTGGCCACGCTGGCCGTGTACTGGCGGCAGTTGTCTGGGGTGGCGCGGGGCTTGTTGCTGGGTGTGCTGCTGTTCGGGCTGCTGGGGCATGCGAGTCATGTGGCGGTGGCGGCGGTGCTGCTGCTGGCGGCGCTGGCGCTGCGACTGTGGAATCCGCGCTGGCAGGGCGTGTCGGCGCCGGCGCTGACGGGGGTGGCGGTCTGCCTCGTGCTGGCGGTCGCGGCCGAGTGGGCGTTTGCGGCGGGCGTGCAGCGGGCGATGGGCGTGCCGCCGCTGCGGCTGCCGTATCCGACCGCGCGCTTGATCGAGATGGGACCGGGCACACGGTTTTTGCAGGCGCGTTGCCCGGATGCGGGCTATGCGGTGTGCGCCTATACCGCGAACTACCCCACGGCCTGGGACGCGTTCTTGTTCTCCGACGACCCTGCGCGCGGCAGCTTCGCGCTGGCGGATGCCGACACCAAGCGACGCATCGTGGCGCAGCAAGGCGACTTTGTGCGCGCGGTGATCGCGTATGACCCGGCCGGTGTGCTGACGGGATGGGTGACCGACCTCGGACGACAACTGCTGTCGTTTCGGGTGGATGTATGGAGCTTCGGTGATCGCCAGCTGGCGATGTATGAGGGCCGGGTGCCGCCCCAGACCCTGCAGGCGATGCAGGCGAGCAAGGGACTGAATGCGCCGGCCTACAACCATGTGTTGTCGGCGCTGACCTACACCAGCACGCTGGCCGCCGTGGTGCTGGGCGTCTGGTGGGCGTGGCGTCGACGCGCCGGAGCGCCCGCGCGGGTGCCGCAGCGGCTGGAGCAAGTGGCCACGCTGGTGCTGGCGGGGGTGGCGGCCAATGCGCTGGTGTGCGTGACAGGGGCATCCAGCCTGGACCGGTTTCAATCGCGCGTGATCTGGCTGCTGCCGTTTCTTGCGCTGACGGTGCTGGCCTGGAGCGCGTCGCGCAGCCACGTGGCCCAGACGCCGGGGCTGCAAGGATCACGTGGGCCGCGCGCACGCCGTCTGGAAGGGGCCGCATCATGAGCAGCGTCTTTCCGCCGTCTTCGGGTCCGCTGCGCACACCGCGGGCGCGGTGGACCGACTACCTGCGCATGGCGCGGCTGGATCACATGACCAAGCATGTGTTCATCCTGCCGGGTCTGGTGCTGGCCTGGGTGCTGCGCGCGCCGCCGCTGGCGGGGGTGTGGCTGCCGATCACGCTGGGGCTGGCCAGCGCGGTGCTGATCGCCTCGGCCAACTACATCCTCAATGAGTGGCTCGATCGACATTTCGACGCACACCATCCGGACAAGTCGCGACGGCCAGCGGTGACGGTTGCTTTGTCGCCGCTACCGGTGTGGGCCAGCTACATCGCGTGCAGCCTGGCCGGCCTCGCGCTGGCGCTGCCGATCGGGCCGGTGTTCACGGTGACGACCGTGTTGTTCTGGCTGTCAGGCGTGGCCTACAACGTGCAGCCGCTGCGCTTGAAGGACAAGGCCTACCTCGATGTGCTGTCGGAGTCCTTGAACAACCCGATTCGTCTGATGCTGGGTTGGTCGATGATTGAGCAAAGCAGCGTGGCACCGATGTCGCTGCTGCTGGCGTACTGGATGGGCGGGGCGTTTCTGATGGGGGCCAAGCGCCTGTCGGAGTACCGCGAGATCTCGGCGGGGCCAGGGGTGGCGGTGCTGCATCGCTATCGGCGCTCGTTTCGACACTACACGCAGGAGCGGCTGCTGGTGTCGTGCTTTGTGTACGCGCTGCTGTCGACGCTGCTGGTGGGCTTCTTTCTGGTGAAGTACCGCATCGAGTATCTGGTGGCTTGCCCCTTGGTGATCGCCATGTTTGCGCACTATCTGGCGCTGTCCTTGCACGCAGGCTCGGTGGCACAAAAGCCAGAGAAGCTGTTTCGCGAAAAGCTGTTGATGGGGATCACAGGCGCCACCGCCTTGGCGCTGGTGGGTCTGAGCTTCGTAAATCTGCCGGTGCTGCATGCGCTGGCCGAGCCGCACTTCATCGTGCTAGGTAAGTCGCCGTGAGCAGCGCGCCCGATTGGGACCGCATCGACCTGGTGGTGTTCGATGTGGATGGCACGCTGTATGACGCGGCGCGTCTGCGCCGCGCGATGCTGCAGCACCTGCTGGGGGCGGCGTGGCAAGCGCGCAGCTTACGCACGCTGCGGGTGCTGGGCACGTTTCGCCAGGTGCGCGAGGCGCTGGCGCAGGAGGCCTGCGCTGACTTTCTGAACTTGCAATACACGCGCACCGCCGCCCGCACAGGCTGCGACGAGAGGCAGGTGCGCGCGCTGGTGCAAGAGTGGATGCAGCAACGCCCGCTGCCGCTGCTGCGGGCGTGTCGATGGCCGCAGGTGCAGGCGGTGTTCGCGGGGCTGCGCGCGGCGGGCAAGCCGGTGTGGGCGCTGTCGGACTATCCGGCGGCCGACAAGCTGCGGGCGCTGGGCTTGCAGGTCGATGGCGCGGTGTCGGCCACCGATGCCGAGATCGCGCGGCTCAAACCTGATCCGCGTGGGCTGCAGGCCATCCTGGCGCGCACGGGCGTGCCTGCGGCGCGTGCGCTGATGATCGGTGATCGGATGGACCGCGATGCGGCTGCCGCCCAACGCGCGGGTGTGCCGGCCTGGATCCTGTCGCGGCGCAGGGCGCCCGGGGTGCGCAGTTTTCGGGGGTATGACGATCCGGTATTTGGCCCCTTGCTGGCGACGCCGATGCGGGCGCGCGCGGGATGACACGCGATGCACCTGCGACGCGCTCGATGCGCGAGTACGCCCTGGGCTACACGCTGGCGGGTGGCCTGGCCGCAGGCGTGGACATCGGCGGGTTTCACTGGCTGGCGCCGCGCTTGCAGCCGCTGCTGCTCGCCGCTGTCTTGAGTTTTGTTCTGGCAGCAATGGTGAATTACACGCTGTCGTCGCTGTGGGTGTATCGGCGCCGCTGGCGTTCGCTGCGGCGCGCGGCGCTGTTCCTGGCGTTGGCCTGTTTGGGTCTGGCGGTGAATGCGGGCGTGACCTGGTGGCTGGCGAGCACGCTGCCCCTGCATGCGACGCTGGCCAAGGTGGGCGGTGTGGCGACCGCCTTTGGAATCAATTTTTGGATGAACACCCGGTTGGTGTTCGCGCGGGCCGGGCCGTCTCAGGCCTCGCCTTGACGGTGCTTGCGCGGACGGCCCGCCAGCAAACGATCGAGCCAGGACGCAGGCAGCACGCGCAGGATGCGGGCAATGATCGCCATCGGCCAGGGGATCACGCGGTGCGCCACGCCCGATGCGATGGCCCGCACGGCGCGCTGCGCGAAGTCGTCGGGCGCCATGAGAAAGGGCATGGGGTAGCGGTTACGGCGAGTCAGGGGGGTGTCGATATAGCCCGGACTGAGGGTGACGACTTTGACGCCGCTGGCGCGCAACTCGCCGCGCAAGGATTCGCAGTAGCTGATCGCGGCCGCCTTGCTGGCGCAGTAGGCGCCGTGCCCCGGCATGCCGCGGATGCCGGCCACGCTGGCAATGCCCACCAGGGTGCCGGCGCCGCGCTGCACCATGGGCGTGATGAAGGGATGGAAGGTAGCGGCCAGGCCCACGTTGTTGACGGCGAAGGTGCGCACCATGACGTCGAGGTCTTCGCGCCGGGCGCTGTCCATGCCGATGCTGATACCGGCGTTGGCGATGACAACATCTGGCAGGCCCTGGGCCTGCAGGCAGGCGTGGCCCGCCGCGACGATGGCGTCGATATCGGCCACGTCGGCCGCATACACCGCCCATCGATCAGGGGGCAGGGACTCGGCTTGGGCCCACTCGCGCATCACGTCGACGCGGCGCGCGACCAGGGCCAAGCGCCAGCCCTTGTGAGCGTAGCGCGCAGCCAGGGCCTGGCCGATGCCGCTGGACGCGCCGGTGATGAAGACCAAGGGCGCCATCAGCGCTTCTCGCTGGGTGCGAGCGTGCCGCGCACACGGCCTGTCAGTTGCAGCTGCTGCTCGAGGTTGGTGGCGTCCAGGCTGTCGCCGGTGAAGCGGTCGGCGCCTCGCTCCAGGACGACGGGTCGGTTGGAGGTGAGCCGCTCGGTGTCCGCAAAGAAATGGAGAAACTCGCCGCGCACTTCGACGCGGGGTGTGCGTCGGCCGCTGGTGTCAACGCCAGGCTGACGGGTGACGACCGCGTTTCCAAACAGCTGCACTTCAGAACCATCGCCATTGGACAAGGCCCGCCGCGCGGTGGCGACGGTGACTTGGCCGCGCGCGTTGTAGGAACGCATGCGAGGCTGGTCGATTTCCAGGGTGTCGGTGTCCGGGTAGTGGCGGCCTTCGACGCCGGAGACTTCGCTCTTGAGGCGGCCCTTGGCATCGAAGCTGCGTACGGTGAAGTCCCGCAGGAAGTAGTCAGGCACATGGGTGGGTGCTGAGGGCGCAGGCGCGGGCCCGAAGACCGGAGCGTTACGCGCCAGCAAATACGTGGCCAGGGCGAGAATGCCCATGAGCACCAGGGGCAGATAAACCGCCGCCCGGTCGGCCGCACGGCGCACGCCGCGCCAGGCCGCGCCCAAGGCGAGCGTGCTCACGTATAGCGCTCCAGCAGCTGCGCGTAACGGCCGCTGGCCACGAGCAGCAGGTCGCAGAACTCGCGCACCGCGCCCTGACCTCCCGCGGCCTGCGTGACATGACGGACCACCGCGCGCACCTCGGGATGGGCGTTGGCCGGCGCAGCGGGAAAGGCGCAACGGCGCAGCACGGGCAGGTCAGGCCAGTCGTCGCCGATCGCGGCGGCCTCGTGCCAGCCGAGACCCAGCTGCGCCAGCGTGCGTTCGGCCGCAGGGGCCTTGTCTTCGGTGCCGTAGTGGACATGGGTGATCCCGAGCGCGGTCAGGCGCGCGCGCAGGGGCGCCGAGTCGCGGCCGGTGATCACCACCGGGGTGATGCCGCCTTGCTGCAGCAGCTTGATGCCCAGGCCATCGAGGATGTGAAAGCGCTTGAGGGTCTCGCCCGCGTCCGTCAGGTAGAGACCGCCGTCGGTGAAAACGCCGTCCACATCGAAAAACGCCACGCGGATGCCCTGGGCGGCCAGCAGGCGCTCGGGGTCGAAGTTCAGGGCGGGTGTGGACATGCGCAGACTCAGATGACCTTGGCGCGCATCAGGTCGTTGCTGTTGACAGCGCCGCACAGGCGGGCGTCGGCATCCACCACCAACACGCTGGTGATGCGGTGCGCCTCCATGAGGTCGGCGGCCTCGACCGCGAGCACGTCGCGCGAGATGGTGCGCGGGTGGGGGTGCATGACGTCGCGGGCGCACAGGCCGCGCAGGTCGGCGCCTTTTTCAATGAGGCGGCGCAGGTCGCCGTCGGTGAAGATGCCCAGCACGCGGTCTTGGGCGTCAACGATGGCCGAGGCGCCCAGGCCGGCGCGGCTGATCTCGCGCATCAACTCGGTGAAAGGCGCGTCCGGGCCGACGCGGGGTACGGCCTCGCCGGTGCGCATGACGTCGGCCAGGTGGGTGAGCAGCTTGCGGCCCAAGGCGCCGCCCGGGTGGGAGCGCGCGAAATCTTCGGGCCGGAAACCGCGGGCGTCGAGCAGGGCCACCGCAAGGGCGTCGCCCAGCGCCACTTGGGCGGTGGTGCTGGCGGTGGGGGCGAGGTTCAGGGGGCAGGCCTCTTTTTCGACGCCGCAATCGAGCAGGATGTCGGCATGGCGGGCCAGGGTGGAGGTGGGGTTGCCGGTCATGGCCACCAAGGGCACGCCTTGGCGCTTGAGGACCGGCAAGATGGCGGTGAGCTCGTCGCTTTCGCCGCCGTTGGAGATGGCCAGCACCAGGTCGATGGCCTTGATCATGCCCAGGTCGCCGTGGCTGGCCTCGGCCGGGTGCACGAACATGGCGGGGGTGCCGGTGGAGGCCAGGGTGGCGGCGATCTTGCGGCCGATGTGGCCGCTCTTGCCCATGCCGGTGACGACCACGCGTCCGCGCACCGCCAGGATGGCCTGGACCGCCCGTGCAAACGTGTCGCCGGTGCGGCGCTTGAGGCCCTGCACGGCGGCGGCTTCGATGTCGAAGGTGTCATGGGCCAGGCGCAAGGCGCGCTGGGCATCGAACGAGCCTTGCGGGGCGGGGTGCGCGGTCATCCACGAGATTCTACGTAGGCGGGGCGGGGTGCCCGTACGCCGCGAAGGCCCTAGGGGCCAGTGCCCAGCGATCAACGCTTAGGATCGGGCCATGTCCACGCTTGAACTCACCCTCCTGTATCTGCTGGCGGCGGTGCTGGGGGTGGTGGCCTGCCGGCTGGCCAAGCTGCCGCCCATGCTGGGCTATCTGGTGGTGGGGGTGGTGATCGGCCCGAACGCTCTGGGCCTAGCGGAGAACTCCACCGGCGTGAGCCACCTGGCCGAGTTCGGCGTGGTGTTTCTGATGTTCGTGATCGGGCTGGAGTTCAACCTGCCCAAGCTGCGCGCCATGCGCAGCCATGTTTTCGGGCTGGGCCTTTTCCAGGTGGTTCTCACCATCGTCTTCACCACGGGCGGCATGTTGGCCCTGGCGGCTTTCGCGCCGCCGGCCTGGCGCGTGAGCTGGCAGACCGCGCTGGCCTTGTCCGGGGCCCTGGCCATGAGCAGCACGGCCATCGTGGTCAAGCTGATGGCCGAGCGGCTGGAGCTGGAGTCCGAGCACGGCAAGCGGGTCATGGGCGTGTTGCTGTTCCAGGATATTGCGGTGGTGCCGTTGCTGGTGCTGATTCCCGCCTTGGGCAGTCAGCCCGATGCCTTGCTGGGGCAGCTCACGCTGGCGCTGCTCAAGGCGGTGGTGCTGATCACCCTGCTGCTGGTGGGCGGGCAGCGGGTGATGCGCTGGTGGCTGACGCTGGTGGCGCGGCGCAAGAGCGAAGAGCTGTTTGTCCTGAACCTGCTGCTGATCACGCTGGGCCTGGCCTGGTTGACCGAGTTGGCGGGTCTGTCGCTGGCGCTGGGCGCTTTTATCGCCGGCATGCTGATTTCAGAGACCGAATACAAGCACCAGGTGGAGACCGACATCCGGCCGTTTCACGACGTGTTGCTGGGCCTGTTCTTCATCACCATCGGGATGATGCTGGACTGGCGGCTGGTGGCCCAGCACTGGCTGCTGGTGGTGGTGCTGGTGACGCTGCCGGTGTTGTTCAAGCTGCTGCTGGTGACGGCGCTCACGCGCGGTCTGGGGGCGTCGACGGGCGTGTCGCTGCGCACCGGCTTGTATCTGGCGCAGGCGGGGGAGTTCGGCATCGTGCTGCTCACGCTCACGCAGGCGAACCGACTGATTGCGCCGGAGTTGTTCAACCCCATCCTGGCCAGCATGGTGCTGTCGATGCTGGCCACGCCCTTCATGATCATGGGCAGCAACGCCCTCGTGACCCGGCTGGTCGCCAGCGACTGGATGCAGCAGTCCCTGGACATGACCCGCATCGCGCGGCGCACGATCAACACCAGCAAGCACGTGATCATCTGCGGCTATGGCCGCTGCGGTCAGAACCTGGCGCGCATGCTCGAGCGCGAGGGCATTCCCTACATCGCGCTGGACCTGGATCCGGACCGCGTGCGCCAGGCCGCCGCTGCGGGTGATTCGGTGGTGTTTGGCGACGCGGCGCGCCTGCAGGCGCTGATGGCCGCGGGTCTGGCGCGGGCCAGCGCGGTGGTGGTGACGTATCTGGATGTGCCCAGTGCACTGAAGGTGCTGGATCTTTCGCGCACGCACGCGCCGCAGGTGCCGGTCATCGTGCGCACCCAGGATGACCGCGATCTGGAGAAGCTGCGCGCGGCCGGCGCGACCGAGGTGGTGCCCGAGGCGCTCGAAGGCTCGCTGATGCTGGCCAGCCACGCACTGGCGCTGGTGGGCGTGCCGGTGCGGCGGGTGCTGCGCATCGTGCAGGAGCTGCGCGAGGAGCGCTACGACCTGCTGCGCGGCTACTTTCATGGCGCCGACGATCCCGAGGGCGACGGCGAAGCCGAGCGCCTGGCCACCCTCACCCTGCCCATGGGGTCGCGGGTGGGGGCGCGCGCACTGGGCAGCCTGGCCCTGCACGCCATGGGCGTGCGTGTGGTGAGCCTGCGCCGGGGCAACGGTCAGGCCGTCGAGGTGAGTGACGACCTGCTGCTAATGGACGGCGACACGCTGGTGATCAGCGGGCGGGTGGAGCCACTGGCGCGGGCCGAGGAGAAGCTGCTGGGGGGTTAGCCCCGTGTGCGCGAAAGAAGGATGAATGATGTCCAGTCGTACGGTTCGCCTCTTTCTGTCCAGCACATTCCGAGATTTCGGGGAAGAGCGCGACCTGTTGATCAAGCGCGTGTTTCCTGCCCTGCGTGCCCGGTTGAAGGATCGCTTCGTGGAGCTGGTCGATGTCGACCTGCGATGGGGCATCACGGCACAACAGGCTGAGCGCGGCGAGGTGTTGCCGATCTGCCTGACGGAGATCGATCGCGCCCGGCCTTATTTCATCGGCATGCTGGGGGAGCGCTATGGGTGGATCCCGCCGGCCGAGGGTTATGCGCCCGACCTGCTCGAGCGCCAGCCTTGGCTGCGGGCTCACCAGGGCGGCGCCAGCGTCACGGAACTCGAGATCCTGCATGGTGTGCTGAACAGCCGCCGCATGCAGGGGCGGGCCTTCTTCTACTTTCGATCACCGGCTTACGCGCGGCGCAAGGGCGGTGATTACGTGCCGGTCACCAGCGAGGACCGGCAGCGCCAGCGGCACCTCAAGCAGCGGATACGCGCGCGCGGCCTGCCGGTCACACCGTATGCCCACCCAGAGGCGCTCGCTGCGCGGATTGAGCGCGACCTCTGGAAGCTGCTGGACAGGGAGTTCCCCGCCTCCCAGGTGCCGGATGCCTATGAGCGCGAGAGGCTGCGGCATGAAGCCTATGCGATGCCCAGGCGGAATCTGTATCTCGGGGGCGAGCGCTATCTCGAAGCGCTGACGAGGCACCTGGACAGCGCACATCCGCGCATCGTCATCGAAGGCGCCTCCGGGGGCGGCAAGAGCGCGTTGATCGCGAATGCCTTCGAGGTGTGGCGTCGCGCGCACCGCAAGCACCTCGTCTTTGAACATTACCTGGGGGCCAGCGCGGATGCGGCCGATCCGCACGTGCTGGTACGCAGGCTCCTCGAGTTCATCAAGCGCCACACCGGCAGCCGCGAGGGTCTGCCGGCTGACCCCCAGGATCTGATGGAGAGCCTGCCTCGCTGGCTGGCCATGGCGAGCACCTGGGCCTGCAAGCGCCGCACCCGCTTCATCTTCGTGTTGGACGCCCTCAACAGCCTGACCGGTCAGGAGGACCTGCGGTGGTGGCCCGCATCCTTGCCGGCTGGACTGACGATGGTGGTGTCTTGCCTCCCGGGCCCGACCTTGCAGGCCCTCAAGGACGCGCCGGCGCGGGGACTGGACGGAAAGCAGGGTGCGGCACCCTGGAAGGTCATCACCGTCAAGCCCTTGGGCCGGGCGCAAAGCGCGCACTTGCTCGAGGCCTACTTGGCACGCTTCAACAAGAAGCTTGCGCCGCCGATGGTGCGCCAGGTGCAAGCCCACCCCCTGGCGGGTAACCCGCTGTTCGTGCGCACCCTGGCCGAAGAACTGCGGCTGTTCGGGATTCACGAAACGCTGCAGCGGCAGCTGGATCATTACCTGGCCGCACAGACGATCGACGACCTGTTTGAGCGCGTGCTGCACCGGGTGGAAAGGGATATCGGAAAGTCCGCGGTGAGGAGCACGCTTTCAGCCCTCTGGGCCTCGCGCGCCGGACTGGCCGAAAAAGAGCTGCTCGCCCTGACCGGACTCACCCCGGCCACCTGGGCGGCGATCCGACATGCCCTGGACGAGGCCCTGCTAGAAATCAACGGGCGCATCTCGTTTGCCCACGACTATGTCCGCCTGGCCATCAGGGATCGCTACCTGGCCAGCGAGGCCCTGCAGCAACGGGCGCACCGCCAACTCGGCCGCTGGTTCGCACAACAGGCCGTGGACGCCAGGCGGGTGGAGGAGGAGCCCTGGCAGTGGCTGCAGGCCAAGGCATGGCGCAGGCTTCAGAGATGCCTGACGGACGAGGTCATGGTGGACCCGCTGCTGGACGCGGACGAAGGGCTCGCCCTGTTGGGATACTGGATGGCCCTTCCCGGCATCCAACATGCCTCCCTTGAGCCCATCTACCGCAAGGCCTGGCGGGGATGGAACGGACTCACGCGCTGGAGCGACATCAGCCGCCTGGCGTTCCGTCTGTGCGAGTTCCTGCGATCCACCGGAGCCCGCGGCGAGTTCGTCATCACACTGGCCCGTCTGGTCTTGCAGCTCGATCGCAACGCGGCGGGCGATGCGCCGACGTATGGACCGGCGCTCTCACTGATCGGGGTGGTGTGCCTGGAGCGCGGTGAGCTGCAGGCCGCCCGCGACCACCTGCAAGCCGCCTTCGAGATGGGACAGGCCAGCGGGTGTGATGCCGCCGAGCTCGCCCGCAGGCGCTACAACTATGCGAAGGTCCTGATGGCCCAGGAAGAGATCGAGGCGGGACGGGCCCTGCTGGAGACCGCGTTGCGCGAGGCGCGCGCGGCGTTCGGACCGGCTTCGCCCGAGGCGCTGCCGTTCCTGCATGCGGTGGCCGAAGCGCATGAGGAATACGGCGATGTCCACCAGGCCTGGCGACTGACGCGCGAGGCGCTCGCTCTCGAGAAAAGACTCTACGGAGCGAATGACCTGCGCATCACCACCAGCCTGAATGCCTTGGGGTGGCTGCATCTGAGGCAGGGGGACTCGGCAGCGGCCGAGCCTCTTTTGCGCGAGTCCATCGCATTGCTGAGTCAGGCGTACGGGCCGGATCATGCGTATCTGAGTATTCCCCTGGCCAATCTGGCCCTGGCGCTGACGCGTGCCGATCGCCACGAAGAGGCGCTCCCCTTCGCGCAAGAGTCTGCACGCCTGGCGGCACTGCACCACGGAGGGATCAGCGACGAAGCGGCGGGCCGGGTCGGTGTGTGGGCCACGATCCTGCAGCGAAGCGGTCGCCTGGACGAGGCGCACAGCCGGTTCCGGGAAGCCGTGGACATCGCCCGCGAACGGGCACACCAGCTCGGTCGCGAAGGCTCGCTGCCCTTGGCCATGGCCTTGAGCAACCTGGGTCTGTTCCTTTACGAGTGCGGACATCCACAGCAGGCGGTCGAGCCCCTGCGGGAGGCCTTGAGTCTGCAGGATCGAATCAGCGGGGAGGGCTCTCGCCCCTGGGCGGTCCCGGCGTTCAATCTCGCTTCGGTCTTGAGGGAGTTCGAAGACTCACGGGCGGAGGGCGAGGCGCTGGCGGCCCGGGCGCAGGCCGTGCTGACGCGCGGGAGATACGACGAGGGTTGAGCGCAGGACAGGCCGCGGTCGCTACTTGCCGATGCAGAACTTGGAGAAGATCACGCCGAGCAAATCGTCGGCGCTGAATTCACCGGTGATTTCATTGAGCGCGTTCTGACCCAGACGCAGTTCTTCGGCGAGCAGGTCCAAGGCCAGGGCCTGCGGCGCCAGGAATTCATTCGCAGCGACCAGGTGTTGTTCGACGCGGCGCAGAGCGTGCACATGCCGCTCGCGCGCCAGCCAGACGCCTTCGGCCGACGATTGCCAGCCCGCCACTTCGAGCAGCTTGCGGCGTAGCGCCTGCAGCCCCTGGCCGGTGCGCGCAGACAGGGCGATGCTGCCTTCGGGCGCGGGGCCCGCATGCGCGTCGGCCTTGTTCCAGACTTCGATCAAGGCCAAGCCTGCGGGGCGCTTGTCGGCCAGCAGGCGCTGGATTTGCGCGTCAGCAGCCAGGTAGGCCGGATCGTCGCGGCGCGTCAGATCGTGCAGGAACACCAGGGCATCGGCGCGTTCGATTTGCGCCCACGCGCGCTCGATGCCGATTTTTTCAACCGGGTCGTCGCTGTCTCGCAAGCCGGCGGTGTCGATCACATGCACCGGCACGCCTTCGATCTGGATCGCTTGCGTGACCACATCACGCGTGGTGCCGGCGATGGGCGTGACGATGGCGAGCTCGGCGCCTGCCAGCGCGTTGAGCAAGGAGCTCTTGCCCGCATTGGGCTGGCCGGCGATGACCACGCGGATGCCTTCGCGCAGGAGTGCGCCCTGACGCGTGCGTTGCATGACGCGGGCCAACTGCGCGCGCAAGCGATCGAGCTGGCCCTGGGCATCGGTTTGCTGCAAGAAGTCGATTTCTTCTTCGGGGAAATCGAGTGTGGCTTCGACGCCCATGCGCAGATGAATCAGCGCGTCGCGCAGGACATGAATCTCGCGCGAGAACTCGCCGGCCAGCGAGCGACTGGCGCTGCGCGCCGCAGCTTCGGTGCTGGCGTCGATCAGGTCGGCGATGGCCTCGGCCTGGGCCAGATCGATCTTGTCATTGAGAAACGCGCGCTGGGTGAACTCACCGGGCTGGGCCACGCGCAAGCCTGGCACGCGCGGCCGGCCGTTGGTGGGATCGGTCTGCGCGCCGGCTTCCAGGCAGCGCGCGAGCAGCAGCTGCAACACCACCGGACCGCCATGCGCCTGCAACTCGAGCACGTCTTCGCCGGTGTAGGAGTGCGGCGCCGGGAAGTACAGGGCCAGACCCTGGTCAATGACGGAGTGATCGGCGGCGCGAAACGGCAGGTAGGTGGCTTCACGCGCACGCAAGCTGCGGCCACACAAGGCCTGCACCAAGGGCTGCAACTGCGCGCCCGAGATGCGCACGATGCCGACGCCGCCGCGACCCGGCGCGGTGGCGATAGCGGCAATCGGATCGTGACGCGAGGCAAGCATGGTTGGGTGGAGCCAAGAGGAAAGGGCCGCGAAGCGGCCCTTTTGTTTTTTTACTTGAACTTCGGGATGTTGAATTCCGGTGGCACACCCATGCGCGTGTTGATCAACCACTGCTGCGCGATCGACAACACGTTGTTGGTGATCCAGTACAAGACCAGACCCGCGGGGAAGACGAAGAACATGACCGAGAAGATCAGGGGCATGAACCACATCAGCTTGGCCTGCAAGGGGTCGGGCGGCACCGGGTTGAGCGCGGTCTGCAGCATGGTGGTCAGGGTCATCACCACCGGCAAGATGTAGAAGGGATCTTTGGCCGAGAGGTCTTGGATCCAACCGATCCAGGGTGCATGGCGCATCTCGACGCTGGACAAGAGCACCCAGTACAAGGCAATGAACACTGGCACCTGCACCAGGATCGGCAAGCAGCCGCCAATCGGGTTGACCTTTTCCTCGCGATACAGCTTCATCATTTCCTGCTGCATCTGCTGGGGGTTGTCCTTGAGGCGTTCGCGCATGGCCATGACGCGCGGGTTGATGGCCTTCATCTTGGCCATGCTCTCGTAGCCCTTGGCCTGCAGCCAATAGAAGGCGATCTTGATCACCAGGACCAGGCCCATGATGGACCAGCCCCAGTTGCCCAGGAAGCCATGGAGCTTGTCCATCAGCCAGTACAGGGGCTTGGCCAGGATGGTGAGCCAGCCATAGTCTTTGACCAGGTCCAGGCCGGGCGCGACGCGCTCGAGCATTTTTTCTTCTTGAGGGCCGGCGAAGAAGGTGGCGGTCACGGCCTGGGTCGCACCCGGCGCCAGGGCTTCAGGCGGCGTGATCAGGCCAGCGGCGTAGCGGTTGTTTTCGGGCTTGCGCACGAACAGTTCGCGCTGCACGCCATTGGGCAGGATCCAGGCGCTGGCGAAATAGTGCTGCACCATCGACACGTAGCCGATGCGCGATTCCTTCTGGTAGTCGGCCTTGTTCTTGTCGATGTCTGCGAATTCGACTTTCTGGAATTTCTTTTCGTCGGTGTAGACCGCCGGGCCAGTGAAGGTGGAATAGAAGGCCGATTCGCCGGGCAGCTTGCTGCCATCGCGCACCAGTTGCAGGTACACGCGCGGCGACACGGGCTCGGTGCCGATGTTGACGATTTCGTGCTTGACCGCGACGTCATACGCGCCGCGCTGCAAGGTGTAGGTCTTGACCAGCTTGACACCGTTCTTGGCGGGCGACTCGAAGCGCACCACCAGTTCGTTGGCACCCGCCTTGAGTTCGCGCTCGGCGCTGGCGGTCATGACGGTGGTGTGATTGGGGAAGTCACCGCCGATCAGGCCGCTTTGGGCGACATAGAAACGCTGCGGGGTGTCTTCGAGCAGCACGAAGCGGGCCGAGGTTTGTTTGCCATCGACCGCGTCGGCAGCGTGCTGCAGAAACTCGGAGCCCACCACGGAGCCGCCTTCGGTGTCGAAGGTCAGACGTACGACGTCGGTCGTCACGGTAAAGCGCTCGCTCTTGCTTGTGGCGGGCGCGGCGCCCGAGGGCGGCGTGGCGCCGGGGGTGACGCCGGGCGTGGCGCCAGCCGCTTGCGGCACGGCGATCGGCGTGGTCGCGCCAGCCGCAGCCGGGGCCGAGGCGGTGACCGCCGGCTTGGGCGCGGGGAAGAAGGTCGCAGGGTTTCCGTTGGCGACCTGCCACTGGTCCCAGAGCATCACCATCGAAAAACCAAAGACCACCCAGAGGATGGAGCGGCGGATGTCGTTCATGAGGACTTCTTGGATTGGAAGGGGGACACGAGGCGGGTGAACAGGCGCGGCGGGTGCGCAGGCACCTCGTCACGTCCGCCCGCACACCAAGGATGGCAGCGCGCCAGGCGCGCCACGGTGAAATAGCTGCCCACCAGGGCGCCGTGGTCTTGCAGGGCTTGCAAGGCGTAGGCGGAACAGGTGGGCGTGAAGCGGCAGGCCGACCCCAGCCAGGGTGACAGCAGCAGGCGATAGCCCTTGACCAGACCGATCAACAGCGCGCGGATCATGGCTTCATCCCGCCAAAGAGCTGCTGCAATTCGGCACGCACAGCCTGCTTGAGGACCGCGGACGTGGCGCTGGTGAACTGCTGGCGATCAAAGCCCGCGCGCAGGCGCACGACATGCGCGGCCACCGGCAGGCGATCTGTGTAGTCCTGGGCCACGGCGTAGATCTGGCGTTTGAGGGTGTTGCGGGTCACGGCGCGGCGCGCCCAGCGCTTGGGGATGACCGCACCAAGCCAGGGCTGGGGCACCGGAAACAAGGGCGCGGGCGTGAGGCCCGCCCGTGTGGGCGCCGGCGCGGCCGCGTGCAAGGCCAAGCGGTGCAAGACGAAGTGCGCGGTGCGCGACACGGTGTCGCCCGCCATGACCGCTTGGAACTGGGTCCGCGTTGTGAGCCGCTGCAGGGCCTGACCTGGTGTGGACACGGTCATGGCGCAGGCGGCCTCATCACGCGGGCGGCGCCAAGCTCAGGCGGCCACAACGTCAAGCAGCCACAAGGTCAGGCCGCCAATCAGGCGGCCAGGCGCTTGCGGCCCTTGGCGCGACGTGCGTTGATGACGGCGCGGCCACCGCGGGTCTTCATGCGAACCAGGAAGCCGTGGGTACGCGCGCGGCGCACTTTGGAAGGTTGGTAGGTACGTTTCATGTTTGTTCTCGGGAAAACCCACGATTATCGCTCAAATACCAAGCCGGGCAATGCGCAAGCCCCTGATTTCCCGAGAATCGGGCCGCAAAGGGGCCGCGGCGACGGATTGTGGACAAGTTCTTGATAAGTTACACTGGCCGGTCGACGATGAAGAACAATATCCACACAAGCGACGGACAGCGATGACAGAAGGTCTGCATCACAGCCTGTCCGGCGGCGCCGGTGAAGGCCTTTGGCTGGCCTGCACCGAACAGTTGGCCCAGGAACTGCCCGAACAGCAGTTCAACACCTGGATCAAGCCCCTGACCGCCCAGGTCTCCGATGACCTCTCGCGGGTCACCCTGTTTGTGGCCAATCGGTTCAAGCTGGACTGGGTTCGGGCCCAGTACGCAGGCCGGATTTCGGCCCTGCTGGAGAAGCTCTCGGGCCAATCCATTCAGCTGGAGTTGGTGCTTGCTCACCGTGAAGCCCCCGCCCGTACGTATGTCAGCCCGACACCCGCGGAGAACCCCTCGGCCGCCGAGCCGGTTGATTCGGCCGAAGACAGTGCCGCACAGGGTTTCAAGACCCGACTGAATACCGCGCTGACCTTTGACACCCTGGTCGAAGGCACGGCCAACCGCATGGCCCGCGCAGCGGCCATGCATGTGGCGAGCACGCCGGGCCAGTTGTACAACCCGCTGTTCATTTACGGCGGCGTCGGTCTGGGCAAGACCCACCTGGTGCACGCGGTGGGTAACCGGCTGTTAGCGGATAGGCCGAACGCGAAAGTTCTCTACATTCATGCCGAACAGTTCGTGTCGGATGTGGTTAAGGCCTATCAGCGCAAGACCTTTGACCAATTCAAGGAGCGCTACCACTCCCTGGATCTGCTGCTGATTGACGACGTGCAGTTCTTCGCCAACAAGGACCGCACCCAGGAAGAGTTCTTCAATGCCTTCGAGGCCCTGCTGGCCAAGAAGTCGCACATCGTGATGACCAGCGACACCTATCCCAAGGGCCTGGCCGACATCCACGAGCGCCTCATTTCGCGCTTCGATTCCGGTCTGACCGTGGCGATCGAGCCGCCCGAGCTGGAAATGCGGGTGGCGATCTTGATCAACAAGGCGCGCAGCGAAGGCGCCGAGATGCCTGAGGAAGTGGCCTTTTTCGTGGCCAAGAACGTGCGCTCCAACGTGCGCGAGCTCGAAGGTGCGCTGCGCAAGATCCTGGCGTATTCCCGCTTCAATCAGAAGGAAGTTTCTATCCAGCTGGCCCGTGAGGCCTTGCGCGATCTTTTGTCGATTCAAAACCGCCAGATCAGCGTAGAAAACATCCAGAAAACGGTGGCCGATTACTACAAGATCAAGGTCGCCGATATGTACAGCAAGAAGCGGCCGGCCTCGATCGCCCGCCCGCGCCAGATCGCGATGTACCTGGCCAAGGAACTGACTCAGAAAAGCCTGCCCGAGATCGGCGAGCTGTTTGGCGGCCGCGACCACACGACCGTGCTGCATGCGGTCCGCAAGATCGGTGGCGAGCGCCAGCAGCTGACGGAGCTGAACCAGCAGCTGCATGTGCTCGAGCAGACGCTTAAAGGCTGAGCCCGAACAACCATGGGGATAATTTTTGAACAAGCACCCTGTTATCCACAGATCGGACGAACCCGCGCGGCTTGTCCCCGTTGGCGAGACAGCAGCGAAGCAGGGGTGCACACAGCATTCAAAAGGCGCTAAGTGGCTGTGAAACAAGAGAAAATAGCGGTTGTCCACATGTGGGCGCCGCCCTCTACTAGCTACTACTAACCTTCAATAAAGAATTTAAAAGAGAAGAGGCAGAAATGATCGTCCTGAAGTCAACGCAAGACCAGGTGCTGTCGGTGCTCCAGTCGGTGGCCGGTATCGTCGAGCGCCGGCACACGCTGCCGGTACTGGCCAACGTGCTGATACGCAAGACTGGCAATTCAGTGCAGCTGACGACGAGCGACCTGGAGATTCAGATTCGCACCACCGCCGAACTGGGCGGAGACAGCGGCAACTTCACATCGACCGTGGGCGCGCGCAAACTGATCGACATCCTGCGCACCATGCCAGCGGACCAGACCGTGAGTCTGGAGTCCACTCAAAACAAGCTCGTGCTCAAAGGCGGCAAGAGCCGCTTCACCTTGCAAACCTTGCCGGCCGAAGACTTTCCGCTGGTGCAAGAAGCGCCCAGTTTTGGTCCCGCTTTCAGCGTGCCGCAAAAGACGTTGAAAGACCTGATGAATCAGGTGTCCTTCGCGATGGCGGTGCATGACATCCGCTACTACCTCAATGGCATTTTGTTCGTGGCCGAAGGCAAGCAACTGTCGCTGGTGGCCACCGATGGTCACCGCCTGGCCTATGCCAGTGCCACGTTGGATGTGGAGGTGCCGCGCCAGGAAGTGATCTTGCCGCGCAAGACGGTGTTGGAGTTGCAGCGCCTTCTGTCGGACGCCGAGGGCGCGATCGAAATGCGCTTTGCCAGCAACCAGGCCAAGTTCAGCTTTGATGGCATGGAGTTCGTGACCAAGCTAGTCGAGGGCAAGTTCCCCGACTACAACCGTGTCATTCCAAAAAATCATCGCAACCACATCACGCTGGGACGTGCGCCCCTGCTGGCGTGTTTGCAACGCACGGCGATTCTGACCTCCGAGAAGTTCAAGGGCGTTCGCCTGAACGTCGAGCCGGGTTTGTTGCGTGTGGCGTCCAACAACGCCGAGCAAGAAGAAGCGGTGGATGAACTCGACATCGACTACAGCGGCGATGCGATCGAGATTGGTTTCAATGTGACCTATCTGATCGATGCCTTGTCCAACATGAGCCAAGAGATGGTGAAGCTCGAGTTGCAAGACTCGAACAATTCCGCACTCCTGACCAACCCCGAGAACAACGCCTTCAAATACGTGGTCATGCCCATGCGCATTTAAAGGTGTAGCCGCTAGCCGCAGCGGCCCTCCTGCGCCTCACAACCCGTCGCCCTCGACGGGTTGCGTCATTCAAGCGACACGTAAAAGTCACTCTATGTCCGAAGAAAACACGCAAGCCGACCCCTTCAACAGCGGGCAAGCCAGCTCGAATTTCCAGCCCACGATCGATCCGCACCAAGCGGGCGCCAGCGAAGGCTATGGCGAGAGCGCGATCCAGATCCTGGAGGGCCTGGAAGCCGTGCGCAAGCGCCCAGGCATGTACATCGGCGACACCTCAGACGGCACCGGCTTGCACCATCTGGTGTTCGAGGTGGTGGACAACTCGATCGACGAAGCGCTGGCGGGCCACTGCGACGACATCGTGGTGACCATCCACACCGACAACTCGATCAGCGTGGTCGATAACGGGCGCGGCATTCCCACCGGCATCAAGATGGACGACAAGCACGAGCCCAAACGCTCGGCGGCCGAGATCGCCCTGACCGAGCTGCATGCAGGCGGCAAGTTCAACCAGAACAGCTACAAGGTCTCAGGCGGCTTGCACGGTGTGGGCGTGTCCTGCGTGAACGCACTGTCCAAGATGCTGCGCCTGACGGTGCGCCGCGAGGGCAAGGTGCATGTCTTGGAGTTCAGCAAGGGCTTTGTGCAAAACCGCTTGCTGGAAAAGGTCGACGGCGTGGAGGTCTCGCCCATGAAGGTGATTGGTGACACCGACAAGCGGGGCACCGAGGTGCACTTCCTGCCGGACACCGAGATCTTTCGCGAGAACCACGACTTTCACTACGAGATCTTGTCCAAGCGCTTGCGCGAGCTGAGCTTCTTGAACAACGGCGTGGCAATCAAGCTGGTCGACGAGCGCAGTGGGAAGCACGATGATTTCTCGGGTGCGGGCGGCGTCAAGGGCTTTGTTGATTTCATCAACAAGGGCAAGACGGTCTTGCACCCGAATGTGTTTCACGCGATTGGCGATCGCCAAAGCGACCAGAACACCAACATCGGCGTCGAAGTGGCGATGCAGTGGAACAGCGGCTACAACGAGCAGGTGCTGTGCTTCACCAACAACATTCCGCAGCGTGATGGCGGGACCCACCTGACCGGTCTGCGCGCGGCGATGACGCGCGTGATCAACAAATACATCGACGACAACGAGCTGGCCAAGAAGGCCAAGGTCGAAGTGACGGGCGATGACATGCGTGAAGGCCTGACCTGCGTGCTGTCGGTCAAGGTGCCCGAGCCGAAGTTCTCCAGCCAGACCAAGGACAAGCTGGTGTCCAGCGAGGTGCGCGGGCCGGTGGAAGACGTGGTGGCGCGCACGCTCAATGACTTTTTGCAAGAGCGCCCCAACGACGCCAAGATCATCGTGGGCAAGATCATTGAAGCTGCGCGTGCACGCGAGGCGGCGCGCAAGGCGCGCGAGATGACACGCCGCAAGGGTGTGCTCGATGGCATGGGCCTGCCGGGCAAGCTGGCGGACTGCCAGGAGAAAGACCCGGCGATGTGCGAGATCTATATCGTCGAGGGTGACTCCGCTGGTGGTTCGGCCAAGCAGGGCCGTGATCGCAAGTTCCAGGCGATCCTGCCGCTGCGCGGCAAGATCTTGAACGTGGAAAAGGCGCGCTACGAAAAGCTACTAACCAGCAACGAGATCCTGACACTCATCACCGCGCTGGGCACGGGCATCGGCAAGGCCGGGGGTGGTGCGGGCGGCGGCGGCGCCGACGATTTCGATGTGGCCAAGCTGCGCTATCACCGCATCATCATCATGACGGACGCCGACGTGGACGGCGCCCACATCCGCACGCTGCTGCTCACGTTCTTCTACCGCCAGATGCCCGAACTGGTCGAGCGCGGTCACATCTACATCGCGCAGCCGCCCTTGTACAAGGTCAAGGCGGGCAAAGAGGAGCTTTACCTCAAGGACGGCAGCGAGCTCGATTCCTTCTTGCTGCGCGTGGCCTTGAATGGCGCCAGCGTGCACACCGGTGGCACCACGCCCACCACGCTGGCCGGCGAGACCCTGGCCGAATTGGCGCGCAAGCACCAAGTGGCCGAGCAGGTGATTCACCGCCTCGCGGGGTTCATGGACGCCGAGGCGCTGCGCGCGGTGGCCGATGGCGTGCGCCTGAACCTGGACACGGTGGCTGAGGCCGAGGTCAGCGCGCAGGCCTTGCAGGCCCGCCTTCAAGAGATCGATCGCCTCACCAATGCCGCGCCGGCCGAAGTGGCCGGTGAGTTTGATGTGCGCAGTGACAAGCCGATTTTGCGTATCAGCCGTCGCCACCATGGCAACGTCAAGAGCAGCGTGATCACCCAAGACTTCGTGCATGGGGCCGATTACCGGGCGCTGGCCGAAGCGGCCGACACCTTCCGTGGCCTGCTGCATGAAGGCGCGATGGCGCGCCGTGGCGAAGGCGAGCGGCAGAAGGAAGAAAAGGTCGGGGATTTCCGCGAGGCCATGCGCTGGCTGATCGGCGAGGCCGAGCGCGCCACCGCGCGTCAGCGTTACAAGGGCTTGGGCGAGATGAACCCCGAGCAGCTGTGGGAAACCACCATGGACCCGACGGTGCGGCGCCTGCTGCGCGTGCAAATTGACGATGCGATCGAGGCCGATCGCGTGTTCACGATGCTGATGGGAGATGAGGTCGAGCCGCGGCGCGACTTCATCGAGACCAACGCGCTGCGTGCAGCGAATATCGACGTGTGATGGACGACTGAGCGCGAAGGCGCTGACACCGGAGGCAAGAAGCGATGGAGTACGACGGCTTGCGATTTGGTTCGGGTAAACCGGGCGATCAGAACGCGCTCGACGATTTGGTTCGGGGCGCAGGCGCTTACACCGCCGACATCCACGTGGCGGGCCAGTTGCATGCCTGTTTCGTGCGCAGCCCCTTTGCCGCGGCGCGCATCGTGCGCTTGGAGACGGCGCAAGCCCGTGCCTTGCCCGGCGTGCACGCGGTGATCACCGGCGCGCAGCTGGAGCAGGCAGGCCTGGGCAAGATCATGCCCCTGGCGATTTTCAATGGCCGTGACGGCAAGCCCATGGTGCAGGCCGGCATCCCGGTGCTGGCATACCCGGAAGTTCGCCATGTGGGCGAGGCCGTGGCGCTGGTAGTGGCCGACGATGCAGAGACCGCCCAGAACGCTGCCGAACTGGTGGAGGTCGAGTGGGAGGCGCAGGACTGCGTGACCGATCCGCTGCGTGCGATCGAGCCCGCGGCTGCGCGGGTGCATGCAGCGTGTGCGTCGAACATTGCGCTCGATTGGGAAGACGGCGACGTGGCGGCTTCGCAGGCTGCGTTTGCGCACGCCCACCATGTGGCCAGCGTGGACCTGGCCGATCCGCCCATGACAGCCTGTGCGCTCGAGCCCAAGGCGGCCCTGGCGCAGTGGGACGAGGCGACCCAGCGTATGACCCTGGTGGCCAGCACCCAGGGGGTGATGCTGGTGCGCAAGATTCTGGCCGAACATGTGTTCAAAGTCGCGCCGGAGCAGATTCGCGTGATCACGCCGCATGTGGGCGGTGGCTTCGGCGTCAAGGCCCAGACCTATCCCGAGTACGCGGCGATCTTGTATGCCAGTCGTCTGCTGCGCCGGCCGGTGAAGTGGACGGCCACGCGCCTGGAGAGCTTTCTGTGCGACACCCACAGCCGCAATTCCACGCTGCGTGCGCGCATGGCCTTCGATGCGCAAGGAAAGATCCTGGGCGTGCAGGCCGATGTGGTGGTGGGCATCGGGGCCTACACCTCGACTTACGTCGGCATCATCGCCACCAACAACTTGAAGAACTGCTTGTCGAGCGTGTATCGGATTCCGTCGATCCACATGCGCTCGCGGCTGGCCTTCACGCACATGATGCCGCACGGCCCCTACCGCGGCGCCGGTCGCCCGGAGGCGATCTACATGCTCGAGCGGCTGCTCGATACCGCGGCCCCCGCGCTGGGGATGGACCGCATCGCGCTGCGGCGCCTGAACATGATCCCGCCCAGCGCCATGCCGTATGCCGCGCCCAATGGCCAGGTCTATGACAGCGGTGAGTTCGAGGCGGTGATGGACCAGGCCCTGGCCTTGTCCGAGTGGTCGACGTTTGAGGCGCGCCGCCAGGTCAGCGCCCAGGCGGGCAAGCTGCGAGGCATCGGCGTGTGCTCATTCCTGGAGGTGGCCGGTGGCATCCTCGAGGAGCCAGCCGATCTGCGATTCAGTGTCGACGGCACGGTGAGCATTCACCTGGGCGCCCAAGATATCGGCCAGGGGCATTTGTCCACCTATCCGGCCTTGGTGGCGCGGCGCCTGGGCATCGATGTGGGGCGTGTGCGCCTGGTCGCCGGTGACAGCGACCAGACGCCTGGCCTGGTGGCCACCGTGGCTTCGCGCTCGACCATGATGGCCGGCAGTGCCACCGCCATGGCCTGCGACGAGGCGGTGCGCCGCGGCACCTTGCTGGCGGCCCACGAGCTGGAGGTGTCGCCGCTGGACATCGAATTTGTGGGCGGCGATTTTCGGGTGCGGGGCACCGATCGCAAGATCGGTCTGCTGGACTTGCCCGCACGGCTCGCGAAGGGCCTCGGCGGGCCGGCAGATCTGCCGGCGACCTTGAGTAACGTGGCCAAGTTTGTTTCGCCCACCATGAGCTTTCCCAATGGCTGTCATGTGTGCGAGGTCGAGGTTGATCCGGACACGGGCGTGGTCAGCGTGGTGCGCTACACCGCGGTCGATGATGTGGGCGTGGTACTCAATCCCGCGGTGGTCGACGGCCAGGTGATCGGCGGCGTGGCCCAGGGGCTGGGGCAGGTGCTGGGCGAGCGACTCCAGTACGACGAACAAGGGCAGTTGCTCAGTGCGTCGTTCATGGACTATCCGATGCCGCGCGCCGACATGCTCCCGCCGATCACGCTGGGCCACCGCGAGGTGCCTTGCCGCAACAACCCGCTGGGGGTCAAGGGCGCGGGCGAGTCGGGCGTGGCGGGTTCGCTACCCGCGAGCGTCAACGCGATCTTGCATGCCCTGTCGTATCGGGGCGTGGCCGCGATGGACATGCCCTTCACGCCCGACCGCGTCTGGAGCGCGTTGACGCAGACCGCTTAGCGTCCCTTAGCGTCCACCCGACACGTCGATCAGCGCGCCGTGCACGTAGCTGGATTCGGCAGAACACAAGAAGGCCACGACATCGGCCACTTCTTGGGGCTCGCCGGCACGGCCGATCGGAACCGTGGGCCCGACCCGCGCCAGCATCTCCTGGCCGCCATGGGCTTCGTGGATGTCGGTGAGGATCAAGCCGGGGCGCACCGCATTCACGCGGATACCGTGGGCCGGTAGTTCCTTGCCCAGCGCGATCGTGAAGCTGTCGATCGCGCCCTTGGACGCTGCGTAATGCGACTCCATCGGCAAGCCGCCATGGCGCGCCGCCGCCGAGGACATATTCACCACCACGCCACCGGACCCGCCCCGCTGTTTGGACATGCGCCGCGCCGCCTCCTGCGTGCACAGGAAGGCGCCGACCACGTTGGCATCAAACACCGCGCGTAGCAGGCTCACGTCCAGATCGAGGATGGAATGCTGCCCGCCGACGATGCCCGCGTTGTTCACCAGGGCATCAATGCGCCCGAAATGGCGGTCGATCTCCGCGAACAGGCTGCGCACCTGGGCTGCATCGGCGCTGTCGGACTTGACCGCCAGCGCGCGGCGGCCTTGAGCCTCGACCAAGGCCACGGTCTCGGCGGCCGCGGCGTCGTTGGAGAGATAGGTCAGACACACGTCCCAGCCCCGGCGCGCCAGGGTGTGGCAGATGGCACGACCGATGCCGCGGCTGGCACCGGTGACGAGAGCGACGGGCGCGTTCGGAAGCGCGCCGTCGAGGATGACTTTGCTCATGGGGTTCGGTGGTTGAAAAAATGAATCGGGTAACAGAGACCGCGCGCGTGCGTCGACGCGGCGTCGGCGCTAGAGGCCCAGTACGCGCCGACTGACCATGGCGTGGATGCCCTTGTTGCCATCGACCAGCTGGGTCACGTGCAGGTCACAGGCCAGGCTGCAAAACACATAGGCCTCTTCGGCGCTCCAGCCCTTGAGCGCGGTGAGCCAGGCGATCATGTTGCGCAGCGCCTGCTTGGCCGCGTCGTCCAGGTCGACATCCATGCCCAAGGTGATGTAGTGGGTGGGCGTGAGGGCGCGCGGAAAGTTCAGGGGCTGTTTGTGCACGATCAGCTCGAAGCGGCCCTTCAGGCAGGTCTCCAGTGCGGTCAGGCACACCTCGCCGTCGCCTTGCACCGCATGGCCGTCGCCCACCGACAGGTTCGCACCCGGCACGAACACCGGCAGAAACAGCGAAGTGCCCGGCACGAATTCTTTGCAGTCGATGTTGCCGCCGTATTCGCGCGGCTCGATGGACGACACACGGCCGTAAGCTGGCGGCGGTGCGACACCGACGATGCCGAAGAAGGGTTGCAGCGGCACGTCCACGCCCCAGGGCAGTTTGGCCACGCCGGCCTGACGGTCGATCGGAATGATGCGACGACTGAGGTTGGGAAAGTCTTCGGGCAACGCGCCGCGCAGGGGCCGGATGATGTTCCATCCCCAGTCGGTGGTCAGCTCGATGTCGAGGATGCGCACCTCCAGGGTGTCGCCCGGTTCGGCGCCGCGCACATGGATCGGGCCGGTCAGGATGTGCGGCCCCATGATCTGGGGCACGGTCTCGGCGATCAGGCGGTGCGCGGGGCGCAGCAGCGCGAGGTCGCCCAATTCGGCGCGGCCACCGGAGTAGGTGTCAATGACCACCGTGTCGCCAGAGTCCACTTGCAACACCGCGGGAATAGCGGCATCGAAGTGGCCCCAGTGCACGGTCTGGGGCGTGGGATCCAGCGTGTGCGTTTGACTCACCCGTGGGCCCCGACGTCGTCGAGCGATTTGGTGCCGGACACGCCCAGATGTTCGTCCAGCACATCGGGCTGAGCGCGCAGTTGCTCGGGTGTGCCCGAGAACACGATGCGACCCGACGCGATGATGTGCACCTCGTCGGCCACCGACAGCGCCAGCGCCAGGTTCTGTTCGACCAGCAAGATGGCATGACCGCGGCTGCGCATGCGCTTCATGATCTCGCCCACATGCAGCACGAAGCGCGGTGACAGGCCTTCGGAGGGCTCGTCCATCAGGACCAGGTCGGGGTTGGCCAGCAAGGCCCGCCCGATGGCCAGCATCTGCTGCTCGCCGCCGCTCAGTTCGTTGCCGCCGTTGCCCAGGCGGTCACGCAGCTGCGGGAATTCGTCGAGCACCTTGTCCAGCGTCCAGCCATTGCCGCTCGTGTCGGCCTTGCGGGTGGACGAGCGGGCCAGACCGCTGGTGGGCAGCTGCAGGTTTTCCAGCACCGAGAGGTTCTTGAAGATGCGTCGGCCTTGCGGCACCAGCGCCATGCCAAGCTGGGCGATCCGGTACGGCGGCAGACTCATGAGGGACTGACCGCGGTAATCGACGGCGCCCTGACGCGGCGGCGTGAGGCCGAACACGGAGCGAATCAGCGTGGTCTTGCCCATGCCGTTGCGCCCGAGGATGGCGACGATGCGGCCGCTGGGCACGTCCAGGCTCACACCCTGTAGGACATAGCTGTCCCCGTAGTAGGTGTGCACGTCCCGGACCGACAGCAGCGTTTCAGACTTGTCCAAAATACACCTCCCTGACCTGCGGGTTCATGCGCACTTCCTGCGCACTGCCTTCGAGCATCATCGCGCCCCGGTTCAAGACGGTCACCCGGTCGGCCAGCGCCAGGGCCACATCCATGTCGTGTTCGATCATCAGCATGGTGATGGTGCGTGGCAGGTCGCGGATGATGGCGGACAGGCGCTGGCGTTCGGCAGGCGAGAGGCCGGCGCAGGGTTCGTCCAGCAGCAGCAGGCGCGGGCTGTTGACCAGTGCGAGCACCAGCTCCAATTGCCGACGCTCGCCGTAGGACAGGCTCTTGACCATCACGTCGGTTTTGCCTGTCAAGCCCACGCGTTTCAATTCCTCTTCGGCCTTGTCACGCACGTGCTGCATGCGGGCGACGCTGCTCCACATGCCCCACTTGGCGCCTTGGATGCCCAGCATGGCCAGCGCCACGTTCTCCAGCACGGTCAGGTCGACGAAGACGCTGGAGATCTGGAAGGTGCGGCCCACGCCCTTGAGCGTGCGCTGTGCTTCGGGCAGGTGGGTGATGTCTTCGCCAAAGCATTCGATCACCCCGCTGGAGGGTTGGATGACGCCGCTGATGCAGTGAAACAGCGAGGTCTTGCCGGCGCCGTTGGGGCCGATGATCACGCGCCGTTCACCGGGCGCGACTTCCAGGCTCACGTCGCTGACGGCGCGCAGCCCGCCGAAATTCTTGGTGACGGCGCGCAGGCTCAGGGCGGGTGTGCTCATGATTGGCCCTCCTTGCTTGCGGGCGAGAGGAGGCGGCGCACCAGGCCGACGACACCGCCCGGCGCCCAGATCACGACGGCGATGAACACCAGGCCCATCACCACCAGGTGCAATTCGAAGAAGGTACTGACCCAGTTACGCAGGCCCAGCACCAGGCCCGCGCCGATGAAGGGGCCCAGCAGCGTACCCGAGCCGCCGACGATGGCCATCAAGACCGCCTCGACGTTGTTGTGCAGCGAGGCCGTGACCGGGTTGACGAACCGGTTCAGGTAGACATACAGCACCCCGGCCACGCTGGCCATGAACGAGGAGATGACGAAGGCCGTGTACAAGTGGGCGCCCGGCTGAAAGCCCAGGCTGCGCATGCGGGGCTCGCCCGTCTTGATGCCGCGCAGGGCCAGGCCGAAGGCCGAGCTCACCAGCCGCTGGTAGACGATCAGGACGATGACCACCACCGCCAGCACCAGGTAGTAGAACTGGCTGGCATTGGTGACCTTCAGACCCCCCAGGGCCGGTGCCGGCACGTTGGTGATGCCGCTGTCGCCGCCGGTCAGCGCCGTCCAGCGATACCCCACGCCCCAGATGATGTAGCCCATGGCCAACGTCACCAGGATGAAGTAGACGCCACGCGTGCGCACCGACAGGCCAAACAGCGTGCCCAGCAGGGTGCCCGCCAGAATGCCGGCCGGCACCGCGGCGGCACCGGAGACGCCGTAGCGCACCTGCAAGATGGCCGTGGTGTAGGCCGACACCGCGAAGAAGGCGGCGTGGCACAAGGAAAAGAGCCCGGCATGACCGAGCAGCAGGTCGGCGGACAAGGCCAGCATGCCGAAGATCAGCATCTGGGTGGTCAGCGTGACCCAGTACGTGCCCGCCATCTGGGGCAGCAGCAAAGCCAGCCCCAGCAGCAGCACCAGCGCGATGCGATTGGTATGGTTCATGTCATGTTCGCGGTGCCGAACAGCCCGCGCGGACGGAAAAGCAGCAGGATCGCCATGGGACCGAAGAGAACGAAGTAGGACATCTCGGGCAGCAGCCAGCGCCCGTAGGCGTCTAGCAGGCCCACGATGAGTGCGCCGATCATGGCGCCCTCCAGGCTGCCCAAGCCGCCCACGATGACCACCACGAGGGCGAACACCAGGATCTCCCATTCGGCACCGGGGTAGACGGTGAGGAAGGCGCCACCGAGCACGCCCGAGAAGCCGGCGAGGAAGGACGCCAACGCGGACACGATGATGAACAGGCGGTCGACATGAATGCCGGTGGCACTGACCATCTCGCGGTCATCGACGCCCGCACGGATCGCGGCGCCGATCTGGGTCTTGCGATACAGGATCCACAGCAGCACGGCCACCAGCACACCGACCGAGGTGAGGAACAAACGGAACACGGGATACACGATGTCGCCGGGCAGCTCGACCACGCCGCGCATCATCATGGGAATCGGCAGCTTTTGTGCATCACCGCCCCAGACCTTCAGGGCCAGGTCGCCCACCACATAGGCCAGACCGGTGGTGATCAGCACTTGCGCGAGGTGGTCCTCGCCGGTGCGTTTGATCAGCACCTTGTCGGCGACAAATCCGAGCAGGGCCCCCGCTGCGCCACCGGCCAGCAAGGCCAGTGCGAAATTACCGGTGGTCTTGGCCACCACCAAGCCGATGTAGCCACCGAGCAGGTAATACGAGCCATGCGCCATGTTGACGATCCGCATCAAGCCGAAGGTCAAGGTAAAGCCGCTGGCCAGCAGGAACAGCAAGGCCGCATAGGAAATGCCGTTGAAGGTTTGGAGGATGAAACTGTTCATAGGCGGGACCCGAAAAGCTCCCCGCCCACGGGGCGGAGAGCCAACTCACACAAGAATCCGTACGGGGCTTAAGGCTTGTACGGACCGCGCTTGAGGAAGTCCTCGGGCTTGTCGGTCCAGAACTGCGACACCGCCGGGTAGGTCTTGACCGGGATGTTCATCAGGACATCGCCCAGGATCGGGTGTTTGACCTTCTGGAGACGCGTGATGTAGACGTTCTGGATCGGGTTGTCGTAGGCATCGAGCTTGAGCGGGCCGCGCGGGGCCTTGACTTGCACGGTGCGCATCGCCTTGAGGAAGGCGGCGCGGTCTTCGACGTTGCCGTTGATCGAGTCGATGGCCGCCTTGGTCCACAGGCCCGAGGTGTAGGCCGACTCGGCAAACCACGAGGGCAGCTTCTTGTAGCGGCGAGCGTAGTCATCCACGAAGGCCTTGTTCTCGGGCGTGTCGATGCCGGCCACGTAATGCACCGAGTTGGAGATCAGGCCGACCGCGCGGGCGTCGATCTGCGGGATGGCGTCTTCGTGCAACCAGTAGCCGCCATGCAGCTTGAACTTCTTGTCGTAGCCAAAGTTGTACCAGGCCTCGAAGAAGCGGATGCGCGCCACACCGGCCAGGGCCACGACCACGGCATCGCTGTCGGCGGGAATGGCGGCCAGGGATGCGCCGTAGTCGGTGGTGGCCAGGGGCGCCCAGATCACCTTGTTGACCTTGCCGCCCAGCTCCTTGTAGGTGCGGATCATGCCGCCAGCGACCTCATGGCCCCAGGTGTAGTCCGAGCCGATGAAGGTGGCGTTGCGCGCGCCCAGTTCTTTGTACAGATAGTCACCGAAGGGGTGGCTGATCTGGCTGGCGGACACGGCGGTGCGCACGACGCTGGGGGTGCGGTCCCACTTGGTGTTGGTGTCCGCACCGGCGGGGTCGAGCACCAGCGGAATGCCGGTTTCCTTGCTGACCTGCGCGACGGCCGGGCCTTCGTGGCCGCACAGGGGGCCGATCAGGAAGTGGACCTTCTCTTGCAGGGCCAGGCGGCGCGCTTGCGTCAGCGCTTGGTCGGGGTTGCAGGTGGTGTCGGCGGTCACCAGCTCGATCTTGCGTCCGCCGGCCGTGTACTTGTTCATCTCCCAGAACATCTTCATGCCATCGACCATCTCGGCGCCGGGGGTGGCCAGCGGTCCGGTGATGGGCGCCAGCACGCCGATGCGGATCGGTCCTTTGGTTTGCGCTGTTGCGGTGCCGACCATTGCGGCGGCGGCCAGGGCCAGGGCGGTGCCCGCCCGTTTCATCCATTTCGATTGAAAGCTCTTCATGGTGTCTCCTGTTGAATCAGTCATGCGGTCAAAGGGGGACCGTGCGCAAGGCTCGGTCATGTTGCGGCAGGCTTATCCGCTGAGCCATAGGACATTCCCGGCCCGCCGGCGGCGCATGCGCTGCGGATGAGTTCCCGACGGCGGCGCCTTTTTTCTTGGAGAATGAACCTTCCCTGAATCACGATAACGAGGAGCTGCCGTGACGACTGCCGTAACGCCCCATGTTTCTGCCCACGCGGCGCTGGCCCCCTTGGCCTCCCGCTTGGTGGATGTCGATGCCCTGGAGTGGCATCCCACGCGCTTTGAGGGCATCGTGGCCAAGCCGCTGTTGTTTGACCGTGCCAGTGGTTTGGCGACGTCGCTCGTGCGCATGGCGCCGGGTTCGGTGCTGCCCGAGCACGAACACGTGGCGATCGAGCAGACCTGGGTGATCGAGGGCCACTTGGTGGACCAGACGGGTCCGGATACGGGCGTCGAGTGCACGGCCGGCCAGTTCATCTGGCGCCCTGCGGGCAGCCGCCACAGCGCCTGGTCGCCCAAGGGCGGCTTGTTCCTGGCGATGTTCCAGATTCCCAACCGCTTCTTTGAGACCGACGGGCGCGAGACCGACATGGCGGGGCAGGAGTGGGAAGCCATCTGGGGCACCTCAGCGACGCGCGCCAAATAATCCCGACCACCAGTGACGCATCGCGGCCCAGACCAGCGATGTGACACTGAGCGTCGTCGGCGCCGGTGCGGGAGCCGCTGGCGTGGCGGGCTGTGTCGCCGCTTGCGTGGGATCCGTTGCGGGAGCGGCGGCGACCTCGCGCGCCGCGGCCTGCTGGGAAAACTGCTTGGCGAAGGCGTCCAGCATGGACTCGGCCACCGGCACCAGAAAGCGGCCGCCGAACTGCGCCAGCTTGCCGCTGACGGTGACCGTGGTCTCGCCGGCCAGCACCGACACGGCGTCGGAGGCGCCGGGCTCGATGCGGGCGGTCAGGTTCATGGTGGCGGCCGACCCATTGGTGTCGCCCCCTTTGCCCAGCATCCGCAGCGTGCGGGTGGCGGCGTCCTTAACGAGCACTTGCACCTGGCCCGTGAAATTCATGGACGCCGGCCCGATGCGTGTGCGCACCAAGCCCTTGTAGGAATCCGCGTCGAGTTGCTCGGTGATTTGCGCGCCGGGCATGCACGCGGCGGTAGCCCGCACATCCTCCAGCAGCGCCCACGCCTGTTCGGCCCGCACAGGCAGGTCAAAACGGCGTTCGATCTTTACTTCCATGGCGTGGCCCGTTTCATGTGCGTGAGGCCTTGCGGGCCGGGGTGAAGCGGTGCTCGGGGAACAGGGTCGCCAGCAGCCGAGGGGCGGCGCCTTCCAGGTAGAACAGCAGGTTGGCGATGACGTCTTCGGTGCGGGTGTGCACCTTCACGCCGTAGGCATGCTGGCGCAGGCGGTGGTAGAAGATCACGCCGTGCAGCTCCCAGATCATCTCGATCTCTTGCTGGCTGATCTCGCGCGGCGCCACCTCGGGCAGGCCGTGCAGCAGACGCAGCTCGACGCCCAAGGGTCGAAAGATCTCGGACATGAGCTTGCGAAACACCCGCTGGTTGTAGGCATAGCCGCTCAGCCCCGAGAACACGAATAGGCGCACCCATTCACGTGTGAGCACCCGTGCGTCGAACTCGGCGTAGAAACTGGCGACCCGATCGCGCAGCGGGCGGCTGCGGTCTTTGATCAGGTCGCGCCAGTGCGGATCCCAGCGCTTGACGAACAGCTCCTCGAAGATCGTATCCAGCAGCACCTGCTTGGACGCAAAGTAGCGATAGAGCAAAGGCTGCGTGATGCCCAGGCGCGCGGAGAGCTCGCGGGTGTTGCCGCTCAGGCCCGATTCCGAGAAGAAGCGCGTGGCCTCTTCCAGGATCTGTGCGCGGCGGGCGTCGCTTCGCATGGGGATCGATCAGACGCGCCGCAGTGCGCGCAGCACTTTTTCGGGGGTGAAGGGCATGTCGTACAGCTCGGCGTCGAAGGGTGCCAGGGCGTCATTGAGCGCGTTCAGGATGGCGGCGGGTGCGCCGGCCGTGCCCGCTTCGCCGGCGCCCTTGGCGCCCAGCTCGGAGCTGCGCGTGGGGGTGCAGACATGGCCCACTTCGATGTCGGGCATCTCGAAGGCCATGGGCACGAGGTAGTCGGCCATGTTGCCGTTACGCAGTTGGCCGCGCTCGTCGTAGAGGCACTGCTCGTAGAGGGTGGGGCCGATGCCCTGCACCAGCCCGCCGCGGATTTGTTCGTCGACCAGTTGCGCGTTCAGGATGGTGCCGCAGTCCTCGACCACCCAGAACTTCAGAAGGCGAATGGCGCCCGTGTCGACATCGACCTCGAGGTGGCAGGCCATGGCGCCGTTGGTGAAGGTGAAGGGAAAGGCCTTGGGCACGAAGTGGCGGGTCACGCTCAGTTCGGCCTGGAAGCTGCCCAGGGTGTCGGGGCGGAAGTAGGCGATGCGACCGAGTTCGGCCAGGTCGGTGCGGGCCTCGCCGGTGAGGATGTCCCAGACCTTGCCTTCGCGGATGTCCAGGCGGTCGGCGGGCGTCTCCAGCACCACGGCGGCCAGGGCGAGGATGTTGCTGCGTAGGGCGCGACCGGCTTGCCAGGTGGCCTCGCCGCCGACGCCCGCGCCGCGCGAGGCCCAGGTGCCGCCGCCGTAGGGGGTGGAGTCGGTGTCAACGCCGGCCACGCGCACATTGGACAGGTGCACGCCCACGGCGTCGGCCGCCACCTGGGCAAAGACGGTGTCGGTGCCTTGGCCTTGTTCGCCCGTGCCGTTCATGACGACGATGCTGCCGCCGGGCTCCATGCGGACGTTGCAACCATCTTGCGCGGAGATGCGGGCCCCGCCCACGCCATAGAAGCTGGCCGAGGGGTTGGTGATCTCGATCATGCTGATGATGCCGATGCCGCGCCAGATGCCCTGCTTGCGCAATTCGGCCTGTTCGCGGCGCAGGCGCGGCAGATCCATCAGGTCCACCAGCTTGTCCATGCACTGGTGGTGTGACATGCCTTCGAACTTCATGCCCGAGGGTGTGGTGCAGGGGAAGGCGTCGTCGGCCAGCAGGTTCTTGCGGCGAAAGTCCACCGGGTCCATGTTCAGGGCGCGCGCGCCCGCATCGACGATGCCCTCGGTGATCGCGACCGCCACCGGGTGACCCACCGCGCGGTAGTTCGAGTAGATGCCCATGTTGGTGAACACATTGGTCATCGTCGCGTGGTAGGCGTCATGGCGATACCACTGGGCGGTGATGTTCACGATCTGGTTGCCCTCGACCACGCTGGTGCGGGGGTAGACCGAATACGGGCCGATGGCCAGGCGGTCTTCGAAGTGAAAGCCGCGGATCGTGCCGTCTCGGGCCACGGCCATCTTCATGGTCACGCGGTGATCCCGCGAGTGAATGTCGCTCAGAAAAGACTCAGCCCGGTCGGCCACGAACTTGACAGGCCGGCGCAGCCGCATGGCGATGGCGCAGGTGGCCAGCTCGTCGCCATACACATGGGTCTTGATGCCATAGGAGCCGCCGATGTCGCGGCAGATCACGCGCACTTGCGCCTCCTTGAGCCCCAGCAACCGCGCATAGCAGTCCTGGATCATGTGCGGCGCTTGGTGCGAGATGTAGACGGTCAGGCGGCCGTCGGCGGCGCTGAAGTCACCCAGTACCGAGCGGCCCTCCAGGCACACGCCCGTGTGGCGCGGGAATCGGAAGGTGCGCTCGACGACCAGGTCGGCTTGGCCCTGGATCTCGGGGTAGTTGTTGGTGGTGACCTCGCGCGTGAAGCACAGGTTGTCGCCCAGCTCGGGGTGGATCACCGGCGTGCCGGGATCGAGCGCGGTCTCCAGGTCGGTGACCACGGGCAGTTCTTCGTAGTCCACCACCACCAAGGCGGCGGCGTCTTCGGCGGCGTGGCGGCTGCGGGCCACCACGGCCACCACCGGCTCACCCTGCCAGCACACGCGGTCGATGGCCATGCAGTGCTGGGCGGCAGCTTTCATGCCCTTGAAGTGGGTGAGGGTGGCCAGCATGGGCTGCACATGCGGCTGCAGGTCGGGTCCCGTGTAGACGGCGACCACGCCCTCGGCTTGCGTCGCCTGCGTGGTGTCGATGGCCTTGATGCGTGCGTGGGCGTAGGGCGAGCGCACGAAGACCACATGCAGCATGCGGGGCAGCCGGATGTCGTCGACATAGACGGCGGCGCCTTCGACCAGTCGGCGCGCATTGGGGCGCGGCACCGAAGCGCCGATCCACTGTTCGCGCTGGACGGCCTGTTTTTCTGCGGGGGTGACGGGTGCGTTCATACGTCCTCCGGTGCGACTTTCAGGCCGCGTGTGACGGCCACTTTCTGGACCGCGTCCACGATGGCTTCGTAGCCGGTGCAGCGGCAGTAGTTGCCCGAGAGATGCTCGCGGATCGCGCTGCGGCTGCAGGTGGGTGCGCCGCGCAGCCAGTCTTGGCTGGCCATCAACATGCCGGAGGTGCAAAAGCCGCACTGGGCGGCGTTGCGCTCGTGAAAGGCCTGCTGCAGGTCGGCGATTTCGCCGCTGGCGGTCAGGCCTTCGAGGGTGTCGACCGTGGTGCCATCGAGTTGCACGCCCAGCATCAGGCAGCCACGCACCACCTGGCCGTCGACGCGCAAGGTGCAGGCGCCGCACACGCCGTGTTCGCAGCCCGCGCGCGGGCTGGACAGCTCAAAGGCCTCGCGCAGGAAATCGACCGCGTGCATGCGCGGCTCGACATCCGCCGATACCGGCTGGCCATTCAGACGAAATCGCACAGTCATGCGTGTCATGGGGCTGTTCCTTTCAGGCGGCGGCCAGTTGGGTGAGCGCGCGACTGGCCAGCACGCCGCACAGGTGCGCTTTGGTGGCGGCCTGGTTGTACAGGTCGGGGCGCAGGTCATGGGCGGCCGCGCCTTGGGCCGCCAGCGGAGCGACCGCGCTGGCGCCGTCGCGGTTGAAGGCCTCCTGGAGCCGGGCATTGAGATCGGCGTCCAGCAGCGGGGTGTCGGCCACGGCAAAGAACACCAGGCGCAGCCCGGAGAGCTTGCCGCCTTGCACGCGTGCGCTGGCCATGACCGCGGCGCTGGCGTAGTCGCCGTGGCGGCGGGCGAGCTCCAGGACGCAGCATTTTTCGTCGGCGGGGCGCGCGGGGATCACGATGGATTCGAGCAGCTCGTTTTCGTCGAGCGCGGTCGTGTACATGCCTTGCAGGAACTGGCCGATGGGCACCTCGCGGCGGCCCTGTTCGCCCACGATGCGCACGCGGGCATCGAGCAGCAGGCAGGCGGCGGGCCATTCAGCGGCCGGGTCGGCCAGCGCCAGGCTGCCGCCAAACGTGCCTCGGTTGCGGATGGCTGCGTGGGCTAGGTAGCGGCCGGCCTTGGGCAGGATCGGCGCCGCGCGGGCGACTTCCGGGGAGGCGATCACCTGCGCGTGGCGCGCCATGGCGCCAATCACCAGCTGCGTGCCTTCCAGGCTGATGCGGGCCAGGTCGTCCAGGCCGTTCAGGTCGATCAGGCACTCTGACGCGTTGAACCGCAAGGCCATCGCCGGCATCAGGCTCTGACCGCCCGCGAGGAAGCGAGCTGCCCCGCCCCAGCGTGCCTTGGCCGCCAGCGCCTGCTGCACGCTGGTGGGCTTTTCGAATGCGAACGCTCCGGACTTCATCGCGCGCCTTCCTTTCCTGCAACAAGGCAGGAATGACAGAACTTGATCAGCTGATCAACTAATCATGCGATAAACATGGGGCGACGACACCCATGAAAACCCGAAGTGCCGGCTTGCCCTTAGTCCGCTGCGCCCGATCGCGGCACCGCCTCACGGATCGTGAGTAGCGTCTCGCGTAGGGCGCGCGCAAGGGCCATGTCGGGAGGCTCGCCGGATGATCCGGTGGCTCTGGCGCAGGCGATCACCGCCGCCGGCCCTTCGCGTATGGCCAGGGGCGCGGCCAGCAACTCCATGCCACTGCGACCCGCCCAGGGGGCTGCGCAAACTCCGCCAGTCTCCAACTCGTGGAAGGCGCGCCACAGGCCCGCGAGCGCGCCGGGGTCGCCGCTGGCGCGCAATTGAGCCATCCAGTGCGCTTGCTCCTGCGGTGTCTGCGCCCAGAGCCAAGCCAGGCCAGCGGCCGTGTCGGCGATGGGCAGATGCGACCCCGCCCCCAGCGTCCAGGCCGGTGCAGCCACGCCCGCGAGGTGGGCTAGCACCAGCAAGTTGTCGCGGTCGCCTACCGCCAGGAGCGCATGGACCGAGAAGCGGTCCGCCAACGCCTGCAGGGGCGCGCGGGCGGCCCGCACCAGCGCCGAGCCACTGAGCACCGCCTGCCCGATGGCGAAGCAGCCCACGTGCAGGCCGTAGCTTTCCCCATCGTCGGCGCGCAGCAGGAAGTCCTGGTCGGCCAGCGTGTTCAGTAGGCGTCGCGCGGTGGCGCGGGGCAGGCCCAGGCGTTGTGCAATCTCTGCTGCGGGCAAGAGGTCTTCTGCGGTCTGGAAGCAGCGCAGGATGTCCAGCCCGCGTTGCAGCGAATCGACGGCCTTGCCCGTTGCGGGCGTCAAAGGGGAGCTGCGACGTCGCATCAGCCCACCGCGCCCGCAGGTGTGACGTCTTCTTCAATCCGACGCCGCAGTGCCAGCAGCGCGGGTCCGATTTCTTCGCGGCAACGTTCGGGCGGGTAGCGGAACGCGGGGACCGAGCATCCCAGCAAATAAGTACCGCGTGCACCTGGCAGGTCCACGCGCGTGCCCACGCTGTTCACATCCGGTTCGAGTGAGCTGACTGTGACGCAAAAACCGGTGTCTTGCACTTGCCGGATGGCATCTTGGAAGTGGGGCAGCAATTCGGCCACCGGATAGCTGGAGGCCATGTCTTTCATCAGGCCCTGGTACTGCGGCGGGCGTAGCGAGGCGATCCAGGCGCGCCCCATGGCGGAATAGGGCAGGGCCAGTCGCGAACCCACGCCGACGCGGATGGTCAGCGCGCCGCGGCCGCGGCATACCTCGTGGCACACCATGTGCAGGCCTTCGCGCACGGCCAGCACCACCAGCAGGTCCTTGTCGTGGGCGAAGCGCTGCATGTGCGCCCGCGCTCGCACCCGCATGTCCAACGAAGACAGCACGCCATAGCCCAGGGCCACGGCGCCGAGACCCAGACGGTACTGACCCGAGGCATTTAGATAGTCCAGATAGCCCAGGCGCGTGAGACTGGCGGTCAGGCGCGACACCGTGGCCTTGGGCAGCGCGGTGATGGCGGCCAGATCGCTGTTGGACATCGCCGCATTGCGCGGGCCGAAGGCCCGCAACAGAGCCAGCCCGCGCGCCAGCACCCGCACGCCGCCGTCAGCGGCCTCGATCGGCACCGATACGGGGGGCCTCGGGAAAGTACCGAGATCAGTGCTCACAAAATGAAATTAGATCTATCAACGGGTTGGATGGTAGCGCGCTCTTGCTGGTTGGCGCATTCCAAGATCAATGAAGAGTGCGGGCCAATGCAGTGGAATTGGCGGGCAAAAGAAGTGGAATAGCGTCGGATCAAATGGAATCAATGTTGACGGATGCTGCTCTGCGACTCAGCATCCGCCTTCAGTGAGTCCCCAAATGCCTTCCAGCACTGACGCCGCAGATGCCCGTGCCATCGTCCTGTTCGAGGTCGCGGACGGCATCGCCACCATCACCCTGAACCGGCCCGAGCGCCGTAACGCCCTGTCCTTGGCCGCCAACGCCCGCTTGCACGGGCTTTGGGAGCAGATCGACGCTGATGCCTCGATTCGGGCCGTGGTCCTGACCGCGGCCGACTGCGGCACCTTTTGCGCTGGCATGGACCTGAAGGAGGCCGCGCAACTGCGTGCGTCCACCGGCCGAGACATCCTGGACCTGCTGGACGACCCGTTCTATGAACGCATGCGTGCGGTGCGGGTGCCGCTGATCGCCGCGATGACCGGGCACTTCACGGCCGCCGGCATGGTGTTGGCCGCCAACTGCGACCTGCGTGTGGCCCTGGCCGGCACGACGGGCGGCATCACCGAGGCCCGCGTAGGCCGCGGCACGCCCTGGGCGGCGCCGATGGTCGACCAGTTGCCGCAGGCGGTGCTGATGGAGCTGGTGACAACCGCGCAGATGCTGCCGGTGGAACGCTTGCATGCCCTGGGCTTTCTCAACGCGGTGGAGGCCACCCCTGATGCGGTGCGCCAACGCGCCTATGCCTACGCGCATGCGATTGCAGCCAACGCGCCGCTGTCGGTGGCGGCGGGCAAGGCCGGCCTGCTGGCAAGCACGGCGCATGGCGCACAGACCGGCTATGAGATGTCCAAGGCCCTGCACCGAGCGGTTTATGCGAGCGACGACGCGCAAGAAGGCCCGCGCGCTTTTGCCGACAAGCGCGCGCCGCGTTGGCAAGGTCGCTGAACACGCACCGAGAGACTACGCATGATCCACCTTCCTTTTGGCGACTTGGCCATCGGCCAGACGGCGCGCTCGCGAGGGCGCACCCTGACCGAGACCGATGTTGTGAACTTCTGCGGCCTCACCGGTAATTGGTTGTCCATCCACTCTGACGCCGAGTTTTCCAAGAAGTCGCTTTACGGCCAGCGCGTGGTGCAAGGCGGGCTGGTCTTTGTCGTCGTCAACGCCCTCCTGGGCTTCGATCCCGAGGTGGTCGAGGCCTTTTACGGCGTGGACAAGCTGCGTTTTCTCAAGCCGACCTTCATCGGCGACACCTTGCATGCGCAAAGCGAAGTGATCGCCCTGCGCGGTCGTGGCGATCAGCATGGCGTCGTCACCTCCCGCCTGACCGGGCACAACCAGCGCAGCGAGACAGTACTCAGTTGCGAGTTCAGCCTGCTGATTCGCCGTCAGCGTCTGACCACGAATTGACAGCGATGGACTTCCTCACCGACGAACAACAACTGTGGCGCGACACCGTCGCCCGCGTGATGGAAAAAGAGATCGGCCGCGAGTACGTGCGCCGCTGCGACGCCGAGCGCGCGTACCCCTACGAGGCCTATGAGAAGGTGGCCAAGCTCGGTTGGCTGCGCCTGCTGATTCCCGAGGACCATGGCGGTGACGGCGGCACCATCTTCGATTACGCACTCATGTGCGAGGGGCTGGCGCGCTATGGCTTTGACTTTGCCACCGCCTTCATGGTGTCCACCTTCACGGGGATCAATATCGTGAAGTTCGGCTCGCCGGAGCAGAAGGCCGCCTATCTGGATCCCTTCATGCGCGGTGAGCTGCGTTTTTCGATCTCGATCTCCGAGCCGCAGGCGGGCTCGGACGCGGCCTCTACCCGTACCCTGGCCGAGCACACCGACGCCGGTTGGTCCATCCGCGGCCAGAAGCTGTGGTGTTCGGGCGCTGCCGCGCGCAAGGTGCTGATTGCGATGCTGGTGCGCACCGACAAAGAGGCCAAGAAGCATCACGGTCTGTCGGTGCTGCTGGTGCCCAATGACACGCCGGGGCTGGACATCCGCAAGCTGCCCACCATGGCGCGGCGCGCCACCGGCACCACCGAGATCTTCGTAGACAACGCGGTGGTCCCGCACGAGAACCTGCTGGGTCAGGTGGGGGACGGCTGGAACATCATCACCGACCACCTGGAGCTCGAACGCATTGCGGTGGCTGCGGCCTATGTGGGCAACGCGCAGCAGGCCGTGAGCGACGCCCTGCGCTACGCCCACGAGCGCGAGCAGTTTGACCGCGCGATCTATGAGTTTCAGGTGATACGCCACATGCTGGCTGACATGCAGACGGCCGTGGATGCGGCGCGCCTGATGGTGTATCGGGCGGCCGACCTGGCCTCGCGCGGTGTGCCCTGCACCCGCGAGGTGAGCATGGCTAAGTTGATCGCCTCCGAGACGCTGCAGACGGTCACGCGCAATGGCATGCAGATCATGGGCGGCCACAGCATGCTGCCCGAGGCCGATATGGAGCGCTATTTCCGCGAGGGCATGCAGGCCACCATCGGCGGCGGTACCTCGCAGATCCAGCGCACGATCATCGCCAAGACCCTGCGTATCTGATGGCCGAGACCCCCCTTCCGCTGGCTGGCATCCGCGTGCTCGATCTCACGCGTATCCTGGCCGGGCCCTGGGCGACGCAAAGCCTGGCCGACCTCGGCGCCGAGGTGATCAAGCTTGAAAAGCCCGATGGCGGCGACGACACGCGTCAGATGGGGCCGCCCTTCCTACGCGATGCCGCTACGGGGCAGGAGGTCGACGCCGCTTATTTCTTTTCGTGCAACCGCAACAAGGAGTCGGTGGCGATCGATATCGCGACGCCCGAGGGCCAGCGTCTGGTTCGGGCGCTGGTCGCGCGTTGCGATGTGGTGGTGGAGAACTTCAAGGTCGGCGCGCTGGCGCGTTATGGCCTGGACTACGCCTCGCTCAGCGCCCAGCACCCTGACCTGGTGTACTGCTCGGTCACCGGCTTTGGCCAGACCGGCCCCTACGCCGAGCGCGCGGGCTACGACTACCTGATTCAGGGCATGGGTGGCCTCATGAGCGTGACCGGCGAGCCCGATGGCGCGCCCGGTGGCGGTCCGCAGCGTGCGGGCGTGGCCCTGGCCGACATCCTCTCGGGCATGTATGCGGCGCTGGCCATCGTCTCCGCGCTGCGACATCGCGATCAAGGGGGCGGGGGACAACACATCGACATCGCCATGCTCGATGTGCAGACCGCGGTGCTGGCCAACCAGGCGATGAATTACTTGACCACCGGCCAGACCCCGCAGCGTATGGGCAACGGCCATCCGAACATCGTGCCCTATCAGTCGTTTCGGGCCAGCGACGGGTATTTGATCCTGGCGGTGGGCAACGATGCGCAATTTCGCAAGATGGCGCAGGCGATGGAGCGGCCCGATATCGGCGAGGACCCGCGCTTTCTCACCATCGCCCTGCGCGTGGCAAACCGAGCCGTGCTGGTGCCCATGCTAGAGGCCCTCATCGCGCAGCGCACGATTGCCCAATGGGTGGCGCTGATGGAGCCTGCCGGCGTACCTTGCGGGCCGGTGAACACGATCGATCGCGTTTTCGCCGACCCCCAGGTTCAATCGCGCGGCATGCAGCTGGATCTGCCGCACGCGCGCGTGGGGCGGGTGCCCTCGGTCGCCAGCCCGATGCGCCTGTCGGCCACGCCGGTGCGCTATCGCAAGGGCCCGCCGGTGCTTGGCGAGCACACCTACGAGGTGCTCAAACGCGTCCTCGGCGCAGACGACCAGGCGTTGCGTGCGCTGTCCGAGCAACATGTGATCAAGGATGGCAAGACATGAATCCGAAACCAGAGTCTGACGACGACCGCAGCTGGGATGATGCACCGGTCATGGGCATGGGCCTGCATTGGGACGATGTGACCATCGGCCAGCGCTTTCGCACCTTGGGCCGCACCGTGACCGAGGCCGATATCACGCTGTTCGTGGGCGTGACCGGGATGGTCGAGGAGATGTTCACCAACCTGGAATACATCCAGGCCGAGTCGAAGATCGGGGCGCGGCCGGTACCCGGCTCGCTGGTGTTTTGCATCTGCGAGGGCTTGCTGATGCAGTCGACGATGCAGCGAACCGGCATGGCGTTTCTCGGGTGTGACCTGCGCATCCTCAAGCCCACGGTCGCAGGCGACACCCTGCATGTCCAGGCGCAAGTGGTAGAGGCGCGCGCGACGAGCAAGCCCGGGCGCGGCCTTATGCGCACCTTCAACCGCGTGGTGAACCAGCGCGGCGAAGTCGTGGCCACCTACAACCCCCTTCGAATGGTAAAGAGTCGTAACCCCTGAGGAGACCCATGATGACCCTGCTTCGCAACCTTCAACACCTGCTGGTGGCCGCTTTGTTCACGGCGGCTGCCGGCGTGCAGGCCCAGGCCCAGAGCTTTCCGAACAAGCCTGTGCGCTTCGTGGTGCCCTTTGGCGCAGGCACCACCACCGACCTGGCGGCGCGCTTTATCGCTAAGCACTTCACCGATATCACCAAGCAACCGGTGGTGGTGGAAAACAAGGCGGGCGCCAACGGCTTTATCGCCTTGCAGTACGTCCTGAGCCAGCCGGCGGACGGCTACACCATCGTGATCGGAACCAACACGACGCATGCGGCCAACGCCAGCCTGTTCAAGAAGCTGCCTTATGACCCTGTGACCGACTTTGTGCCCATTAGTGGCGTCATCGTCGGTGGCGTGGTGCTGGCGGTATCGCCCAGTCTGGGCGTGAACAACGTGCAGGAGCTGATCGCGCTGGCCAAGCAACGCCCCGGCAAGCTCACGTTTGGCAGCGGCAACTCCTCGTCGCGTGCGGGCGGCGAGGTGATGAAGGACCTGGGCGGCATCAACATCCTCCATATTCCGTACAAGACTCTGCCGATGGCGATCACTGACGTGATCGGCGGTCAGATCGACATGGTGTTTGGCGATGCGCCCGCGGTGATGCCGCTGGTGCGTTCGGGCAAGTTGCGCGCCTTGGGTGTGTCCACCCGCGCGCGCATGCCGGGCTACGAGACCATACCGACCATCGCCGAGCAAGGCGTGGCGGGGTATGAGGTCAGCGGCTGGCTCGGTGCCTTCGCGCCCAAGGGCACCCCGACCGACGTTGCTGAACGCTTGAATCAGTTGATCGCGGGCATCATGCGCACGCCCGAGGCGGCCAAGTACTTTGGCGAAAACGCGTGGACGCCGATCCCTGGCAGCCGTGAGGACCTCGCCGCCTTCCAGCGTGCCGAGCTCGCGCGCTGGGCCCGCCTGGTCAAGTCGGCTGGCATCGAGCCCGAGTGAGTGCGGCGGTGGTGACTCCGACTTCATCGACCGTGCGCCTGGGCGCGGGCAGTGGCTTTTGGGGCGACGCACTCGATCCGGCGATGGAGGTCCTAGAAAAGGGCCAGGTGGATTACCTGTGCTTTGACTTCCTGGCCGAACTGACGATGGCTTTGTTGCAAAGGCAGCGGCAGAAGAATCCGCAGGCGGGCTACATCCCCGATGCGGTCCAAGCCATGAAGGCCATGATGCCGCTGGCGCGTGAGCGTGGCACCTGCCTGGTGTCCAACGGGGGCGGCGTCAATCCGCGCAGCGGGGCACAGCGCATCGTGGAGGACGCGCGCGCGCTGGGCTTACAAGGCACGAAGGTGGCCCTGGTCGAGGGCGATGACCTGTTGGAGCGTATCGACGAACTGGTGGCCGCCGGCTTGCCGCTGGCACATATGGAGACCGGTGACACGGGCTTTGCGCAGGTGCGCGATCGGGTGGTGGCGGCCAATGTCTATACCGATTGCAGCGGCATCGTCGAGGGCCTCGGTCTGGGCGCGGACGTGGTGATCACCGGCCGCGTGTCCGATAACGCCCTGTATGTGGGGCCGATCATGCATCGCTTCGGATGGAAGCATGATGCGGCGCACGCCGACCGGATTGCCGCTGCGATCACGCTCGGTCATATTGTGGAGTGCGCCAGCGCCTGCAGTGGCGGCATGTCCTCGCGCTTTGCGCAGATGCCGCACATGGGGCGGGTGGGATTTCCGATCATCGACTTTCATCGTGATGGCAGCGCCGAGGTGTCAAAGGTGGCCGGCTCGGGAGGCCGGGTCGATCCGCACACCATCAAGGAGCACTTGGTCTACGAGATTGGCGATCCGCGCCGCTATCTCATGCCCGATGGCGTGGCGGACTTTACTTCGTTGACTCTTACTGAGACAGGCCCCGACCGCGTGCGGGTGAGCGATGTGCGCGGAAGCGGGCGTCCTGACACGCTCAAGCTCGTGATCGGTTACCAGGACGGTTGGATCGGCGAGAGCCTGGCCTTCTTTCCCTGGCCGCACGCCTATGAACGCGCCTGCAAGGCGCGCGAGACGATGCTCGAGCGCTTCGAGCGCATGGGCCTGCAGGCCGATCAGATTCATTTCGATTTTGTCGGCCTGAATGTGCTGCACGGGCCGGCCGCCCCGCTGCCCTCGCCCGAAGCGCTGGCCCAATGCAATGAAGTGGGCCTGCGCTGCGCGGTGCGCACCCGCACCGCCGAGGAAGCGGAGAAGGTGCGTCGCGCGGGCTCGCACCTGTGGATCATGGGCCCGGGCGGCACGTCCTTTGGCACGCCCATGAAGCCGCGGCCCGTGGTGTCGCTGTGGCCCACCCTGATCCCGCGCGAGCTGGTGAAGCAGACGGTTACCTTGCTGGAGGCATGAACATGACACGCCTACTTTCCGACATCTGCTACGTGCGTTCGGGCGATAAGGGCAACGTCTGCACGGCGGGCCTGATCGCCCGCACCCCAGACGACTATCCCTTGTTACTGGCCAGTGTCACGCCGGACAAGGTGCGCGCCCTGTATGGCGACTGGGTGCGCGGTGACGTGCAGTGCCACCGGATGGACAACATCCAGGCTCTGGTGGTGGTGATGAATGGCGGCCTGGACGGAGGCGCCACCCGGACCTTGCGGCTGGACCAGACTGGCAAGGCGCTGGGGCATGCGCTTTTGCGCTTGCCGGTGATGGGCGGCTAGGGCGGGGCTCAGCCCCCCAGGGGCGCTGGCGTCCAGTCGGCCACCAGGGTGTTGACCAGTCGCCCCACCCCCTGCACCTCGCACACCACCTCGTCGCCGGGGTGCACATCGACCGAGCCCTTGGGCGTGCCGGTGAGGATCACGTCGCCGGGGCTCAACGTCATGAGGCCGCTGAGGTATTCGATCAGCGACGCGATGTCGTGGATCATGTCGGCGGTCGTGCCCTCTTGCACCAGCTTGCCATTGACATGCGTGGTCAGGCGCAGATTCATCGGGTCGGGCACGTGCTCGCGCGGCACCAGCCAGGGGCCCAGCGCGGTGCCGCCGTCGCGGTTTTTCACGCGCAGGTTGGGCCGGTAATAGGGCTCCAGGAAGTTACGGATCGCGTAGTCATTGGCGACTGTGTAGCCACGCACATGGTCGAAGGCTTGGGCGCGCGGGATGTCACGGCCTTCTCGGCCAATGACCACGGCCAGCTCGCATTCGTAATGCATGAACTCGGCGTCGGCGGGGCGCCGCGTGAGCCCGCGATGGCCCACGACCGAGCCCGGGCCCTTGAGGAAGATGATCGGCTCGGTCTTTTGCGCGGTGAGGAAGGTGGCCTGATCGGCCGAGGACTTGGCGGCCAGCTCGGTGGCGTGGTCGGCGTAATTGAGGGCCAGTGTGAACAGCGTGCGCGGCTCAAAGGGCGCGAGCCATTGCACCTGCGCTTCATCGAGCACGCGCCCGTCGGCCAGGCGCAGCGTCTCGCCAGACCCTGCGCCTTGCGTGGCAACTGGGGTGCAGCCGTGCACGGCGCCCCCGTAGACAACACGGCCTTGTCTCATGGGGCATCTCCTTGCGCGCGCAGCGTGTTGTTCACGCGGCCCACGCCTTCAATGTCGACGGTCATGAGATCACCGGCGCGCGCGCGCGGCATGTTCTCGGGCACGCCCACCAGCAGCACATCGCCAGCCTCCAGCGTCATGAAGTCGGTGATCTGTGCGATCAGTTGGGCGACGGGCCGCATCAGTTCGGCCGTCGTATGTTCGGCGCCCAGCACACCATTGACATAGGCGCGCAGGATCAGGGCGTCGGGTTGGAGCGCGCCGCGCGGCACCATGGGTCCGATGGGGCAAAAGCCGTCGCGACACTTTTGCTTGATCGGCGGGCGCAAGATGGCGGTGTGCGGCACGGTCACGTCGTTGACGGCGGCATAGCCGGCGACAAAGGAGAGCGCGTCGGCCTCGGCCACGCGCGAAGCCGACGCGCCCATGACCACGCCCAGCGTCGCGCCCACTTCCACCTCCTGCACGCCGGCGGGCAGCACGACATCATCGCCATCGCGCCGCCAGGTGTTGGGGGGCTTGAGATACAGCACCGGATGCCGCGGCGGCTTGAAGTGCGGCTCCTGGTGCATGGCCGGCTCCATGGCGGTCCAGGCGCCGCGGAAATTGAGCAAGCAGCCGACCACGGTTTTCATGCGGCCTCCTCGTAGCCAAAGAGCTTGGCGGGGTTGTCCACCAGGATGCGACGCAGTTCGTCTTCGTTGCGCACGTAGCGATACAACAGCTCGAGCAAGTCGGCGTCGTTGGGCGGCGGCTTCTTGGACACCGGATGTGGCCAGTCCGAGGCCCACACGCAGCGATCCGGCGCGGCGTCGATCAGCGCACGCGCCAGTGGCACCACGTCGTCATACGGCGCGCCGGCTTGCGAGATCTTCTCGCCCAGCGACAGCATCACCCAGAAGTTGCCGCGCGCCAGCAGTTGCCGCAGCTTGGCGATGTTCGGATCGCGATCGGGCCCGAGGGCGGCGTCGGGGCGGCCCATGTGGTCGATCAGGATGGGGATGTCCAGGTCTTCGAACCAGGAGACGCTCTCCAGGATGCCGGTCTGCTCGGGCTGCACCTTCATGTACCAGCCCAGTTCGCGGATGCGGGCCACCGCGCGGTCAAAGGCCGGACGCGAGAGCACGGCGCCCAGCGCCTGCCGGAAGGAAAAGCGCGCACCGCGCACACCGGCGGCGTGAAGCTTTTCGAGGTAGGCGTCGTCGCGCGCCTCGAAGACCAGTGCGTTGGCGCAGCCCTTGTAGCCCGGGCCGAGAGCGGCCAGGGCGTCGAGCACCACGGTGTGGTCTTCGCCATAGGTGGTGGTCTGCACCACGATGCCGCGCTGGAAACCCAGCGCGTCGTGCACGCGGCGCAAAGCCTCGGGCGTGGCCGTCGGCATTTCGTAGGCGGCGCCGGCGCGCACGGGGTATTTCTCGCGCGGACCCAGGATGTGGAACTGGCTGTCGATCGCGCCGGGCAGGGCGCGTCGTTTGGGTGTGCGTGGCTCGGGGTGAAACGGGAAGTAGTCGCTCATGGCCGCCGTCTTATTCGATGTAGGCCGTGATCTCGCACTGCACGAGGATGCCGCCGCTCAGGTCTGCGGCCTGCAGCGACACGCGCGCGGGCCGGTCGTTGTCGTGGGGGAACATGGCCAGCCACTGAGCATTGAGCGGCCCGCGTTGCGATCGGTCCTTGAGCCACACGGTCATGCGCACCAGATGATCGGGCGTGCCACCGCCGGCGGCCAGCACGTTGCGCACTTGCTGGAACATGCAGGCGCACTGCGCCTCCAAGGTGTCGGCCAGCTTGCCGGTGTTGGGGTCGGTGCCGTTGATCAAACCGCTCATGAGAAGCGGCCCCACCCGCGCGGCGGCGGGAATCGGGTTGGCGTGGCTGAAGCCCTGTACCTGCAGGGTCTGGCGGCGGGCCACGCTCAGTCGGCCTTGATGTTCGCGGCGCGGATGATCGGCAGCCAGGTGGCTTCTTCGCGGGCCAGGTAGGCGCTGAAGTCTTGCGGCGACAGCCAGCGCGCTTCGGCGCCGCTCTGGTTGAAGCGGGCGATGACCGCGGGATTGGACAGCACGGTGCGCAGGGCCTCGCTCAGACGCGTGATCACCGCTGCGGGTGTGCCGGCGGGTGCGAGCAGACCGGTGAAGGTCTGACCGTCCACGCCCTTGATGCCTTGTTCTTCCAGGGTCGGCACATCGGGCAGCCAGGGCACGCGCTTGGGCGCGATCACAGCCAGGGCGCGGGTGCGGCCGTCTTTCACATAGGCCTGGGCGACCGAGACCTGGTCGAAGTTGAACTGCACCTGGCCCCCGAGCAGGTCGTTGGTGGCGGGGGCGTTGCCCTTGTAGTGCGCGGTGATCCAGGTGGCGCCGGTCACCTTTTGCAGCTGCTCGCTCAGAAGGTGGTTGGTGGTGCCTGCGCCGGGCGAGGCCATGGTGAGGGTGTTGGGGCGGGCCTTGGCCAGCGCGATCAGCTCGGGCACGGTCTTGGCGGGCACCGAGGGATGGACCTGGATCAACAGCGGTGTGAGCGACACCATGGTGATGGGCGCAAAGCTTTTTTGCCAGTGATAGACCGGGCGGCCATAGATGGTGGGCGAGAACAGCAAGGGGCCGTTGGCCGTGATGAAGAGGGTGTGACCGTCGGGGTCGGACTTGGCCACCGCCTCACCCGCGATCAGGCCGCCAGCGCCGGCCCGGTTTTCGACCACGATCGCTTGTGGCAAGGACTTTTGCAGCTCGGTGGCAATGATGCGCGCGGCGCCGTCGACGTTGCCCCCGGGCGGGTAGGGCACGACGATGCGGATCGGTTTGGTGGGCCAGTCCTGCGCGTGGGCGAGGGTGGGGGCCGCCAGTGCGGCGAGCAGGGCCAGGCTGGCCGCGAGAGGGGCAATCAGGGGTCGCATGCGGGGTCTCCTTGTCTTTCGAATCGCCTGACTCTATTCAGGACGTTCAAGGGCGGCAATGGAAAACCGGCCTAAACTTCCATATGGTGGAAGTCTAGGAAGGCCTCCTGCGTCCTGCTGTAGGTGACGCGCTAGCATTCGTTAAGCGTCCGACATCGCTCATACCTTCCAAGATCTGGACACACCTTCATGCGCCTACTCGCCGCCGACCTGGACCCGCAGCAGACCTACAAGCTGCTCACCGGCCTGATCGTTCCCCGTCCGATTGCCTGGGTCTGCACGCAGTCCGAGGCGGGCGTGCTCAATGTCGCGCCCTTTAGCGCCTTCACCTTCGTCTCCAACAAGCCGCCCATGGTGGGCGTGAACGTGGGCCGCAAGGCCGGCGTGATGAAGGACACCGGCAACAACATTCTGGCGCGCGGCGAGTATGTGGTGCACATCGCCGACGCGTCGCTGCTGCAGCCGCTGCACGAGAGCGCAGAGGAACATCCTCCGCATGTGAGCGAGGTCGAACTGCTCGGGCTGCAGACAGTGGCCAGCGACCTGATCTCGGTGCCTCGGCTGGCGGCGCCGCCGGTGGCCATGGAGTGCCGCTTGCATCGGTCCATCGCGTTTGGCGATACGGGCTCCGAGTTCATGGTGGGCGAGGTCCTGGCCTTCCATGTGCGCGAAGGTCTGGTCCATGACTTCAAGATCGACAGCCTCACCCTCAACCCGATCTGCCGCCTGGGCGGGCCGAACTACGCCACGATCGGCGAGGTGACCACGCTGCGGCCCGTGGCGCAGACGGTGAAGACGGTGATGGGAGGCTGAAGCCCATGGCCAGCAAAGCCCGCGCCGCCAGGTCCGCGCCGCGACGGCCTGCGGGGGAGGGCGAGCCCGCTGCCGGCGCGCAAAGCGTGCGGCGTGCGCTTGCGGTCTTGCGTTTGGTGGCGACGGGTCAGGACCGAGGCTTGCGCCTCACAGATGTCGCCCAGATGTCCGGGCTGACGGCGCCGACGGCGCACCGCTTGCTCAAGGTCTTGATGGACGAGACCGCGGTGGAACAAGACCCGGACAGCCGGCGCTATCGCATCGGGCATGAAATCACCTTGCTGGGGCTGGCGCGTCCGGGGGGGCTCGCGCTGCGCACGGTGGCCGAGTCCTACCTGTCCGCGCTCGCGGCGCAACTGGGGGACACCGTTTTTCTGAGCGTCAAGCACGGCGCGGATTCGGTGTGTATCGGACGCTACCTGGGATCACACCCGATCCAGGTGCTGTCCATTGATGTCGGTGCGCGCCGGCCGCTGGGTGCGAGCGTGTCGGGCGTTGCGCTCTTGTCCGGGATGGCGCCGCGCGAGGCGGCCGCCTTGACGCAAGCCAACGCGGCGCGCCTTCAGGGGCTCGGGCGCAGTGTCAAGCAGGTGATGACGTCGGTGGAGGCGGCGCGCCGTCAGGGCTATGTGTTTGCGGCCCAGGGCGTGATGCCGGGCACCAGCGCGCTGGCGGTGCCGATTACCGATGCGTCCGGTGCCGTGGTGGGGGCGATTAGCGTGGCGACGCTTTCGGGTCGGCTCGATCGTGAACGGCTCAAGATCGCTTTGTCGGCGATGCAGTCGCAGGTGGCCCGTGTGACGCAGCGTTTGCGGGAGTTGGCGCGTGCGCGCACGCGCTCCTGAGGGGCTGCGACCGACAGGGTCATACTTGACCCATGAAGTCACCGGTTTTTGTTCAGATCCATCACCCTGAGGTCCGTGCGCTGGCGCAAGAGGCGGCACATGGCTTGCTGGCACCTGCCGCCTCGGTGGCCCCCAAGTTTTTCTACAACCCGCTGGGCTCGCGCCTCTTTGACGTGATCACCGAGTTGCAGGCCTATTACCCCACGCGGACCGAGGCGGGCATCTTTGCGGCGCAGGGGCATGCCATGGCGCGCGCGGTGCATGCGGTGACTGGCCCGCGGCCCGTGATGGTGGACCTCGGCGCAGGCAATTGCGCGAAGGCCGCGCGCCTGTTCGACACGCTGGATCCGCGCACGTATGTGGCGGTGGACATCTCGGTGGAGTTTCTGAGGCAGTCGCTGGCCGCCTTGCAGCGTGAGCATCCGGCGCGCGATCTGGTGGGCGTCGGGCTGGATTTTTCGCAGACATTGGCGTTGCCCGATGGCCTGCCGGGGGTGGACGATGCGCCGCGCCTGCTGTTTTATCCCGGCTCAAGTATCGGCAACTTCTCCCCCCGCGAGGCCCTGGGCCTGCTCGGTGACATGCGGCGCGTCGCGTGCGGGGGCGCGCTGCTGGTCGGCGTCGATTTGCTCAAATCGCCGAAGGTGCTGCAGGCCGCCTATGACGACGAGCTGGGCGTCACGGCCGCCTTCAACCTCAATGTGCTCCTGAATCTCAACGACGTACTCGGGGCGGATTTCCGCGTACCGCAGTGGCAGCATGTGGCGTTGTTCAACGAGACCGACTCGCGCATCGAGATGCATCTGCAGGCACGCGAGGAGACGGTGGTGAGCTGGCCCGGAGGCCATCGCCGGTTCCGCGCCGGTGAACGCATTCACACCGAAAACTCGTACAAGTGGACGCCTGCGCAATTCACGCAGATGCTGCGGGATGCCGGCTTTGCGGAGGTCCAGGTGTGGTGTGACGCGCAGGACGCCTTCGGCGTTTTTCTCGCCACCGGCTGAATCAGACGGTCAGGTCGCAGGTGCGGAACCCGGCGCTGATGTCGTTGCGTTCGGGCGGGAAGAAGTTGCGATAGCGGGGATGGCGCATGCGCGCCTGCGTCATGAACGAGGCGCCGCGCAAGACCGGGCGGCCATCGAACCACGGGGCCGAGTACTCGCGGTAAGGGTGCGGACAAAAGCCCGCGTAGGGTTCGAAGGCGCTGGCCGTCCACTCCCAGGTGTCGCCCCAGCGAAAGTCTTGCGGCGCGTGCGTGGCGGCCCAGTCCCATTCGGCTTCTGTGGGCAGGCGGCGGCCAGCCCACAGACACCAGGCCTGCGCCTCGTGCCAGGACAGGTGGCAGGCGGGCTCGTTTGGAGACAGCGCTCGCCAGTGACCGTATCGCCATTGCTGCCAGGTTGATCCCTCGCGCCGCAGGTAACGTGGGGCTGCTGCGTCTGCGTCCGTTCCGAGCGAGGGCCGCGATTGCAGCCACTGCCAGCCCTGCGCGCTCCACCAGTGCGCCTGCGCATAGCCGCCCGCTTCGGCGAAAGGCAGGTAGTCGCACCAACGCAGCACCTGCCGATCGATGCGAGCGTCTGGCAGGTCGACGCTCTGGTGGCCGCACTCGTTGTCGAAGGCGAAGCCGGCGTCCGGGTCGGCACCCAACACCCAGCGCCTAGCGGGCAGCTGCAGGGCCGGGCCCGGGGTGGGCAAGTCGCGCGGCTGCCAGCGTGCGTCGGCGATGGGTACGCCCAGTGCTTGCGCCATGAACAGAGCCGCCTCGTGGTGCATGTCCTCGTGCAGGAGGACGAGCCGGAAAAAGTACAGGCCGTCATGGCCATGCTTTTCGGCGCTGGCCAGCAGGTCCAGGGTGTCGGTCAATTGAGCCGCCAGGTCCATGCGCGTGGTCTGCGCGTCGGGCAGTGGCAGGGTCCATCGGTGGGCGTGGGCGACAAGGCGTGAGTCGTACAGGGCGTCGGCGTTGGCGCGCGTGGGGGGCGCGCGTAGCGCGTGCGGGTCTGCACGCCAGCCGAGCGTGCGTCCGAGGTTGCGTGTCGTCCAGTAGGTCTGGAACCAGCCGATATGCCCCAGCTCCCACAGCGGTGGATTGAGTTCCTCGGCCTGCGGCACGCGCAATGTGGGCAGGGCAGCCTCGAAAGCGGCGAAGGTCTGTAGCGTGTCGAGCCGGCTGTCCGTCAGCGCGTCGGCGAGGGCAGCGGCGTCGCCGAATCGAGCGCGTTGGGCGGGCGTGTCCTGCGTACCTTGCATGGCGTCTGCTACTGCGGGTGCTTGGTGGCCGCGAAGCCTTCGTAGCCGCGCGCGCGCAGCTCGCAGGCCGGGCACTGGCCGCAGCCGTAGCCCCAGGCGTGGCGTGTGCGGCGATCACCCAGGTAGCAGGTGTGGGTGTTCTCGGTGATCAGAGATACCAGCGTGTCACCGCCGAGCGTGTGCGCGAGCCGCCAGGTCTGTGCCTTGTCCAGCCACATCAAGGGCGTCTCGATCACCACCCGTTGGTCCAGGCCCAGGCCCAGCGTCACCTGCAAGGACTTGAGCGTGTCGTCGCGGCAATCGGGGTAGCCCGAGTAATCGGTCTCGCACATGCCGCCCACCAGCACCGACAGACCGCGCCGGTAGGCCACGGCGGCCGCAAACGTGAAGAAGATCAGGTTGCGCCCCGGCACAAAGGTATTGGGCAGGCCGCTGGCGTTGAAGGCGATCGCGCGTTCGGCGGTGAGGGCAGTGTCGCTCACCTGCCCCAGCAGGCCCAGGTCCAAGAGGTGGTCGTCGCCCAGACGCGCGCCCCAGTGCGGAAAGTCGGTGCGCAGCTTATTCAGGAACGTCGTGCGGCATTCGAGTTCAACACGGTGTCGCTGGCCGTAGTCGAAGCCGATGGTTTCCACCCGGGTGTAGCGATCGAGCGCCCAGGCCAGTGCGGTGGCGGAGTCCTGGCCACCGGAAAAAAGGACGAGGGCGTGCGTGTGCATAGGGGATGTCGATGCAAAGGCGTGGGAAGGCCTCTAGTGTGCCTGCCGCTGGGGTGGCCCGTATCATCAAGGCCCGTGCAGGATCGCCCTGCCGCACTGGAGACATCGCATGGAACTCATGGTGGCTGGTCTGATCATTTTTCTGGGCGTGCACTCCACGCGCGTCTTCGCCGAGCCCCTGCGCGCGCAGTGGGTGGCTCGCCTGGGCGAGAAACCGTGGAAGGGCCTGTACGCGCTGGCGTCGCTGGTGGGCTTTGCGCTGTTGGTGCATGGCTACGGACTGGCCCGCCAGTCGCCGATCACGGTGTGGATACCGCCGCGTGGCATGGCGCACCTGGCCGCCTTGCTGACCCTGGTGGCCTTCGTGATGCTGGTGGCCGCCTATGTGCCGCGCAACGGCATCAAGGCGCGCTTGCGCCATCCCATGGTGCTGGCGGTGAAGGTCTGGGCGCTGGCGCACCTGTTGTCCAACGGTACCTTGGTCGACATGATCTTGTTCGGTGCTTTCCTGGTGTGGTCGGTGCTGTTGTTTCGTGCTTCGCGCCAGCGCGATCGTGTTCAGGGAACGGAGTCCTCGCCGGGTGTGGCGTCTCGCACCTGGCTGACGCTGGTGGTGGGCGTGGGCGCCTGGGTGGTGTTTGCGTTCTGGGGCCATGCGCGCCTGATCGGTGTGAGTCCGCTGGGCGTTTGAGCGCGCACCTTGCCTGGTGTTACCCGCCGGCGCGCCGGGCGTGGCCACAATGAACGCTCGACTCTCAGGAGACGCGCCATGAGCACATCCCCGCGCGACGCGCAAACCCCGCACACCGGCAAGGTCGTCAACGACCGCAACAAACTCGGGGGCCAGGTCCCGACCCAGAAGAACCAGGGTGAGCGCTCGCCTTTGAGTCGAAGCGACCGCGAATCGCATGTGGGCGGCACCAACCAGTCCCGCCAGCGGCGCGGCGAGCCCGGTAAACCCCAGCGCTGAACGGGCATGGACCCCGGGCGACAATGCATGGCATGAGCCGAATTGCCCTGAGCTACCTCGCCGTCCTCCTGCTGGTGGGCGTGCTGGATTACCTGTGGCTGCGGGTGATCGCCACGACTTGGTACACGCAGGCCATGGCGCACCTGATGGCGCCCGAGCCTCGCCTCGTGGCCGCGGCCATCTTCTACTTCGGCTATCCGGTGGGCCTGATGATCTTCGCGGTCGTGCCCTCGGGCGGCGATGCGCTGCGGGCGCTGGCCCTGGGCGCGCTGTTTGGCTTGTTTGCCTATGGCACCTACAACATCACCAATCTGGCGGTGATGCGTGACTGGTCATTGCCGCTGACGCTGATCGACATCGCCTGGGGCATGTTCGTCAGTGCTGCGGGTGCGGTGGCGGGCGCCCTCGCGTATCACGCGCTGCGCGCCTGAGCCGCACGCGGCTACGGGCTTCGATCACGCCGTACAAGGCGACGGCCAAGAAGAAGGGCACCAGGTAGTAGATGGCCCGGTAGGCTAGCAGCGCCGCTAGCAAGACGTGCACCGGCACGGTATCCGACAGCAAGGTGAGGAACACCGCCTCCAGCACGCCCAGGCCGGCGGGGATGTGTGTGAGCACGCCTGCGACCGCCGCCACCAGCAGCACGCCCAGCACCGACAGATAGTCCAGCTTCGCCTGCAGCAGGAAGTACAGGACAGCCCCCGTGCTGGCCCAGTGGGCGCAGGACAGCGCCAGTTGCAGGGCCACCAGGCGCGGCCTCGGTAATCGGAACGCGTGGCGAAACAGGCGCAGGCGCCGCTGCCGCGTGCGCAGACACACGGCCGCATAGCCGCCGGCCAGTGTCAGCAGCCCCAGGCCCAGCGCCCGCAGCGCCGGACTCGACCAGTCCGTGCCGACAGGCGGGGGCGCCAGCGCGAACACGGCGCCGGCCAGCACCAGAAACCCGAACCAGTTGGTCACGATGCTGAAGATGAACACGCGTGTGACCGTCAGCGCCGACAGCCCCAGCCGCGTGTACAGCCGAAGGCGCATCCCGATACCCCCCACCAGCGAGCCCAGGGTCAGGTTGAAGGCGTAGCTGATGAAGGTGATGCCCAGCACCTGCACGGCGCGCAGGCGGTGGCGGGTGTAGGCGCGCCCTAGCAGGTCAAAGCAGCTGTAGATCGCGTGGCTGATGGCGGCCATCACGCCGGCGGCGAGCAGGGCGGGCGTGGGCGTGTCCGCCAGCGCCTGCTGCACGTCCTGCCAGGCGATGGTGCGCGCGTAGCGCCAAGCCAGGTAGATCAGTACCGCGAAGAAGGCGAGCGTCAGCCCGCTCACCCACCTGGATCGCGTCGAGGCGGCCGCTGTCATGGCACGTCTTTGGCCGGTGCAAGGGCGGGCTGCAGGCGCGGCGCATGCGGCGGCAAGGCCCGCGCCCAGCGCGCGAACTTGCGCATCACATGAAAGGCCAGGTAGCTGCGTAGCAGTGCGAACCCGCTCACGGGGGCCAGCGATGCTGCATCGACCTCGGTGCAGTGCGCGCGCATCAGATGCTGAAGGTGCGCATTCAGACCCTGATTGAAGGCGCGGTCGCGGATGAAGACATTGGCCTCCAGGTTGAGCGCCAGGCTCAAGGGATCCAGATTGCTCGAGCCGACGGTGGCCCATTCCTCGTCGACTAGGGCCACCTTGCCATGCAGCGGCCGCGCGCGGTACTCGAAGATGCGCACGCCCGCCTTGAGCAGATGCTGATAGAGCGTGGTGGCGGCGGTGCGCGCGATCGCCATGTCGGGGCGCCCCTGCAGCACGAGGCGCACGTCCACACCGCGTCGCGCGGCCAGGCGCAGCTCGCGCACCAGGCGGTAGCCAGGGAAGAAGTAGGCGTTGGCAATGATCACGCGCGTGCGCGCCGCGCGGATGGCGTCGCGGTAATGACGCTCGATGTCGTCGGGGTGGTGCAGGTTGTCTCGCACGACGAAGCGCGCCAGGGCGCTGCCTTCCCAGGGCAGCTGCGTCGCCAGAATGCGCGCCGACCGACGTGCGAACCACCAGGTGTGCGGACGCAGGTGAAGCAGGCCGCGGGCGAGGGCGGCGTGGGTGAAGCGATCAATCACCGCCACCAGCGGGCCGTGGATCTCGATCGCGTAGTCCTGCTTGGCCAGCGGCCCGAAGTCGGCCAGGTGATCGGCGGAATAGTTGATGCCACCCACGAAGGCCGTGCAGTTGTCCACCACGACGATCTTGCGGTGCAGCCGTCGCAACGCATAGGGCCGCAGGCCAAAGGGGCGTGGCCCCGGGTCGAACACATGCAGCCGCACACCCGCCGCGAGCAGCGTGCGCACGAAGCCCGCGGACAGATTCGGCGAGCCCCAGCCGTCGACCGTCACATCCACGCGCGCACCGTGATGCGCTGCAGCCACCAGTGCGGCGTGTAGCTGCAGACCGACCCGGTCTTCGAACAAGATGAAGGTTTCCACCATCACCTCGCAGGTGGCTTGCGCGATGCACTCGAAGACACGCGGAAAGTAGGCCTCGCCGTTTTCCAGCAGGGTGATGCGGTTGCCGCCGACCCATTCGCTCACAGGTGGATCTCCGCCGCCAGGGGCGCGTGGTCCGACAGGTGGGACCAGGGCGCGCGTGGAAGCACCACCGGCAGATGCGCAAAGGCGTTGCGCACATAGATACGGTCCAGGCACAACAGCGGCAGGCGCGCGGGGAAGGTCTTGGCCGGCGCTCCGTAGGCCGTGACAAACACCTCGTGCAGATGGGCCTGACCGTGCAGCACCGGGTCGGCGCGGCGACGCCAGTCGTTGAAGTCGCCGGCGACGATCAGCGGGGCGTTGTCGGGCACCTCGGCGCGCACCATCTCGCACAGCACGTCCAGTTGCTGCTGCCGGTGACGTTCGAGCAGGCCCAGGTGCACGCAGATCACATGCACGTCGATCGCCTGCTGCGGCAGACGCAACACGCAATGCAGGAGCCCGCGTTTTTCAGGGCCGGCAATCGAGCAGTCGTAGTTCTGGTCGTGGACGATCGGGAACTTGGACATCACCGCGTTGCCGTGGTGCCCCTTGGGATACACCACATTGCGGCCATAGGCGTACTGCGGCCAGATGTCGTCGGCCAGGAACTCGTAGTGCGGCGCCTCGGGCCAACCGCTGAACTTGCGGGCATGGTCATCGTGCGTGCCTTGCACCTCCTGCAGAAACACCACATCGGCGCCGACTTTGCGCACGGCATCGCGCAGCTCCGGCAGGATGAAGCGGCGATTCAGGAAGGTGAACCCCTTGTGGATGTTGACCGTCATCACGGTCAGGATCGTCGGGGGGGTGGCCGCAGGACGGCTCATGGCATGGCGCCTCGGACGGGGTCTCTACCCGTGTGCTTGTACCGATGCGCGAGGCGGCCTGCTGTAGGACGCAGCACCCATGCCGTGCGGGTGCGCCGGGTGGCCGTGGTGCCCTGGCACGCAGGCCAGGGCGGTGTGGGCGATCAGCTGTGGTGGCCGCGATGCCCGTGGTGGTCGTGGTCGCCGCCCATGCCGCCACGTCGAGCCATCATGCGCGCGGTCTGTTCGTCAAAGCGCTTTTTCTGTTCGGTCGTGAGCGTGGCGTAGAAGGCCTTGGCGGCCTCGCCGCGCTGGTCCATTTGCGCCGTGTGCTGTTGGTGCAGGGCGCGCATCTGGTCGATGCGCTCGGGCGTGGGCAGCTTCATCATGGCCTCATGGTCCGGCCGCGGCGCTGTTGCGGCGGGACGCATGGCCTCGGCGAACTTCGTCCAGGCGCCTTCTTGCGCCGGTGTCAGCTGCAGCTTGGACTTCAGCTCGGTCATGCGGCGCTCGAAGCCTTTGGCCCCGCGCTCGCTGTCCTTGGCGCCGTGGGCGTGGCTGTGAGAGCGCTCGTCCGGGTGTGGGCCTGACGCTTGTACCAGGCCGACGCCGGCGAGGGCGGCAGCAGCCAGCGCGGTGGCAGACAGCAGGCGGCGAAGGGATGTCATGGGGAGCTCCTTGTGAAAGAGAGATCAGTGGCCGAGGCGGCCGCTGCGAAAGTCGTCCACCGCCTGCATCAGTTGCTCGCGGGTGTTCATGACGAAAGGGCCGTATTGCGCGATGGGTTCGCGCAGCGGCTGTCCGGCGATCAGGATGGCCTGTGCCTGCGCGCTGGCACGCAGACGCACGCCGTCGCCTTCGTTGGCCAGGATGGCCATGCGGTGCAGGGGCACGGCCGCGGCGGTGCCCTCGCCGTCGATCACCTCGACGCTGCCCCGGTACACGTAAATGAAAGCGTTGTGTGCCTGGGGCAGCGGCTGCTCGAAGACCGCCGTGGCCGCTGGCCAGCGCAGGTCCAGGTACACAGGCTCGGTGTGCGCGCGTTGCACGGCGCCGGCGGTGCCGTGGCTGTGGCCAGCGATGACGCGGGCCAGCACGCCTTGCTCTGTGGTCACCTCTGGGATCTCGGCGCTTTGGATGTCGCGGTAGCCGGGCGCGCACATCTTGTCCGCGCCGCGCAGGTTCAGCCACAGCTGGAAGCCTTCCATCACGCCGTCTTCTTGTTCGGGCATCTCGCTGTGGATCAGGCCGCGGCCCGCCGTCATCCACTGCACGCCGCCGTTTTGCAGCAGGCCTTCGTTGCCAGCGCTGTCTTGGTGACGCATGCGGCCCGCGATCATGTAGGTGACGGTTTCGAAGCCGCGATGCGGGTGGTCGGGAAAGCCCGCGCCGTAATCGTTGGGGTCGTCGCTGGCGAAGTTATCCAGCATCAGAAAGGGGTCCAGGCGCTGCTGCAGGTCTTGTGTGAGCACGCGCGTGAGCTTGACGCCAGCGCCATCGCGCGTGGCCTGGCCCGTGATCAGGCGCTCGATGCGTCGGGGGTGGGTGAGTGTGTCCATGCCCACGCTCACTGGACGGCGTAGCCTTCGTCGGCAATGGCCTTCGCGATCTGTTCGCGGGGCTGCACCGTCTGCACATCGACCTTGCCGCTGGGGCGGTCGATCTGGACTTGCGCGGCGGGGTCGACGCGCTGCACCGCTTGCATGACGGCGCGCTCGCAATGGCCGCAGGTCATGCCCTGAACGACAAAGGTTTGGTGAGGGGTGGTCATGGCGTGTCTCCGGGGGGATGATGGAAGTGTCGGGCAGGCGCCCACTTGACTCAAGTCAAGGCCTGGATCTTTACAAGATGATGCCTGCCCTCAGAATCTCAAGATGACCGCAACTTCTTTCCCTGCCTCAACCCCCGACGCCCCGCTATCCAGCCTGGACCTGGGGATCGGCGGCATGACCTGCGCCTCCTGCGTGGGCCGGGTCGAGCGGGCGCTGCAGCGGGTGCCCGGCGTTCAGACGGCCACCGTCAACCTGGCTACCGAGTCCGCGCGGGTCGTGTTCGTCCCCAGCGAACAGGCCCAGGCGCAGATTCGCCGTGCGGTGCGCGATGCGGGGTATGAGCCCCAATCTCGGGAAGCGTCTGAGTCTGCGCAGGCCTCGCCCTGGACGGGCTTGGCGCCCGTGGCTTTTTCGATGGCGCTGGCTTTGCCGCTGGTGCTGCCGATGTTTGCCGAGCTTTTCGGCCGCCACTGGATGTTGCCGGCGTGGTGGCAGTTCGTGTTGGCCACGCCCGTGCAGTTCGGTTTCGGCGCGCGCTTTTACAAGGCCGGCTGGCACGCGCTGCGCGCGGGCACCGGCAATATGGACCTGTTGGTAGCCATCGGCACCAGCGCGGGCTGGGGCTTGTCGATGTGGTTGTGGCTCGCCAACGGCGCGTCGCACTTGTACTTCGAGGCTTCGGCGGTGGTGATCGCGCTCGTGCTTCTGGGCAAATGGCTGGAGGCGCGCGCCAAGTACCAGACCACAGCAGCGATCCGCGCGCTGCAGGCGCTGCGTCCGGAGGTGGCGCACGTGTTGCAGGCAAGTGGCCAGGAGGCCGATCTTCCCCTGGCCGAGGTGCTGGTGGGCGATCGTCTGGTGGTGCGCCCTGGTGAGCGTGTGCCAGCCGACGGCACGGTCGAACAAGGGCAGACCCACATCGACGAATCCATGCTCACGGGCGAGCCGCTGCCCGTGGCCAAGGGCGTGGGCGCACGCGTGACGGGCGGCAGTATCAATGCCGAAGGCCGCTTCGTGTTGCAGGTGCAGGCGGTGGGCGGCGAGAGTGTGCTCGCACAAATCATTCGTTTGGTGGAGGATGCGCAAGCGGCCAAGGCGCCGATTCAGCGGCTGGTCGATCAGGTCTCGGCGGTGTTCGTGCCGGTGGTGATCGCGATCGCGGCCATCACCTTCACGCTCTGGTGGCTGTCGGGGGCGATGGTGGAATCGGCGCTGATTCATGCGGTGGCGGTCTTGGTGATCGCCTGTCCGTGTGCCTTGGGCCTGGCGACGCCGGCGGCCATCATGGCGGGCACGGGTGTCGCGGCGCGTCATGGCATCCTGATTCAAGACGCGCAGGCGCTGGAGATTGCGCACCGCGTGGACACCGTGGTGTTTGACAAGACCGGCACGCTCACCGTGGGGCAGCCGCGGCTGGTGGCCTTTGTGCCCGCTGCGGGGTGCGACGCGTCCGAGCAGCTGGCGGTGGCGGCCAGCCTGCAAGGCGGCAGCGAGCATCCGCTGGCGCGCGCGGTCGAGGCGCTGGCACGCGAGCGCGGTCTCACCGTGGCTGCGCCCGAAGGCGTACGCGCCGTGGCGGGCCGCGGCACCGAAGGCGAGGTGGGCGTGCGCAGCTACCTGATTGGCAGCTTGCGCTGGATACAGGACCTGGGCATCGACACTGCGCCGATGGCCGATGACGTGCAGAGCCTGCAGCAGCAGGGCGCGACGCTGTCGATGCTGGTCGAACGTACCACCGCCGGCCTGGCGCTGCGCGCGCTCATGGCTTTCGCCGACGAGCCCAAGCCCGAAGCCCGCGAGGCCCTGGCCGCCTTGCGTGCGCGTGGGCTGCGCCTCGCGATGATCTCGGGTGACAACCGCGCAGCGGCCCTCGCCATGGGCCTGCGCCTGGGCCTGCACGAAGACGAGGTGATGGCCGAGGTCTTGCCTGGTGACAAGGCCACCCGCGTGGCGGCTCTGCGTGCAGGTGGCCGTGTGGTGGCGATGGTGGGCGATGGCGTGAACGACGCGCCCGCACTGGCCGCCGCTGATGTGGGCTTGGCCATGGCCACCGGCACCGATGTGGCCATGCACGCGGCCGGCATCACGCTGATGCGCGGGGATGTGCGTCTGGTGGCGGGCGCCTTGGACATCTCGCGACGCACCGTGCGCAAGATCCGCCAGAACCTGTTCTGGGCTTTTGCCTACAACGTCGCGGGCATTCCGCTGGCAGCGCTGGGCTATCTCAACCCGGTGGTTGCCGGCGCGGCGATGGCGCTGTCCAGTGTGAGCGTGATGACGAATGCCTTGCTTTTGAGGCGCTGGCGCGAGGTGTCGCCAGCGCCTCCAGGCCCTCACAGCGTCGGGTAATCGGTGTAGCCCTTTTCGCCCCCGCCATAGAAGGTGGCCACTTCCGGCGCATTGAGTGGCGCCCCTTTGCGCAGGCGCTCCACCAAATCCGGGTTCGCGATAAAGGGTCGTCCGAAGGCGACGAGGTCGGCGCCTGCGCCCACGGCCTCAGTGGCCAAGTCTGCGTTGTAGCCGTTGTTCACCATCCAGGCGCCGCGTCCGCCCGCCTCGCGGTACGCGCGGCGCAGGGCTTCGTAGTCAAAGGGTCGACCCTCGACCTCGCGCGCGCCGCCCGTGGCGCCTTCCACCACATGGATGTAAGCCAGGCCCAGAGGCGCCAGCGCACGCACCACGTACTCGAACAGGGGCTGCGGCTCGGGTTCGTGGATGTCGTTGGCTGGCGTGACCGGGGCCAGACGCACGCCGGTGCGCCCGCCGCCGATCTCGCCCACCACCGCCTGCATCACTTCGAGCAGCAGGCGCGCGCGGTTTTCGATCGAGCCGCCATAGGCGTCGGTGCGCTGGTTGGCGCCGCGCTTGAGGAACTGGTCCAGCAGGTAGCCGTTGGCGCCGTGCACCTCGACACCGTCAAAGCCAGCGGCGCCGCGGGCAGCGCGCGCGGCGCGGCGATAGTCATCGACCAGGCCTGGCAGCTCGGCGAGTTCGAGCGCGCGCGGCGTGGAGACGGGTACGAAGCGGCCTGCGCCGTCTTCGATGATGAAGGTCTTGGCGTTGGCGGCGATGGCCGAGGGTGCGACCGGCGCGGCGCCCCCGGGCTGCAGGCTCACGTGCGAGATGCGACCCACATGCCACAGCTGCACCACGATGTGTCCGCCCTGCGCATGGACGGCATCGGTGACGCCGCGCCAACCCGCGTACTGCGCGTCGGTGTAAATGCCTGGCACCTGGGCGTAGCCCTGGCCTTGCGCGCTCACGGGCGTGGCCTCGGTAATGAGCAGGCCCGCGCTGGCGCGTTGGGCGTAATAGCGGGCCATCATCGGATTGGGCACGTTGCCGGGTGCGCGGTTGCGGGTGAGGGGCGCCATGACGACGCGGTTTTTCAACTGCAGGTCACCGGCCTGTGCGGGGTCAAAGAGGGTGGTCATGGGGCGATCGTAGCCTGCCCGCCCGTCTGGCCGACAATGGCTGCCTGATGAACTTGCAGCAGGCCTCCTTCACACGTCTGGTCGTCCTGGCTCTGGGCCTGGCGCTGGGCGCGGCGGTGTCGCTGGGCGTGACGCGCTTTGCTTACGGCCTCTTGCTGCCGCCCATGCGCGCGGACCTGCAGTGGTCCTACACGCTGGCGGGTGCGATGAACACGGCCAATGCTTTGGGCTATCTGCTCGGCGCGCTGGTCACGCCCTGGTTACTGCATCGCGTGGGGCCCTTGCGGGTGCTGGTGGGCGGCGCGGCGCTGGCCAGCGTGTTCATGGGGCTGACGGGATTTTTCACCGAGGCCGCGCCCTTGCTCGCGCAGCGGGTGTTGGCGGGTGTGGCCAGTGCCTGGCTTTTCATTGCCGGCGGCTTGCTGGCAGCGCGCCTGGGGGCTTTGATGCCCGCCCGCAGTGGCTTCTTGCTCGGGATCTATTACGGCGGGACCGGCCTGGGCATTGCGTTGTCGGCCCTGATGGTGCCGGCGCTGCTCGAGGCGGCGTCGCAGCGCCCGCAGGGCTGGGCCTGGGCCTGGTGGGCGCTGGCCCTGGCGTGTCTGGCGGCGACTGTGGTGCTCGCGCGGGTGGGGCGGTTGCTGGCGTCTTTGCAGGCGCCTGCGGCGCAGGCTGATGGTGCGGGTGCGCGCTTTGACTGGCGCGATTTCGCGCCGGGGCTGGCGGGCTACACGATGTTCGGGGTGGGCTATATCGGCTACATGACCTTCGTCATCGCGTTGCTGCGTGAGCAAGGGGTGTCGCCCGCTCGCATCACGCTGTTTTATGCCTTGCTGGGGGTGGCGGTGATGGCGTCCTCGCGCATCTGGGCCAGCTTGCTCGATCGCTACAAGGGCGGGCAGCCGCTGGCGCTGCTCAATGCTTTGCTGGGTGTGGCGGCGGTGATGCCCGCGGTGTTCAGCGCCTGGCCGCTGGTGCTGGCCTCGGGGCTCTTGTTTGGCGGGGTGTTCCTGTCGGTGGTGGCCTCGACCACGGCGCTGGTGCGCCACAACCTGCCGCCCTCACAGTGGGCCGCAGGCATCAGCGCCTTCACCATCGTGTTCGCCGCGGGCCAGATTGTGGGGCCGACCCTTGTGGGGTGGATCGGCGATGGCCCGGGCGGCTTGGCGCGTGGCTTGGTGGTGTCGGCCTGCGCCTTGTGGGTGGGGTCGCTGCTGGCCTTGCGCCAGCGACCGCTGACTCGGGCCGCCGGCCTTACTTGAGAAGCCCTTCGGCCTTGAGCGCCTCTCGCACGGCGGGCCGCTCGAGCATGCGGTGCTGGAAGGCGACCAGGTTCGCCATGGACGACAGGTCGATCTTCATCACCCCGCACCAGCGGCTCACGGTGTAGAGGTAGGCGTCGGCCACGCAGAAATCGTCGCCCATGAGATAGGACTTGCCGGCGAGCTGGCCGTCCACCCATTGCAAGCGCGCCTTGAGCTTGTCGCGAAACACGCCCTTGGCCTCTTCGGCCACCGCCGGGTTGAACAGCGGCGAGAAACTCTTGTGTAGCTCGGTGCCGATGAAGGTCAGCCACTCTTGCAGCTGGTAGCGGGGCAGGGTGCCGTTGGCGGGCGCGAGGTGCTTGGCGGGCACCTGGTCGGCGATGTACTGAACGATGGCCGGACCCTCGCGCAGTCGGGTGCCGTCGTCGAGCTCCAGCAGCGGCACATAGCCCAGCGAGTTGATGGAATAGAAGTCGGTGCCGTCAGGCAGCTGGTGGGTCTTGGTGCTGGCCAGCACCAGCTCGAAAGGCAGGCCCGATTCGCGCAGGACGATGTGGGGGGACAGGGAGCAGGCGCCGGTGGAGTAGTAGAGCTTCATGGTGTGGGGGGGGTGCAAAAGTGTGGATGCTAGGGGATTGCGAGCGTGTCAGAGAAAGTGGTTAAAATGTACAGAAATACTGAGTCTGTACAAATGCATACCCTGCCTCTGAGTGAGTTCCGCGCCAACGCCTCGGCCATGCTGGACCTGGTCGAAAAGGGCGAGACCGTTCGCATCATGCGCCACGGCAAGCCGGTGGCGGACCTGGTGCCGGTCGCCCCCGAGGCGGCGGACGTGCCGAGTTATCTGCAGCCCTTTGAGCCGCTGCGCTATGAGCGGCCGCCGGTCAAATCCGGCGCGCAGATGATCATCGACGAGCGGGAAAGCGGCCTGTGATGAAGATCCTGTTCGACAGCTCGGCCCTTTTCAAGCGCTACGCCGGCGAGGCCGGGACCCGTGCGGTGCTGGACCTGCATGCCAAGGCGACCAGCATCGTGTTGGCACCACACTGCCTGACGGAGTTGATGTCGGCCCTGACCCGCCAATGGCGCGAGGGCGCCTTCGGCGACGCGGAATTTGCCCGGGTGCGCTCCCGCATGCGCGAGGATTTCAATGCGTACCGGGTGGAGCCCCTGAACCGCGTCGTCGAGGATTTGGCGATTGCGGCCATGGCCCTGTCACCCTTGCGGGCGATGGATGCCTTGCACATCGGCGCGGCCCAAGCGGCCCGCGTCCACTTGTTCGTGACGTCTGACCCCCGCCAGGCGGCCGCGGCCCAGGCGGCCGGCTTGCGCACCGAATGCATCGAGGCCTGACCATGCTGTACCCCCAAGAATTCGACGTCATCGTCGTCGGAGGCGGCCACGCCGGCACCGAGGCGGCGCTGGCCGCTGCCCGCATGGGCTGCCAGACGCTGCTGCTCACCCACAACATCGAGACCCTGGGCCAGATGTCTTGCAACCCGTCTATCGGCGGCATAGGCAAGGGCCATCTGGTCAAGGAGGTCGACGCCCTGGGCGGGGCCATGGCCATCGCCACCGACGAGGGCGGCATCCAGTTCCGCATCCTCAACAGCTCCAAGGGCCCGGCGGTGCGCGCCACCCGGGCCCAGGCCGACCGCATCCTGTACAAGGCCGCGATCCGCCGCCGCCTGGAAAACCAGCCCAACCTCACCCTGTTCCAACAGGCCGTCGACGACCTGATGGTTGAAGGGGACCGCGTGGTGGGGGCTGTCACGCAAGTGGGTATTCGCTTTCGCGCGCGCACGGTGGTCTTGACCGCCGGCACCTTCCTGGACGGCAAGATCCATGTGGGCCTGGACAATTACGCCGCCGGACGTGCCGGGGATCCGCCCGCGGTCTCGTTGTCGGCGCGGCTCAAGGAGCTCAAGCTGCCGCAGGGGCGCCTGAAGACCGGCACGCCGCCGCGCCTGGACGGACGCACCATTGATTTCTCGCAGTGCGAGGAACAGCCCGGCGACCTGGATCCGGTGCCGGTGTTCAGCTTCATGGGCCGGGCCGAGATGCACCCGCAGCAGGTGCCGTGCTGGATCACCCACACCAACGAGCGCACCCACGAGATCATCCGCTCGGGGTTCGATCGCAGCCCCATGTTCACCGGCAAGATCGAGGGCGTGGGCCCGCGCTACTGCCCGAGCGTGGAAGACAAGATCAACCGCTTCGCCGGCAAGGACAGCCACCAGATCTTCCTGGAGCCCGAGGGGCTGACCACGCACGAGGTCTATCCCAACGGCATCTCGACCAGCCTGCCGTTTGACATTCAGTACGCCCTGGTGCGCTCGATGAAGGGGCTGGAGAACGCCCACATCCTGCGCCCCGGCTACGCCATCGAATACGACTACTTCGACCCGCGCGCCCTGAAAAGCAGCTTCGAAACGCGCCAGATCGCCGGCCTGTTCTTCGCCGGGCAGATCAACGGCACCACCGGGTACGAAGAGGCGGCGGCCCAGGGCTTGTTCGCGGGCATCAACGCCGCGCTGCAGTGTCGAGGGGAGGGCGCCTGGGTGCCCGCGCGCGACGAGGCCTACCTGGGTGTGCTGGTCGACGACCTCATCACCAAGGGCGTGACCGAGCCGTACCGCATGTTCACCAGCCGGGCCGAGTTCCGCCTGCAGCTGCGCGAAGACAACGCCGACATGCGCCTGACCGAGGCCGGGCGCCGCATGGGCCTGGTCGACGACGCCCGCTGGGACGCTTTCTGCCGCAAGCGGGACGCGGTTTCACGTGAAACAGAGCGCCTGAAAGCCACCTGGGTGAACCCCCGGAACCTGCCGGCCGCCGAATCCGAGCGGGTGCTGGGCAAGGCGATTGACCACGAATACAACCTGGGCGACCTGCTGCGCCGCCCTGGCGTGGGCTACGAGGCGCTGGTCGGTATGGACGGCGGCAAGCATGCCGGGGCCCTGGTTTCACGTGAAACACTGGGTGATTTGTACGAGCCGGTGGTCGAGCAGATCGAGATCGCAGCCAAGTACTCGGGCTATATCGAGCGCCAGAAAGACGAAGTCCAGCGCTCCGCCCACTACGAAAACCTGCGCCTGCCCGTCGAGCTGGACTATTTGCAGGTGACGGCCCTGAGCATCGAGGTGCGCCAGAAGCTGGCCAAGCACCGGCCCGAGACCCTGGGTCAGGCCTCTCGCATCTCAGGCGTGACCCCGGCGGCCATCTCGTTGCTGCTGATTCACCTGAAAAAGAGCCGGTTCAGTGGCTTTGCTGACCCCGCGCCGGCGGAGCCGCAGGCGGCATGAGCGCACCCGCGCTGGCGGATCGCCTCGCGTCCGGGGCCGAGGCCCTGGGCCTGGCCCTCTCGCCGCAGCAGCAAGACCAGCTGCTGGCCTACCTCGCCCTGATCCAGAAGTGGAACCAGGTCTACAACCTCACCGCCGTGCGCGACCCGCAGGAGATGCTGAGCCATCATCTCTTGGACAGCCTGGCCGTGATCCCGCCCCTGCTTCGCCACACCGCCGGCCGGCCCCTTCGCCTGCTGGACGTGGGCTCGGGCGCCGGACTGCCGGGCGTGGTGATTGCGATTTGCTGCCCCGAGCTCACGGTGGATTGCGTGGACACGGTGGGAAAGAAGGCCGCCTTCATTCAGCAGGTGGCCCTGACCCTGAAGTTGCCGCACTTGCGCGGTCTGCACGACCGGGTCGAGCGGCTGGCCGGGCCGTATGACGTGATCCTGTCCCGTGCCTTTGCCTCTCTGGCCGATTTCGTGTCGGGATCGGGGGCGGCGCTGGGGGAGGGGGGCGTCTGGCTGGCCATGAAGGGCAAGCATCCGGCCGAGGAAATCGCGGTTTTGCCGCCCGAAGTGACCGTGTTTCACGTGGAACCACTCCACGTTCCGGGGCTCGATGCCGAGCGCTGCCTGCTCGGACTCAAAAAGGTGGGGCCGGTCACGTAAACTCGGTCCACCGACGGTTCGACCGTCCTCCTGTTTTTCGAAGTTTCTTCCCGTCCCCACCCATGTTTGGCGTTGCAGATTACGGCGCGTTCGTCGCCGCCATCATCCTGTTCCTGGCGATTCCTGGCCCTGGCAACCTGGCCCTGATCACCTCGACGGGCAAGGGCGGACTGCGCGGCGGGCTGGCCGCCACCCTGGGGGTGATGGCCGCCGATCAAGTCTTGCTCTGGGGCGCGGTCGCCGGCATCGCGGCGCTGCTGGTCACCTACCCGGCAGCCTTTTTCGCCGTCCAGTGGTTGGGCGCGGCTTACTTGGCCTGGCTGGGGTTTCGGATGTTGCTGGCCAAGCCGGGCGACCAGCCCGTGCTGAACATCACGGCCGGCCATTACTTTCGCCAAGCCGGCCTGATCACGCTCCTCAATCCGAAGGCCATCGTGTTCTACATGGCTTTTTTCCCGCTTTTCGTCGACCCGGCCCGTCACCAGGGGCTGCTGACGTTTGGCGTGATGGCCGCCACCATCGCCGCCCTGACCTTTGCCTACGGCCTGATCGTGGTCCTGCTGGTTCATTACATGGCCGAGCGCCTGCGGGCCCGACCCTGGATCGGCCGTCTGCTGGAAAAGACCGCCGGCGTTTTCCTCATCGGCTTCGGCCTCAAGCTGGCCACCGGCCGATGAGCTCAAAGTGAGTCGTTACTTTCGTTACATGGCGCCCCAGATGGCGGGATTTTGATGGCCAAGATATTTTGTGTCGCCAACCAAAAGGGCGGTGTCGGCAAGACCACTACCACGGTCAACCTGGCCGCCGGTCTGGCCAATGTGGGTCAGCGGGTGCTGCTGGTCGATTTGGACCCGCAGGGCAACGCCACCATGGGCTCGGGCGTGGACAAGCGCGAGCTGACCGCGACCATCTATGACGTGCTGCTCGAATCGGCCACGGTCGCCGAAGCCCGGGTCCGGGCCGAGCGTTGCGGCTACGACGTGCTCGGCGCCAACCGCGAACTGGCCGGCGCCGAAGTCGAGCTGGTCGATCTGGAGCGCCGCGAGAAGCGGCTCAAGGGCGCCCTGGCCGTGGTCGATGCCGAGTACGACTTCGTCCTGATCGACTGCCCGCCGTCTCTGTCCATGCTCACGCTCAACGGCCTGTGCTCGGCCCATGGCGTGATCGTCCCCATGCAGTGCGAGTACTTTGCGCTCGAGGGCTTGTCCGACCTGGTCAACACCATCAAGCAGGTGCACGCCAACCTCAACCCGGAGCTGCAGGTGATCGGCCTGCTGCGCGTCATGTTCGATCCGCGCATCACCTTGCAGCAGCAGGTGAGCGATCAGCTCAAGGCGCACTTCGGCCCCAAGGTCTTCGACACCGTGATCCCGCGCAATGTGCGTTTGGCCGAGGCGCCCAGCTACGGTCTGCCCGGCGTCGTCTTCGATCCGGCGGCGCGCGGCAGCCAGGCTTTTGTCGACTTCGCGCGCGAGATGGTGGCGCGTGTGCAGAAGATCTGATCGCCGGTGTCGCCTGACCGCGTCCTTGTCCTGCCTGGCTGGCAAAACAGCGGGCCTGACCATTGGCAAAGCCGGTGGGAGGCGCTGCATGGCTACACGCGCGTGCAGCAGCATGACTGGATGTCGCCCTTGCGCGGTGACTGGATCACGCGGCTCGAAGAGGTCGTGATGTCGCGTGAGGGGTCGGTGGTCTTGGTGGCTCACAGTCTGGGCTGCATCCTCACCGCCGCCTGGGCCACGCTCAGTCGCAATGTGCATCGCGTGCAGGCCGCCTTGCTGGTCGCCCCGGGCGATGTCGAGCGGCCCGAGCTGCAAGCGCCGCTACGCAGCTGGTCGCCGATCCCGATGCAGCCCCTGCCATTTCCGAGTGTGCTGGTGGCCAGTCGCGACGATCCGTATTGCCGCTTCGAGCGCGCGCAAGACTTGGCGCGGGCCTGGGGCTCGCAGCTGGTCGATGCAGGCTCGGCCGGTCATCTCAACGCCGACTCGGCCCTGGGCGATTGGCCCGAAGGCCACACCCACTTGCAGGCCCTGAGGCCCGCCTGATTTTTAGACCCGAAAGAAGACAACAAGATGGCAACGAAAAAACCCAAGGGCCTGGGCCGCGGACTCGAGGCACTCCTGGGCCCGCGCGTGGAGGACAGCGCCGACGCGACGCCCACGACACCGGGGCAACCGGCCTCCTTGCTCCTGGCCGACATGGTGCCGGGCGTGTATCAGCCCCGCACGCGCATGGACGAAGGTGCGCTGTACGAGCTGGCCGAGAGCATCAAGTCGCAGGGCATCATGCAGCCGATCCTGGTGCGCAAGCTCGCCAGCGGCGCGAACGCCGGCAAGTACGAAATCATCGCGGGCGAGCGGCGCTTTCGCGCGGCGCGTCTGGCGGGCCTGGACAGCGTGCCGGTGCTGGTACGTGATGTTGCCGACGAAGCCGCGGCCGCCATGGCCCTGATCGAGAACATTCAGCGCGAAGACCTCAACCCGCTGGAAGAAGCCCAGGGTCTGCAGCGCCTGATTCGCGACTTCGGTCTCACGCACGAACAAGCGGCGCAGGCCGTCGGCCGTTCGCGCAGTGCCGCGTCCAACCTGCTGCGCCTGTTGAACTTGGCCGACCCGGTGCAGAACATGCTGATGGCGGGCGACTTGGACATGGGCCACGCCCGCGCCTTGCTGTCGCTGGAGCGCGCCGCGCAGATCACGGCGGCCAATCAGATCACCGCCAAGAAACTCTCGGTGCGCGAAGCCGAGAGCCTGGCCAAGAAACTCAGCGCCGAATTCACCCTGGTTTCGCCCCGACCCAAGAAAGAAAAATCGCGCGACCTGCGTCGCGTCGAAGAAGAACTCTCGGACCTGCTCACTGCCGAAGTCGAGGTACGGATCAAAAAGCGCGTCAAGCGCGCGGGCCGCATCGAGGAGATGGGCGAGCTGGCGATTTCCTTCGGCTCGCTGGACACGCTCAATGGCTTGATCGAGCGGCTGCGCGGGCCCGCGGCGGGCTGACCCTCAATCCGCAGGCACTACGGGTAACAGCAGCGACGGCGGCTCGCGCCCGTCAAAGTGCAGCGTGACCGTGTTGGCGTAAACGCCCGCCGGACGGTCCACCGGGCAGGTATGTCGGAAGGGTCCGACACCGGTGGCGGGCTGCCCGATCTGCGACGTTAACGCGGAGAGGTCGCCGGGATATTCGTAGTCGCGTCCCCGCAGGCTCAAGCCGATGCGATAGCCCTTGGGCGCCACAAAGCAGGTGGCCAAGATCTCGACGTCTACCTCATAGCGCTCGCCCGGTGTGAGCGGCTGGTGCGTGTCGAACGTATGCCAGGGTCGATAGGCCGTGGACTTGGCCGTGTCGAGTTGTCGCATCGAGGCCCGCAGCCACCCATGCGACATGGGCGTGTGCGGATCGTTGGATCCCGAGTAGGTGACCTCTTTCAAGTCGGGCGTGAACAGGCGCAGCACCAGGAACAGGTCGGCATCGGGCGTGGAACTGGAAATCGTCATGCGTACGGCAGACGGCCCGATGACGTGCCAATCTTGATCCAGGGGCGCGCTCAGGAAGGTCAATCCCTCGCCGGTGGCGTCATAGTGCAGTGCGGTGCCGGCAGCCGGGGTCTGCGCCTGCGCATGGAGCGCGCTGTCGGGCCCGAGATGCAGGCGCGTCCACTGCGTGTCGGGCAGCGGCCAATCGGACGCACTGCGCGGACGAAACGGCTTGCCAGGCTCGCGCACCAGCATCTGCACTTTCGGCTCGTGGGCCCACCCGTTGTCTTCGTCTTTCAGGAAATGCGCAAAGAACCGCTTTTGCAGATCGATGCCGGTTTGTGTGTAGTACTCGGTCCAGTGCTCCAGGCAGTGGAAGTTGAGCCATTTTTGCGGCGAGCCCGCTTGTAGGAAGCCCTCTATGTTCCCGCGCAAATGCAGGCCCTGTCCTCCCCAGTTCGCCGCAGACAGCAGGGGCGCCTGGATCGAGGGGAAATGCGGCAGGCGCTCGCGCCAGAAGTCATCGCTCGCCCGCGTGTGGGTGCGCAAGTCCTGACGCCAGTCGCTGCGTGTGCGCGCGAGCTCCGCGTCGTTGAGTGTGGCGGGGCCCGCGACCCACTCCCCGTTGATGTGGCTGATCCAGCCACGCTCGCCGCGTCCGTGCTGCACCGGCAACACATACTTTTCGAACCACAGGTCGTTGAACTGCGAGAGGATGCCGCCGTGGCGCGCGAACTCCCGGTAAAAATCGGAAGCGCCTTCCCACACGCACATTGCCGCGAGATGCGGTGACTGCAAGGCCGCCACCTGCCACTGATTGCAGGCGAGGTAGGAGACACCCGACAAGCCGACCCGCCCATTGGACCAGGGCTGCCGCGCGGCCCATTCGATGCAATCGTGGAAATCCTGGGTTTCTCTTTTCGAGAACAAATCCATGAAGCCCGGGGAGCGGCCTGTGCCGCGTGCATCGACACGCACCAGCACATAGCCGTCGCGAACGAAGCGCTCCGGGTCGGGGAACTCGTAGTTCTGGAATCGGTTCGTCGACAGCTTTTCGATCGCGGGCTCGTGGGCTTTGAGCATCTTCCACTGACCGCCCCAAACCTCATCTTGAAATGACAGCCATTTGCCGTAGGGGGTGACGCCCAGAATCACCGGGTACTGCCGGTCATCATCTGGGCGAAACACGTCGCACCGCAAGGTCAGGCCATCGCTGACCTCGATGGCGACGTCCCAGTCGACCCGGATACCTTCATACAGTTCGCTACGCAACATAGACGGTTCGCGCTTTCGTGAGAGGTCGCCCGTGGCTCACTTGCCCAGGTGCGTGTGAAAGAAGCCCAGGGTATGGCGCAGCGCCTCATCGGCTTCGGCCTTGCGATACGGAATTCCGCCGATGCGTGCGAACGCATGGTCGGCCTCGGGGTACTGGTGGATCGTCACCAGCGGATTGGGGCGCAGCTTGCGCTCCAGCAGCAGGTTGACCTCGGCCTGCACCCAGCGGTCTTTCATGGCCATATGAAGCACGAAGGGGCGGTGCAGGTGCTTGACTTCCCGGATCTCGTGCTCGATGTAGGTTCCGTAATAGGCCACCGCGCAGTCAATGTTGGTGCGGCAGCACATGAGGTAGCACAGCTTGCCGCCCAGGCAGTAACCCACGGCGCCCACCTTGCCCGTGCATTCCTGTTTCTTCTTCAGGAAATCGCGCACCACGATCATGTCCTCGACACCCAGGTCGTAGTCGAACTCGTAATAGAGATCGAAGGCTTTTTTTCCGTCTTCCGGATTTCGGTCGGACAGCTCGACCCCGGGCTCTTGCCGCCAGAACAGATCGGGCACCAGGCACACATAGCCTGCCTCGGCAAATTCCTGGGCGTGTGCCCGCATGGTGTCATTGACGCCCCAGATCTCCATGATGGCAATCACGGCGGGCGCTGGCTTGTCGGTATCGGGGTAGGCGATATGTGCGCCCATGACACCGCCATTGGGCATCGGGATCATGACGTGTTCGGTGCGGATCATTTCAAAGTTCCTTCTTGTTTTGAGGAGGGTGCGGGCACGCCCGGCTTATGAATTCTTGCGGCGATCAATGGCTTGCACGGCGCGCGTCACCCGTTCACGGTGGTCGCTCGACGCATGTGCCAGCGCCTGGAAGGCCGATGACAGCTCCAGGACGGTCTCCAGACGAAGGTGCTGGCTCTCGCGCATCAGGCGCTTGGCCATGCGTAAGGCATGGGACGGATTTTTTGCGATGCGTCGGGCCAGCCCCATCGCGGTCTCCACCAATTCCTCGTTGGCCACCACCTGCGAGACCAGGCCGCAGGCGAGGGCCTGTTCGGCGGTGATCGCCTCGCCGGTGAATGTCATTTCCGCCGCTTTCGCCGCGCCCACCAGGCGCTGCAGCAGGAAGGCGCCGCCATCGCCCGGGATGATGCCCAGCGTCACGAAGCTTTCCGCAAAGGTCGCTGTGCGCGCAGCGATCCGGATGTCGCACATGCAGGCCAGATCGAGTCCTGCGCCGATGGCGGGTCCATTGACGGCGGCGATGGTTGGCACCTCGAGGTCGTACAGTGCCTTGGGAATCCGGTGGATGCCTTCCTTGTAGTAGTAGCGGTCGTCGATCGGCTCGAGCTGCGCGTTGTCCAGGCGGGCCGCCATGTTGCGGATGTCGCCCCCGGCGCTGAAGGCTGTCCCTGCGCCCGTGAGCACGACGGCGCGTATGGAGCGATCGGCGCTGATACGTTCACAGGCCTGTGCGATCTCGGCAGAGGGCCCGTCAAATCCCAGCACGTTGCGCGTGGCGGGGGAATTGAGGGTGACGAGGGCGATGCCCTCCTTGACTTCGACTTGAAGAAATGCAGTCACGTTAAAACACTCTTTCCGCTTGTAATCTGTCGACTTCGGCGGCGGACATTCCCAGCACGCCACACAGCACCTCCCGGGTGTGCTCGCCCAGGGCCGGCGGGGCCGAGTGATAGCGCACGGGCGTCTCGGACATCCGGATCGGATTGGCCACGATGGGTACCGGCCCATAGACCGGGCTCTCAATCACTTGGCGCACGCCACGTGACTGCACGTGCGGATCCTCGAACACCTGGTCGATGGTGTTGATCGGGCCGCAGGGCACGCCTTGGGCCTCGAGCGTCTGGATCCACTGTGCGGTGGTGTGCTCGATCGTGAGGGCCTTGAGCGCCTCAATCAATTCGGTCCGGTGAAGCACGCGCGCCTTGTTGTTCGCAAAGCGCGGGTCGCTCGCCATCTGCGGACGCCCCGCAGCCTCGCACAGACGGGCGAACTGCGCGTCATTGCCCACGGCGATCACCATGTAGCCATCCTTCGTGGGGAAGTCCTGGTAGGGGACGATATTGGGGTGGGCATTGCCCATACGCTCGGGCGACTTGCCGCTCACCAGGAAGTTGCTGCCCTGATTGGCCAGCGCGGCGATCTGTACATCGAGCAGCGCCATGTCCAGATGCTGGCCACGGCCGGTGCGTTCGCGGTAGGCCAGCGCCGCCAGGATGCCGACCGTCGAATACAAGCCCGTCATGATGTCGGTGAGGGCCACGCCGACTTTCTGCGGACCGGCGCCGGGCTCGCCGTCTTTCACGCCGGTGATGCTCATGAGCCCGCCCATGCCCTGGATCAGAAAGTCATACCCTGCGCGCGATGCGTAGGGGCCCGTCTGACCAAAGCCCGTGATCGAGCAGTAGATCAGGCGTGGATTGACGTGTTTGAGCGACTCATAGTCCAGCCCGTATTGCTTGAGGCCATCGAGCTTGTAGTTTTCGATCAGGACGTCCGAGCGCTGGGCGAGGGCGACCAGCGCCTGGCGTCCTTCCTCGCGGGTCATGTCGATGGTGACTGACTTCTTGTTCCGGTTCGCACAGAGGAAGTACGCCGAGTCGGCGGCCTCGCGGCCTTGTGCGTCCACCAGAAAAGGAGGGCCCCAGGCCCGCGTGTCATCCCCCGCGCCCGGGCGCTCGATCTTGATCACTTCGGCGCCGAGGTCCGCCAGGGTCTGTCCCACCCAGGGGCCCGCCAGGATGCGGGACATGTCCAGAACCTTCAGGCCTTTGAGGGACTGGGCGTCGCCGGCGAGGGCTGCGCCGTGGGCGTCTGCGCCTTGGCGAAATTCAGGCTCGGTCATCGGATCGCTTCGTTCGGGAACATTCGGCGACTCTACGAAGCCCAGCGCGATAGAAAAAATGCTTTTCTTCTATCTCGCAAATAGAAAACTGGCATGCATTTCAAACTTCCAGCGGCAGCTCGCTGAGGAAATGCTGGCGGACCATGCTTGCGAAAGTACGCGCCGCGAACGTGCGAAAGCTGTGTCGGGCCCACAGCAAGGCCGACACACGCACCAGCTCCGGCTCGACAATCGGCAGCACGCACAGCCCCGAATTTTTTGAAATGGTGCCCTCGGGCAGGATGGTGGCGGTCTGCGTTTGGGCCACGACGCCGAGCATCACCTCGATGCTGTTGGTCTCGCAAACCAGGTTCAGGCGTGCACCCGCGTCTTCAAAATAGCGGGCAATGATTTTTCGTGTCGTGAATTCCGGCGTGAAAAAGACCATCGGCTTGTCATTGAGGTCCTGCAGCGCCACCTGCGAGCGATCCGCCAGGGGGTGATGAGGGCCCACCACCAAGAGCAGCCGCTCTTCGAGGATCGTTTCAATCTCGGTTTCTTCCAGGACCGCCGGGGCAAACGCGATGCCCAGGTCGAGGCTGCCGTCGGCCAGGCGCCGCTCAATTTCGGTGGCGGTCATTTCCTCGACCTGCAGCTGGACCTGCGGATACAGGCGCATGAATTCGCCCACCAGGGGCGGAAAGAGTTTGCGCAGGAAGGACTGGCTCGCGCCGATGGCCAGCGTTCCGCGGCGCAAGCCCTCGAGCTCCTTGAGCTCGGTCCAACCGGACTCGAGCTCTTTGAGCGCCCGCGAGGCATGCGCCGCAAACAGGCGACCCGGCTCGGTGAGGCGGACCGACTTTCCCGACCGATCAAACAGCGGCACACCGACATGGGACTCGAGCTCGGCGATCTGGTGCGACAGCGTGGGCTGGGTGACGAAGACCTCTTCGGCGGCTTTGGAGAAGTGCAGCTTGTCGGCGACCGCCAGGAAGTACTGCAGCTGGCGCAGTTTGATGCCGTGCGGAAGTCGTATCATCAAATTCGAACTTTTGAAGTCATGTCGATCATCTATCAAGTCTATAGAAGAAAAGCATTTTTTCTATAGACTGGCTGCTCTTAGAGTTCGCAAATTAGAGGGATTTCCGCCAATGAAAATCGACATCTTCAATCACATACTTCCGAAGCAGGTGTTTGAGCGCATGCGCGAAGTTGCGCCTCAGATCCCGATTTTGCATAGTTTCGACCACCTGCCGGAGCTCTGGGATGTCGATGCACACCTTCGGTTGATGGACGGTTACGACGACTACCAGCAGGTCCTGGCGTTGTCCAATCCCCCGATCGAGATGCTCGGATCGCCCGAGCTGACGCCCACCCTGGCCCGACTGGCCAACGACGGTCTGGCGGCCATCTGCAAGGCCCACCCGGATCGCTTCCCGGCTTTCATTGCCTCGATGCCCATGAACAACCCGGAGGCCGCGGTCAAGGAGGCCAACCGGGCGGTCAACGAGCTGGGCGCTCGCGGCATCCAGGTGTTCACGAACGTTTTGGGCAAGTCTCTGAGCGCGCCCGAGTTCTACCCGCTGTTCGAGACCATGGCGCGCCACGACCTGCCGGTCTGGATCCATCCGATGCGCGGCCCGAACTTCTCCGACTACGCGTCGGAGTCCGCCTCTGAAAATGAAATCTGGTTCACCTTCGGCTGGCCCTACGAAACCAGTGCGTGCGTCACGCGCCTGATCTTTTCGGGCCTGTTCGACAAGCTGCCGAATCTGAAGATCATCACCCACCACATGGGGGGCATGATTCCCTTCTTCTCGCAGAAGATCGCCCTGGGCTTCAGCCAGATTTTTGATGGCGAGACCGACCGCAACCCCGCTGCTGAAAAAGCGGGCCTGAAAAAGCCGCTGCTGGATTACTACCGCATGATCTACGCGGACACGGCCACCAATGGCTCGTCGGCTGCGGCGCGCTGCGGCCTTGATTTCTTCCAGGCGGATCACTGCCTCTTTGCCACCGACGCGCCGTTTGATTCGCGCGGTGGGCGTCATCTGATTGGCGGAACGATCAAGGCGATCGACGACCTTGGACTCAATAAGGTCGACCGGGAAAAGATTTACGAGGGCAATGCACGCCGGCTCCTGCGCCTCTAGTCATTCAAGCGTGTCGTCCGGAGATCGAAGGATGGTGACTCGTGAGATCCGTGGCGCCCTACTGCGTTATGAAACCTTCGGTGAGGCGGGGCCCTGGGTCGCCCTCATGCCGGGCGGGCGCCGCGGCTTCGACGAGTTGGTGCCCCTGGCGCGCAAGCTGGCGAGCCGGGGATCGCGGGTACTCCTGCACGACCGCCGCAATTGCGGTGCATCGGACATCGTCATCGACGGCGACTTGGGCGAAGAAGAAATCTGGGCCGATGACCTCGCGCAGCTGCTGCAAGAGATCGGCGCCGCGTCGGCCTTCATCGGCGGAACGTCCTCGGGTGCCAGAGCCTCGGTCATCTTCCACCGGCGTCACCCGCACCTCGTGCGGGGACTGATCTTGATCCGTGTGACGGGCGGATCCTTTGCCGCGGGGCGCCTGCCGAACATCTACTACGGCCAATTCATTGAAGCGGCGCGCCAGGGCGGTATGGCGGCCGTCTGCGAGATGCCCGACTACCAGGAGCGGATCCGGATGAATCCGCGCAACCGGGATCGCCTGATGGCCATGGACAAGGACCACTACATCCGGGTCATGGCGCACTGGCTGGAGGTTTTTCGGCGCGGACCTGCGGAGCCCATGCTCGGGGTGGAGCCCGAGGTCCTGCGCGCGATCCGGGTGCCGGCGATGGTCGTTCCCGGAAATGACCGCACGCACGGCCGCCTCGCGGGCGAGGCCGTCGCCGGCTTGATTCCGGGCGCCGTCCTCAAGCCGCTGCCCATTGAAGACACCGATGAACCTTTGCTGCCCTTCGCCGATTGGGCGCCAGTGGAGGAACGGCTTGCAACGTCGATCGCCGATTTCATGGGGTCGTGCGATCAGCCCCACCAGGAGCGGGTATGAACCATCCCACCGTACGACGGGTTGTGACCGGACACGACGCCCAGGGCAAGGCCGTCGTGAAGATCGATGCGCCGTGTGGCGATTTCGTGCAGGCGCGACCGAACGGCTTCGTCTACAACATCTGGACCACCGACACCCACCCGGCGAACAACGACGGTGATGCGGATGCCGGGCGGCGACCCGGCGTGTTCACCATGGTGCCCGATGGCACCGTGTTTCGAATTCTTGATTTCCACCCCGGGGTCTCGCAGCGCGTTCACAGGACCGACACCATCGACTACATCGTGGTCATGTCGGGCGAAATCGACATGGAGCTGGAAACGGGGGAAGAGGTTCATCTGCGCGCGGGCGATGTGATGGTTCAGCGCGGAACCGTCCACAACTGGATCAACCGGGGCAGCGTGCCCTGCGTGATGGCGATCGTGCTGGTTCATGCGAAGTCCGTGCAGGCCGGTGGACGCTCGCTCGAGGCCTTCGGATGAACCGCCCAAAGCATGCAGGGCTTCTATAGGACGAATAGATAAAACGCATTTTTTTCGATCGGTCCTATGCCGTACATTGAGTTCGAGAATTAAACAGCAGGAGACACCACCATGAAATTAGCGAAACGTTCGTTACTGAGTGCCGCGCTCGCCGGCCTGATGTTCACGCTGGCGCCCGCCGCAAGCGCTGATACCTTCAGGGTCACCTTCAGTGCGGCGCACGGGCCGCAATTGCCTTGGATCGGGATGATCAAGAACTACTTCATCCCCGAGGTGGACAAGCGGCTCAAAGAAGCCGGCGGCAAGCACAACATCGTCTGGACCGAAGCCTTTGGCGGCACCCTCGCCAAGATCGGCGGCGAGCTCCAGGCCGTTGAATCGGGCGTCGCCGAAATGGGCTTCGTCTACACCATCTTCGAAGCGTCCAAGATCCCGCTGCAAGCGGTCTGCTTCATGGCGCCTTTCGGCAGTGACGATGCCCGTGTGATGAACAAAATCATGTACGAGCTCAACACCGAAGAGCCGGCCATGGTCAATGAGTGGACCAAGCACAACCAGATCTTCCTGGCCGCCTTGTCCACGGACACCGACTACGTCCTGAGCAACTTCCCCATCAACACGATTGCCGACCTCAAGGGGCGCAAGATCGGCGCTGCGGGCTCGCTGTCGCTGTGGGCTTCGGGGATCGGCGCGGTGCCGGTCCAGGGCGACTTCGCCACCCACTTCAACAACCTCAAGACAGGCGTGTATGACGGCCTGATCGCCTTCACGACCGGCATGTATCCCACCAAGTCGCACCAGGTGGCGCCGTTCGCGACCCGTGTCGACCTGGGCTCGATGATGATTGGCGCCTTGTCCATCAACAAGACCTTCCACGACAAGCTCCCGCCCGAAGTCCAGAAGGTGATCAAGGACGTGGGCAAGGACTACAACGCCCGCATTGCCCTGACCTTGCATAACCTGGCCATCGACTTCGAAAAGAGGATGGCCGACGAGGGCGCGAAGTTCTCGCGTCTGCCGGCAGACGAGCGCCGCAAGTGGGCGATGACCATGCCCAATATCGCGAAGAATTGGGTCGACACCAATGCCAAGCGTTCCGTTCCCGCCCAGGCGGTCCTGAGCGCCTACATGAAAAAGATGCGCGAGAACAACGTTCAACTGGTGCGTGACTGGGAACGTAACTGAGACCCCGGATGACGTTGCCCACCGCTTCGACCAGCTTGCTGGCCCGGGTCTTTGCTCGGGTCCTTCAAATACTCAGTTCACTGGGTACGGCATGGATCTTCATCCTGATGCTGGTGATCACGGTCGATGTGGTGGGTCGAACGGCTTTCACGCGCCCCTTGCCGGGGGTGCCGGAGCTGGTGTCGATCTCCATCGTGGCCATCGTCTTCCTTTCTTTGCCGCAGGCGCTGCGGTCTGGCCGGATCACCCGCGTGGAGTCGCTCAGTGACTTCATCAGCCGCAAACTGCCGCGCCTGGGGCATGCCTTGATGGCCTTTTATTCGGTCCTGGGCATCGCCCTGTTCTGCGCCTTGTTCGTGGCGAGCCGCCCCATGTTCGTCAAGGCCTGGGTCACCAACGATTACGTGGGTGTTGAGGGCTACATCACTTACCCGCAGTGGCCGGTTCGCCTGATCATCCTGATCGGGTGTGTCGGGTGCATCGTCCAGTACGCACTCATGGCGATCGACCACGTGCGGCAGGCTTCGGGCCCTGCAGGGGCACCTTCCACAAGCGAAGGCCAGGCATGACCAGCTTTCAAATCGCGCTCCTTTCGCTGGCTGCGATTTTGGTCCTGGTGTATGGCGGGCTGCATGTGCCCGTCGCTTTTTGCCTCGTCTCGCTGGTGGGTATCTGGGCCATCAAGGGCAACCTGGACCAGGCCCTGTCTCTGCTCGGGATGGCCGCCAATGATGCGGTGGCCAGTTATGACTTTGGCGTCATCCCGCTTTTTGTTTTGATGGGGCTGTTGGTCAGCGTGGCGGACCTGGGGCGTGATGCGTTCGTGTCCGCCAACATCTTGCTGGGGCGGATCCGCGGTGGCCTGGGCATTGCAACGGTGGGCGCCAATGCGATTTTTGCGGCGGTGACGGGTGTGTCGATTGCGTCCGCCGCCGTGTTCACCAAGGTGGCGGTGCCCGAGATGATTCGCCTGGGCTATCGCCCGCGCTTCGCGGTGGGGGTGGTCGCGGGCAGTTCGGTCCTGGGCATGCTGATTCCCCCGAGCCTTCTGTTGATCGTCTACGGACTGCTGTCGCAGCAGTCCATCGGTGATCTGTTTCTGGCCGGCATCATCCCGGGCCTGGCGCTGGCCTTCATCTTTGTCGTGATGATCGTGGCGTTCGCGGTGTTTCGCCCGGGCATGGTGTACGAGCAGGGTGTCGTGGCGCAGGAGCCCGAAGCCGCAGGATCGATCTGGGACGCATTGGTGCTCCTCGCGCCCCTGGTCCTGCTGGCTGTCGGCGTGATCGGTGGCATTTACGCCGGGTGGTTCACCGCGACGGAATCGGGCGCCATCGGTGCCCTGGGCGCCTTTGTCATCGCGGCCATGCGCCGCAGGCTCACCTGGGCCGGCGTGTGGAAGGTCCTGGTGGAGACGGGCCAGGTGACGGTGGTGATCCTGTTCGTGATCATTGCCGCCAACATCTACACGCGACTGATTGCGTTGTCGGGGCTGGCGGGTGTTCTCAGTGATGCCGTGACAGCCGCCAATCTGGGCGCGTTCGGTTTGATGTTGATCTACACGGTCATCGTGCTGCTTTTGGGCACCATCCTGGATGGTGTGTCGATCATGCTGATCATGGTGCCGATGTTCCTGCCCCTGCTGGCGCCCTTCAACGTGGATCTGATTTGGTTCGGCATCATGACCGTGCTGGCCGTGGAAGTCGGCCTGTTGACGCCGCCGTTCGGGCTGTCCGTTTTCGTGATCAAGGGTACGCTGGACGATCCTCGCATCACCATAGGCGACATTTTCCGCGGAGCCGCACCGTTTGCCTTGGCGATGGTCTTTCTGCTCGCGGTGATTGCCCTCTTCCCGCAGATCGCCACGATCCTGGTGAAATAGCCGGCGCTTATTCCAGCCGCAAATTGATCCTGCGCGCCACCTCGCCCCACTTGTTGGAGTCCTGGGTCAAACGCGTGACCGTATCGGCCGGCGACTCGGCCACCACCACCTGATCGCTCGTGCGCAGTTTCTCCACCACATCGGGTGACTTCAGTGCCGCGGACATCGCCGCGTGCATCGTCTGGATCACTGGCGCGGGCGTGCCCCTGGGCGCGAACAGCACCAGCGAATAGGTCGAATCGAAACCGGGATAGCCCGACTCCGCCACCGTCGGCACTTCGGGCAAGAGGGAGGAGCGGCGGCTGCCCGAGACGGCCAGCGCCACGAGCTTGCCGCTGCGCACATGGGGCAGCACCGTGGGCCCTGCGAGGAAGCCGCAATCGACCTGTCCGCCGATCACGTCTTGCATGGCGGGGGCCGGGCCCTTGTAGGGGATGTGCAGCATCTGGATGCCCGCGGCCGTCTTGAACTGCTCGGTGCTCAGGTGCCCCGGCGATCCGGCGCCGCCGGAGGCGTAGCTCACTTGCTTTTCTTTCGCGCGGCGCACCAGGTCGGCCACCGTCTTCACCCCCAGCGCGGGGTTGCACACCAGCGTCTGGCTGAAGGCGCTCGCACGCATCACCGGCTGCAGGTCGCCGATCTTGAAGGCCAGCTTCTCATAGACATGCGGGTTCACCGTGAACAGCGTGTCGGTGGTGAACAGCCAGGTGTAGCCATCGGGCGTTGCGCGCGCTACTTCGGCCGCGCCCAGGTTGCCGGCGGCACCGGGTTTGTTCTCCAGCACCAGCGGCTGCTTGAGCGTGGCCTGCATTTTTTCCATCGCGCTGCGCAGCACGATTTCACTGGGCCCGCCCGGCGGCAGCGGCACGATGAACTTCACGGGCTTGTCCGGCCAGGTCTGCGCAGACGCGCCCAGCGCGCAGGCGAGGGCGGTGGCGGCGACCAGGGCCTGCAGGGTGTGGCGTCGTGTATTCATGGTGCGATCACATCGAAAAAATCTTGCCCGGGTTCATGATGTTCTTCGGATCCAGCGCGCGCTTGATGGTGCGCATCATGTCCACCGCGCCGGCGCCGGCTTCATCGACCAGGAACCCCATCTTGTGCAGGCCCACGCCGTGTTCGCCAGTGCAGGTGCCGCCCAGACGCAGGGCGCGCGCCACCAGCTGGTGATTGAGCGTCTCGGCCAGCTCGGTCTCTTTCGGGTCGTTCGGATCGAGCAAATAGCCGAAGTGGAAATTGCCGTCGCCCACGTGGCCCACGAGGAAGTAGGGGATGCCGCTGGCATCGGCTTCCTTGACCGAATCGAGCAGGCAGTCAGCCAGGCGCGAGATCGGCACGCAGGTGTCGGTCGACAGGCAGCGGCAGCCCGGGCGCGATTGCACCGCCGCGAAATAGGCGTTATGCCGCGCCGTCCACAAGCGGGTGCGCTCCTCGGGCGTGGTCGCCCACTCGAAGGCATTGCCACCAAATTCGCTCGCGATCTCCTGCACCGTCTGCGCCTGTTCCTGCACGCTCGAGGGTGAGCCGTGAAACTCCATCAGCAGCATCGGCTCTTCGCGCAGATTCAGTTTGCTGTGGGCATTGACCACGCGCACCGAGTTGTGATCGATCAATTCCACGCGGGCGATCGGAATGCCCATTTGAATGATCTGAATGGTGGTGCGCACCGCGGCCTCGATGCTCGGGAACGAGCAGATCGCCGCCGAGATCGCCTCGGGAATCGGGTACAGGCGCAGCGTCACCTCGGTGATCACGCCCAGCGTGCCTTCGCTGCCCACGAACAGGCGTGTGAGGTCATAGCCCGCCGACGATTTCTTGGCGCGCGTGCCGGTGCGTATCACCTCGCCATTGGCTGTCACCACCTGCAAGGCCAGCACGTTCTCGCGCATGGTTCCATAGCGCACGGCGTTGGTGCCGCTGGCGCGCGTGGCGCTCATGCCGCCGATCGATGCGTCTGCGCCCGGATCGATGGGGAAAAACAGGCCCGTGCTCTTGATCTCTTCGTTCAACTGCTTGCGCGTCACGCCGGGCTGCACGGTCACCGTGAGGTCTTCGGGGTTGACCGCCACCACCTGGTTCATGCGGGCCACATCGATGCTGATGCCGCCTTGCACCGCCAGCAGGTGACCCTCGAGCGACGAGCCCACGCCAAACGGAATCACCGGCACCTCGTACTGCGAGGCCAGAGCCACTGCGTCCGAGACGTCCTGGGTGCTTTGCGCAAACACCACGGCCGCCGGCGGCGGCGCGCTTAAAGGCGATTCGTCGCGCCCGTGCTGCTCGCGCACGGCCAGGGCCGTGGAGCACTGGGCGCCGAACCGCGCCTTCAGCGCCTCGATCAGGGCGGCCGGCACCTCGCGCGGGGTCTGGGGGGCCAGGTGGGTCAGGGTGGAAGGAGCGTTCATGAGGTACTTCTCGGACAACTGGCAGGCAGTGTACGCAACCGTAACAGGGTCGTCTGCGGGGGTTTTCGCGCCCGTCTTGCACAATGGCGGCTTCGCCTCGCGCAGGAAACCATCGGAGACCCCATGGGCAATCGCCTCACCCAGATCGCCACCCGCACCGGCGACGACGGCACCACCGGGCTGGGAGACAACACCCGCGTGCCCAAGCACCACCTGCGCGTGCAGGCCATGGGCGACGTGG
>Ga0315902_10000087_pt1 | contig 148786 bp, 148 predicted proteins | sample LakEriMetagenome_9_FD_203523 | JGI IMG/M metagenome (GOLD analysis project Ga0315902, IMG submission 203523) | Freshwater fungal communities from buoy surface, Lake Erie, Ohio, United States - Buoy 12 MA117 | ecosystem: Environmental > Aquatic > Freshwater > Lake > Lake biofilm | place: USA...
GCCCTACGAGGTGGACGGTCAGGTGGTGGGCACCCTGGGTGTGATTGGCCCCACCCGCATGCCCTATGACCGCATGATCCAGATCGTCAACATCACCTCTCGCCTGGTCAGCAATGCGCTGAGCCAGACCAAATAAGCCCCTGCCGCCCACTACAATCGAGACTTCGGTGGGGGCGTTAGCTCAGTTGGTTAGAGCAGAGGACTCATAATCCTTTGGTCGACAGTTCAAGTCTGTCACGCCCTACCATTTCGATCCAAGACTCAGCCTACTTCTAGCCAAGTGGGCTTTTTTCGTTTTTGGGCTCCGGCAGAGATGTTCATGGCCGCAGGAACTTGCCCGGTTTGGGTAATGATGCCCCGCGCCTGCCGAATCGCATCGACCGTGGCCAGAGCAGTGGCCTCTGCGGCCATCACCGTCAGCAACATGAGGTCGGGTGGGCTGGTTTCGGAGCCATTGGCCAAGGCAAACAAGGTGTCGCCGTCCAAGGTGGTGTGTGCGGGGCGGATGCTGCGGGCTAGGCCGTCATGGGCGCTCATGGCCAGGCGCTTGGCCTGCGCTTTGGAGAGCTTGGCGTTGGTGGCGACCACGCCAATGGTGGTGTTGGTGCCGGACAGGGGGCGGTTGCCGCGCTCAGCCGCCAGCAATGCGCGTTGGGTGTCCAGCAGGTTGAGGCCATCGGCCGTGCGGGCACCCGCCATTATTTGACCTGTCGCGGGGTCGATCACATCCCCCACTGCGTTGCAGGCCACCAAGGCGCCCACCACCCAAGGGCCCACGCGAACACTCGCGTTGCCGATGCCGCCTTTCATGCAGCGGTTAAGGCCAAACAGTTTGCCCACGCAGGCCCCCGCGCCTGCGCCCACATTGCCGGCTGCGGGCGTGGCCGTCGATGCCGCTTGGCAGGCGGCGTAACCGGCCTCAGCGCCCGGACGGGCTTGTGGGTTGTCGCCCTTGCGCACCACGGGCAGGTCAAACAGCACGGCGGCGGGCACGATGGGTACACGGCCGTAGCCGGTTTCAAACCCAATGTGGTGTTCTTCCAGCCAGCGCAACACGCCTGTGGCTGCGTCCAGGCCAAAAGCGCTGCCGCCACTGAGCACCACCGCGTGCACTTTGTCGACCAGGTTGGACGGGTCCAGCAAATCGGTCTCCCGGGTGCCCGGAGCGGCCCCGCGCACATCTACTGCACCCACGGCAGCGTTGGGGGCAAGAACCACAGAGCAGCCCGTCAGCCGTTCACTCAATGTGAAGTGACCAACCTCCAGGCCTGACACGTCGACAATGGATCCAGAAGGGTGTGTGATGGGCATGTTCAAGGGGTCTTCGGCAGGGATGGCATGTGTCATGTGGTGTGAGGATAGCCTCTGAGGCGCGCTTCCTCCAGGGGTCTTCTCCAGCGGTCATTTAATTGCGGCGACCTCCAGAGAGCCCATAAAAGCTTGTTATAATTCAAGGCATGATGCGGCTGTAGCTCAGCTGGATAGAGTACTTGGCTACGAACCAAGGGGTCGTGGGTTCGATTCCTGCCAGCCGCACCAAAAGCAAGAAAGCCCACAACGCAAGTTGTGGGCTTTTTCTTTGGGCCAACGAACATGAGTCAGGTCATTTCCACCGAATCCGACGACGAAGAATGGGGTTTGCCCGCTCTGCCAGCAGGCACGCGCAATTACATGACCCCAAAGGGCTATGCGCGTTTGAGAGCCGAGTTGTTCAGCTTGATCGATGACGAACGCCCCAAAGTGGTCGAGATCGTGCATTGGGCTGCCAGCAACGGTGACCGGTCAGAAAACGGTGATTATCTGTATGGCAAAAAGCGCCTGCGCGAGATTGATCGCCGTATTCGTTTTCTGACCAAGCGTCTGGAAATCGCCGAAGTGGTGGACCCGGCAGTCCATCACGGCCGCGATCAAGTGTTCTTTGGCGCCACGGTCACTTATGCGGAAGCTGCGGGCCAGGAGCGCACGGTCACGATTTTGGGCATCGACGAAGCCGACAGCTTGCAGGGCCAAGTCAGTTGGGTCTCGCCGATTGCGCGCACTTTGCTCAAGTCCCGTGAAGGCGATGAGCTCAAGTTGGTCACACCATCTGGCGTGCTGAGCATCGAGGTCTTGGCAGTTTCTTACCCCAGCTCTGCCTGAGCAGCGCTCACATTGGAGGCGTATTGCTTTTGTGAGACTGCCGTTCGGCCGTGATGACCGAGGGTGTGCGTTTGAGGTGGCGCAGCACTTGATCCAGATGGGCGGTGTCGCGCACCGCGATCACAAACTTCAATTCAGCCGTGTCTTGCGGGGTGTCGTGCCCCATGTCCACATGGACGATATCGGTCTCGGCGCTGGCCATGGCGCCAGCAACCCGGGCCAGCACCCCTTTGCCATTCACCACGGTGACGTTGATCGACGTTTCAAAGCTGCGCGTCAACTCATCTGACCATTCGACACCGATGAAGCGCTCGCTGTCTTTGTGCTCGAGCTTGCGGGCAGTCGCGCAGTCCCTGGTGTGCACCGCCAGACCCTCACCACGCCCCAAATAACCCACGATTTCGTCACCGGGCAATGGACGGCAGCAACGAGAAAAGACAACAGATGCGTTTTCGCTGCCATCCAGGATGATCGCGCCTTGTGAGATCGATTCATGGGCAGTGAATCGCTCGCGCGTCATCAACAAAGCATCGGGCTTTTGGCCCATCTCAGACAACAAGGCGGTGAGACGTTTGGCCACGATGGTGGCAATGCGCTTACCCAGGCCGATGTCCATCAACAAGTCTTGTCGGTTGCGGTTGCCCGTAAAGCGCAGCAACTTGTCCCACAGCGCATGGTGGGCGTCATCGTTGGCGGGCAGTTGGTGGATACCTTCGGCCCGCATGGCTTGAGACAGCAATTTTTCGCCCAAGTCCACCGACTCGGTTTGGGCCATGGTCTTGAGGTGGTGGCGAATTTTGGACCGTGCGCGCCCGGTGCGCACAAAACCCAGCCAGGCTGGGTTGGGGGCCGATACAGGGGCGGTGATGACTTCGACGACATCGCCGTTTTTCAGCTCCGTGCGCAAGGGGACTTGGTCGCCATTGATGCGGGCGGCCATGGCGTGATCGCCAATTCGGCTGTGGATGGCATAGGCAAAGTCCACCACGGTGGCACCGCGCGGCAAGGCCATGATTTGGCTCTTGGGTGTGAACACATAGACCGCATCGGGAAAGAGGTCAACTTTCACATGATCCCAAAACTCGGCAGCATCGCGGGTTTCTTTTTGAATGTCGAGCAGCGACTGAAGCCACTGCGTACCCAAGCGCTCGGACTGGGCGCTGGCGGATTCGTGCTCTTTGTAGAGCCAATGTGCCGCCACACCCGACTCTGCCACCAGGTGCATCGGTTCGGTGCGCATCTGAAACTCGACGTTGACGCCCGAAGGGCCTACCAAAGTGGTGTGCAGCGATTGGTAGCCATTGACCTTGGCAATCGCGATGTGGTCCTTGAACTTGCCGGGCACGGGCTTGTAGATCTGGTGCAACAAGCCCAAAGCGGTGTAACAGTCGATGACCGAAGGCACGATCACACGAAAGCCATAAATGTCGGTCACTTGGGCAAAGCTCAGGTGTTTTTCATCCATCTTCTTGTAGATGGAGTACAGCGTTTTTTCCCGACCACTGATGCGCACGTCCATGTGGGCCTGAGCAAAAATGGCCTCCACATCGGCCTGTACTTTTTGGATCAGGTCGCGGCGCCGGTTGCGCGCGCGCGAGACGGCCTTGGACAGGACCGCATATCGCCAAGGCAGCAAGTGCTTGAAAGACAAATCCTGGAGCTCACGGTAGATCTGGTTCAGGCCCAAACGGTGGGCAATGGGTGCATAAATTTCCAGCGTCTCGGACGCGATGCGGCCCCATTTGCTGCGCGGCATGTCCGACATGGTGCGCATGTTGTGGGTGCGGTCGGCCAACTTGATGAGGATGACGCGCACATCGCGCGCCATGGCCAGCAGCATTTTGCGAAACGACTCGGCTTGATTCTCTTCTCGGGTGTTGAATTCCAGCTTTTCCAGCTTGGTCAAGCCATCGACCAATTCTGCAACGGGTGAGCCAAAGCGCTCGATCAGCGCCATTTTGGTGATGCCACAGTCTTCCATGGCGTCGTGCAGCAGTGCGGCTGCCAGAGCCTGGGCATCGAGCTTCCACTCGGTGCATAAACCCGCCACCGCGATGGGGTGGGTGATGTAAGGCTCGCCACTTTTACGCATCTGGCCCAGGTGGGCTTCGTCGGCATATTTGTAAGCGCGGCGCACCATGTCGGTGTCGGCTTCGTTCAGATAGTCCAGTTGCGCTTCGAGCACCGCAAAGCTGGCCGCTGCTGCATTCGCTGCGGCCGGGTCCAACGCTTTGGGGCGGTTGGGGCTGGCTTTGGGGGTTTTGGGCATCACGGCACTCATGGCCTCAATGTAACGTAAGCCGCACAGGTCATGAAAAAAAGGCCAAAAAAAAGCCCCAAACTGGGGCGATTTCAGAGGAGCAAAACCGGTGTCAACCGGTCCATGCCCTTGGCATTTTTTCAGGACACGCGCTTGAGCATTTCGATCCCGACTTTGCCTGCCGCGATTTCGCGCAATGCAGTCACACCAGGCTTGTTTTTGCTCTCAATGCGCGGTGTGTGGCCCTGGCTCAACATGCGCGCACGGTAAGTGGCGGCCAAAACCAGCTGAAAGCGGTTCGGGATTTGTTCCAGGCAATCTTCAACAGTGATGCGGGCCATGATGGTTTTCCTTGAGAAAGGCTGAATGGGATTCAGGCGATTTTGAGCGCTTGGAAGGTGTCAGGCCGGGCGCGGCGCTGCACGTGGTACTTGAGCCGCTGGGCATGAACAACCGCTTTGAGGTCAAACAGAGCACGATCAAATACTTCATTGATTATAACGAAGTCGAATTCCCGAGCCTGGGACATCTCGACCGCCGCGTTCTGCAAGCGCAGCTCAATGATGTCGGCGGTGTCTTCACCCCGGCGCTCCAGGCGTGAGCGCAGCTCTTCCCAGCTCGGCGGCAAAATGAAGATCAGCACTGCATTGGCATACATCTTCTTGATCTGCAGGGCACCCTGGTAATCGATCTCCAGCACCACATCGGCGCCTTGGGCCATGCGCTCTTCGATCATCTTTTTGGAGGTGCCGTAGCGCTGGCCATGCACATGGGCCCACTCGACAAAGGCGTCTGCCAGCACCATGGCGTCAAACTCTTGCGCCGAGGCAAAAAAGTACTCGCGGCCATGCTTTTCCTGACCGCGAGGTGCCCGGGTGGTGTGCGAGACGGTGGGCTGCACCCGAGAATCCAACTCCATCAAGGCTTTCACCAAGCTGGATTTGCCAGCCCCGCTGGGGGCGGCCACGACAAACAGGTTTCCGGGGTAATCCATGTGGGTGCTCTTTATTCGATGTTTTGGACTTGTTCACGCATTTGCTCGATCAGCACCTTCATGTCCACCGAGATGCGGGTCATTTCCAGCACGGCCGATTTGGAGCCCAGGGTGTTGGCTTCGCGGTGCAGCTCCTGAATCAGGAAGTCCAGGCGCTTGCCAATGTCACCGCCTTGGGTGAGCAGGCGGCTGAGTTCGTCCAGGTGCGAGCGCAGGCGGGTCAGTTCTTCGGCTACGTCGATGCGGATGGCGAAAGCCGTGGCTTCGGTCAGAGCGCGGTCTTGGGCGGCTTCGGGCAGCTGGCTGCCATCGGCCAAGGCCATGGCGTCTTTCCACCGCTCCAAAAAGCGCTGACGCTGCTGCTCGACCAGTTGCGGCACCAGCGGCACCGCCTGTTCCGCCAGGCTGCGCAGCTGGGTGATGTGGCTCTGCAGCATCTCGGTCAGGCGGGCGCCTTCGCGGGCGCGCGCTTCTCGCAGCGCCTCCACCGCTTGGTTGGCCAGTTGCATCCAAGCGGCTTCGTCGGGTGCGGTTTGGCCCGCGCTGCCAGCGCTCATGCGCAGCACATCGGCCACACTCAGAGCGCGGGCACCAGGTAACCAGTCTTGAATTTTGTCTTGCAGAGCGGCTATTTTTTGCAAGGCTTGGTGGTTGGGCGCTTGCAGGGCCGCGCCGTCGCCAGCGTCCTGGCTGGCGCGCACTTCCACTTTGCCGCGTTTGATCTGTCGGGTGATCAGCTCGCGCAGGCCGGGTTCGAGCTGGCGCAGTTCTTCGGGCAAGCGAAAACTCAGGTCCAGGAAGCGGCTGTTGACCGAGCGGATTTCCAGACCCAGCCGGGCTGACGGGGCCGCGTTGGCAGGGCTTTCACCGTCTGCGGCCAGCGGGCTGTGCTGCACGCTGGCGTATCCGGTCATACTGTAAACTGGCATCGATCAAGTTCCTTGTGACAGTGCTTGGCCCCATGGACCATGACGCGCTGCTGATGCCCAGCTAGGCTGAGCATGAAACGAGGCATTATCTCAAACTCTTGTGTCCGCCCCGCCCGTTCTCTGCCGGGCGCACGGCCAGGACCCAAGGGCCAAACCCTTCAGCGCCATCATGAACACCACCAACTCTTACATCCGAACCGGTCGCGCCGCCGACGCCCTGCGGGCGGTGCGCATCACCCGCGGTTACACCGTGCACGCCGAAGGCTCGGTGCTGATTGAGTTTGGCCAGACCCGCGTGCTGTGCACCGCCTCGGTCGAAGAAAAAGTGCCGGGCCACAAAAAAGGCAGCGGCGAAGGCTGGGTCACTGCCGAATACGGCATGCTGCCCCGCGCCACCCACACCCGGGGCGACCGCGAAGCTGCACGCGGCAAACAAAGCGGCCGCACGCAAGAGATCCAGCGCCTAATTGGTCGCTCGCTGCGTGCCGTGTTTGACCTGAAAAAGTTGGGCGAGCGCACCATTCAACTGGATTGCGATGTGTTGCAAGCTGATGGTGGCACCCGCACGGCCAGCATCACGGGCGCTTTTGTGGCGGCTCAAGATGCGGTGAACTGGTTGATGAAGACCGGAAAACTGACCGAATCCCCCATCCTGGACCGCGTGGCCGCCATCTCGGTGGGCTTGAAAAATGGCACCGCCTTGCTGGACCTCGATTACCCCGAAGACTCGGCCTGCGACACCGACATGAACGTGGTCATGACCGGTGCAGGCAACTTTGTGGAAGTGCAGGGTACAGCCGAGGGGGTGGCCTTCACCCGCGTGGAGATGGACCGCATGCTGGCGCTGGCCGAAAAAGGCATAGCCCAACTGGTGCAGTTGCAAAAGCAGGCGCATGACGCGCCCCAAACCCTGACCTTCAGCGGCTGAAAATCCCTTGCTCATGAAAATCGTTCTTGCCTCCAACAACGCGGGCAAACTGGCCGAGTTGCAAACCTTGTTGGCACCGCTGAACATGACGCTGGTGCGCCAGTCCGAGCTGAACATCCCTGAAGCCGCCGAGCCGTTCAAAACCTTTGTGGAAAACGCTTTGGCCAAAGCCCGCCATGCGGCCCAGCTCAGCGGCATGCCCGCGCTGGCCGACGACGCGGGCCTGTGTGTGGATGCATTTGGCGGTCAGCCCGGCGTGGACACGGCTTATTACGCCACCCGCTTTGGCTACCCCAAGGGCGATGACACCAACGTCACGGCTTTGCTGGAGCAAATGCAGGGCATTACCAACCGCCGCGCTGCCATGGTCAGCACCCTGGTGGCCGTGCGCAGCGCCGACGACCCCGAGCCGCTGATTGCCGTGGGCCGGGTGGTGGTGCAGATCACGCCCGAGCGCCGGGGCACGAACGGTTTCGGTTTTGACCCGGTCATGTTTTTGCCCGAGTTCGGCAAGACCTTTGCCGAGTTGCCCCCGGAGGTGAAAAACGCCAACAGCCATCGTGGCCGCGCTGCGCAAGCCATGCTGGCGTTGATGCGCGAACGCTGGCTGGACAACGCCGCGCCATGAACCCGATGATGGACCCGGTGCACGCCATGCGCCCCGGCGTGCTGCAACTGAACGCCTTGCCGCCCCTGTCGCTGTATGTGCACCTGCCTTGGTGCATCAAGAAGTGCCCGTATTGCGACTTCAATTCCCACGAGTTGCGTGAGGGTGCTGACCCGGTGTCGACACAAGACGCCTACATCCACGCGCTTTTGGCCGACCTGGAAGCCAGCTTGCCCTTGATTTGGGGCCGCAGCATCCAGACCGTTTTTTTAGGCGGCGGCACGCCCAGCTTGTTTTCGCCAGAGGCGATTGACCGTTTGATTTCGGGCATCCGCGCCCGTGTGCGTTTGGCACCGGACGCCGAAATCACCATGGAGGCCAACCCCGGGACTTTTGAGAAAGACCGTTTCAAGGCCTTCCAACAGGCTGGCATCACCCGTTTGTCGATTGGCGTGCAGAGCTTTGACAACGCGCACCTGAAGGCATTAGGCCGCGTGCATGACCGCGACCAAGCGCTGGCCGCCGTGACCGAGGCCGCTCAGGTGTTTGACACCTTCAACCTCGACCTGATGTACGCCTTGCCGGGCCAGACGATCGAAGGCCTGACCCAAGACATCCAGACCGCTTTGGCTTTTGCGCCACCGCACATCTCGATCTACCACCTGACCATCGAGCCCAACACTGTGTTTGCCAAGTTCCCACCTGCCTTGCCCGAAGACGATTTGGCCTACGAGATGATGGACCGCATCACCGACTTGACCGCCTCGGCTGGGCTGCAGCGTTACGAGGTCTCGGCCTATGCCAAACTCGGACACCAATGCGCCCACAACCTGAACTATTGGCAGTTTGGGGACTATTTGGGCATTGGGGCGGGCGCGCACAGCAAGCTCAGTTTTGCCCACCGAGTGATGCGGCAGGTGCGTTACCGAGAGCCTGCGCTGTACATGCAGCAGGCCATGAAGGGCGAGCCCGTCACGCAAAGCACCGAAGTGTCACGCCAGGACTTGCCTTTTGAGTTCATGCTCAACGCCTTGCGTTTGCGCGATGGATTTGCTTTGGCCGACTTTGTGGACCGCACTGGCTTGTCCTTCACCAGCATTCAGGCTGGTTTGCAAGAGGCGGAAAAATTGGGCTTGATCGGCCGAGACCTGCACCGGGTTTGGCCGACTGACAAAGGCTTTGATTTCTTGAGTGATTTGCAAGCGCTGTTTTTGGCTGACAGTCCTTGAAAGCCATCCTGTAGGTTTGCAACTCAAAAAATTTTGCGGTTCAATTTTCGGGTGCGATCCAGCAAAAACTTGAAGCCGTAGAGCATCAACAATGCGCCCAGCACATTGCCGAAAAACATGGGCCAGATGTCCACCCAGATGTTGAACTCAGGGCGATCGAGAAGCCACCACACCAATTGGTGGGCAAGGGCGCTGGCTGCAGAAAAAATCAAGGTGATGTTGAGCAATTTCGACGCTGTCAGGGCATGCAGCTGAGGGCTTAGCCATTGCCGACGTTGCAGGTATTTCATCACCAACCAAGGTGTGAAGCCGCCCACCACGCCGTTCATGAAGGCCAATAAGGCAGTCTCACTGTTGAAAAGCGCCAGGTCGATGAACCAGCTGCCCAGCATGAGACCCACCGCCCCTGGCAAACCCAGCACCAAAACCAAAACGATTCTGAAGCCAGCCGGCAAGAAAACCCAGCTGATGCCTTCGCTGTATTCGAAAAACGCAAACATCCAGCCATTGAGCTTGAAGAAGCTCACAAACAAAACAGCGCTGAGCAAAGACAGCGCTGTTTTTTGGAAGACATGTTGCAGCGAAACTTTCATGCGACCGGATTTTCATGCGCCTGCTGCATGGATTGACCCAGGTGACTGAAGTAATCCAGCGTGCGCTGGGTAGGGATCAGGAACTTGGCGCGTCGATCACCATCCTGATTCAAGGTGCTGAGCATGTCCTTGTCACGTAAACGCGTGATGCGTTTGTGCAGTGTGGCGGGCGAACCAAGTTCGGTCAAACCAATCGCCTCACGAACGGTCATCGGCTGGCCTTCATACCAGCGTAAAACCACCGCTTGAAGCAAGGCTTTCTCATTGGCATCCATCTCCAAGCCATTGGGTAAGGCCTGTACCACCTGCGCCAGCTGTAAAAAGCGCAAGTAGGCGGAAACAAAGGGGCTGTTGGTTTTTTCCATCATTGTGAGATTTTAATCAAATGAGGTCAGCTTGGTGAAAGCCCCTTCAACCGTGAAAACCCTTGCATCCGGATCAGCAGGATATTGTTCGATCTGCCCATCGTGAAAACCAAAGCGTGAATTGGGCTGTAAATGAAAAACGCCCCGTCAGGGGCGTTATTTAAGTGATAGATGGCGGAAGCGGTGAGATTCGAACTCACGGACCCTTTCGAGTCGCCGGTTTTCAAGACCGGTGCAATCGACCACTCTGCCACGCTTCCTTGAGGTGTGATTGTAGCGATTTAAACCCCTTGATTCGGGGGCAAGCGCATGACGCGCCAAATCAGCTCATGAAATTTTTACACCAGAAACTTCGAGCAGTTCGCTGGCAAAAGCCAGCGCCCGTTCGATGAACTCATCGGCCATGGCGGTGTTTGCCGCGAACACCAGTGTGGCCATTCAGCGCTGGCCAGCCAGGCCGAGCGGGCTGATCATCAAGCCAGCCCCAGAGGAGGCAGGTCATCCCGCCTGGGCCTTATTCGCCCTGCGAGCCGCGGTGTGCCCAGCCCGTGGTGCGCTTTTCGATGGCGCTGAACAACTCGTACATCGCCATGGCCATGACCCCCACCACCACCAGACCCGAGAAGGCCAGGCCCATTTGCATGGCAGAACCGGCCGAGATCAGCAGGTAGCCAATGCCTTCGTTCGAGGCGGTCATCTCGGACACGGTGGTGCCCACAAAGGCCAAGGTGATGGCGACTTTGAGCGAGCCGTAAAAGTAAGGCATGGAGCGGGGCAGGCCGACTTTGACCAGCACGTCCCAGCGCTTGGCACCCAGCACGCGCAGCACGTCTTCGAGCTCTGGCTCCAAGGTGGCCAGGCCGGTGGCGATGTTCACCATGATGGGGAAGAAGCTGATCAGGAAGGCCGTGAGGATGGCGGGGCCGATGCCGATGCCGAACCACACCACCAAAATCGGCACGAAGGCCGCTTTGGGCAAAGCGTTGAAGGCGGTCATCAGCGGGTACACGGCGGCATAGGCCAGGCGTGAGCTGCCGATGATGAAGCCCAGCAACACGCCCACCACGATGGCGATGCCAAAGCCCACCATGGTCACCCAGAAGGTGCGCCAGGCGTGGCCAGCGATCACATCACTGAACTCCACCGTTTGCTGCGCAATGCGCGAGGGGCTGGGGAAGACGAATTCCGACACGTTGAAGGCGCGGCACAGGCCTTCCCAAAGCAGGATGCTCAGGACCAGCAAGATCCAGGGGGACCAGCTTTCAAGGGATTTTTTTTGCATGTGGGGTCTCCCGCTTATTGGTTGATGGCTGCACCGGTCTTGCGCATGGCCCCGATGTGGCCGCGCAACTCGTGCACGATGTTGGTGAATTCAGGGGTGTAGGTGATTTCGAGATCGCGCGGGCGCGGCAGATCGATTTCTTTTTTCACCACAAAGCGGCCGGGGCTCTTGCTCATGACGTACACCGTATCGGCCAAAAACACCGACTCGCGCAGGTCGTGCGTGACCAAAATCACGTTGAACTTTTGCGCCGACCACAGGTCGCGCAAGATGCACCAGAGTTCTTCACGCGTGAAGGCGTCGAGCGCGCCAAAGGGCTCGTCGAGCAGCAGCATCTTGGGCTCATGGATCAGGGCGCGGCAAATGCTGGCGCGCTGCTGCATGCCGCCCGACAGTTGCCAGGGAAACTTGTCTTCGTAGCCCCCCAAGCCCACGGTGTTGAGCAGCTTGCGGGCGCGCTCGACGTATTCGGCCTTTTTTTCCTTGAAATTGGAGCGGTAGGGCTCCACGATTTCGAGCGGCAACAACACGTTGTCGAGTGTGGTGCGCCAGGGCAAAAGCGACGATGCCTGAAAGGCCATGCCGCTGATTTTCAAAGGCCCCGTCACCGGTTGACCATCGACCAGGATTTGGCCTTTGCTGGGCATTTTCAGGCCCGTGGTCAGCTTCATGAAGGTTGATTTGCCGCAACCCGAAGGGCCGACGATGGCGATGAACTCGCCTTGCTTGACCTGCAGGTTGATGTCTTCCACCGCGAAGTGGTTTTGTGCCAGCAACTCGTCGTTGTAGGCCAGCCAGACATTCTGGAAATCAACGAATGATTCTTGGGTCATGGTGTGAGCTCTGAAATGGTGTTCGAAAGTGTATACAAAACATCCCCTTGAAAAGCCCACTCACTCCGGGGAGTTGAAGTGGGCTCAAGCCATGGTGACCTTGCACCAGGAGATGAACCGCTTTGCCTTCAGACATGACCTGTCGGCAAAGCTGGCGGGCTTATTTTTTGCCTTTGGGCAAGATGTCCAGTTCTTTGGCCGTGGGCAAGAAAGAGCCGTTCCAGATGTCTTCGGCTTTCACGCGGGTCTTGGTGTTGAAGGCATCAGACACTTGAGACGCCATCAGCGACAGACGGGGACCGCTCACCTGGCCAAAGCCTTCGGCGCGGGCCGAGGGGCTGTTGATCACGGTGTCGATCGCCAGTTGCAAGCGGCGTGTTTCCAAAGCGGTGTTGATGATGCCGTCGCGGGCCTTGACGGTTTCAATGGCCGCTGCGGGGTTCTCCATGACTTCTTTGGCGCCTTTGGCAAACGCGCTCAGGAAGGCTCTGACGGCCGCTGGGTTTTCTTTCAGGATCTTGGGCGAAGCGATGATGGCGTTGCCATAGAGCTTCACGCCAAAGTCGGGGTACTGCATGACCACCACATCTTCGACTTTCACGCCACGCGCTTCGATGTTGAGCAGCGAGGTGAAGGTGAAGCCGGTGATGGCGTCCACATCACCGCGCACCAGCATGGTTTCGCGCAAAGGTGGGTCCATGGCGGTCCAGGTCACGTTGCCGATGTTGTTGGCTTTCTGGAAGATCGGGAAGGCGCGGCGACCGGCGTCAAACACGGGGGCGCCCAATTTCTTGCCTGCCAGATCAGCCGGGTTTTTGATGCCGGATTTCTTCAAAGCCATCACCGAAGCGGGTGTGTTGTTGTAGACCATCATGATGGCCACAGGCTTGTTGGGGGCGTCGGGGTTGTTGGCGTGGAATTCCATCAAGGCGGCCAAGTCGGCAAAGCCCAAGTCATAAGTGCCCGAGGCCACACGGGTCACTGCGCCGCCAGAGCCGTTGCCGGAGTCCACCGTCACGTCCAATTTGGCATCTTTGAAATGGCCTTTGGCAGCAGGCAGCAAGAAGAAAGCCGATGGGCCTTCAAAACGCCAGTCCAGTTGGAACTTGATGGGGGTGGTTTGCGCATGTGCAGAACCAAATGCTGCGACAGCAGCCAATGCGGCGGTGGCCTTGATGAGAAAACGCTTGTTCATGGGGGCTCCAGGTTCAAATAAACAGTGATTCATGTCTAGCAAAATCGGTGCCATTATCAAGCACCTGCCTGACAGACGGTGTCAGGTTGTTCCCCTAAAAATTCCCATTCCTGGTGCAAGCGAGGGGAAAGGGTGGCACCAAAAAGGTTCTCCACCGGTGTCAACTCATTTTTTTGTGTTCTTGACTGTATACACATTGAATGTCTGCGTGATCAGTGGAAACCCTGCCTGTTTCAAACCTTTGCCCTAGACCGCTTTGACCCTGACCCCGCCGATGACGCCCAGCACCAAGAGCGCAATGCCCGCCATGGTCAATGGCTCGGGCCAATGGCCCCGCAGCCAAAAGGCATAGCCCAAAGCAGCCAGGGTTTCAAAAACGATCAACTGCCCAGCCAAGGCCGTGGGCAGGCGTTGACTGGCAGCGTTCCAGCACAGGGTGCCCAGCCACGAGGCCATCAGGGCAATGGTCATCATGAGACCCAAAAATTCGAGGGGACGCGGCCCCAGGGGCATGGGCAGCGGGTTCTGCGTGGCGCTGGCCCAGATCCAGAAGCCTGCATAGCCGACCAAGGCCAGGGGCAGCGTGGCCAGGCCTTGCGCCGTGGCCCACACGCGCGGGTTGCGCTCGGGGTGGCCGCGCAGCCAGTCGGCGTTCTTGAGGGGGTACCAGGTCCAGCAGACCACTGCGCCAATGGCCAGCAAGGCTCCGGTGATGTAGCGGCCGGTATCGGCTTGCGGGTTTTGCAGCAAGGTGGTCCATTCCACATGGTTCACGCAAGCGATGCCCAGCAAAATCAGCGCCAGTGGCGGAGCCAATTGACGCCAGGGAAAGCGCCCGTCGCGTTGGTGGTTCAGCACATTCGCTGCGACCGCAATCACCACCGGCAGGGTGCCAATAATCATGGTGGGCAGCGCACCGCCTGCGCGCTGGATGGCGCTGGACAGGAACAGGTAATACAGCACATTGCCAATGGCGGCGAGTTTCAGCGCAGCCAGCCAGTCGGCGCTGCTCAGGCGCCGGATGTCGGCGCGGTCCACAAAGGCCAAGGGCAGGGCGATCAAGCCAAAAGCCAGATAGCGGCCAAAGGTGTGCAGCGCGGCCGGGTAGTCGGGCAACAGCAAGGGCCCCACAAACACCAGGCCCCACATCAGGCCTGCGGCCAAAGCGAACAAGACACCGCTCAGCATGCTATGGCACTGAGCGTGTGGTCAACAAGGGGATGGGGGCGCATGAAAAACAGCATGGGGAGCATTATCCCTTCACCCCCGGCAGATCCGGGCCAGTGTCAGGGCAAAAGCCAGGCCTTTTGAAAACGGCCTTGCGGGTCGTGGTCTTGCGCTTGCTTGACGGGGTTGAAGCGCCTGCCCACGCGCGGGTCGGTGCCGCGCCCGCTCACATACAGCCAGTTGCCCTGGTTGCTGCTCACGTCAAAGTCCACCAGCTGCGACTCGAACCAGGCCGCGCCCGCGCGCCAATCGCATGACAAATCATGAACCAAGAAGCTCGCCACGATCTGGCGCATGCGGTTGGAAGTGAAGCCCGTGGCGGCCAGCTCGCGCATGCCCGCGTCCACAATGGGCTCGCCGGTTTGGCCGCTGCACCAGCGCTGGAAGTCTTTGGGAAAGTGCGAGGGCTTGGGCAAGTTCGACAAGCCCCGAGCGGCATACAGTTGCGGGCCGTGTTGCAGGTGCAGCATGCGGAAGTTGTCGCGCCACAGCAGCTCAAACCACAGCCAATAGGTGCCATCGTTGCTGCCGTGTTTTTTTTCGTAGACCCGCAGGTCGGCCCAGATGCGGCGGGCCGACACCGCGCCCGTGGCCAGCCAGGGCGACCAGTGGCTGCTGGTGTGCTGGCCTTGCAGGGCGTTGCGGGTTTGCTTGTAGCGGTCGGGCCAAGGGGGCGTGAGGTAGCTTTGCAGGTGGGCCAATGCGCTGGCTTCGCCGCCCCGGCAGGCACTTTGGGTGTAGGGGAAATTCGAGCGTGGGTGCGCATCGTCCTCGGTGTGGGCTTGCAGCAGCGTGAAGGCGTCTTCGGTCCAGCCGGGCAAGGTGGTCAAGTGCTCAGTGGGCGGGGCGGGCAGTTGGGTCGGCGCAGGCAACGGTGCCAGCGGTTGGAGCCGCGCCGACTCGATGCGCTGGCGAAACTCGGTGAAGACCTGTGGCATCTCTTCGGCCGCAAAGGGCAGGGCCTCCGGTTCGATCAGGCTCGATTGCCACAGGCTCTGCACAGTGAGGCTCGCGTTGATGAGGGCTTGCACCTGCGCTTCTTCTTCGGGTGCGGCGATGTCCTCGCAAAACACGGTGTCGGCATGGACCCAGCGTGCGCAGGCGGGCAGCACTTGGGCCACGGGACCGTGCAGCAACACCAGGCGCTGGTTCAGTGCCTGCAGAGAAGCTTGCAGCTCTTGCAGGGTGTCGGCCACAAAGCGTCTGCGGTGCGCGCCTATGCGGCGAAAGCCCCAGGCGGTGGGCTCGTCTTGCACAGGTTCGTGCACATACACCAGCAGCAGGGCTTGCTGGTGCGCTTGGGCGTGGGCGATGGCTTGCTGGAGTGCACGTTGGTCGTGCAGGCGCAAGTCGTTTCGAAACCAGAAAAGGGTGGTGCGCATGCTTTAAAAATCAAAGCCCAGCTGGGTGCTGGGTGGGGTGTTGGCGGGGGATGACTTGCCCGATTTGCGGCGGCCGGTCTTGGGGGGGTCGCTGTCCCGGGTGAACACATCGCGTTGCTGGCCCGTGCCATGTTTGCGCGAAGCGTGTTTGTCGATGATGGCTTTATTGCCCGCTTTCACACCGGGTTCGGCGCGGCGTGCGTGCAGCGCGGCTTTGGCGGTGCGCGTGGTCTCGGCCAGGTCCACCACGGGCAGGGGAATGTCGGCATCGGGCCCGCTGCCCACCGTCAGGCCGCAGTGGCGCTGCACTTCAGGGGGCATGAGCCAGGGCTCGAACAACCAGGTGTCGGGCACACGCCGCATGTGCGGCAGCCAACGGCGCACAAAGATGCCTTTGGGGTCATGGTCTTGCGCTTGTTTGATGGGGTTGTACACCCGCGTGGTGTTGATGCCGGTGGTGCCCGACTGCATTTGCAACTGGCTCCAATGGATGCCGGGTTCGTAGTCCAAAAACTGGGTGGCCAGCCAGTGGCCTACGGGCCGCCAATCCAGCCACAGCGGGTAAGCCGCCACCGACACCAGCATGGCCCGCATGCGAAAGTTCAGCCAGCCGGTTTGGTGCAGCATGACCACGCAGGCGTCCACCATGGGCCAGCCGGTGCGGGCCGATGTCAGGGCCGCAAAGTGGGCGTCGTTCCAGCCGTCTTCGCGCAGCCCGTCGTAACCCCGGTGCATGTTGCGCCACTCGATTTCGGGCTCGCTCTCTAACTTTTGAATGAAGTGGCAATGCCAATACAAACGGCTGATGAAACCGACAAGCCCGGCGCGGTGCCTGCTGGCTTGCGGGGGCAGGGCATCCAGCGCAGCGCGGGTGCTTTGCACCACCTCGCGCAGGCTGATGCAGCCATAGGCCAGGTAGGTCGAAATGCGCGAACAGGCCGTGGGCGAAGACAGTGGTGAGGAAATGCCGCCCCGGTAAGCCAGCGCCCGTGCATCCAGAAAGCTGTGCAAGGTTTCCAGTCCCAAGCGGCGGCCACCGCGCTGGCGCTGGGCCGGGTTGTGTTGCAAGCCGGGGGGCGCGCGCATCTTGTCGGGCCCCTGGTTTTCTGGGGGCTTGAAAAACTGCAGTGCGGGCAGCGCTGCTTGCGGTGCGGCCATGTGCGCTTCCCAGCGGGCTTGCCAGGTGTTGCGGCTTTTGAGGCGGCGCACCACGCCAAATTGCTGAAATTCAGTCCAGCCCACGCCCACGCTTTGGCACCACGCACCCACTTGCAGGTCGCGCGCGTAGGTGAAGGCGTTGCCGGTTTCTTCGTGCGCCACCAATTCGGCAAACGGCGCTTGCGCGTGCAGCGCGGCCAGCACCTGCACCGCAGGCCCCACGCGCACCTGCAAGCTGCCGCCCAGGGCCTGCAGTTCATGGTGCAACTCGGTGAGTGATTCGCGCACAAACTCAAAGTGTTGCAGCGCGGCATCGGGCTGCGCCCAGAGTTCGGGCTCGACGATGTACAGGCACAGCACCGGCCCCTGGTGCGCGGCGTGTGCCAGCGCCGCGTGGTCGTGCAGGCGCAGGTCGCGTTTGAACCAGACCAGGCGGTAGCTCATGGCCGGGTTGCGGCGCCGGTGGACAGCGGACCCAGGCCACCGGGCCCCGGTCCATAGCGCACCGGATCAATGGGCACGCAATGCAACAGCACCTGCGGCAGCTCGGGCGCTTGCTGGCGCAGGTAGCGGCGCACGAAGTCGGCGCTGTGCCAAGGGGCGGTGGAGCCGCTCCAGACGGCTTTGTCTTGCACACGCCACTGGGCGTCCTGCAAGTGCAAGACCACCAGTGTGGGCTTGAGCGTCTCAAAGGCCACTTCGGCCACGCTCCAGGCCCCCCATTGGTAAAGCTGCAACCAGCGTGCACTTTGTGAGTCGGGCAGGCTGTGCTGCTGGATCACCGGCAACACCGCCAAGGCCGTAGGACTGTCGGCGGGCAGAGCCTGCAAGGCGCTGCAATCGCGCCGCCATGTCAGGGCCTGATCAGCGGCCCAGCCGCGCAGGTCAAAGTGCTGGCCATTGACCTCGAGCAAGCTGCGGCCGTCCATCTCGACCCAGTCCACATGGCTGTCCAACACCACCCCACTGGTGACCACGGCCAATGCGACGGCCACATGGCGTTTCATGCGCCATAGCCCCTGGAAAACAACGCAGCCAAGCCCGTTTTCAGCGCTTTTTGTAGTGCTATTTCAGACATAAATGAACGGTTGAAATTATTTTAAAAATTATGGGTTGTTTTGTGACTGCATGGTCATAGAATATCTCATCGTTAACGGAGAAGCGCATGATCCAGAAGAAAACCGTCAAAGCCCTTGACATCGCTGTGTTCATCACGTCTCGCTCGGTGGTCAAGCCGGTGACCACCGAGGAGATCGCCACTGGCCTGTCCTTGTCTTCTTCGTACACCGAGTCCATCCTCAAAGAACTGCGTGAAGCCGGTTTGATCCGCGCCCACCGTGGCCCGGGTGGGGGCTACCAAATACGTGGCAACCCCGAGGACATCAGCTTGTGGGATGTGGTCAAGCACTTTGAAGAGGTGCATGCCTTTGACGAGCTCTACACCGACCCTGACCACCCGATGAAAGCCCTGGAGTCGGACATTCAGAACAACATGCAAGCCTTGTTGCAAGCGCAAACCTTGTCGGATGTGGCGGTGCCCTTCATGCCTCGGGATGCGCGGGTCACTTCCATGATGGGCCAGTTCCGCTTGAAGCCCCTGCCGCCCCCCGTCATGCCCCGTGCACCCAACTCGGTGTTTCAGCTCAGCATGATGATGTGAGCGCTGGCCCTGTCAGTGCGGCACCCAGGCAAATTCGCGCAGTTGCTCCAGGGTCACGTATTGCAGGGCTTTTTGGTGCGTGCTCTCAAGCACCACAGGGGGCGCCACCCCCGCCTGAAACGCTTCCAGCCACCGCAAGGCACACAAACACCAGCGGTCCCCGGCTTTCAATCCCGCAAAGCGGTGTTCTGGTCGTGGTGTCATCAAGTCATTGCCACGAGAGCGTGAGTAATTCAAAAAAGCCTGTGTGACTTTGGCGCAAATCACGTGGGTGCCCACGTCTTCTTCCGTGGTGTTGCAGCAGCCGTCCCTGAAGTAACCCGTGAGGGGGTCATAGGAGCAGGGGATCAATTCGCCACCAAGAACGTTCAAGCCGGAGCGCGTCATGGGTATCCAAATGCCTGTGGTGAAAGGTGGCGTATTGTGTGTGCGTCCGGCCGCGGCGCCTGTCACCCGCGGTTAAAACCAATTCGGGCATCAGGGTTTTGTGGGCTGCCGCTCCCAAAACAGATCGAAAGACAGATGGTCAAGCCAGGACCCGACGCCTAGCATGGTCGCGTGAACACCCGACCTGCCTCCTCTCAAGCCGATTTGTCCCGTGAGCATCCCGGCCCCATGCTCGACCGCTGGGCGCATGCCCAGTGGTCTCCTTGGACGCAAGGCGTGTCCATGGCTTCGCTGCGCATGGCCTTTGACGATTGGCTGACCCATTTGTCGCACAACCCGGCCGAGCAGCTCAAGCTGTGGCAACGGGCCCTGCAAAACAGCCAGCAGTGGCTGGCTTATGTGGCCCAGGCGCAGCAGGCCCATTGCAAACCCTGCATCGAGCCTCCGGTACAAGACACCCGCTTTGCACACCCTGGTTGGCAAGGCTGGCCCTTCAATGCCCTGAGCCAGTCGTTTTTGTTGACGCAGCAATGGTGGCAAGACGCCACGCACGGCGTGCGCGGCGTGTCCCCCCACCACGAGGCGGTGGTCAGCTTCACGGTGCGGCAGATGCTGGACATGGTGTCGCCAGCCAACTTCTGGCTGAGCAACCCCGAGGTGCTGGCGCGCACGCAGCGCACCCACGGGGACAATTTGCGCCAGGGCTTTCAAAACTGGCTGGACGATGTGCAGCGCAAGTCATCGGGCGCGCCACCGCCAGGCGCTGAGGCTTACCAGGTGGGCCGCGATGTGGCCACCACGCCCGGGCAGGTGGTGTACCGCAACCATTTGATCGAGTTGATCCAGTACAGCCCCAGCACCACGGAGGTGCGGCCTGAGCCGGTGTTGATCGTCCCCTCGTGGATCATGAAGTACTACATCCTCGACCTGTCGCCGCACAACTCGCTGATCCGTTACTTGGTGGACCAAGGGCACACGGTGTTTGCCATGTCTTGGGCCAATCCGGGGGCCGAGGACCGTGATTTGTCGATGGACGATTACTTGCGCCTGGGTGTCATGGACGCCCTGGATGCGGTGGGTCGTGTGTTGCCCCGGCAGCCCGTGCACGCGGTGGGCTATTGCTTGGGCGGCACACTGCTGGCGATGGCCGCTGCGGCCATGGCGGGTGATGGCGATGCGCGCCTGGCCAGCATGACACTGATTGCCGCGCAAACCGATTTCAGTGAACCGGGCGAGCTGGCGCTGTTCATCGATGACAGCCAGGTGGCGCACCTGGAAGACATCATGTGGGACCAAGGTTATCTGGACAGCACGCAGATGGCGGGCGCCTTCCAGTGGATGAATTCAAACGACCTGATCTGGTCGCGTCTGCTCAAGGAATACCTGTTGGGCGAGCGGGGACCGATGAGCGACCTGATGGCCTGGAACGCCGATGGCACCCGATTGCCTTACCGCATGCACACCGAGTATTTGCACCGCATGTTCTTGAACAACGACCTGGCCAGCGCGCGCTATCCGGTCCATGGCAAACCGGTCACGCTGATGGCCATCCAGTGTCCGATGTATGCCGTGGGCACCGTGCGCGACCATGTGGCGCCCTGGCGCTCGGTGCACAAACTCCATTTGCTCACCAACGTGGACACCACTTTTGTGCTGACCTCGGGCGGGCACAACGTGGGCATCGTCAACCCGCCGGGGGTGGCTGGACGCAGTTATCAAGCGCTGACCCAGTTGCACGATGGCCCCTATCTGGACCCGGACGCATGGCTGGAAGCAGCGCCCAAGCACGAGGGTTCGTGGTGGCCGCATTGGCTCGAATGGCTGCAAGCCCACTCAGGTGTGCCCGAGCTGCCCCCGGCCATGGGCACGCAGGACTGGCCGCCGCTGTGTCCAGCGCCTGGGACCTATGTGCTTCAAAAATGAAGGGCAGCCCCAAGCGTGACGCCAGGGGTGTCGCAAACAGGCACGCCCAATCGCTGCCAGAGGGCTAAGATGGCGCGGCACCGCCAGGCGTCCGCTGTGGGCAGGCCATGGGGTGCCACACAGGCCTCATGGATTTCCCCCTCATCACCGACCCCTTCTTCTACGCGATCGCAGTGCCGGCGGTGCTGCTGCTGGGTTTGAGCAAAAGCGGTTTTGGATCCGGATTTGGCTCCCTGGCGGTGCCCATGATGGCCCTGGCCGTCACGGTGCCGCAGGCCGCCGCGATTTTGATGCCCGTTTTGCTGGTGATGGACCTCTTGGGCATGGCCGCTTTTCGCAAAGACTTTGACAAGGCCCTGCTCAAATTCATGCTGCCCTTTGCCATGGTCGGCGTTGCGATCGGCGCCGTGCTGTTCAAGCTGCTCGATGCCAAGGTGGTGGCGGCCATTGTGGGCGCATTCACCTTGCTTTTTCTGGCGCAGCAAATCTTGTTCAAGCCCCGCCCTGACAGCCCGCCGCCGCCCCGATGGCTGGGCGCGATATTGCTGATCACGTCGGGGTTCACCAGTTTCATCTCGCATGCTGGCGGGCCACCGGTCAATGCCTATGTGGTCCCCCTCAAGCTCAAGCCGGTCCAGTTCACAGCCACTCTGGCTTTCTTGTTTTTCTTCATCAACATGGCCAAGTGGGGGCCATACGCCTGGCTGGGTTTGCTGGACATGCGCAACTTTGCCACTTCCTTGGTGTTGTTGCCACTGGCCCCTGTGGGCGTTTGGATGGGCGTGCGACTGGCACGCCGCATGGACCCCACTTTGTTTTACCGCCTGATTCGCTGGGGCATGTTCCTCACGGGCTGCAAGCTCTTGTGGGATGGCTTGCGCTGAGCGCGCCCAGTGCGAACAGAGGCGGCATTTTTTCAAAGCTTCATTTCATCAAGGAGATTCCTCATGCAAGCAGCCTGGTACACCCGCAACGGAGAAGCCCAAGACGTGATGGTGGTGGGCGAGTTGCCCACGCCCACGGCGCAAGCCGGTGAGGTGCTGGTGCGCCTGGCCACTTCGGGTGTGAACCCCTCGGACGTCAAGTCGCGCCGTGCGCGGGCCTTGACCGACCCGCTGATCGTGCCGCACAGCGATGGCGCGGGTGTGATCGAAGCCGTGGGCGCGGGCGTGAACGCTGCCCGCGTGGGTGAGCGGGTGTGGCTGTGGAATGGTCAGTGGCAGCGCCCGATGGGCACGTGCGCCCAATACATTGCCTTGCCCCAGGCGCAGGCGGTGCCCTTGCCCGCGCACACCGACATGGCTGCCGGGGCCTGCATGGGCATTCCGGGCCTGACGGCGGTGCAGGCGGTGATTCTGGCCGAGCGTCTGGCAGGCGACTTGCGCGGGCAAACCGTTTTGGTCACCGGCGCGTCTTCGGCGGTGGGGCACTACATCACGCAAATGGTGACGCTGGCTGGAGGTCGTGCCATCGGTACCGTGGGCTCTGAGGCCAAGGCCGCTCACGCACGGGCTGCAGGCCTGCAAGAGGCGATTTTTTACAAGACCGAGTCGGTGCCCGATCGCGTCAAGACCCTCACGCAGGGGCGCGGTGCCGATGTCATCATCGACATGGATTTTTCCACCACCGCCGCCTGGGCCTCGCAAGGCGCTTTGGCCGCACACGGCCAGGTGGTGTGCTATGGCTCCAACGCGCTGGAGGTGGCTTTGCCGTTTCGGCCCTGGCTTTTCCAATCCTTGGGTGTGCAATTCTTTCTGGTGTACGACCTGACGCCCGCCCAACGCCAACAGGCCGTGGCGCGTTTGCAGCAGTTGCTCCAAGACCAGCAGCTGCAGCACAGCATTGGCGCGCGCTTTGCCCTGGACCAGGTGGCGCAGGCCCACTGCACTGTGGAGGCGGGGCAGACGGTGGGCAATGTGGTGATCGACATGTGAGCGAGCGGTGAGCCGGGCTGGTTCCGGTTTGCCGTTATGCTTGCCGGGCTTTTTGTTCTTTTTCGCATGGGTCTTCGACTGCGCATGGCTGCTTCCCCCAAATCGCTCACGGGCCTGGTGCCTTTTTTCAAACCCTACCGCGTAGGGCTGGCCTTTGCGGCCTTGTTCTTGTTGTTGGCTGCAGCCACCACGCTGGCTTTTCCATGGGTTCTGCGCCAGTTGATCGACCAGGGTTTGGCCAGCGGGGCCACTGCAGAACAGCTGTCGGGCAATTTCTTGCAACTGTTTGGGGTGGCGGCGGCTTTGGCGGTGTTTTCGGCGGGCCGCTATTACACGGTGAGTTGGTTGGGCGAGCGCATCACGGCCGACCTGCGCAACGCGGTCTACGGCCATGTTCTCCAGCAAAGCCCCGCATTTTTTGAAACCACGCAGTCGGGTGAAGTGCTCTCGCGCCTGACCAACGACACCACCTTGGTGCAGACCGTGGTGGGCTCGTCTTTTTCCATGGGTCTGCGCAATCTGGTCATGGGCGCGGGTGCGCTTTTGATGCTGGTGTGGACCAACCCAGTGCTCATGCTGCAGGTGGTGGCGGTGCTGGCAGCGGTGATTTTTCCGAGCGTGTATTTGGGCCGCCGTGTGCGCCGACTCTCGCGTGCCAACCAGGACCGCGTGGCCGATTCCAGTGCCATCGCCTCCGAGGTGCTGAACGCCATCAGTGTGGTGCAAAGCTATACCGCTGAAGGCCGCGAGACGCGCCGCTTCATCGACTCCACCACGCGTGCCCTGGGCACGGCGCTGGGCCGCATCCGTGCGCGTGCGGTGCTGGTGGGTTTCATCATCATGGCCTCCAGTGCGGTGCTGCTCTGGGGCCTGTACATGGGCACCCTGGCGGTGCGCGAGGGCACCAGCACAGCGGGCCAATTGGGCGAGACGGTGTTTTATGTCATCTTGCTGGCCAGTGCCTTTGCGGTCTTGGGTGAGGTGTATGGCGACATGCTGCGCGCCGCCGGTGCCACCGAGCGCCTGATGGAGTTGCTGCACACCGAATCGAATTTGAAGATCGCCGCCAACCCGCAACAAGCCCCCTGGCCCCAGGGTGGCTCGTCTTTGCAACTCGAATCGGTGCGCTTTCATTACCCCTCGCGCCCCGGCACCTGGGCGCTGGACCAACTCACGGGTCAGATCCATCCTGGCCAGACTGTTGCCGTGGTGGGGCCGAGCGGCGCTGGCAAAACCACCTTGTTCGACTTGCTGATGCGCTTTCACGACCCGCAGTCAGGCCGCATCGTGCTGGACGGCGTGTCGATCGATCAGATGGGCTTGCACGACTTGCGCGAACGCATGGCCATCGTGCCGCAGGAGCCCGTGATTTTTTCGGGCACGGTGATCGAGAACATCCGCTACGGCCGCCCTGACGCCAGCCTGGAAGACGTGCACGCAGCCGCTGAGGCCGCTTATGCGCAAGAGTTCATCCGTGATCTGCCTGAGGGCTTTGACACCTATTTGGGCGACCGGGGTGTGCGTTTGTCGGGCGGGCAGCGTCAACGCATCGCCATTGCGCGGGCGATTCTGAAAAACCCGCCCTTGTTGTTGTTGGACGAAGCCACCAGTGCGCTCGACGCGCAAAGCGAAAAAATGGTGCAAGCTGCGCTCGACAAAGCCATGGTGGGTCGCACCACGGTGGTCATCGCGCACCGCCTGGCCACGGTGCAGCGGGCCGATGTCATCTGGGTGCTCGAGCGCGGCCGCCTGATGGAGCAGGGCACGCACGCTGAACTCCAAGCCAAAGGCGGCCTTTACGCCAGCCTGGCTGCGCTGCAGTTCAGCGCTTCGTAGCAACCCACCCCTTGGGCGAGGGGCGTGATGCCCTGATTCAATCTTTTTCCTTGGCTTTGTCGTCCGATGCGGCGGCGGCCTCCAGCGCTTCTTGGGCCGCTTTTTCCCGTGCCCGCTGCTGGCGCGTTTGTTCTTGCGCTTTGCGCACATCGTGCATTTGCCAAAAAGCAAACACGAAGACCAGCCCAAAAATCCCCAATTCCAACCAAATGCCCATGGTTCGGCCTTTCCTTGTGGTGTCAATAAAGATTGACAGTTGACATTATCAGGTTATATTGACACTCATGCCTGTCAGTTGAAGTTGACAGGTCGTTCCTGTCGGAGGTCCCATGAGTCTGTTGACACGCGCTGAGCAAGCCCTGAGCACGCATTTTGAGCTGGCCGCCGGTGTGGGGGCTCCGCCGCGGTTGGTGGCAGCCATGCGGCATGCGGTGTTTTCGGGTGGTGCCCGCATCCGCCCGCAGTTGTGCATGGCCGTGGCCACCGCTTGTGGTGACGATGCGCCCCAGCTGACCAATGCGGCCGCCGTCGCGCTCGAATTGATGCACTGCGCTTCACTGGTGCACGACGACATGCCCGCCTTTGACAACGCCGACATGCGGCGCGGTCGCCCCACAGTGCACAAGGCGTTCAGCGAACCGCTGGCGCTTTTGGCCGGCGACGGACTGATTGTCATGGCCTACCGTGTCTTGTTGCAAGCCGGTGCGCAGCGGCCCGATCGCCTGATCCACTTGATGGACAACATGACTGCGGGCGTTGGTTTGCCACACGGCATCGTGGCGGGTCAAGCATGGGAATGCGAGAGCAGCGCCGATCTGGTGCAGTACCAGCGCGCCAAAACCGGGGCCTTGTTTGTGTCGGCCACCTGCGCAGGGGCCTTGAGCTGCGGTGCAGAGCCTGAGCCCTGGGCGCACTTGGGCAATTATCTGGGTGAGGCCTACCAAGTGGCCGATGACATCCGCGACGTGATCGCCGATGCGGCCACCTTGGGCAAGCCAGCAGGCCAGGATGCGCTGCATGCCCGCCCCAGTTCGGCGCAGGCCTTGGGGCTGGAGGGGGCCATTGCCCACTTTGACCACCTGATTGAGCAGGCGGCCACCTCGATTCCACCGTGCTCCTGTCGGGACATGTTGCGCCAACTGGTGCAACTCGAAGCCGAGCGTTTGGTGCCCAAAGCCTTGTGTGAGGGGTATTTCAAGAGCCACCCCGAGGTGTCCGCTGGCCGCATGGGTGCCACGCATTGATGGCCGAGCCTGCAAGCCGCAAAGGAAGCACCATGTCCCAACCCCTTGACTTGGCCGCCGTGCAGGCCCGAACTGCGTCCACTTCCTTCAAGGATGCCTGGCAAGCGCGCCTGGAGCATTGGTATGCGCACCCTGTCTTGTACCGTTGGTCGCTGGGCAATCCTTTGACGCGCTGGCTCACGCGCCGTCGCACCCGCAAGCTGTTCGACCTGATGGCCGGTTTTGTGCACAGTCAGGTGCTGCTGGGTTGTGTGCGGCTTGACTTGTTTCGCGCCTTGCACCATGCCCCCGCCAACTTGAACGATCTGGCGCGCCGCACGGGCCTGGCCCCAGCGGTGTTGCAGCGCCTGCTGTTGTCGGCCGTGGCGCTGGGCCTTTTGGAGCACCGCAGCCAGGGCCGTTTTGGCCTGGGTCCCTTGGGTGTGCCACTGGCGCAGCACGAGGGCATTGCACAGATGATCGAGCACAACCATTTGCTCTACCAGGACATGCAGGACCCACTGCAGTTTTTGGGCAACGCCTGGAGCGGTGGCATGGCCGAGTACTGGCCCTATGCCCATGAACAGCCCAAGCCTGCCATGCCTCAGGCCGAGGTGGACAAGTTCACCCGCTACTCCGAGTTGATGGCGGCTTCGCAGGGCTTTGTGGTGCAGGAAATCCTGTCGTCCTACTTTTTTGACGAACACCGCTGCGTGCTCGACGTGGGCGCAGGGCGGGGCCGATTTGTGAGTGAGTTGGCCGCACACGCCCCCCACCTGCAATTCAAGATGTTCGACCTGCCGCCCGTGCTGGCTTTGGCCCGCGAAGGCCTGCAGGCCAAGGGCTTGACGGAGCGGGTGGCCTTGCACCCGGGCAGTTTCCTCAATGACCCTTTGCCCGAAGGGGCCGACCTGATCACCTTGGTGCGTGTGGCGCACGACCACCCGGATGCCGTGGTGCGGCAGATATTGCAAAAAGCCTACGCGGCCTTGCCCGTGGGTGGGGTGTTGCTCCTGGCCGAACCCATGGCCCAACCCGACGCCGAAGCCGGTCAACCAGAAGCGTCAGTGGATGCTTACTTTCACTTTTACCTTTTGGCGATGGGCGCTGGGCGGCTGCGTACCCCCCAGGAGCTGCAAAACATGATGCAAGAGGCGGGTTTTTCCCATGTGGAGCAGGTACCCAACGCCATGCCGATCCACGCGCGCATCCTTGTGGGGCGGAAATCTCAGTGTTTACCCTTGGTTTCGGAGAATTGTGTCAATTAATTTTGACATAATTTGATGTAAAGCAAAAAATACAGCCATGAAGTCACATGCCGTCGTTTTCAACAGCCCCAAGCAGCTGAGTTTGCAGGCTCTGGAATTGCCCGTTTTGCAAGCAGGACAAATCGAGGTGGCCGTGGAGTTCAGCGGCATCAGCACGGGCACAGAGCGCATGCTTTGGGACGGCAGCATGCCGCCCTTTCCGGGCATGGGATACCCCTTGGTGCCCGGATACGAGACGGTGGGCCGTGTGGTGCGTGCCGCCACCGATACGGGTGTGCAAGCCGGTCAGCGGGTGTTTGTGCCCGGCGCCAATTGCTTCACCGGGGTCAAGAGTTTGTTTGGCGGCGCGGCCTCGCGACTGGTGGTCGCCGAGCAAAAGGTGGTGACCGTGGGTGAGCACTTGGGCGCGCAAGCGGTGCTGTTGGCCTTGGCCGCCACCGCTTACCACGCCGTCTCAGGCGGCGGGCAGCACGAGCCCTTTGCGCCCCCCGAGCTCATCATTGGCCACGGGGTCATGGGCCGCCTGCTGGCGCGCCTCACCGTGGCCGCAGGTCTGCCTGCCCCCACGGTGTGGGAAACCCAAACCGAGCGCTTCGCCGGGGCCGAAGGTTACACCGTCATGCAACCCCAGGACGACCCACGCCGCGACTACGGCACGATTTACGACGTGAGCGGCGATGGCAGCTTGCTCAACAGCCTTATCCAACGCCTGCGCCCTGGTGGCGAACTGGTGCTGGCCGGTTTTTACAAACACGACCTGTCTTTCGCCTACGCCCCGGCCTTCATGCGTGAAGCACGCCTGCGCATCGCCGCCGAGTGGAAGCGCCCGGATTTGTTGGCCGTCAACCAGCTGGTGCACACCGGCCGCTTGTCGCTTGACGGTTTGATCACCCACACCCAGCCATCGACGGATGCTGGTTCTGCCTACGAGACTGCCTTCGGAGATGCGAGCTGTCTCAAGATGATCCTTGATTGGAGTGCCACAGCATGAACACAGAAACCGCTACCACCCAGCCCATCAAATTTGTTGAAGTGCTGCGCCGCGAGGCCGACGTCGAACCCGACGCCGTCAGCACCAACGAAGTGACCAAAGAGACGCAAATCATTGCCATCTATGGCAAAGGCGGCATTGGCAAAAGCTTCACGCTGGCCAACCTGTCTTACATGATGGCCCAGCAGGGCAAAAAAGTGCTGCTGATCGGTTGCGACCCCAAGAGCGACACCACCAGCTTGCTCTTTGGTGGCAAGGCTTGCCCCACCATCATCGAGACCTCCTCGCGCCTGAAGCTCTCGGGCCAGGCGGTGAGCATTGGCGATGTCTGCTTCAAGCGCGATGGGGTGTTCGCCATGGAATTGGGTGGCCCCGAAGTCGGTCGCGGCTGCGGCGGTCGCGGCATCATCCACGGCTTCGAAACGCTCGAAAAACTGGGCTTCCACGATTGGGGCTTCGACTACGTGCTGCTCGACTTTTTGGGCGACGTGGTGTGCGGCGGTTTCGGCCTGCCCATTGCCCGTGACATGTGCCAAAAAGTCATTGTGGTTGCGAGCAACGATTTGCAGTCGCTGTACGTGGCCAACAACGTCTGCAGTGCCGTGGAGTATTTCCGCAAGCTCGGTGGCAACGTGGGCGTGGCGGGCATGGTCATCAACAAGGACGATGGCACGGGCGAGGCCCAGACCTTTGCGGCCAACGCGGGCATTCCGGTGCTGGCCGCAATCCCGGCCAACGAGGACATCCGCCGCAAGAGCGCCAGCTACGAAATCATTGGTCGCCCTGATGGCGAGTGGGGGCCGCTGTTTGCCGAGTTGGCCAAAAACGTGGCCGAAGCGCCACCCCAGCGACCCAAACCTCAAACGCAAGACCAATTGCTGGGCTTGTTCAGCGCCGACGTGGTCGGTCGCAACGTGGTGCTCGAACCCGCCACCGTGTTCGACATGGTGGGCAAGCACGAAGACATCAAGCCTTCACTGGAAGTCGTCTACGACGCTGCTTGAACGCAGCCGCCGAAACACCCACAGGAACAGGCCATGACACGCACCATCCCGATCCATCCCAGCCCCCAAGCTGCGAACCCCGCAGGCCTGCAAGGCGACGGCATGGGCTGCCACGCGGGCACCGAAGCCATGGTGGCGGCTGCCAAGGAAGCCGGCAAGTCCGAGGTGCTCGACCAATACGCACGCGACTACCCGCGCCAGCCGGATGCGGGCCCGCATGACCAACCGCAAAGCATGTGCCCGGCGTTTGGCTCGCTGCGCGTGGGTCTGCGCATGAAGCGCACCGCCACTGTGCTGTCGGGCTCGGCCTGCTGCGTGTATGGCCTGACGTTCACCTCGCATTTTTACGGCGCGCGCCGCAGTGTGGGTTATGTGCCTTTCAACTCCGAGTCGCTCGTCACCGGCAAGTTGTTCGAAGACATCCGCGAAGCGGTGCACGCCGAGGCCGACCCGGACAAGGTCGACACCGTGGTGATCATCAACCTGTGTGTGCCCACTGCCAGTGGTGTGCCGCTGCAGCTGCTGCCCAAAGAGATCAACGGCGTGCGCATCATCGGCATTGACGTGCCCGGCTTTGGGGTGCCCACCCATGCCGAGGCCAAGGACGTGCTGGCCGGGGCCATGCTCAAATACGCCCGCGAAGAAATCATCAACGGTCCGGTGGCCGCGCCCCGCGCAGGCCGAGGCGCCTTGCCCACAGTGGCTTTGCTGGGCGAGATGTTCCCGGCCGATCCGGTCATCATCGGTCAGATGCTGGCCCCCATGGGCTTGGCCGCAGGCCCGGTGGTGCCCACCCGCGAATGGCGCGAGTTGTATGCGGCGCTCGACTGTTCGGTGGCTGCGGCCATCCATCCGTTTTACACCGCCAGCGTGCGCGAGTTCAAAGCGGCGGGTCGCCCCGTGGTGGGCTCGGCCCCGGTGGGTCTGGAAGGCACGCAAGACTGGTTGCAAAACATCGGCCAGGCGGCAGGCATTGCCCAGTCGCAGATCGATCTGGCGCGCAACCAGGCGCTCACGCAAATGCGGGGTCTCTTGATGCAAAAGCCCATTTCCGGCCGCATCACCCTGAGCGGCTACGAAGGCTCCGAATTGCTGGTGGGGCGTTTGCTGATCGAGTGTGGTGCCGATGTGCGCTACGTCGGCTCCGCCTGCCCCGCGACCGAATGGAACGCGCACGACATCGAGTGGCTTCAGGCCAAAGGCGTGCAGGTGCAAATGCGCGCCTCCTTGGAGCAAGACCTCAACGCCATGTACGAATACCGGCCACAGCTGGCCATCGGCACAACACCGGTGGTGCAGATCGCCAAGCAAAACAGTGTGCCTTCCCTGTACTTCACCAACCTGATTTCGGCCAGGCCCCTGATGGGCGTGGCCGGGGCAGGTTCGCTGGTGCAGGTGGTGCAAGCGGCCATGGGCAACCAGGCCCGATTTGACGCCATGAAGGATTTCTTTGGCGATGTGGGCGCAGGCCACGCCGCTGGCGTGTGGGAGTCGGTGCCCAAGGACCGCCCCGAGTTCAAGGCCGAGACCCGACGTCAGATTGAAAAATTGCTGAAAAAGCGCAAAGCCGAGGAGATGGGTTCATGAACCAAATGTCTCCTGCAAGCCCCACAACGGCCGCACCCAAGTCGCCGCTCATCCTGGACCATGACCGCGCAGGCGGCTACTGGGGCGCGGTGTATGTGTTCACAGCCATCAAGGGTTTGCAAGTGGTGATCGATGGTCCGGTGGGTTGCGAAAACCTGCCGGTGACCTCGGTGTTGCACTACACCGACGCCTTGCCCCCGCACGAATTGCCGATTGTGGTGACGGGTCTGGCCGAAGAACAGCTGGGCCGCGAAGGCACCGAAGGCGCCATGAAGCGCGCCCATGCCACGCTCGACCCCGAATTGCCAGCCGTGGTGGTGACCGGATCGATCGCCGAGATGATCGGCGGCGGCGTGACGCCCGAAGGCACCAACATCGCTCGCTTTTTGCCGCGCACCATCGACGAAGACCAGTGGCAATGCGCCAACCGCGCCATGTACTGGCTCTGGAGCGAGTACGGCCTGCGCAAAGTGCCTGCGCGCAAACCGTTTGCAGAGCGCCCGGAGGGTGAGAAACCCCGCGTCAACATCATTGGACCGTGCTACGGCACCTTCAACAGCGCCAGTGACCTGGCCGAAATCCGCCGACTGGTGCAAGGCATCGGGGCCGAGGTCAACATGGTCTTTCCGCTGGGCAGTCACCTGGCCGATGTGTCCCGACTGGTCGAAGCCGATGTCAACATTTGCATGTACCGTGAATTTGGCCGCATGTTGTGTGAGTCGCTGGAGCGTCCCTACCTGCAAGCACCCATCGGCCTGCACAGCACCACCAACTTCCTGCGCAAACTCGGTCAACTGCTCCACCTCGACCCCGAGCCCTTCATTGAGCGGGAAAAGCACACCACTCTCAAACCCATGTGGGATTTGTGGCGCTCGGTCACGCAAGACTTTTTTGCCACCGCGAGCTTTGCCGTGGTGGCCGGCGAGACCTATTCGCGGGGCCTCAAAAACTTCCTCGAAAAAGAGATGGGCTTGCCTTGCCGCTTCAGCATCTCTCGTACCGCAGGCACCAAGACCGACAACGCCAGTGTGCGCGAACTGGTCAAGACCCAGACGCCCCTGATCATGTTCGGCAGTTACAACGAACGCATGTACCTGAGTGAAATCTCCGGGGGCGGCCCGATGCGGGCGGCCTTCATTCCGGCCTCGTTCCCGGGCGCCATCATCCGCCGCCACACCGGCACCCCTTTCATGGGGTACAGCGGGGCCAGTTATGTGGTGCAAGAGGTGTGCAACGCCCTGTTTGATGCGCTGTTCCACATCCTGCCTTTGGGCACCGACATGGACAAGGTCGAAGCCACGCAGGCGCGTGGCGTGGTGGCCCCCAATGCCAGCTGGCAAGAGCAGGCCCAGCAGCGTTTGCGCGATGTGGTGCAGAGCCAACCGGTGCTGGTGCAGATTTCTGCGGCCAAGCGATTGCGCGATCAGGCCGAGCAGCTGTCGCAGGCGCAAGGCCAAAACGAAGTGACCGAAGCCCATGTGAACGCGGCCAGCCGCGAACTGGGTCTGGGGGTGGCGGCATGAAGACGCCAAACCCATCACTCACAACAGCAGGGGCCGACAGGGTCGGTGCCTTGCCCAGGATGTCGTGGCCGTTGGCTGCGGATGCCCATCTGCGCGGGCTGTGCGCAACCCGGGTCGCAAGGCCTCGTTAACAGGAGCAAAACATGTCCACCAAGACATCAATTTCCGGACTCACCGATGAGGAAGCCCAGGAGTTCCACCACTACTGGATGCAGGGCACCGTGGGCTTTACAGCAGTTGCTGTGTTGGCCCACATCCTGGTCTGGGCGTGGCGTCCCTGGTTCTGATTCAGAGCCTGTTTTTTAACCATTGATTGACGGAGTCACTGTCATGCAAAACACCACCCACCTCAACGAGGACCATTCGCGTGCGGATGAATCCCCGGCGTATTGGTCCATCTTTCTCATCGGATTCGGTTGTCTGTTTGTGGTCGTCGTTCTGGCCAAGCTGGTCGGCGTTCACTGGCGCGATTTGTTGCCCGGTGCTGAAGATGCCAAGAGCATGAGTCAGGGGGTCAAAGCTGCGGTGTACACCTTCATGTCCCACATCATTTAGGAGATTCACCATGTGGAGAATTTGGCGACTGTACGACCCATTGCGTGCCATGGTGCTGCAGGGTATTTTCTTGTTCGGCCTGGCCGCGATGATTCACCTCATCTTGCTCAGCACGAACAAATTCAATTGGCTCGACGGCGCGAAAAAGCCTGTAGCAGCATCGGCGCAGAACTCGCCGCTGCCCGCTGCGGTGGCTTCGTTGCCAGCATCCAAGTCCTGATTCAGGACTTGCCGTCCAGGTGCTGCCATTGAAGCCCCTTCAATGCGGCACCTGTTCATCCACTGAGGCAGGAGGACCCAACCATGGCCATGCTGAATTTTGAGAAAAAGTACCGTGTTCGCGGTGGTACCCTGCTGGGTGGTGATTTGTTCGACTTTTGGGTCGGACCGTTTTACGTCGGTTTCTTCGGCGTCACAACCCTCTTCTTTTCGTTCCTGGGCACGGCCCTGATCTTGTGGGGTGCCTCACAAGGACCGACCTGGAACATCTGGCAAATCAGCATCGCACCGCCTGATTTGTCCTATGGCTTGCGCTTTGCGCCCTTGATGGAAGGCGGCCTGTGGCAGCTCATCACGGTGTGTGCCATCGGCGCGTTCGGCTCGTGGATGATGCGCGAGGTCGAAATCTGCCGCAAGCTGGGCATGGGCTACCACGTGCCTGTGGCCTTTGGTGTGGCCATCTCGGCCTATGTCACTTTGGTGGTGGTGCGTCCGGTGCTCATGGGCGCTTGGGGCCATGGTTTCCCCTACGGCATCTACAGCCACCTGGACTGGGTCTCGAACGTGGGCTACCAGTACCTGCACTTTCATTACAACCCGGCGCACATGATCGCCGTGAGTTTCTTCTTTGCCAGTGTGTTCGCCTTGTCGCTGCACGGTGGCCTGGTCCTTTCTTCGACCAATCCACAGCCTGGACAAGTGGTCAAAACCCCAGAGCATGAGGACACCTTTTTCCGGGATTTCATTGGTTATTCGGTGGGCACATTGGGCATCCACCGGGTCGGCCTGTTCCTGGCGCTGGCGGCGGTTTTGTTCAGCGCGCTGTGCATCGTGCTCAGTGGCCCCTTCTGGAGCCGTGGCTGGCCCGAGTGGTGGAGCTGGTGGCTGAACCTGCCGATCTGGTCCCAGTGGCCCGTTTGAGTCGGACTGCACAACCCGTCCGAATCTGAAGAATTGAGGAGTACCGCAAATGGCCGACTATCAAAACCTGTTCACCACGGTGCAAGCCGTGGGTCCAGTCCACCACGGGGTGGAGCTGGGTCACGGCAACAGTCCGCGCACCGGACAACCTGTGATCAATTACTGGATCGGCAAGCTGGGCAATGCCCAGCTGGGTCCGATCTACCTGGGGGGTCTGGGCCTGGCCTCACTCGTGTGTGGCTTGATCGCTTTCACCTTGATTGGCATGAACATGCTGGCCTCGGTCAACTACGACCCGATCCAGTTCGTGCGCCAGTTGTTCTGGCTGTCGCTGGAGCCGCCACCGCCGAGCTACGGCTTGAGCATGCCCCCGCTCAACCAAGGCGGCTGGTTTCTGATTGTTGGCTTGTTCCTCACCGCTTCCATCATGTTCTGGTGGGCGCGCACCTACCGCCGCGCGGTCGAGTTGGGCATGGGACTGCACATTGCGTGGGCCTTTGCCGCCGCCATTTGGTTGTTCTTGGTGCTGGGTTTGTTCCGTCCCATCCTGATGGGTTCATGGGGTGAGGCCGTGCCCTACGGCATCTTCTCCCACCTGGACTGGACAGCGGCCTTCTCCTTGCGCTATGGCAACCTGTTCTACAACCCCTTCCACGCGCTGTCCATCGTGTTTCTGTATGGCTCGGCCCTGCTGTTTGCCATGCACGGCGCCACCATCTTGGCCGTGACACGTTACGGTGGTGAACGCGAGATCGAGCAGATCACCGACCGCGGGACTGCTTCCGAGCGCGCGGCCTTGTTCTGGCGCTGGACCATGGGTTTCAACGCCACCATGGAATCGATTCACCGTTGGGCCTGGTGGTTTGCAGTCCTGTGCCCCATCACGGGCGGCATCGGCATCTTGCTCACCGGCACGGTGGTGGACAACTGGTACCTGTGGGCCATCAAGCATGGCGTGGCACCCCCTTATCCCGAGATTTTTCCAGCGGTGGTTGATCCCACGCTGAGCACTGGAGGCAAGCCATGAACGCGAACACATTGAATTGCACGACAGGGGCCAGCCGTTGGCTCAAGAGTCTGGGCTTGCTGCTGGCAGGTCTGGTGCTGGCCGGTTGCGAAAGGCCGATTCCTGAATCGGTGCAAAGTGGCTACCGGGGCACCGGCATGGCACAGATCTACAACGCCCGCTTGCTCGAAGTCAAAACCGACAAGAACCAACCACCTGCGGTCATTCCTTCACCGGGCTCGGATGGCCCCAAGGCCTCGCAGGCGTACAAAAACGTCAAGGTGTTGGGCAACTTGAGCGTGGGTGAGTTCAACCGCCTGATGGTCTCCATGACCAGCTGGGTGGCTCCCAATGAAGGCTGTGCCTATTGCCACGCCTTGCCCAATTTTGAAGACGACAGCAAGTACACCAAGGTGGTGGCACGCCGCATGGTGGAGATGACGCAGCACATCAACGCCGATTGGCAGCCGCACGTGGCCCAAACCGGTGTGACCTGCTACACCTGCCACCGGGGCGAACCCGTGCCCAGCGCGATCTGGTTCAAGTCGGACCCTCAACCGCAAGGCTCGAATTTCATTGGCGACAAAGCCGGACAAAACGAGCCCTCCAACGTGGTCAACCTGTCCTCTTTGCCCAACGATCCCTTCACCCCGTTCTTGCTGGACAAGCAAAACATCCGGGTCAATGGGCCCACACCGCTGCCCTCAGGCAACCGCCAGTCGATCAAGCAGGCCGAGTGGACCTATGGGCTGATGACGCACATGTCGACCGCGCTGGGTGTGAACTGCACCTACTGCCACAACACGCAGTCGTTCCAAAGTTGGGAAATCAGCCCGCCACAACGCGTGACGGCCTGGCACGGCATCCGCATGGCGCGTGACCTGAATCTGACCTACATGGAGCCCTTGACCGAAGTCTTCCCGGCGCACCGCAAGGGCCCTACGGGTGACGTGGCCAAGATGAACTGCGCGACTTGCCACCAGGGCGCCTACAAACCGCTCAATGGCGCTCCGATGGCCAAAGACTTCCCCGAGCTGCTCAAACCCGCTTTGACTGCTTCCAAAGTCGCGGCCAAGTAGCCTCACTCGCCCATTGCCGGATGCCTGTCATGGAAGTCAGCCCCGCGTTTCATGACCCGCTGTCCGGCGTGGTGGTGGTGTTGCTGGCTGACTTTTTGCGCCAGCACCAAGGCTGGGGTTGGTTGCGACTGGTGGCAGGCGCCAGTCCCTACAAAGAGGTGCCGGGGCTGACCATGGCGAAAGTCATGGGCAGTGGCCATGGTGGTGGGTTCAGCCTGCGCCCCAGTGCCACGCACCAGGGCCTGATTTGCACCTTCACCCATCTGGATCTGGCCCAAAAGTTTCTGGACAGTCCCGCAGTTCAGGCCTACCGAAGCCGCGCGCGCGAGTGTTGGACGGGTGTGCTGTCGGTGCAATCGGCTCGGGGCCATTGGGACAAACAAGCCTGGCAAGCCAGCAGCCCGGAGGCCTTGGGCCCAAGCAGGGGCGATGCTGTCGATGGCACGGCGCCATTTGCCGTGTTGACCCGCGCCAGCATCGTGCCCAGCAAAGCCATGGCTTTTTGGCGTTATGCGCCTGCTGCACAGGCCGATTTGTCGAATGCACCCGGCTGCTTGTTGGCCATGGGCTTGGGTGAGGCGCCTTTGGTTCGGCAATGCACCTTCAGCTTGTGGCAAGACACGGCGGCCATGCTGCAGTACGCCCACCAGGGCGCGCACCAGGTGGCCAGTGCTGCCGCATACAAGCACCAGTTTTTTTCAGAGTCGCTGTTTGTGCGCATGCGGGTGCTGCAAATGGCCGGGGTCTGGCTCGGGCGCGATTACGAATCGCCAGCGCTGCGAGTGCCGCAGGCTTCGCCTGCTGTGTTGAGCACGCCCACCCTGGAGCCCAGCCATGTCTGAACACCAAGTGGTCATCGTGGGCGCGGGCATGGGCGGTTTGTGCAGCGCCATCTTGCTGGCCCACCAGGGACTCGATGTGACCGTGGTTGAAACCGCAGACGGTCCTGGCGGCAAGGTCCACAGCCGTGAGGTCTTGGGCGCCCGCATTGACAGCGGACCGACCGTGTTCACCATGCGGTGGGTGTTGGACACCTTGCTGCGCAGTGTGGGCACCAGCGTCGAGGCCGAGATGAAGATCACGCCGCTGAACGTGCTGGCGCGTCATTTCTGGCCCGATGGCAGCCAGCTCGATTTGTCGGCCAACCCGCAAGAGAGCGAAGCGGCCATTGCCGCCTGGTCGGGGGGTGACGAGGCGAGACGCTTTCGTGATTTTTGCAAGACCACGCGCCAGCTTTACGCCACGCTGGAAGGCCCCATGATCCGCGCGCAACGCCCGAGCATGGGTGGTTTCATGGGCGACTTGGGGCTCAAGGGCTTGGGCGTGTTGGCGCAACTCGGACCCATGCGCAGCCTGTGGCAACAGCTGGGTCATCAATTCACCGATCCGCGTCTGCGCCAATTGTTTGCACGCTATGCCACCTATTGCGGCTCTTCGCCTTGGCAATCGCCCGCCACCCTCATGCTGATCGCCCAGGTCGAAATGGATGGCGTGTGGTCGGTCGAAGGCGGGATGGTGGGCATGGCCGAGGCCCTGGCCCGTGTGGCCCGTCGTCGTGGCGCGGTTTTCCGTTACCGCAGCACCTGCCAGCGCATCGAGCAGCGCCAGGGCCGCGTGTGCGGTGTGCAGCTGCAGTCCGGTGAGTTTTTGCCCGCTGACCGTGTGATTTTCAATGGCGATGCGGCGGCCTTGCGCCAAGGCCTGCTGGGTGAAGACATGCGCCGTGCAGTGCCGCAAGACGCCCCGCTGCGTTCGTTGTCGGCAGTGACCTGGTCGATGCACACGCCTGTGCAGGGCGTGGCACTGGACCGCCACAACGTGTTTTTTCAGAGCAGCTACGCCAGTGAGTTCGACGATATCTTTGAACGCCAGCGTCTGCCGCAAAAGCCGACGGTTTATGTGTGTGCCCAAGACCGACCAGCCGACAGGGATGCCGGGCAAGCCGAGCGTATTTTTTGTTTGGTCAACGCCCCCGCCTGCGGTGATGGCAACGGCATCACCGAGGAGGCTTTAGAGCAATGCCAAACCCACACCTTTCAGCACCTGCAACAACTGGGACTGCCACTGCAACCGACCCCCAGCAACAGCATCCGGACCACACCGCAGGATTTCCATCGGCGTTTTCCGGCCAGCGGGGGGGCGCTGTACGGGCAGGCGACGCACGGTTGGACCAGCATCTTCAGCAGACCTGGCTCCACCACACCCCTGCAGGGCCTGTTTCTGGCGGGGGGCAGCGTGCATCCGGGGCCGGGCGTGCCGATGGCGGCCTTGTCCGGGCAACGGGCGGCCGAGGCCGTGATGGCGAGCCTCGCTTTGACCAGCACGTTCCCGAGGGGGGCTACCTTTGGTGGTATGTCGACGCCATGAGTGAAGACGGTCAACACGGCATCACCCTCATTGCTTTTGTCGGCAGTGTGTTCTCGCCTTATTACGCGTGGGCGAGGCGACGTGGACGCGGTGATCCGGACGACCACTGCGCCCTCAACGTGGCGATCTACAGCAAAGGTCAGGGCCGCTGGGCCATGACCGAGCGCGGCCGCAAGCACTGCGCGCGCAGCGCGTCGCAGTTCACCGTGGGCCCGAGCCAGCTCGATTGGGACGGCCAATGCCTGACGATCGACATCAACGAAGTGGGTGTGCCCCTGCCGCGTCGCATCCGGGGCCGCATCAAGCTCTGGCCCCAGCAATTGTTTGGCTATTCCACGCCTTTGGATGAAGCTGGGCGTCACCGCTGGGGGCCCTTGGCCCCATCCGCACGCATCGAGGTGGACCTGAGTGCCCCCGACTTGAAATGGCAAGGCCACGCTTACCTCGACTCGAACGAGGGCGATGAGCCGGTGGAGCGGGGTTTTCACACCTGGGACTGGTCCAGGGCACGCATGCGCGATGGCAGCACTGTGGTGTTTTATGACATGCAAGCCCCAGGACAGGCCGACCGCACGCTGTCCTTGCGCTTCACGCCGCAAGGCACGGTGGAGACCATCGAGACACCGCCTGTGCAGACCCTGTCCAAGACCGGCTGGCGCATCGCGCGGCGCATGCGCAGCAAGCAGCCTGTCCAGCTTCATGAGCAGTTGGAAGACACACCGTTTTACCAGCGTGCCTTGCTGAAATTCGATCACGCGGGCGAGCCTTTGCTCGCCTTTCACGAAACCCTGTCGGTGCCCCGTCTGGTGTCACCGGTGGTTCAAGCCATGCTGCCTTGGCGCATGCCCAGGCGGGCTTGAGATGAACAGCCTTGAACTTCACCCACCCGGCGATGGCCGCGGTGCGTCCTGTCTCAAGCTCACCCCATTCCTGGCCGTGGTGGCCAAGAATAGCCCTCGTGCGGGCCGTGCACGTCTTCTGCAAGGAGAAAACTATGTCTAACTCAGACAAAGTCTGGCCAACGGGACTGACCCAGGCCGAATCGGAAGAGATTCACCGCAATCTCATCCAGGGTACGCAGATTTTCGGCATGATTGCCGCATTTGCCCATCTGCTGGCCTATATCTACTCACCCTGGCTCAAGTAAAGGAGTCACAACATGATCTACTCGAAAATGTGGTTGGTGGTGAAACCTTCGGTGGGTATCCCAGTGTTCATTGCGGCCGTGGCGATTGCCTCGTTCAGCGTGCACCTGGCGCTCACCCTGAACACCACCTGGGTGAAAAACTTCCTCAATGGCGGCGCCAAAGTCGCTGTCGCAGCCCCGGCGGATGCCGCGGTGAAGAAGTAACGGGCTTGTCCCGCCGAAAGGCCAGGCGCGCAAGCGCCTGGTCCTTCTCATATGAGCAAAACCTACACCTCATGGATGCAGTCGCTGGCCAATCTGGGCCCGCGCTTTTTGCCTTTTGCCGATGCCGCCAGTGAGGATTTGCCGCTGTCGCGTCTGCTGCGCTTGTCGCTGTTTCAAATTTCTGTGGGCATGGCCATGGTCATGCTGGTGGGCACCCTCAACCGCGTGATGATCGTCGAGCTGAAGGTCTCGGCCATGCTCGTGTCCTTCATGGTGGCCCTGCCTTTGCTGATCGCCCCTTTGCGGGCCCTGATCGGTTTTCGCTCCGACAACCACCGCTCCCAGCTGGGCTGGCGGCGTGTGCCCTACATCTGGATGGGCAGCTTGCTGCAGTTCGGTGGTTTTTCCATCATGCCTTTTGCACTGCTGGTGCTGGCCGGCGCCGGACAGTCCAGCCAGGCCCCGGCCTGGGTGGGGCAAGTGGGGGCGGCTGGGGCCTTCCTCTTGGTCGGCTTGGGCATGCACACAGTGCAAACCGCGGGCCTGGCCTTGGCCACCGACTTGGCTCCGCCCGAGCGTCAACCCCAGGTGGTGGGCTTGATGTATGTGATGCAACTGATCGGCATGATCGGCAGCGCCCTGGTGCTGGGTTATTTGCTGCACGACTACAGCCCCGGTCAGCTCATTCGCGTGGTGCAGGCGGTGGCCGTGACCACACTGGTGCTGAATGTGGTGGCGCTGTGGAAGCAGGAGCCGCGCAGTCGCCTGCGCAAACCGGGCACACCCATCGAGCACACCTTTGCGCAAGCCTGGCAACTGTTTTGCCAAGGCCCCCACACGCTGCGGCGCTTGCTGGCGGTGGGTCTGGGCACCATGGCTTTCACCATGGAAGACGTCTTGCTTGAACCCTATGGTGGCGAGATCTTGCACATGAGTGTGTCCAGCACCACCATGCTGTCGGCCACTTTGGCCCTGGGCGGACTGCTGGGCTTTGCCTGGGCTTCGCGCGTGCTGGGTCGCGGAGCCGACGCCTACCGCATGTCCGGCTGGGGCGCCTGGATCGGTCTGCCAGCGTTTGTGGCCGTCATTGCGGCGGCCCCATTGGCCTGGCCTGCGCTGTTTGTGCTGGGGATTTTCCTGATCGGGCTGGGCGGCGGTTTGTTTGCCCACGGCACCCTCACCGCCACCATGCAGTTGGCCCCGCCTGGCCAGGTTGGCCTGGCCATGGGCGCCTGGGGGGCTGTGCAAGCGACAGCAGCGGGTGTGGGCATGGCCTTGGGGGGCATCGTGCGCGATGCCGTGGCCCTGGTCAGCAGTCCCGTCATGGGTTATTCGACCGTTTACCTGATTGAAATGGTCTTGTTGTTCCTGACCCTGTGGGCCATGGGACCTTTGGTGCGGCAGTCTGTGCGTCCACCGGCCAACTCTGCATAATCCGACACACCTTGTTTATTTGGCATCCACCTCACCACCGAAGGACTCACCATGGAAATCAAACACATCCTCATCATCATGTTCGTGGTTTTCTGCTTGTTCATGCTGGCCAATTGGTTCAACCGCCCACGCGATCCGCGTGAGTGATGGACACTGTGTCAACCATCCAGATCTGACCCGGTCTGCACCCACAAAAAAGCCGCTCGAAAGCGGCTTTTTTGTGGGCAACTGAATGTTCAGTTGCGGCTGTCGCGGTAACCACTGCCATAGCCGGTGCTGGGCTCTTTGGGTTTGGAAATGTTGACCACGATGGAACGGCCCCCCACCGACACGCCGTTCAGGCCGGTGATGGCGGCTTGCGCTTCTTCGGCGCTGGCCATTTCGACAAAGGCGAAACCCTTGGAGCGACCGGTGTCGCGGTCCATCATGACCTTGGCCGACAGCACGCCGCCAAAATCAGAAAAGTTTTGACGCAAGCTGGCGTCGTCGATGGTGTAGGGCAAATTGCCCACGTAAATTTTGCTGCTCATGTGAGAGCCTTTCAGAGAGGTGGCATGGCAACTTCTCAACGAAGCCGACATGCAGGAAAAAGCGGATTCCTGGCAGATGCCGAGAAACCGCATGGAAACGCACCAGGGCCGTAGGGCCTCAGCACATTTGTTCGGGGTTGGGGCTGTTTTGCAGCCACTCGCGCGTGGTGTCCAGGACGCTGCGCGCCGCATGTTGGGTGAAAGCACAAGCGGTGCGGTGCAGGGCGGGCGTCAGGTCCAGGCCTTGCAAAGCAGGGCGTGCCTGGCGCAAAGCCGTGGCAGCAGGGGTTCGGCCAAGGCCGCTGCAAAAAGGGTGTGTCGGGGGCGAAGCGACATGGGCGCCCGTGCGGGGAGGAGTCAGAGGAATCAAAATCAATCGAGTCGCCAACCATCCAGGGGCTGACGCAGAGCGGTGAGAAAAATGCCGTGGCCTTCAGCTCAAGCGGTCACGGTGTTCGAAGTCAATCGATACCGTTGCAGACGCCCGGTGGGCCATCTGCGTGTTGTTCATGCTGGTGGTGCAGAACAGGCTGTTAATATATTTCCAAATGAAATAAAAGTCAAATTTTTAATTTTCAAGAGTTTTAAATGGGTCAAAGCCCGTTCACCACGTGGCGCACCAACAGGGCCGACAGCACCCACATGGTCAGGCCGATCAGCGCATCCAGCACTTGCCAGGCGCGGGGGCGGGCAAACCAGGGGGCCAGCCAACGGGCCCCAAAGCCCAAGGCGCTGAACCACAACAGACTGGCTGTACTCGCCCCGATCGCAAACCAAACTTGCAAAGGCGGTGGCTGCTGCGCGCCGATGCTGCCCACCAGCAGCACCGTGTCCAGGTACACATGCGGGTTGAGCAAGGTGAAGCCCGCCGCTTGCGCCAGCGCCGCCCCCCGGCTCAAGCCTTGCCCCACGCTCGTCACATCCAGCGCACTGATCTGCCGCGCCCTTTGCAGCGCCCGCCAGCCATAGACTGCCAAAAACGCTGCGCCGCCCAAAGCCAGACCCCGCGCCAGCATGGGTCTGTCCCCCAGCGCCTGCGCCATGCCGAACACGCCCGCCGTGATCAGCACCGCATCGGCCACCGCACAAAACGCCACTACGCTGCCCACATGCTCACGGCGCAGGCCCTGGCGCAAGACAAAAGCGTTCTGCGCCCCAATGGCCACGATCAGGCCCAGGCTCAAAAACAGGCCTTGGGCAAAGACGGGCCCAGCGCCTGACAAGGTGTCATTCCAATTCATGGGGCCTGAGCTTGCCAGATCTTTGGACTCACTCGCCCATTGGCACCATCGATGACAAAAAATAGCTGAACCGCATCAACCTGACCGCCATTCCAGTCAAACCATAGACACATTCAAGCGGATTTTGAAGAAGTACAAATAGCCGCCCGATCAGGCAGAAGCTGCGGTGGATCTGGTGTTGGAGCAGGCGCAGCGTCTTGGACAAGAGTGGGGCACTGAGCGTGCCTGAACGCTGGGCCTCACTTATGGTGCGGGCAACTCGATCGGTTCCCCCGATTTAACCAAGTCCAGCACCTGCTGCAGGACCCGTGGACCGGGGGCAGCGTAAGGGTCGAAGTCCGGGTGGTGCAGTTTGACCATGGGGTCGTTCACCGACAAGTGCACCAAGGCCATGGCCCATCGGCCAAAGAGGCGCTGCGTGGTTTCCTCCCAGTGCAGCAATTCCACATCTTTGTGGCGTGTATCGGCCAGGATGCGGCCGTACAGCGCATTGATGTGGCTGCGCTGACCCTCGAGCACTTGCAAAAAGAACCCTTGCCCTTGGCAGAGCACGCCAGAGATGTTGTGCGCGCGGTTGTGTGCCTGCGCCTGCATCAGGATGCTGCGGGTCATGGTGGTGCTCTGCGGCCCGACGGCGTGGCTCACGTAGAGCATGCGCACCTGGATGTCGTGGTTCGCGGCGCTCATGAGGGGCGCATGGCGTTGCGGTCGAGGCGTTCGTTCTCACGCCGCTCGAACAGGTCAAGCATCCAGGCCACGCGCTGGGGCATGGCCCGGTTCGGGAAGTAGGCCTTGTTGCCGGTATGCTGTGTGGCGTCCTGGCAACCTTGCACCAGGTAAGTGATGGCGGGCAGGGGGGCGGGGTGATGGTCGGTCAGGCGAATCCAGTGCACCTGGGTCCAGGCACTGGCCAGCAGCATCAGCTTGCGCGTGGTGCTCACCACTGTGCGCTTGTTCACCGAGTCCAGCCCCTCGCGGCGCAGTTGGTGGCCGATTTCGCCATAAATCATGCTGGCGGCGCATATGGCGGCGCGGCAGTCGGGCGGCAAGGCTGCAATGCCCGAGTGGGCTTGTTGGTAGAGGCGGTCGGCTTCTTCCAGCAAACGCTCAATGACCTGAGCGATGGCCGGAGTGAAGACGGGGGCGGCCATCCAGGCTTGCGGGTTGACACCCGCTTCGATCAACCATCGGCGCGGCAAGTACAGTCGGCCGATGCTGGCGTCGTGGCCCACGTCGCGCGCGATGTTGGTCAGTTGCATGGCCACGCCCAGCTCGCAGGCGCGCGCCAGGGTGTCCATGCTTTGCGGGCCCATGATCCAGCTCATCATGGCGCCCACGCTGCCCGCCACCCGCGCGGCATAGGCGTGCACGTCTTCGATGCTGTCGTAGGTGCGACCGCCCGCGTCCCAGGCAAACCCTTCAATCAGTGCGTCGAGCAGATGGCGCGGCAGTTTGTATTGCTGCACCACCAGGCTCAGGGCATGGTCCTCCACATGGTCTTGCGGGGTGCCCGCATAAATGGCGTCCAGGCGGTTTTGCAGGGCGTCGAGCGGTGTGTCGCCCGCCACAGCTTCGTCCACCAGGTCGTCGGCCACGCGGCAAAACGCATAGAGCGCTATGGCGGCCGTGCGCACGCGGGGCGGCAGCAAGCGGCTGGCGGCAAAAAAGGTTTTGGAGCCGCCCTGCATCATGGCCACGCAAGCTTGCAGGTCTTGCGAGTCAAAGTTCAGCTCGGCAGGCGAACTGGGGGCAAGGGGCTGCATGGGGGAGGGGGGGATGCGTTCAGGCCTTGACATGGGGGACCACCGTTTCCAGGGCTTTGGCCGACATCAACACGCCGGGCACGCCCGCACCAGGGTGTGTGCTGGCCCCCACCACGAACAAGCCCGGCACGTCTTCGCTGCGGTTGTGTGGGCGGAACCAGGCGCTTTGCAGCAGCAGTGGCTCGAGGCCAAAGCCGGCACCTTTGTAGGACCACAGCCGGTCATGGAAATCCTGAGGCGTGCTGACCTTGCTGGTCACGATGTGTTCACGCAAACCCGGCAGCACGCTGGCTTCCAGACTCTCGGCGATGGCGGCGCGGTAGGTCTCGGCAAAGGCTGGCCAGTCGGTGCCGCTGTCCAGGTGCGGCACGGGCGAGAGCACATAAAAAGTGTCGCAGCCCGCCGGTGCCAGCGAAGGGTCGGTGGCGGTGGGGCGGTGCAAATACAGGCTGAAGTCTTCGGCCAGTTTGTGCTTTTGGAAGATGTCTTGCAGCAAGCCCTTGTAGCGTGGACCCAGCACCATCATGTGGTGCGGCACATCCTTGTATTGCTTCGAGGTGCCGAAGTACCAAACGAACAAGCCCATGGAGTACTTGCCCTTGGCGATCTTGCGGTCGGTCCAGACGCGGCGGTGCTGTGGGGCCACCAGATTTTTGTAGGTCCAGGCGGTGTCGCCATTGCTGACCACGATGTCGGCGGCGATGAACTCGCCGCTTTGCAACTCCACGCCACAGGCGCGACCGTTTTCGATGCGGATTTGCGTCACCGGTGCATTGCAGCGCAGTTGCACGCCGCGCTCTTGCAGCAGACCCACCAGGCCCTTGACGATGGCGCCGGTGCCGCCCATGGCCGAGTGCACACCCCAGGTGCGCTCCAGCGAATTGATGAGCGCATAAGCGCAGGTCACGGCAAAGGGGTTGCCACCGATGAGCAAGGGGTGAAAGCTCATCACGATGCGCAGCTTGTCATTGCGCATGTGCTTGGCCACCAGGCTGTACAGGCTGCGCCAGGCCCCCATGCGCATGAAGTCGGGGATGGCGGCCATCAGGTCGCTGACCTTGTCAAAGGCCATGTCGCCCATGCCTTCAAACCCCAGGGTCTTGCAGCGCTCGGCCTCTTCCAAAAAGCGTTCGTAGCCCGCCAGGTCTGAGGGCTCAAAGCGCGCCACTTCGGCGCGCATGTGTTCGGCGTCGCCGCTGTAGTCAAACCAGGTGCCGTCGGCAAAACGCACGCGGTAAAACGGGTCCATGGCCACCAACTTCACGTCGTCGGCAAATCGTTTGCCGCACAAGGCCCAGAGTTCTTCGAGCAAAAACGGCGCGGTGATGATGGTGGGTCCGGCATCGAAGGTGAAGCCGTCCTGGCGGTGCACATAGGCCCGTCCACCAGGCGCGTCGAGCTTTTCGAGCACCTTGACCTGGTACCCCTTGACACTCAGCCGGATGGCCGCAGCCAGTCCGCCAAAGCCACTGCCAATGACCACCGCCATGGGGCGCTCCGAACCCCCGGTGAGGGTGGGGCGCTGGCCGCTGCCAGGAGGGGCAAAGCCGTCGGAGGTGTATGCGTTCATGGGGGCCTTCAAGGGGGTGTGGTCAAAGCCGGTTTGGTGGTCTGGCCCATGGCCCAACCCCACAGCCGCTCCAGTGGCCAAGGAAAAATCATGATGAGGTGTTCAACGATCGCCAGCCCCAGCAGCGTGGCCAGCATGACCCAGCCGGTGGTGATGGCCACAGCACCTTGTTGGGCCAGCCACACCAGCCAGAACCAAGTGCCCATGGCCACGCCCATGGACAGCACAAACCAGACAGTCATGTTGCGTGTACGGAAATAGCTGGCCAGGTATTTCAGGTGGGCAGGCAGGTATTGCGCGCCGTTCTGCGGCACGCCAAAAAACAAATTCAGTTTGGCCGACAGGCGCATGCACCACAGCAGCGCAAAGGTGCAAATGGCCACATGGCTGGCTTGGCCCGCTTGCATCCACCAAAGGATGGCGAAGTTGGCCAGCAAGGCCAGCTCGTGGTAGAGCATGACCTGGACCGACTGCACAAAGCGTGGCCAACCCGTGACGCCCGCGTCCAAAGGGGTTTTGCGCGGCCCGGTGATCCAACCCGTCAGAAAAGCCAGCTCGTGCCAGCCCCACATGACGATCACACTGCCAAAGGCGAGGTAGGCGTTGAACACGCTGACCTCTTGCATGCTGTGGGCCACGCCCCAAAAACTCAAAGCCAAAAGCACCGTCCAGCCGCCCAGGCTGAAACGGAAGCTGCGCGCAGGCAGCCGGTCGAGCCAGAGGATCACGCCCGTGCCGAGCCACCAGCACAGGGCAGTGAACACGCAAGCCCAAACGACTTCAATCACCATGCCGGTTCCATGCGGACCTGGGGCGACAGGTCTTGTTCAATCACGGGCATGAAGTACAGGCGGGCAAAGGTGGACAGCGCTTGGACGGCGCACACGCCTTGCTGCAGCTTGCCCACCACACCGCCACGCGCCTTGGCTTTGTCCATGGCTTGCGAAATGGTGAACAGGCGCTCCAGGCCTCGGCGGAAGTTGGGGTTGTCGGTGTCGAGCGCCAAGGGGAACACCTGTTTGGTGATTTCGGTGGTGATGCGGAACACCTGGTAGTCGTATTCGCTCGAATCGAGGCCCATGGCTTCGTGCAGCATGGGGCGGGTGTGGTCACGCACGTACATAGTGGCGTACACGGCCAGCAAGAAAAAGCGGATCCACAGCTTGTTGCCGCCGCTCAGCAGCTTGGGGTTGGCGCGCATGATCAGCGCGAACGATTCGCCGTGGCGGAACTCGTCGTTGCACCACAACTCGAACCAGCGAAAGATGGGGTGAAAGCGTTTTTCAGGGTGCTTTTCGAGTTGACGGAAGATGGTGATGTAGCGCGCGTAGCCGATTTTTTCGGACAGGTAGGTCGCGTAGTAAATGTATTTGGGCTTGAAGAAGGTGTATTTTTTGGTGCGCTTCAAGTTGCCCAGGTCGATGCCCAGATTGAAGTCGCGCAGCGACAGGTTGATGAAGCCTGCGTGGCGCGATTCGTCGCGTGCCAGGTAGGTCATCAGCTGTTTGATGTCGGGGTTGTTGACGTTTTTGCGGATCTCGTTGTAGAGCACGCAACCAGAAAATTCGGAAGTCAATGAGCTGACCAAAAAGTCCATGAACTCCTGGCGCATTTCGGGCGAGAGGGTGGCCATGCCAGCGGCGACTTCACTGGCAAAGGCTTCATCGCGCTGGAAGTGGTCGTGGTTGTTGTCGCCCTCGTACTCGGCCATCATCTTGTCCCACTCGGCGCGCACCGGCTCGATGTTGATGCGGTCCATGGCCGCAAAGTCGGTGGTGTAAAAGCGCGGGCTGATCATGTCGTCGTGCACCGCCTTTTTGTTGGCGTCTTCGGCGGTTTCAATGGTCTGGACAGCGGTGGCGGTCATGGCGTTCTCCGGGGGTAAATCAATCAAATTCAGCGGCTGTGACTCTGGGGCATGGGCTCTTGTCCAGCCAGGCGCAGACCGGCAAACACGGCGGCATTGCTGGGCCCAAAGGACTCCAGGTCAATGCGTTGTCCGGTGGCGGGGTCGAGCAAGGTCAGGCGCCCATCGGTGCGGCCGATCAACAAAAAGGGGGCTTCGGCACTGATTTTTTCGCGTTGACGCTCACGCGCCAGGGCGCGCAGCGTGCTGCGCAAAAAGCCCTGTTCGCCACTGAAGCGTGCGACGTTCTGGCGCGATTGGGCATCGAGCACGGCGATGTCTCCCCCGGGCAGGTCGGCAAAGTGCAGGGCGCGTTGCCATTGCACGGCAGCGTCGGGGCTGCGCGGGTCCAGGCCCGACCAGCGGGCCAGGCCGACGGCCACCAACACGGCCAGCAACACCACGCCGATCCAGGCCATGGGCAGGTTCAGGCCCTGCTGGGGTCTGCGGGTGCTGTGCACGGTGTTCATGCCGGGATGCCGTGTTCGTGGTGACCGTTGTGGGACGGTGGGGCGCTGGCATCGGCCGTGCGCAGGCGTTCACCGAGGTGTTCGGCGCGCCACAGGCTGATCAGCTGCTCGCCCACTTGTTCGCCTTGGGGCACACAACGCAGGGTGGGCTGCGGGCGGGTGACATGCCAGGCACGCTGGTGCGGCCACAGGTGGAACCAACCAATGCGGTCTTCCGGGTTCAGCGCCAGGGCAATGTCGCCCTGGCCACCCGCATGCGGTTTGAGCGAGGCACCCACAATGCGCTTGAAAGGCAGGTTGAAGGTCACGGTCAGCACCACACCGATGCGCATGACCACACGTTTGTTGGTCAGGGTGTAGAGCGTGCTGCGCGCTGACACCCAGGCCGTGCCCAGCAGCAAGCCCAAAGCGATGGTGTACAGGCTGGCGGCCACCATCAGGGGTTTCCAGTCCACTTCGGCCAGGGGTTTCCAGCCAGCGCCGCTGTCAGGCGCCGTCAGGTTGAGGGCTTGCACCACCAGCATCAACGCAAAGTAAATGCCGATCTTGCGCACATGAAAAGCGTGGACCGCCAGGCTGCGCCAGTCGGGCGCACCTTGCCAGACCACGCGCTCACCCTTGGGCAGCGCGCTGGGCAAGCCCGGTGCAGCTTCCCACTCGTGCTCGTGGGTGGCTTTCATATGATGGGTTCCTGACGCTCAGGCGTCGCGTACAAGGTGCCTGCACCGTAATAAGCCGTGATGATTTCTTCTTCGAGCAAAGTGATCTGTTCGTTGGATTTGGTCTGCGGCACGTTGGCAAACTGGTGCGCCAGGATGGCTTGCACATGCGTGCCGTCTTTCTTGATGCGCGCAAAAGTCATGGGCAGCAGCACGCGCTTGTCGGAGCCTGTCAGTTGCACTTCGGCAAAGCGGAACATCATCTCCATGCGGTCGACCCACAAGTCGCAGACGGTGCCAGCGATTTGCTTGTCAGCGCCCCACACCGGCAGACCGCGGGGGTCCACGTCTTGCTTGGCCACCGAGTGGTCTGTGGCCACACGCAGCGGCACGATTTTGGGGTGACCGTGCGGGTCGGCGTCAGGAATGTCGGCGCGCATGGCCCAGGCGCCAGGCCCCACACCGGCGAGCAGCGGGTCGCCCACGGGTTCCAAAGGTGCACCATTCCAGCCGTGGGTGGGCTGTGCGCTGTAGTTGCCGTCTGGGCGGGCCAGGTCGGGCGACAGGTAGGTGTGGCCGTCTTGCGTCTTGAACGCCTTGGGCTCGGGCACGGGTGGCCAGCCTTCGATCTTGGGGCCGTTTTCGCGGCCTGAATCCATGGGGTAACCCTCGCGGTGGTTCTCACGCAAGAGGTAATAAATCAGCCCGGCAAAGAATGCCCAGAACATGTACAACACGATTTGGGCCACATCGATGTACTGTGTGATAGCGCCTGTTTCCATGGCTGTGCTCCTTCAAAAAATCAATGCATCAACCCGGCAGTTGCGCCAGGCCAAAGGGTTGGGGGGGGCTGGTTTTCTGGGTCTGTGATCGCGCGGCCAAACGGCTGGCGCGCAACATCGGACCCAGGGCCACCAGCACGACAAACAACAAATACATTTCCAGGTGGTAGACGAAGCTATAGGCGGTGATGGGGGTGACCAACACCTCGCCCAAAGCGCCGGACATGGCCAGCACCGACACGCCGTCGCGCAAAGCCCCGCCCAACGCCATGGCCGCGCCTGCGCTGGTGGCTTGCACTGCGCCCCAGGTGCCGATGACCAAGCCCCCGAGCTGGCCGAGCGGGCTGCCCTCTTGGGCCATGCCCATGGCGGTGACCAACATGCCCACCGAGAACAAGCCGCCGCTGAAACCGATCAGGCCCACGCCGATGCGGAACATCCAGGCCGCTTCGAGCGGACCTGAAAAAATCACCATCGCAAATGCAGGCAGGCCCAGCAGCACACCGAGGCTGGCCAGACGGCAGGCGTGCATACCACCGGACAGCCAGCGCGCTGACAAGATGAAAGCCAGCAAGGCACCCCCTGCACTGAGCGCTGTCAAGGCGCTGGTCATGCCCACATCCAGTTTCAGGATTTCGGCCGCATAAGGCTCGAGCACGATGTCTTGCATGTTGAAGGCGAAGGTGCCGATCGCCAATGTCCACAAAAAGCGGCGCATCTGCGGCTGCGCCATCAGCTCGCGCCAGCTGCTGGCAAAACCCCCGGCTTCGCGGCGTCCTCGTTGGGTGCCTCGGGCCTCTTGCTTCCACAAGGCAGCCAGGTTCATCACCGCCACCACCACGGCGCAGCCTTGCACCAGCTGGATGAGTTTTTGCGGGCTGAAGTCGGTGAGCAACCAGCCAAACACTGCGCTGCTGACGATCATGCCCACCAGCAGCATGCTGTAGAGCAAGGCCACCACGCGAGGGCGCTTGTCGTCGGTGGCCAGGTCGTGCGCCAAAGCCATGCCCGCAGTTTGCGTGACCTGAATCCCGGTGCCTACCAGCACAAAGGCCAGGCACGCGCCCAGCTGACCCACCCACAGGTTCGCAGCTTCGGGCTCGGACAAGAGCAACAAGGCAAAGGGCATGATGGACAAGCCGCCAAACAGCAGCAAGGTGCCGGTCCACATGTAAGGAATGCGGCGCAGGCCCAACGCCGAGGGGTGTGTGTCGCTGCGGTAACCGATCAAAGTGCGCAGCGGCGCAAACACCATGGGAATCGCCACGGCCAGCGCCACCCACCAGGCGGGCACTTGCAGTTCAACAATCATCACCCGGTTGAGCGTGCCCACCAAGAGCGCAGTCACCATGCCGATCACCACCTGGAACAGCGACAGGCGCAACAGGCGCGCCATCGGCAGCTCGGGCGAGGCCGCGTCGGCAAAGGGCATGAAGCGCGTGCCGTAGGCCGTGATCCAGCGGGGAACCGGGATGCGCAGCTTCATGAGCGGGTCCACTCCCAGGCTTGCGAGGTGTAAAAACCGCTGGCCACGCGCTGCATGCGTGCGCCTTGCCAGCCCTGCAAATCGATGTGGTTTTGCATGCGCTGCAGCAAATCGGCGTGCGCCACGGGTGAGAGCGAGGGCGAACGATCACTGCGCGGAAACAGGCGGCCCGCGCTGTGCATCAGGGCCAAGAGCGGGGTCCGCGGCGCGAAGGTGAAAACCATGGAGCCGCGCGTGCGTTGCGCCAAACCGGCCAAAGCTTCGGCGATTTGGTCGCTGTCGTAGTGGATGAGCGAGTCCATGCACACCACATGGTCGAAGTGGCCCAAATCGGGGCTGAGCATGTCGCCCGACAAAAACTGCACCGAGCCAGGCAGGGTGGGGTGTTCAGCCGCCATGCGCTCTGCCGCCAGCTTGACCAGGGTGGGCGACAAATCGATCGCCACCACCTCGGCCCCGCGCAGCGCTGCTTGCAGGGCCAATGCACCGGTGCCGCAACCGGCGTCCAGCACGCGCTGGCCGTGCAGGTCTTGCGGCAGCCACGACAGCAGCGTCTCGCGCATGGTGTCGCGCCCGGCGCGCACGGTGGCGCGGATGCGGCCCACCGGCTCGTTCGAGGTCAGGCGGGCCCAGGCATCGGTCGCCGTGCGGTCAAAGTAGTGCTCGATCTGGCTGCGGCGTTGTTCGTAAGCGGTGCTGTTCATGGGGTGCTCTCTTGCGTTTTTGATGCGGGCGTTCAGTCAAAACCCAGCAGGTCAAAAATGTCGCGGTCTTTCATCGGGATGGAGGGCAGTGCATCGGCCCCCAGCCACAGGGCAGCGGCTAAGCGCAAGTACTCGTCTTGCACGGCTTTGACCGCAGGGGTGGGCTCCAGCTCGAACAAGGTGCACTTTTGCAGGCGGCTCTTGCGGATCTCGTCGAGCATGGGGAAATGCGCCATGGTTTTGAGGCCGGTGACCGCGTTGTATTTGTCGATCTGGTCGGTGGCGTCGCTGCGGTTGGCGATCACGCCGCCCAAACGCACGTTGTAGTTTTTGGCCTTGGCCCCGATGGCTTGGACGATGCGGTTCATCGCGAAGATCGAATCGAAGTCGTTGGCCGTGACGATGAGGGCGCGGTCGGCGTGTTGCAGGGGGGCGGCAAAACCGCCACACACCACATCGCCCAGTACGTCAAAAATCACCACGTCGGTGTCTTCGAGCAGGTGGTGCTCCTTGAGCAGCTTGACCGTCTGGCCGACCACATAACCGCCGCAGCCGGTGCCTGCAGGGGGGCCACCGGCTTCCACGCACATCACGCCGTTGTAGCCCTTGAAGACGAAGTCATCGAGCCGCAGCTCTTCGGCGTGGAAGTCCACCGTTTCGAGCGCGTCGATCACGGTGGGCATGAGTTTTTTGGTCAGGGTGAAGGTGGAGTCGTGCTTGGGGTCGCAGCCGATTTGCAGCACGCGCTTGCCCAGCTTGCTGAAGGCCACCGACAGGTTCGACGAGGTCGTGCTTTTGCCGATGCCGCCTTTGCCATAGACCGCGAACACTTTGGCTGTGCCGATCTTGACGGTGGGGTCCATCTGGACTTGCACGCTGCCTTCGCCATCTGCGCCGCGTACCCTCTGGATGCTGTTCACAGGGATGCTGGTGGTTTCGATCATGCTGGGAGTCCTTCTTGTATGCCTTCAAGGCGGTCTTCAAGTTCTTCACCGGCCCGCAGCAGCGCTGTCATGGTCTCGGCGTCGGGTTGCCAGTACTGGCGGCGGGTGGCCTCCAGCAGGCGGTTGGCCACTTTGGCCGATGCGGTGGGATTGAGCTGGGCCATGCGCTCGCGCATGGCGGGGTCCAGCACAAAGGTCTGGGCCAGTTGTTGGTACACCCAGGGCTGCACTTGCCCCGTGGTGGCCGACCAGCCCATGGTGTTTGTGAGGTGCGCTTCGATCTGGCGCACGCCTTCGTAGCCGTGCTGCAGCATGCTTTCGTGCCACTTGGGGTTGAGCATGCGGCTGCGGGTTTCCAGGGCCACCTGTTCGGTGAGGCTGCGCACCACGCCTTCGCCTTGCGTTTGGTCGCCAATGAACACCGGTGGGGCTTCGGCCGCGTTGCCATCGCGCTGGTGCTTGGATTGCAACACGGCGCGGCTGATGCCGCCCAGGGTGTCGAAGTAGGTGTCGATGCTGGTCACGCCCAACTCGACCGAGTCGAGGTTTTGGTAAGTGAGTGACACGCTGGCCAGCGCGCTGTGCAGCACGGCGGTGTTGCGCACCGGGCGACCTTCGCGGCCATAGGCAAAGCCTTTGCGCTGGGTGAAAGCGTCGCCCAACTCGTTTTCGTTTTCCCAGCAGCTGCTGTCGATCAGGTGGTTCACGTTGGCGCCGTACGCCCCTTCGGTGTTGCCAAACACCCGCAGCGAAGCGCATTCGAGGTCGCTGCCGGGGTGCTCGGCCATGAAGGCCAGGGCGTGTTGGCGGATGAAGTTTTGCTCGACCGGTTCGTCGGCGCTGGCGGCCAAGAAAGAGGCTTCGGCCAGCAGGCGAATTTGCATGGGCAGCAGGTCGCGGAAGATGCCCGAGAGGGTGATCACCACGTCGATGCGCGGGCGGCCGAGTTCGGCCAGGGGAATCAGTCGTGCACCGGCCAAGCGGCCATAACTGTCAAAGCGCGGCGCGGCGCCCATCAAGGCCAGGGCTTGTGCCATCGGGCTGCCTTCGGTCTTGAGGTTGTCGGTGCCCCACAGCACCATGGCCACGGTCTCGGGCAGGGCCTGGTGGTCTTGCTGGTAGCGGGCCAGGAGTTTGTCGGCCTGGCGCTGGCCGTCGCGCACGGCAAAGGCAGACGGCATGCGGAAGGGGTCCAGGCCGTGCAGGTTGCGGCCAGTGGGCAGCACGTTGGCGTTGCGGATCAGGTCGCCGCCAGGGGCAGGTTGCAGGTAGCGGCCGTCCAGGGCGCGCATCAGGCCTTGCATTTCGTGGTCTTCGCCCAGCAGGCGGTTGCTGCGCACCAGTTGACGCAGAGTCTCGGCCTGGGCTTTGTCGCCTGCGGGCAGATCGGTGCTGAACAGCGCGCTCAGTTGCGCCTCGCTGGCCCCATCGACCAGGTCTTCCATGAGCGCAGCGTTTTGCGCGGTGTTCAAGCCCATGGCGTCGGCCATGACTTTGAGGGTGCCCAGGCGTTGCTCACGGGTGGGGGCCTGGCCCATGACGTGCAGGCCTTCGGGAATCAGCGCGTATTCGAGTTCGAGCAACTGGTTTTGCAGCTGCTCGATCCAGGCGGTGGCATCACCCTGGGTGGTGGGCACGGTCAGGTCGATGCTTTGGGCTTGCTCGCGGATCAGGCTCGTGAGGCTTTCGCGGTCCTGGGCTTGATCGGGGCCCATTTGCTGCCAGCGCTCGATGGACTGCTGCAGGCTGACCAATTCTTTGTACAGACCCGAATGGGTGAGCGAGGGTGTGAGGTAGCTGACCAGCGTGGCCGCGCCGCGTCGCTTGGCCAATGCGCCTTCGGACGGGTTGTTGGCGGCGTACAGGTACACATTGGGCAGCGCGCCGATCAGGCGGTCGGGCCAGCACTGGGCCGACAGGCCTGTTTGTTTGCCGGGCATGAATTCCAGCGCGCCGTGGGTGCCAAAGTGCAGCACCGCGTCGGCGGCGTAATCGTCGCGCAGGTAGCGGTAAAAGGCGCTGAAGGCGTGGGTGGGGGCGCAGCCGGTTTCAAACAGCAGGCGCATCGGGTCGCCTTCGTAGCCAAAGCCCGGTTGCACCGTGACCACCACTTGGCCAAAGTCTGCGCCCAGCACAAAGATGGACTGGCCGTTGGTGAGGTGCTTGCCTGGCGCAGGGCCCCATTGCGCTTCGATCTCGTTTAACCAACGCTCGTTTTGTACATGGTGGCCGGTGTCGATGGCGTGCAGCACATTGGCTTGCGTGCCGTACTGGCTGGCGTTGCCATGCAGCAGGCGCTTGCGCAGATCGTCCACGTTGTCTGGCAGCTCGACGCGGTAGCCTTCGATTGAGAGGCGCTGCAAGGTGTTGAAGAGCGACTGGAACACCGACAAATACGCGGCCGTGCCCACGCTGCCGGCGTTGGGCGGGAAGTTGAACAGCACGATGGCCAGTTTGCGATCGGCGCGGGGCTTGTCGCGCAGGCGCACCAGGCGCTCGACACGGGCGGTGAGCATCTCGGTGCGCTCGATGCAGGTGAACATGTCCTGGCTGCGCGGGCCGGTGGGGAAGGTGCAGCGCCTGTCGCAGCCGGTGCAGGTTTGTCCCGCAGGGCCAGGGCGTCCGCCATAGACCATGGGCAGGATGGAGCCGTCGAGTTCGGGAATGGCCACCATGATGGTGTTTTCCACCGGCAGCAGGCCGCGTGTGGAGCCGCCCCATTGCTCGATGGATTGGAACTCCAGCGGGTGCGCGGCGATGTAGGGCACATCGAGTTCGCTGAGCGCCACTTCGGCAGCGCTGGCATCGTTGTAAGCCGGGCCACCCACCAAGGAGAAGCCCGTCAGAGAGACCAGCGACTGGATCTTGGATGCGCCGCCGTGCTTGAAGAAACGGTCCATCGCCGGGCGGGCATCGAGCCCACTGGCAAAGGCCGGAATGACGCGCAGGCCGCGCGCTTGCAGCGAGGCGATCACGGCGTCGTAGTGCGCGGTGTTACCGGCGAGCAAATACGAGCGCAGCAGCAACAAGCCCACGGCGGGTTGGTCTTGACGGCCGTGCCCCGGCAGGTCGCTCAGCTGTTCGCTGATGCGGTTTTTCATCTGCGGGTGGTACAGGCCCACCTCAGGGTATTCGATCGGGTCTTCCGGCTGGGCCAGGGCGCGCAGGTGTTCACGCGGGCCTTGGGCGTAGCGGTGCACCAGGGTTTTGACCAGGTGCTCGATGTTGTGTTCGGACCCGGCCAGCCAGTAACGCATGGTCAAAAAGAACAGGCGCAGGTCTTGAGCCGTGCCGGGAATGAAGCGCAGCAGCTTGGGCAGACGGCGCAGCATGGCCATTTGCTTGGCCCCCGCGCTCGAGGGCGCGCCGGTCTCTGAACCCGTGTCTTTGTTCTTGGCACTGGGGCGCAGCTTTTTGAGCAAGGCCATCAGACCCGTGGATTCGCGGCCCATGACCAGCTTGCCCATGCGGGTGAGTTGTGTGACCTGCGGCGCGGACATGATGCAGACCATGGCGTCGCAGTGCTCGCGGCGCGCTTGCAGCGCGTCGAGCACCGGCATGAAGTGGTCTTCCATGAAGAGCATGGTGACGATGACGATGTCGGCCTGCGCCACGGCGGCCAAGCAGGCGGCCAGCGCGCTCTCGCTGTCGCGCCAGGCCGAGGCGCTGTGGGTTTGCAGGTGCAGGCCCGGCAGATCGCGTGCCAAGCGTTCGGCAGCGCTTTCCGCGGCGCTGGCCAGGTGGCTGTCCATGGTCAGCAGCACCACGCTCATGCGCGGTGCCTGGGTATTGCTGGACTTACCGGCTGAAATGGGCTTTGGCATCGTAGAGCGTCTCCACGGTGATGGTCGCCACGCCCAGGTCTTGGGCAAATCGCTCGGTGTTGCGGCGGGCTTTGCCACGCACAAAGAACGGGATTTTGCCCAGCTCCTTTTCGGCTTCAGGGCTCCAGGTGGCCTGGTTTGAAGCGGCCTGAGCCGGGATAGCGACAGCTTGGACGCTGTCGGTCGCCAATGGGGGCGCCGGGGTGATGGCGGCTGCTGGTGCCAGGGCCGTGGCTGCGGGGACTGCGGCAGGGGCCTTGTTCTCTGCGGCTGGGCGTGTGCTGCCCAAATGCGAAGGTGCAGCGCCGGCATGAAACTCGAAGTCTTCGCGGAACATGCCGATCAGGTGTTCTTCCAGGCCCATCATCAGTGGGTGCACCCAGGTGTCGAACAGCACGTTGGCGCCTTCAAAACCCATTTGCGGCGCATAGCGCGCCGGGAAGTCCTGCACATGAACCGGGGCCGAAATCACCGCGCAGGGGATGCCTTGGCGTTTGGCGATGTGGCGCTCCATTTGGGTGCCCAAGATCAGTTCGGGCTGCAAGGCGTTGATCTGGTCTTCGACTTCCAGGTAGTCGTCGGTGATCAGGGCTTCCACGCCATGGCGCTTGGCACAGTCGCGCACTTCGCGGGCAAATTCCCGGCTGTAGCTGCCCAGGCCCACCACCTCGAAGCCCATCTCCTGGCTGGCGATGCGGGCAGCGGCCACCACATGCGTGGCGTCACCAAAAATGTAGACGCGCTTGCCGGTGAGGTAGGTCGAGTCGACCGACTTGGCGTACCAAGGTGCATGCGCGTGTTCGGGGTCTTGGCCGGGCACCGGCAGACCCGTCAGGGCGCAGACTTCGGCGATGAAGTCGCGCGTGGCGTGGCTGCCCAGGGGCACGGTCTTGGTGTAAGGCTGGTCAAACTGGCGCTGCAACCACTGTGCGGTGGCAAGACCAATCTCGGGGTAGAGCACCACGTTGAAGTCGGCCTCGGCCAGCTTCTGGATGTCGGCCACGCTCGCACTCAGGGGCGCGACCACGGCCACATCCACACCGAGTTCCTTCAGCAGCTGGGTGATTTCCTTGACGTCGTCGCGGTGGCGAAAACCCAGGGCGCTCGGGCCCAAGAGGTTGCACGTGGGGCGCGCTTTGGCAGGCTTTTCTGTGGTGTCGGGTTTGTGCACCAGGTGGCGGCACAGTTGGTAAAAGGTCTCGCTCGCGCCCCAGTTTTCCTTGCGCTGGTAAGAGGGCAGTTCCAGGGCCACCACGGGGATGGTCAGTTGCAGGGCTTGGGCCAGACCACCCGGGTCGTCCTGGATCAACTCGGCGGTGCAGGACGAGCCCACCAGCATGGCCGCGGGATGGAAGCGCGCCATGGCTTGGCGGGCGGCGTCCTTGAAGAGTTCTGCGGTGTCGCCGCCCAGGTCCCGCGCCTGGAAGGTGGTGTAAGTGACGGGGGGGCGGCGCGGCAGGCGCTCGATCATGGTGAACAGCAGGTCGGCGTAGGTGTCGCCTTGCGGGGCATGCAGCACGTAGTGCACATCGGTCATGGCGGTGGCCACGCGCATGGCACCCACGTGGGGCGGGCCTTCATATGTCCAGAGCGTCAGTTGCATGAGGTCTTCCTGCGCTTTATGCGGCCAACTTCAGGCGGCGCTTGAGGGGGCGGCTGAACAAACCGGCCAGATCGGCAGCTTGTTCATAGCCTTGAATGGGGGTGAAGACCAGCTCGATGGCCCACTTGGTGGTGATGCCTTGTGCTTCGAGCGGGTTGGCCAGACCCAGCCCACAGACCACCAGGTCCGGTGCATCGGCGATGCAGCGGTCCAGTTGCAGGTCCACGTCCTGGCCTTCGCTGATGCGGGTGCCTGTGGGCAAGAGGGCCAATTCGGCCGCCATGTGCTGGCGGTGCAAATAGGGCGTGCCCACTTCCACCAGGTCCATGCCCAGTTCGCGCTGGACAAAGCGGGCCAGTGGGATTTCGAGTTGCGAGTCGGGGAAGAAAAAGATGCGCTGGCCTTGCAGCATCTGGCGTTGTGTGGCCAGGGCTTTGTCGGCGCGCTGGCGCGGCGCAGCGGTGGCTTGTTCAAACACATCCGGGGCCACACCGAACTCGGTGGCAGCCGCTTGCAGCCAGACGGTTGTGCCTTCCACGCCCAGGGGAAACGGTGCCGCCAGGTGCTGCGCGCCGCGCGATTGCAGGGCGCGGGCGGTGTCGGCCAAGAAGGGCTGGGCCAACAAATAACGGGTGTTCGGGCCGACCACGGGCATGGCCTGGCTGTTGCGTGGCGGGAAGAAGTTGACTTGAAGACCCATGCGCTCAAACAGGCTGCGCATTTGGTCTTCCACCACATCGGCCAGCGTGCCCACCACCATCAGGGCGGGTGCGGTGTCGGTGCTGGCGGGCAGGGTGGGGACCATGGCCGCGAGGCATGCGTCTTCGCCCTGGGTGAAGGTGGTTTCGATGCCGCTGCCCGAGTAGTTGAGCACGCGCACCTTGGGGTGGTGGATTTGGTTTTGGCGTTCGGCCGCGCGCGACAGGTCCAGCTTGATGACCTCCGACGGGCAAGAGCCCACCAAAAACAACAAGCGGATGTCGGGGCGGCGTGCCAGCAGCTGGCCCACCACGCGGTCGAGTTCTTCGTGCACATCGGCCAGGCCCGCCAGATCGCGCTCGTCGATGATGGCGGTGCCAAAGCGGGGCTCGGCAAAGATCATCACGCCCGCCGCCGACTGGATCAGGTGGGCACAGGTGCGTGAGCCCACCACCAAAAAGAAAGCGTCCTGGATTTTGCGGTGCATCCAGATGATGCCGGTGAGGCCGCAAAACACCTCGCGCTGGCCGCGTTCGACCAAGGGCACAACGTCGGTACAACCGGCGGTTGGAGCGGAAGTTTCTGCGCGAATGGGGATGACGGTGCTCATGTGCTGGCCTGTGCTCCCGTGTCGGGCAAGGAGGTGGAAGAGGGGTGTTTTTGCAGCCGCGCCATGCGCAGTTTGCGGATGTACTGGGCGGCATTGATGGCGTAGCTGATGTAGGCGGCCAGCGCCAGCAGCAATTGGTCAGTGGCACTCCAGACGCCTTGCCACCAGACCCAAAGGTAGGCGGTGTGCAGGGCCAGCACACCCATGCTGACCACGTCTTCCCAATAAAAGGCGGGGGCAAACAGGTACTGCCCAAAGACCACTTTTTCCCAGATGGCGCCGGTGACCATGATGGCGTAGAGCACCAAGGTCTTGATGACCACCGAGGCCAAGGCCCAGTCGGTGTGCTCGCCGGTGTGCAGACTGGTCAACACCAGGTACAGGCTGACGCCGAAAATCAGGAATTGCACCGGGGCCAGCACGCCTTGCACCAGCGTCCACCGGCTCGCGTCACGCCGGGCGCGCTGCGCCGGCGTGTACAAAGCGGGGGAGGGTGAAACAGACATGAAGAGCCTTGTTGGACGGGGGTGTGGCTTTGAATGTAAATCTGGTCATACAGTGTGTCAACATAAATTGACATTATTTTCATGGATTAGGGTTTACACTAAACACAGGCGTTTGAATTCCACTCACACTCACACTTGTGGTTAATGAGGTCATGGATGTGACCTTTTCAAACCTTCGTGCGACGAGCACTCCGATCTGTTGGAGCCTGCCGCTGGTGTATCCCTCTGATGATCGGTGCTTGTCATGGCTAAATTCAATCTTGAAACCCCCTCACCGCCGATGGCACCCGGCCACTCCCCTTTGCCTGAAGCCTTGCGGCGGGGCTCGCCTGTTGGCCCGCGTTTGGTAGGGGGAACCTCGTTTGCGGGCAAGTCCGCCCTCGATTTGGCCCAAATCCAGATCTTGGCGCAGGCCTGTTTGCAGGGCTTGGACGCGGCCCGCCAGGTCGTGTTTGGCTGGCAACGCCAGGGCCAATCGCTGGAAGACATTTACACGCAAGGCATCACGCCTTGTGCCCGTTTGCTGGGCGATTGGTGGTGTTCGGACCGGCTCGACTTCGCCATGACGACCATCGCCTCTTCCCATCTGCAGCAGCTCTTGCACGATTTCAGTGGGGAGTTCTTGCAAGAGTCACCCCAGGCAGCCAATGGCCACAGCTTGCTGTTGATGACAGAGCCCGGCGCGCAGCACAGCATGGGGCTGTTCATGCTCAGCGAGTTTTTCAAGCGCGCCGGCTGGTTGGTCACGGTCGCGGTGCCCCAGGACGTGAGCGAATTCAAGCGCTTGTTTGTGTCTGACTGGTTCGATGCGGTGGGCATTTCGGTCAGCACCGATCGCCACATCCGCAGTCTGGAGGTGTTGCTGCCCCTGCTGCGCGCAGCTTCGGACAATCTGGATTTGCAGGTGTTTGTGGGGGGGCCCATGGCCTACCTGGACCCCGACCGGCTCCAAGGCTTGGCTGCCCGTGTTTTGGCCGAAGATGCACCTGCAACGGTGATCAGCGTCACGCGGGGCATGCCCCGTTTGATCGATCAAACCCTGTGATATGTTGATCCATATCATTTATGACACTTATAAAGCACGGTCCAAGGCTTGAACGGCTCGGTTCAGCCTATACTTGTATGACAAATTCAAGTGTCAACTTCCTGATGCTCAAACCCGTTTGGTTTACAACATGAAGCTTCCCTCTTTGGACCCATCCACGTTTTCGCAGTTATTGGGCGTGGTGTCTGATGTCACCTTGGTCATGGACCCGCAGGGCGTGATCGAGGACGTGTCAACTGGACGCGACACTTTGGCCGCTTTGGGTTGCCAGTCATGGATCGGTCGCCGCTGGATCGACACCGTCACCAGCGAGAGTCGCGTCAAGATTCAGGAAATGCTGCAGTCCCAGGGGGCCCCAGATGTGATGCGTTGGCGGCATGTCAACCACTTGTCGCCCATGGGCAACGAAGTGGCTTTGCAGTATGTGGTTTTGCCTTTGGGCGGCGGCAAGCTCTTGGCCATGGGGCGCGACCTGGAAAGCCTGGCCGAGCTGCAGCGCCGCTTGGTCGAAACCCAGCAGTCGATGGAGCGCGATTATTTGCGCCTTCGCCACATCGAGGCGCGCTACCGGGTGCTGTTTGACACTTCTTCCGAGGCGGTGTTGGTGGTGGACGCCAGCTCGCAGCGCGTGCTCGAGGCCAATGTGGGCGCTCAGGCCTTGTTGAAGGACGCTGGCAAACGTCTTGTGGGTCGCGATGTGCGTGAATGTTTTGAGGGTGACAGCCAAGGCGAGGTCCAGTCCTTGCTGCGCATGGCATTGGCCACGGGCCGCATCGAGATGTGTGCTGCCCGGATTGCGGGTTTGCCCACGGCCTGGACGGTGTCTGCCACGGTGTTCCGGCAAGAAGGCGGTGCGCAATTCTTGGTGCGCTTGGTCACCCGTGACACCACCCCGGTGGCCCATCAGGATGCAGGTTCTTCGGCTGCGCTGAGCGAGGCCATGGAGCGCTTTCCAGATGGCTGGCTGCTGACCGATACGAACGGCATGATCAAAAGCGTCAACGAGGAAGGCATGGCCTTGTTGGGTTTGACGGCCTCTTCCCAAGTGGTGGGTCAGAGCCTGGAGCGCTGGCTGCTGCGCGGGGCAGTCGATTGGGGTGTGTTGAACACCAGTCTGCGCCAGCAATTGCCTGTGCGCAATTTTGCGACCGAGGTTCGGACTTTGTCGGGCATGACTTTGCCCGTGGAGGTGTCGGCTGTGTGCCTGGCCCGACCCGAGCCCATGTTTGCCTTTTTTGTGCGCGACATGGACCGCCGCTTGCAGGGTGGCGCTTCGGTGTCGCAAAGCCAGGCCAACCCCTTTGCCGAACTGTCGCAATTGGTGGGACGACGCCCCATCAAGGACATCGTGGGCGAGACGGTCGACACCATCGAGCGCATCTGCATCGAGGCGGCTTTGGAATTGACCCACAACAACCGCGCTTCGGCAGCCGAAATGCTGGGGCTGTCGCGGCAAAGTCTCTACGTCAAGCTGCGCCGCTTTGGCATGGTTTCCGAGGTTGAAAACGATCTCCCCTGAAGATTGTCAATAAAAAATGACAATAAGTGTCAATCTTGATTGACATTTTAAAAAGCGTCTTCACAATCGGGGCATGGACATCCCGCCATTGGCCCATGCGCCCCCCCCTTCAGCCTCCCTTTCGGCGCCGGTTGCGAGCGCCACAGGGATCGTGCTCAAGCGGCCTGCGCTGGGGACGGTGGCTGAACTGCTCAAACCCATCACCTGGTTTCCGCCCATGTGGGCCTTTGCCTGTGGCGTGGTGGCCTCCGGCCAGGATTTGCAGGCCCATTGGGGCTTGCTGCTCTTGGGTTTGGTGCTGACGGGACCTCTGGTGTGTGCCAGCAGCCAAGCGGTCAACGACTGGTTTGACCGACATGTGGACGCCATCAACGAGCCCGGTCGCCCCATTCCTTCCGGTCGCATGCCGGGCCGTTGGGGCTTGGGCATTGCCATCGGCTGGACAGCCTTGTCGCTGTTGTGGGCCACCCTCATGGGGCCTTGGGGCTTTGCGGCCTGTGCCCTGGCCATTGCGCTGTCGTGGGCTTACAGCGCGCCGCCTGTTCGCCTGAAAAACAACGGCTGGTGGGGCAACGCCGCCTGCGCCCTGAGCTACGAGGGTCTGGCCTGGTTGACCGGTACGGCCGTCATGCTGGGTGGCGCATGGCCTGGGCCACATGCCGTGGCGCTGGCGCTGCTGTACAGCGTGGGGGCGCACGGCATCATGACGCTCAACGATTTCAAGGCCATTGAGGGCGACCGCCGCATGGGCGTGGCCTCGCTGCCGGTGCAGCTGGGTGCGCACGGTGCGGCGCGTATGGCCTGCGTGTTCATGCTGGTGCCACAGGTGTTGGTGGCCTTGTTGCTGGCCCACTGGCAGTTGCCATGGCACGCGGCAGCCGTCTTGGCTTTGGCGGTTTTGCAAGGGCCGTTGATGCTCAAATTTTTGCGCCAACCGGTTGAGCGTGCTTTGCATGTGTCGGCCTTTGGCGTGCCGCTGTTTGTCAGCGGCATGATGGTCAGCGCCTGGGGTCTGCGTCAAATGCACCACGCACTGAGCGTGGGAGGGTTGGCATGAGCACACCGATGTTTGGCTGGTTCCAGATCATCCGGCTGGGTTTGATCCAGGCTTGCCTGGGTGCAGTGGTGGTGGTGACCACTTCCACGCTCAACCGCATCATGGTGGTCGAGCTGGCCTTGCCCGCCTTGTTGCCCGGCTTTTTGGTGGCCTGGCATTACGCGGTGCAGATGGTGCGCCCGCGCATGGGTTTTGGTGCAGACAAGGGCCGACGCAGCACGCCCTGGATGATGGGCGGCATGTTGGTGCTGGGCACAGGCGGCGTGATGGCCGCCGGGGCCACCGTCTGGATGGCCAGCGAGCCTGTGTGGGGGGCGCTGCTGGCCTGGTTGTCCTTCAGTTTGATCGGTTTGGGCGTGAGCGCCTGCGGCACTTCGCTGCTGGCCCTGATGGCCAAGCGTGTGCCCGACGAGCGCCGCGCACCGGCTGCCACCACGGTGTGGCTGATGATGATCGTGGGCTTTGCCGTCACGGCCGGTGTGGTGGGCAAGTTGATCGACCCCTACAGCCCGCAGGTGCTCTTGCAGGTCTCGGCAGGGCTGAGTGTGGTGACGGCATGCATCACCGCAGTGTGTTTGTGGGGCCTCGAAAAAGACGGTGAGCCCTCTGTGCCTGTGGCCCCCAGCGTCAGCACCGAGCGCCTGCAAAAGCAAAATTTCAAAGAGGCTTTTCAAGAGGTGTGGGCCGAACCCGCAGCGCGCACCTTCACCGTGTTTGTGTTCATGTCCATGCTGGCCTACAGCGCGCAGGATTTGATTCTGGAGCCCTTTGCGGGTGCCGTGCATGGTTTCTCGCCGGGGCAGACCACGCAGCTCTCGGGCTGGCACCACATGGGGGTGTTGATCGGCATGTTGGCGGTCGCTGCCGCGGGCTCGCGTTGGGTGGCCGGTCGCCTCGGATCGGTGCAGGCCTGGATGGTGGGCGGTTGCCTGGTGTCGGCGCTGGCCACGGTGGGTTTGGTCAGTTCAGCCCTCTCGGTCGAATGGCCCCTGAAGGCCAATGTGGTGTTTTTGGGCGTGGCCAATGGCGCGTTTTCCATCGCGGCCATCGCCACCATGATGCGCTTGGCGGGTGAAGGCGGCGCGGGCCGCGAAGGCACGCGCATGGGTTTGTGGGGCGCGTCGCAAGCGGCGGCCTTTGGCTTGGGTGGTTTGCTGGGCACTGCGGCCAGCGACCTGGCCCATGCCTTGTTGGGTGAACAGCGCACGGCCTATGCGGCCGTGTTTGGCATGCAAGCGTTGATGTTTGCCGTCTCGGCTGCGGTGGCCGTGCGCCTGCGCACCGGGCCGTCTGCGCGACAGTCCTTGCATTTTGATGGTCCCGTGTTGTTGAAAGGTGGGTCAAGCTCATGAACCAGACCGATTTTGATGTGGTGGTGGTGGGTGGTGGGCCTGCTGGCGCCACCGCCGCCCACGATTTGGTGCGCCAAGGCTGGCGTGTGTTGTTGCTGGACCGCCAGGGCCGCACCAAGCCCTGTGGCGGGGCGATTCCGCCGCGGCTGATCCAGGATTTCGACATCCCCGATCACCTGCTGGTGGCCAAAGTCAACTGCGCGCGCATGATTTCGCCCGCCGACAACAAGGTCGATATCCCGATCGACAACGGCTTTGTCGGCATGGTGGACCGCGACGAATTCGACGAGTATTTGCGCGAACGCGCCGCCCAGTCGGGCGCGGTGCGGTGCCAGGCCATTTTTGACAAGGTCGAGCACGATGCCCACCAGCAGCTGTGGGTGCACTACACCCCGGTCACACCCAAGGAGCATGCCGCCAGCGAGCACGCCAAACCCGTCAAGGTCAGCGCACGCATGGTGGTGGGGGCCGATGGCGCGCGCTCTGAAGTGGCGCGTCAGGCCATCCCCAACGCGCACAAGACCAAATATGTGTTTGCCTACCACGAGATCATCGAGTCGCCCATTGGCCAGCCGGGCTACGACGCCGCTCGATGCGATGTGTATTACCAGGGTGAGGTCTCGCCCGACTTTTATGGCTGGGTTTTTCCGCACGGCAAAACCATGAGCGTGGGCATGGGCAGCGCCGACAAGGGCTATTCGCTGCGCAGCGCCACGGCACGGTTGCGCGAAATCGCCGGTTTGGTGAATGCGCCCACCTTGCGGCGCGAAGGCGCGCCGATCCCGCTCAAGCCCTTGCCCCAATGGGACAACGGCCGCGATGTGGTGGTGGTCGGCGATGCAGCGGGCGTGGTCGCACCCTCATCGGGTGAGGGCATTTATTACGCCATGGACTGCGCACGCCGTGTTGCCCAGGCCACCCATCAGGCCCTCAAAACCGGCAACAGCGCCTGCCTCAAGCAAGGCCGCAAGAGCTTCATGAAGCAACACGGCCGTGTGTTCTGGATCCTCGGGGTGATGCAGTATTTCTGGTACCAGAACGACCGCCGTCGCGAGAAATTCGTCAAGATCTGTGAAGACCGCGATGTGCAGCGTTTGACGTTTGAGTCCTACATGAACAAGGAACTCGCGCGCAAGGACCCGATGGCGCACGTGCGCATCTTTTTCAAGGACATGGCGCACCTCTTGGGTCTGGCGCGTACGTGAGGTTTTGGTGAGTCCGCATCCTGAACACGGGTTGCTCGGGGCGACCTCATGGCGCATGCGCCAGTCTTCCCTGCGTGCCCTGCTGGTGGCTTTTGTGCTCAGCTACGCCACCGCAGGCATTGGCGCCGCCCTCACTGAACTGGGGCCTTGGTACTTTGCCTTGCGCCACCCGGCCTGGAAACCACCGGATGCCGCTTTTGGCGTGATCTGGAGCACCATTTTCACGCTGTGCGCCATCAGTGGCTGGATGGCCTGGCAGGCCGCAGACACCCTGGCGCTGCGCCGCCGTGTGCTGGTGTTGTTTGGGGTGAATGCGCTGCTCAACATCCTGTGGAGCGCGCTTTACTTCAAGCTGCAGCGTCCGGACTGGGCGCTGTTCGAAGGGGTGTTTTTCTGGCTGTCGATTTTGGCCTTGGTCATGGGCCTGTGGCGTTTGTCGCGCTGGGCCAGTTTGCTTTTGATCACTTACTGGGTCTGGGTCAGCATCGCCATCGTGCTCAATGTGCAGACGGTCTTGCTCAATGGTCCCTTTGGCGCACCGGCATGAAGGCAAGGCAGGCGGCTGGCGCCGCATGAGACGACAGCCCCTGATGTTGGCTTTGACCATTTTGAGTGCCCTGTCGCTGTGGTTGTGGACCCCTGATCTGCCACGCGAGCAACTGCACAAACATTACCTGAGTGCACCCTCGGACCTGCGTGCTGTGGGCCCTTGGCAGCTGCATGTGCGCGACACCGGGCCGCGTGCGGCACCCGTGGTGGTCATGTTGCATGGCTTTGGCTCTAGTCTGCACACCTGGGACGTCTGGGCCGAGGGGCTGTCAGCGACCCACCGCGTGATCCGCCTCGACTTGCCGGGCAGCGGTCTGAGTCCGCCTGATCCGGCGCACGATTACAGGGATGCACGCAGCGTGCACATGCTGCTGCGCCTGCTGGACGACTGGGGGGTGCAGCGCGCCAGTTGGGTCGGCCATTCCATGGGCGGGCGCATCGCCTGGACTATGGCAGCGCAACACCCCGAGCGCGTCGATCGGCTGGTGCTGGTGGCCCCGGACGGTTTTTCTAGCGCAGGTTTTGAATACGGCCAGGCCATGGAGGTGCCCGCCACCTTGAGCCTGATGCGCCACGTGCTGCCGAAATTCGTGCTGCGCATGAACTTGCAAGCCGCTTATGCGCAGCCCGACAGCCTGAGCGATGCGCTGACCGACAGGTACCACGACTTGTTGCGTGCCCCGGGGGCCCGACAAGCCATGCTGGAGCGCTTGAAACAGACCGTGCTGCAAGAACCCGGGCCGCTGCTGCGCCAGATCCAAGCGCCCACCTTGCTGCTGTGGGGAGAGGCCGACGCCATGATTCCATTGGCCAATGCCCGCGATTATTTGCAGGCCATCCCGGGCAGCCGTTTGGTGTCCTGGCCTGCCGTGGGGCATGTGCCCCAGGAAGAAGCCGCACAAACATCCTTGCAGGCCGTGGCAGATTTTCTGCGTTGAGGTGATTCAGGTGATGCGGATGCCCACTTGGGTGATCCGGTTGCCTTCGGTGGCGCGCACGCTGATTTCGGCCTTGCCCAGGTGCGCCGTGTCACCCTCGACGGGTGGGCGGTGCAGCGTATCGGCCAACCATTGGCCCACACTTTTTTCTGCATCGCAGGGCAGTTCCAAACCATAAAACAAGCACAAGTCTCCCATGGGTGTGGGCGCTGCCAAGACAAAATCGCCAAACACCAGGCGGGCATGCTCGGTGTCGTCCAGGTCAGGCAACACCACATTCAGGCGGCGCGCACTCCAGGCAATGGTGGAGCCCTGCAACACCAGCGAAGTCAGCACCACAATGAAAGCGACATTGAAGTAAATGCTGGCGCCTTCCACCCCTGCCATCACCGGGAACACCGCCAGCACAATGGGCACCGCCCCGCGCAGGCCCACCCAGGAGATGAAGGTGATCTCGCGCCCGGAAAAATGCAAGGGTTTCAGGCACAACCAGACCGACAGTGGGCGAGCCACGAACATCAACACCAGCGAGACCCCGACGGCTGGCCACAGGGTGGTCAACATGTCGGAAGGGGTCACCAACAGACCCAGCAACAAGAACATGCCCGCCTGAGACAGCCAGGCGTAGCCGTCCATGGCCGACAAGGAGGCGCGCACCTGCCGCCGGGCCCGGTTGCCCACCACCACACCCATCAGGTAGACCGCCAAAAAGCCCGAGCCGCCAAACCAAGTGGTAAAAGCGAAGACCGTCAGTCCACCCGAGACGATCAACAAGGCCCTGACGCCGCCGCCACCGTCTTCTCCACGGCCCAGGCGTTTGAGCAGTTCGGCCATGGCCCAACCGCAGGCCAGGCCGAGCACGCTGCCCCAGCCCATTTGCTGCAGCAAGGACAGCAAAACGTCGAAAACACCCGGCGTCACGCTGTCGGGCTGCCCCATGGTCAAGGCAATGGCGATGAAGGTCAGGGTCAGGTAAACCGCCATGGGGTCGTTCATGCCGGACTCGATCTCGAGTGTGGCGGCCACCCGTTCGTTCAGCTGCACCCCGGAGGATTTGAGTAGAGAGAAAACCGCTGCTGCGTCGGTCGAGCCCACGATGGCCCCCACCAGCAAAGCCAGCGGCCAGGACAGGTCCAGCAGCCAATAAGCCGCTATGCCGGTGATGCCGGTGCACAGCACCACGCCCAGCGTGGCCAACAAGAGCGAAGGGCGCAAACCGGTGCGGAAAGTGGCCATCTGGGTGCGCAAGCCGCCGTCCAGCAAGATCACCGCCAGGGCCACGTTACCTACCCAGAAGCTCAGGCGGAAATCGTCAAATACCAGGCCCCCAGGCCCGTCCACGCCCGCCAAGATGCCCACCACCAAAAAAATCAACAGAAAAGAAAAACCGATGCGCGCAGAAAACACCCCGGCCAATACGCTGATGAAGACCAGCGCTGCAGCCGCCAACAAAGGCAATGAGAGGAAATCGAGGGACAAAACCATGGCCTGAAAGTACCACAAGACGGGCGCATCCCATCACGCGTGCGCAGCTCAGCCCTAGCAGCAGCCCAGAATAAATTGGCTGGTGCCTGTCGGGTCTTGCTCGTGGGCCAGGTGGCCCAGCCCGGATTGCACATGCTGCTGTGCTTGTGGCAGCAGGCCGCAGGCCTGGTCGGCCAGGGCCGGGGGCACGGTCTGGTCTTGCTCTCCGATGTGCATGAACACCGGGTTGCGGATCTCGTGCAAGCGGGCGGCCAGGGGCTTGAGACGCCAGGCCGCCATCATCGACAGCACGCCGTGCACATGGCCCGAGTCGCTCAGCACGCGGGTGTACAAATCCAGCCCCTGTGCATCGAGCAAGGAGCCGGTGCGCCCCAACCACTCGGACACGGCGCCAGGTTTGGCCGCCAGTTTGGCGGTGGCCCAGGCCGACAGCGGGTTGAGCGCCGCCAACTTGGCCGCCGGGCCGAACAGCCAAGAGGCCACACCAGGCAAGGGCAGCCAGGCCGGGTTCAGACCGATCAGGGTGCTGCGCGAGAGGCTCTCCATGTGCAGGGCCATGTGCGCGGCAATGGCTGCACCCGCCGAGTGGCCCACGATGACCTGGGGCGTGAGTTTGAGCTGCAGCAGGAGGGCGCGCAGGCCTTCGGCCATGCCGGGCAGGGACAGAGCCCCTTCAGCGCCCCGGCTGCTGAAGGCGTGCCCCGGCAAGTCGGGTGCGACCACGGTGAAGTGTTGTGCCAGCGTGGGCAGCAGGCCGCGCCAGCTGAAGCTGCCCGAGCCGGTGCCGTGCAAAAGCAGCATGCAAGGGCCCTGGCCCATCATCTGCACATGCCACTGAATGCCCCCGGCCTGCACAAATCGGCTGTGCTGCGCATGGGGCCAGCGGGCCTGGTGTGCGGCCCACGACATGCCGGGATAAAAGCGGTCGAACATGGCAGAGCCTAGGCCGGGCCGGTGCGCAGGCTGTCCATGGCGTGGGCCATGCGCTGAGCTTGCACCTGCGGCATGGGTAGGTAGCTTGCGCCCATGGTCGCGGCCAGTTGTTGGGCTTGGGCATCGGGCTGCATCGAGGTGTCGATCCACAGGGCGCGGTGGCCGCTGCTGCGCCATTGCTGCCCCCAGTTTTGGGCGTCGGCCTGTGCCTGTACGCGGCCACCCAGACCTTGCAGCGTCACATTGGCACGGCCGTCGCTGAGCACAACCAAGAGGGGCGTGACGCCTTGCCGCTGCAACAAGGCCGCTTGTTCGTGCGCCATTTTGAGGGCCAGCGCCAGTGGTGTGCCACCTCCGCCAGGCAAGCCGGTCATGGCGCGTTTGGCCCGCACCAGCGAGCGCGTGGCGGGCAGCAGCAGTTGCGCCTGCGCGCCCCGAAAGGCCACGATGCAGACACTGTCGCGCCGCGCATAGGACTGCTGCAGCAGCAACTCGACGGCGCCTTTGGCTTCGGCCAAACGCTGCAGGGCGGCTGAGCCCGAGGCATCGAGTGCCAGGATCAGGCAGCTTGATGAACGCTGCTGGTAGCGCTGGATGTGGAAGTCTTCTGCCCGGATCGCGATGCGGCGTTGGGCTTGGCCTTTTACTGGGCTTTCGCCAAGCATGGTGACCCGCGGTGCGGCCTGTCTCAGACCTTGTCTTGGGGCTGCGGCGCGCAGGGTGGCCAGCACATGCAGCCGTGCGTGGCCGCCGGGGCGTCCCGGGCGCGGGGGCAGGGGCCTGCCGCGTTGTTGCCCGGCGCGGGTCTGGCCGCTGCGGCCTGAGGTGTGACCGCTGCGAGCGCCTTGTTGTGTGGCCAGTGCGTCCAGCATGTGCGGTGGCAAGCTGGCCAGGGCGGCGGCCACCATCATCTCTTGCAGGTCTTCGGCGGTGGGCTCTGGGGCCGGTGTGTCGGTGGGCGCGTCCTCGTGTGCCTCAGGGGGCGGCGGGTCACCGGCTGCCGGATCGGGCGCTTGGGGGGGTGGCGGTGGCTCAGCGTCGTCGGGCGCTGAGTCTTGCGCGGTCTGTTCTTGACTGGAAGGCTCCGCAGGCCATTGCGTGGCCCGTGGGGCGAGCACGCAGCGTGCGGCAAAGCCCAGGTCTTCGTCGTCCAGCGTGCTGCGCCCGTTCAAGGCTGCGTGTGCGCAAGCCACGCGCAACGCCAGGCTGGGCGCGCGCAAGGAGCCAATGCCCAAGCCCCAAGCCGAAGCGCACAGCGCGTGCAACTGCGCATCGCTGGCCTCGACCCGCTGCAAGCGCTCTCGTGCACGCGCCAGTGCGCCGGGGCTCAGGCGAATCTGCAGCGCATCGTCTTCGCCAGGGTCCAGCCCCGCGTCAATGTCGGACGGCGACAGCGCCTGCAAATCGAGCCACAGGCCCAGTCGCTCTTGGAGTGCAGCGTTCACACCCGCTTCATCGGGCAAGGATTCGTCCAGTGCGACCACGCCAAAGCGGGTGTCGGTGGGGGCGCTGGCGTGGTGCGTCGCGGCGACTTGGGCCGAGTCCAGCGCCTGCACCAGCGGGGCCAGCAGTGCCGGGGGCAGGCGCTCGGCCATGGGCAGGCATACCAGGCCTTGATCGGCTTGTTGCAGCAAGCCCGCTTGCATGTGCAGCTGCCCGGTTTGCAGGGTGTGGGCCAAATCAATCCCGCCCAGCAAACGTTCGGCATCGGCCGAGCCGGGCAGCTTGACCAGCGGCAGGCCCAGCTGGGCCAAGGCATTCAACCAGCGCTCGCGCACCGGGCCGTGCGGGGCGCGCAAGCACACACCGCCCAGGCCGTGCGGGTCCAACTGCAGGATTTGCAAGCTGGTCAGGGCGTCATGCCAAGCGTCCAGGCTTTGCGGGGTGGAGGTGTTCTCGAGGGCCATGAACGGCAGGGCGGTGCAGTGCTTTCAGGCAGCCAGCACTTCTTGCACGCTGCGCTGCACGCGGGCGCCCGAGTCGGTGTCGTCCAGTGGGTTGCGGCGCAGGCGGTGGCGCAGGGCCAGCGGGGCCATGCTCTGCAGGTGTTCGGGTTTCACCGCGCTGTGGCCTTGCAGTGCGGCAAAGGCACGGGTGGCGCGCAGCAGGGTGAGTTCGGCGCGCAGCCCGTCGGTGCCCAGTTGCTGGCACAGGCGGGCGCACAGCATCAGCATGTCGTCGCTCACCGACACTTCGGCCAAGCGTTCACGTGCTTTGAGGATGCGTTTTTGCAGCTTCTGGTTCTCTTTGTGCCACAGCGCCTTGAAGGCGGTCGGGTCTTTTTCAAAGGCGTCGCGGCGCTTGATGATGTCCACCCGCAGCTTCAGGTCTTGCGGCGTGCGCACCTGCACCGACAGGCCAAAACGGTCGAGCAGCTGCGGTCGCAGCTCGCCCTCTTCGGGGTTGCCGCTGCCCACCAGCACAAAGCGGGCGGGGTGGCGCACGCTCAGGCCTTCGCGCTCGACCAGGTTTTCGCCCGAGGCCGCCACGTCGATGAGCAGGTCCACCAAATGGTCGTCGAGCAGGTTGACTTCGTCGATGTACAAAAAGCCCCGGTGTGCTTGCGCCAACAGGCCGGGCGAGAACTGCTTGATGCCCTGGGACAGGGCTTTTTCCAGATCGAGCGCGCCGACCACGCGGTCCTCGGTCGCGCCCAAAGGCAGGTCGACGACGGCCACGCTTTGGCGCTCGGTCACGACTTTGGTTTGGGGGTCACGCGCCTGGCAAACCGGGCAGGCGCCCGCCGGTTTGGCCGGGTCGCATCGGTAAGGGCAACCCTTGACCACCTGGATGGGCGGCAGCAAATCGGCCAGGGCCCGCACCGCCGTCGATTTGCCGGTGCCCCGGTCACCCAGGACAAGGACGCCGCCAATGGAAGGGTCCACCGCCACCACCTGGATGGCGAGGGTCATGTCATCTTGACCAACGATGGCCGCAAAAGGGAAGGTCAATGCCATGGGGCGTACATCCGCAAAACTGTTCTCGTCCCATCATCCGAAAGACGCGGCAAAGTGTCAAGTTAAATTTACACTTTAAATGGACGCTGGGGTTCAGATTTTGGGGGTGGCGGGCTCGACTGTGTCGGATTCGGGCGTGGTTTCAGGCTGGAGGCCATAACGGGCCGCCAAATCCCAAACGTGCTGCGGCAGCATGTTTTTCATGCGCGCAGGCGCTTCGCGGCGCAGGTGCAAGATGGATTCGATGGCCTTCATCTCAACCCGGGCACGGGCAAACTCCAGGCCACGCGGGCCCACCCGGGGCATGAGCCAGTTGACCAGGGGCTTGATCCAGGCGGGCATGCGGCGCAGCGGCAGGCCACCTGCGGCGCGCTCGGTGTTGGCCATGAAGCCCCGCACCGGCCCCTCTCTTTTGCCGCGGCTGATCGGCGCGCGGGTGACCAGTTGGTCTTGGATGCCGTCGAGCACCGCTTGCCCGCGGGCGTTGCGCACCAGCAACCATTGCTGCCCGTGCCCACCCATATAGCCCACGGTGATGTCCGACAGCACATTGGTGTAGTCCACGCAGGTGCGGCAGGTCAGCGGAAAAAAGTCGGGTGGCAGGGTGGACAGTGGCAAGTTCAAAAACGGGATCAGGCGCCTGTCGCCCTGGTCGGTGCGCACTTCCACTTTGTAATCGGCACGGAACTCGACATAGCTGATGTCTTGAGGGCGGTCCGAAATCAGCCCCAAAAACTGGTGGAAATTTTCGGTCGTGGTGTTGTCCGAGCAGGGCGTGCCGATCACATACAGCTGTTCCAGCCCCTGCTCGCGTTCGAGTTGCGGCTGGATGGCGCGCAGGGCGTAAATCTGGCAGGGGATGCCGATCACGGCCAGGCGTTTGTGGCCTTGCGCCAGCGCGGGCTCCACCAGGCTGAGCAAAGGCGCATAACCCATGCGCATGCCCCGGCACTGCGCCATGTCTTGTGCGCGGGTGACCAGCACCGGGCGCGGACGCCAGCGGTCGTGCGGGTCAGCGGCCATGGCGATCACCGCGTCGACCAGGCCTTTTTCGAGCAGCACTTCGGCCAGACGGGTGGTGATGCCCGTCCATTGCGCGCCCTGTGCTGGCGGGTCCATGCGGGCGCTCAGGATCTGTTGGTAGGGCCCAAAAAACAACTCATCGGTTTGTGCACGGTGAAGTGGCGTGTCGGTCTGGCGCTGGCGGCCATGCACGCGCTGCTCGAGCCCCGGGTAGTCGGGCTGGATGAACTGGCAGGCCTGGCCGCAGCGCTTGGGGTCGTTGGTGCGGGACAGGCCGCAATCGGTGCACAGCTTGCGCACGGGTGCTGCCATGTTGAGCCCCGCTGGGGTGTGGGCTTGGAGCACGGTCAATTCGGAGCTCAGCCAGCGCGAGTGAAAGGCATCACACCCACCAGCCAGACGTGCAGCCCCCCCATCAAAAAGGCCGCCCAGACGCCGGTGCCCACCACCACTGCCAGCAAGGTCCCCAACAGCTGGCCTTCGGGGGCTGAGCGCATGCTGGCGCGGTCACGTTGACGGGCAGCGCGAAAGACCAGCACCGACCAGGCGAGAAAGCCACCGAACAAAAGCACATCGGCCAGGTTGCCATTGGACAACAAATGCCCCAGAGCCCAGACCTTGACCGACAAGGTCATGGGGTGGCGCAGTTTGCTTTTGATGTGGTTGGCGGGCATGTAGGTGGCCACCAGCAAGACCATGGCCAGCCACATCAACAAGATGGTGGCGTGCTGCAGGCCGCGTGGCGGTGTCCACAGCACTGTCGGGTCCAGTCGGGCGAGGGCATAGCCCTGCACCAGCAAGTACAGACCCAGCAAGGAAATCGAGGCATAAATGGCCTTGTAGCCCAAGTCGCCCCAGCGTTGTTGTGCGCCTTGCCGCCATTGGGGGGCCAAGCTTTGCAGCGAGTGAATGCCCAAAAAGAGCACAAGACCTATAAGCAGTTGCAACATGGAAACCCCCTTGTCTTTGGGCCACGGACCTCAAAAAGAAAGCATTCTGACACGGGCTTGTCCAGATTGGTTGACATTTGGGCGTCAGGGGCTTTCCTGTGTGATTTGCTCGGGTATTGCCCTGATCAAGACAAAGTGACTGATCTGGCGCACAATGAACTGTCCAGTAATTTTTGACATACCCTTCGAGGAGTCCAGCATGTCCCGTTTCACCGCCATCCCTTCCAACCGTCGCGTCTTCATGATGCAAGTGGCCACAGCTGCAACCGCCGTCATGGTGGCCAGCGAAGCCTCTGCCCAAGCCATGTTGGACGAAAAAGACCCACAAGCCGTGGGTTTGGCTTACAAAGCCGACGCCACCAAAGTGGACAAAGCCAAAAACCCCAAGTACGCCGCAGGGAACAACTGTGCCAACTGCGCTTTGTTCCAGGCCAAGCCGGGTGCTGCCTCTGGCGGTTGCCCTTTGTTTGGTACCAAGCAAGTGTCGGCCAAAGGCTGGTGCTCGGCCTGGGCCAAAAAGGCCTGATGCCCGATCAGGCCCCATCGGGCGGGAGCCCGATGCCCCCCAAAAACCGCCTTCGGGCGGTTTTTTTCTGGTCGCAACGTGTCCGGCCTCGGGGATGGACCGAGGGCTTACCCTGATTGCCCCACGAATCCAGGTGTTTGACACACACAAAGTGTCAATCTGTCGTTACACTTCGCTTTGTCTTCAACCGACCAGAAAGCCCTTTCATGGCGTCTTGGGTGCTCAAAGCGATGGACCTGGCCTGCCAAAAGGCCCAGCGGACCTTGTTCGAGGGCGTGAGCTTGGCTGTGCCCGCGGGCAGCTGGTTGCACATTGAAGGCGGTAACGGCTGCGGCAAGACCAGTTTGCTGCGCATCCTGTGTGGGCTGGCACCGGCCGCACGGGGCCAGGTGATCTGGCCTGCAGCGTCCAGCGATGCACTGCTTGCCACGGACCGTCCTTCCATGCACCGTCCAGACCGCTCGGTGCTCCATTACATCGGACATGCCCTGGGGCTCAAGCCCGATCTGACGGCCTGTGAGAACCTGTGCCTGGACGCCCAAGTCAGTGGTTTGAACCTCAGCCGCGACCAAGCCCTGTTGGCGCTGACTGCCCAAGGCCTCAAAAGCCGGGCCCATTTGCCGGTGCGCGTGTTGTCGCAAGGCCAGCGCCAAGGTGTCGCTTTGGCCCGCTTGCGCACCAGCCCGGCGCGGCTGTGGGTGCTGGACGAACCCTTGGTGGGGCTGGACACCGAGGCCACCGCCACGGCCCGTGCCCTGTTGCAATCGCATGTGGACGCGGGTGGCGCCGTGGTCATGACCAGCCACCACGATGTGCAGCTGCAAGGCCCGGGTACAAGATTGCTGTTGAACGCTGGGGGCCGCGTGTCATGAGCAGCCAGGTCCTCACCGCCGTCCACTGGCCTCAGGCGCTGCCCAGCCCCTGGCAGGCCATGTGGGGCTTGCTGCGGCGCGATCTGCGCCTGGCCTTGCGGCGCAAGGCCGAATGGTTGGGCGCGGTGTTTTTTTTCGTGGTGGTGGCCGCACTCTTTCCTTTGGCGATTGGCCCCGAGCCAGACACCTTGCGCCTGATCGGTCCGGGGGTGTTGTGGGTGGCTGCTTTGCTGGCCAGCATGCTGAGCCTGGGTCGTTTGTTCGAAGCCGATCACCAGGATGGCAGCCTGGAGCAGATGGCCTTGTCGGCCGCCCCTTTGTCCTGGCTGGTGTCGGCCAAGGTGGTCGCGCACTGGTTGATCTCGGGGCTGCCTTTGGTGCTGTTGTCGCCGCTGTTGGGTTTGCAGTTCGGGCTTGGTTCAGAGGCGCTGGCCATGCTGGCCTTGACCTTGTTGATCGGCACGCCGGTCTTGTCATTGTTGGGCGCGATTGGTGCCGCACTCACTTTGGGGGTGCGCGGCGGAGGTGTGTTGCAGTCGCTCTTGCTCTTGCCTTTGTATGTGCCCGTGCTGGTGTTTGGTGCGGGCGCGGTCGAGGCTCAGGTGCGCGGGCTGGGCGCTCAAGCCCATGTCTCGGTGTTACTGGCTTTGCTGTTGGCCACGGCCGCCTTCAGCCCTTGGGCCTGTGCGGCCGCTTTGCGCCTGGCACTGGAATGAGGGACCCGACATGAAGCTCTTCCATTACGCTGCGCCACAAAACTTTTACGCTTTGGCAGGCCGCCTCTGGCCAGTGTTGGCCTTGTTGGCCACTTTGCTGGCGGCCGCGGGCTTGTGGGTGGGCTTCATGGTGGCGCCGTCCGATGCGCAGCAAGGTCAAGCCTACAGGATCATTTACATCCATGTGCCGGTGTCCTGGATGGCCATGTTGATTTACCTGGCCATGGCGTTCTGGAGCGTGTTGGGCCTGGTGTTCCAGACCCGACTGTCGGGTCTGATGACCCGGGCACTCGCACCCACCGGGGCTTTGCTGGCCTTCTTGTCGTTGTGGACCGGAGCCTTGTGGGGCAAGCCGATGTGGGGCACCTATTGGGTGTGGGATGCGCGGCTGACCTCGATGCTGATCTTGCTGTTTTTGTACTTGGGCTACATCGCACTGACTTCGGCCATCGAAGAGCCACGTCGTGCCGACAAGGCCGGGGCCTTGGTGGCCGTGGTGGGCGCGGTGAACGTGCCCATCATTTATTTTTCGGTGCAGTGGTGGAACACCCTGCACCAGGGCGCATCGGTGTCGTTCACACAGTCGCCGCGCATGGCCAGCGTGATGCTCACGGGCATGCTGCTCATGAGCCTGGCGATGTGGTTGTACGCGGCGGCCATGGCGCTGTGGCGGGTGCGCAGTCTGATTCTGGTGCGCGAGAGCCATGCCGCTTGGGTGCAGCAATTGCCCGAGGTGCAGGCTTATCGATGGGCAAGGGGATGGGCATGACGTGGTCGAGCGCCTCCGAGTTTTGGGCCATGGGCGGCTATGGCGTCTATGTCTGGGGCAGCATGGGCGTGAGCGCGGCCTTGCTGGCGCTGGAAGTGCGGCTGGCCCGTGTGGGCAGGCAGCAAGCGCTCGAGGCGGTGTGCGAGGCCATGCATGCCGAGCACGAGGACACTGCGCCCACCACATCAACCGTTGCCCAACCCGCAGGCAACTGGCCCTCTGGAGTCACCTCATGAAAAGCCGTCATCAGAGATTGTTCGGCATTGGCCTGGGCCTCTTGCTCTTGTGTGGGGCGCTGTTTTTTGTGCTCAACGCCTTTCAAAGCAACCTGGTTTTTTTCTTCACGCCCACGCAAGTGGCCGCAGGCGAAGCCCCCAAGGACGGTCACTTTCGGGTGGGGGGCTTGGTCAAAGAGGGCAGCATCCAGCGCGACGGCATGGCGGTGGCTTTTGTGGTGACTGACACGCAGCGCGAGGTGCCGGTGCGTTATGTGGGCCTGCTGCCCGATTTGTTCAAGGAAGGCAAGGGCGTGGTGGCGCAAGGCCGTCTGGATGCGGGGCAGTTGTTCGTGGCCAGCGAGGTGCTGGCCAAACACGATGAAAACTACATGCCCCCCGAGGCCCAGCATGCGCTGGACGAAGCGGCCAAGGCCCGCAACACTTCGGCGGTGGTGCGATGAACCCCATGCATGGGATGAGAGCCTGCCATGTGGCCTGAAGCGGGCCATCTGGCTTTGATCATGGCGGCCTGGGTCGCCCTGGCGCAAGCGGTGCTGCCGCTGTGGGGCAGTTTGTCGGTGCGGCGGGCCCATTGGCAAGCCCTGGCCAGGCCTTTGGCGCAATTGCAACTGGGCCTGATCGTGCTGTCTTTTCTGGCGCTGTGGCACGCTTTTTACGTGCACGACTTCAGCGTGGTGTACGTGGCCCACCACTCCAACACCTTGCTGCCCACGCCCTACCGTTTGTCGGCCATTTGGGCAGGGCACGAGGGCTCGCTGCTGCTGTGGGTGTTGATGCTGGCGCTGTGGTCGGTGGCGGTGGCCACGTTTTCCAAGCGCCTGCCGCAGGCTCTGGTGGCGCAGGTGCTGGGCGTCATGGGTGCGGTGTCGGTGGGTTTTCTGGCCTTCATTTTGGCCTTGTCCAACCCGTTTGAGCGCCAGTTTCCGGCCCCCACCGAGGGTCGTGATCTGACGCCTTTGCTGCAAGACCCGGGTTTGGTCATCCACCCGCCCATGCTCTACATGGGCTATGTGGGTTTGTCGGTGGCTTTTGCTTTCGCCATGGCCGCGCTGTTGTCGGGGCGGCTCGATGCCGCGTGGGCGCGCTGGGCACGCCCCTGGACGGTGGCGGCCTGGGGCTTTTTGACGCTGGGCATTGCCTTGGGTTCGTGGTGGGCCTATTACGAATTGGGTTGGGGCGGCTGGTGGTTTTGGGACCCGGTGGAGAACGCCTCACTCATGCCCTGGCTGGTGGCCACGGCACTCATCCATTCGCTCATGGTCACCGACAAGCGCGGGCAGTTCAAAGCCTGGACGGTGCTCTTGGCCATTGGCGCGTTTTCACTCAGTTTGCTCGGCACCTTCCTCGTGCGCTCGGGCGTGTTGACCTCGGTGCATGCCTTTGCCACCGACCCGGGGCGGGGCGTGTTCATTTTGCTGTTTTTGGCCGTGGTGGTGGGTGTGTCGCTGGCCTTGTTCGCCTGGCGTGCACCGCAGTGGGCCAATGCTTCGCAGCCTGTCGCCGGTTCGCGCGAATCGTTCTTGCTGCTCAACAGCGTGCTCTTGGTGGTGGCCATGGCGGCGGTGCTGCTGGGCACTTTGTACCCGCTGATCATCGACGCGCTGAACCTCGGCAAGCTGTCGGTGGGGCCGCCGTATTTTGACCGCGTGTTTGTGCCGCTGATGGTGCCGCTCTTGCTGGCCATGGTGCCGGGCTCGGTGGTGCCTTGGCATGTGGCGCGCTGGGCGGCCTTGCGTCAGTTGGTGGTGCCCGGGGCCTTGGCGCTGCTCGCAGCCAGTGCTTGGGCCAGCTGGGGCGCACCACCACAGGACGCAGGCGCTCCCCTGGCCACGGCGGGTGGTTGGCTGACGGTGATGGGCGGCACGCTGGGCGGCTGGATCGTTTTATCGGGCGTTTGGCAAATCGCGCAGCGCCTGCGCTTGCCCGGTTCGCCGGGCTTGGCCTGGTGGGGCATGCATGGCGCGCACCTGGGTGTGGCGGTGCTGGTGCTGGGCATCACGGGGGTGAAGTCTTTTGAGGTGGAACGCGACGTGCGTTTGGGTCTGGGCGAGACGGTCACGGTGGCCGGTGTGCGCTACCAGCTGATCAGTGTGGACAACCACCTTGGCCCCAACTATTTGGCCTTGCGTGCCCGCATGCAGGTGTTCGAGGGGGAGCGCATGGTGGGGACCTTGCAGCCCGAAAAACGCCGTTATGTCTCGAGCGCCATGCCCATGACCGAAGCGGCGATAGACCGCAACCTGTGGCGTGACCGCTATGTGTCTTTGGGCGAGCCTTTGGCGGGAGAGCCTGCGCAGTGGAGTTTCAGGGTCTACCACAAGCCTTATGTGTCGTGGATTTGGCTGGGTGCGGTGTTCATGGTGTTGGGCGGTGGTTTGGCGGCGTTTGATCGGCGCTACCGGCAGGCGCATGCGCAAGGCCAAGTGCAAGCTGTCTTGCCTGCGCGTGACCCAGTTCCTGCCGTGTCGGGCGATTGGCGTGCAGTTGCCACGGGAGCCAAGCCATGAGCGGATCACTGTCTGTCCAACCCGCTGCCCAGCGCATGCCGCGCTGGGTGTTTGTGCCGCTGGCGCTGTTCTTGGGCATGGTGGCGTTTTTGGCCGTGGGTTTGCAGCGCAACCCGCAGGAGATCCCATCCCCCCTCATCGGTCAGCCTGCCCCCGCATTCCGCCTGCCGGTGGTGGGGAGTTCAGTCACCTTCAGCGAGGCGCAATTCAAAGGCCAGCTCACACTGGTCAATTTGTGGGCCACCTGGTGTGCGGGTTGCCGCGAAGAGCACCCGATTTTGATGGCGCTGTCGCGCCAGCCGGGGCTGCAGATGGTGGGCCTGAACTACAAGGAGCTGCAAGCATTGGATTTGGCAGGCCAGGACCCGCTGAGCGCGCCCGCAGCCCAAAAGGCCACCGAGCGCAGCCAAGCCTGGCTGCAAAAACACGGTCAGGCCTTTGGTGTGAATTTGCTGGACTTGGATGGCCGAGTCGGCATGGATTTTGGTGTGTACGGTTTGCCCGAAACCTATTTGGTGGACCGTGCGGGCGTGGTGCGTTTCAAGCATGCGGGGCCTTTGACGCCCGATGTGGTGCAGCACAAATTGTTGCCCTTGTTGCGGAGTTTGCCCTGATGCGCACGGCCCTGAAAATCGGCCTGATGCTCCTGTGTTTTGCAGCGCAGGGCTTGAACGCATGGGCCCAGGGTGCGCCATCGCCTGCGGGCCTGCCGCCAGTGCAAACCGTGATCACTGCGCAGGCTGAATCGCCCATGTCGCCCGCCGTGAAAGCGCGTTGGGACCACATCGCCGCCGAGCTGCGTTGCCTGGTGTGCCAAAACGAAACGCTGGCTTCCTCGCACGCCGAACTCGCGCTGGATTTGCGCCGCGAGTTGCGCAGCCTGATCGAGCAAGGTCAAAGTGATGCCGACATTCGCAGCTTCATGGTCAGCCGTTACGGTGACTTCGTGCTCTACAAGCCAGAGGTCAAGCCCGTCACCTGGCTGCTGTGGTTTGGCCCCTTTGTCTTGCTTTTGCTGGCCTTGGCGGTGGCGCTGCGCCTGATGCGCCGTGCGCCGCAGGCGCCTGTCCCCTTGACCGACAGCGAGCGCACGCGCGTTCGCCAACTGCTGGAGTCCTGATGTCCGACATGCCGCCTTGGCTGGGTTTGGGTGTGAGCTGGTTGCTCTTGGGGGCGCTGGCCGCAGGGGTCTTGTGGCGTGGGCTCAAGCCGCAGGCCCGTGCAGCCCAGACCGCTGAGGGCGCAGTCACGGGTGAGGATGTGCAGGCCTTGGCCAATCGCCGCATCCAGCAACAGCACCTGGCCGATCTGGACCGCGCTGTGGCCGAAGGCCGTTTGGGCAGCGCCCAATACGCCGCAGCCCGTGACGAGCTGATGCGTCATGTGCTGGAGGATGCGGCCATGCCCAAGTCAAGCGGTGCAGCGCAGCCCTCAGCCACTGGGGTGCGCTGGGGTGTGCTGGCCGCAGGCTTGGCCTTGTTGAGCGGCTTGAGTTACCTGCAGTTGGGCGCACCACAAACCTGGTGGCCCTTGCCCTTGAGCCAGCGCGTGCAGATCAGTGCCACCACCCCTGAGCAATTGGCCGAACAAACCCGGGTGTGGCAGCAAGCCACGCAAAACAAGCCAGATGACGCACGTGCCTGGCTGACCCTGGCACGTTTGCATGCCGCGCAAAATGCGCACACCCAAGCCGAGCAAGCCCTGGCCCGCGTGCTGGCTTTGGCGCCCGAGCCTGATTTGTGGATTGAGCGCGCGCAAATGAAAGCCTTGAGCGCGGGTGGCTCGTACATCGGCGAGCCCTGGCAGTGGATTCAAAGCGTGTTGAAAGCGCAACCCCAACACCTCAATGCGCTGGTATTGGCGGGCAGCGCGGCCTTGTCTGAACAACGGTATGCCCAGGCGCAAAACTATTGGGGGCAAGCCCTGACCTTGGTGCCTGCCGACAGCGAGGCCGCACAAGGCCTGCAACAAGCTTTGGCCCAAGCGGCAGAAAGGGCGCAAATTGTTGCCATGCCGTCGCCAGGTCAGCAAGCTGAACGGGCCGCAACACTGACCTCGTCGTCTGCCCCTGTGCCTGCCAGGTCGCCTGCATCCGGGGCCAGCCGCGCCCTCATCCAGGGCGAGGTGCGTGTGTCGCCGCAGGTGCAAAGCCAAATCGGATCGGGTGTGACCTTGTTCGTTTACGCGCTGGCCGAAGAGGGCTCGCGTCGCCCAGTGGCGATTTGGCGTGGCACGCCCAGCGCATGGCCTGTGGCGTTTTCTTTGAGCGACAGCATGGGCATGGGCGCACCGCCGCTTTTGTCAGACATGCAGCAAGTGCGGCTGGTCGCGCGGATTTCGAAGACAGGCTCGGCCCAAAGGCAGGCCGATGATTGGCAAGTGGAACTGGCGGGCGTGAAGACCGGCGTGCAAGGCGTGGTACTCAACATCACCGGACGCACCCCGTAGGTCGGACTTTTGGGTCCGACCTTGCCCTGCTGTGATGCATGTCCATGTCGGGGCTGAAGCCATCGACTTGCCCGTACCTTTAATCAAGCTTGCCGCAACTTCTTCGAGTGGCTGTGCACCGCTTCCACCAGCGCCGTCACATGTTCGGGCGGGGTGTATTGGCTGATGCCATGACCCAGGTTGAAGATGTGCGTGGGGCCGGTTTGGGTTTTGTCGGTGTGCGGCGTGCCAAAGCTGTCCAGCACGCGCTGCACCTCGGTGGCAATCTGCGCGGGCGGCGCAAACAGGATGTTGGGGTCGATGTTGCCTTGCAGTGCCTTGCCGGGGCCGCCGACTGGGCCACCCACTTGGGCGCGCGCGCGGCCCAGGTTCATGGTCCAGTCCAGGCCCAGCACATCGCAGTTGAGGCCCGCCATCTCGGGCAGCCACAGGCCGCCGCCTTTGGTGAACACGATGCTGGGGATGCGCTGGCCGTTGTGCTCGGTCTTGAGTTGGGCCAGCACCCGAGCCGTGTAAGCCAGGCTGAACTGCTGGAAAGCGCCATCGGCCAGCACGCCGCCCCAGCTGTCAAACACCATGACCGCTTGGGCACCGGCTTCGATTTGGGTGTTCAGGTACAGGGCCACCGCGTCGGCGTTGATTTCCAAAATCCGGTGCATCAGGTCGGGGCGGCTGTACATCAGGGTTTTGACATGCCGGTAGTCGTCAGAGCCTGCGCCCTCGACCATGTAGCAAGCCAGCGTCCAGGGGCTGCCGGAAAAACCGATCAGCGGCACACGGCCGTTGAGCGCTTTGCGGATGCTGGTGACGGCATCGAACACGTAGCGCAGCTTGTTCATGTCGGGCACTGCAAGTTCCGCCACGGCCGCTTCGTCGCGCACGTTTTTGGCAAAGCGCGGGCCTTCACCCTGCGCAAAGGACAGGCCCAGGCCCATGGCATCGGGCACGGTCAAGATGTCGGAAAACAAGATGGACGCATCCAGCGGGTAACGGTCCAGCGGCTGCAGGGTGACTTCGGTGGCGAAGTCGACGTTGGTGGCCAGGCCCATGAAGCTGCCGGCTTTGGCGCGGGTGGCGCAGTACTCGGGCAAGTAGCGACCCGCTTGGCGCATGAGCCACACGGGGGTGTGGTCGGTGGCCTGGCGCAGGCAAGCGCGCAAGAAGGTGTCGTTTTGCAGGGGGGCGAAAGCCGACGAAGACGGGGTGGCGTTGGAGCTTGAATTCATCATGGCATTTTCGCAGGCCCCAAGGGTCTGGTCCAGCACAAGTCATCACGAATGTTCGAACTCGTGCGATAGCGTTGCATCGTGCACAAAAGCCATCTGCCCAGCACAGGCAAAAAGGCTTGGGGGACGTGTGAGCATGGGCGTTGGTTGCGGAGCTTGGGATGTCAAACCGATGCGCAATAAAGGATGGCGGGGAAGGTGCTCAACCAGGCCCAGAAAAAGCGGTTGAGTCCAAAGAACCAGAACACCAAAAAGTGGAACACCGTGGCGATGGCGCAGAAGAGGGCGGCCAGTCGGACATCGAGCAAGGCCAATGGAAACAAGCCCTCCCACAGGGTGAAGCTCCAACTGCCCAACATGGCCAGCACTGGCGAACGCAAAATGCTCTTTTCTGGCAGTGGTCCGTAAACGCCATGGTCCAGAAAGACCGTCATGGCACGTCCAGAGCGCCACTCAGGACGCATCAGCTTGACCCATCCTGACACAAAGTAGGAACTGAGACTTTGCAAGGCCACGTACCACAAGGCAACATGCCAGGCGGTGACGCGATCGTTGAACATGGCCAGCCCATGCGCCAGCAGCAAACCGGTCAGGCCCACCAAAGTCATGAAGTCGCTGCCTCCATTGAAAGCACCGCGCCAACGCAAGAGCAGCAGCAAAGCCATCGCAAAAAGCATGGCCGCGATGCCAGGACCGGCATGGCCCAGCATGAGGGTGATGGAAAGCGCGCCCCGCAGCCAGAGCATGCCGGCATAGGGCATGGGCTGGAACACCCAGTCCAGGGCACGACGAATCTGGCCAGGCGGCACTTCCGCGCGCTGGACTTGCCAGTTGCCTACGCGGTCGAGTGAACGAAGGCGCAAGTATTCGGCCGTTTGCAGCAGCAAGCTCCAGCCCAACAGGAATTCAAAGGCCCTGATGGCGAGTGCTTGATCGAGGCTCATGAACGAACCGCCATGATCGGAGACAACAACAACTGCTCATCGCCTGGCTGGCCCAAGCGCAACAAGCGTACTTCGAATTGAAAAGCGCATGGTGTTGACCATGTGGGGGCGTCCACCAGCGCCACGTCACCCCAATGGCCGTTTTCAACCGCATCTCGGGCCAGCCTGGTCACCAATTGGTAGCTGACGCAATCGCGGATGTCGGCGTCTTCTTTCAGGTCATGGATGTCGGTGGCCAGATGTTCAACCAGGTTCTGGTGTGACAGGGCCAGGTTCACCGCCGGGTTGTGAAACAGGTGTGTGCCCTGACGAGGCAAGCGGGGGTAGACAGGGTGCCAACTGGACCACTGACCAGCCCGGTCTTGAGCGCGCACCCACAGGCGTGGTGAGGAACCCAAGCCATGAAAAAATTGCCAATTGGGGAAAAAGGCACGCAACAAAAAAAGCCAAGGGCCCTTGAAGGTGCGTTGACGCTTGCGCAAAGCCAGCACCAGCAGTGCAAAGTAGGCCACGATCAGCAGCGCGATGAACTCCATGTCGCGGATTATGGTGCGAAAGGGGATTGCCCAGCCTTCAATCCTTGAAGTAAACGGTTTGGTGGGTGGTGGCAAGCAATTGACCCTGATGGCTCCAAAGTTCGCCACTTTGGTCAAAAAATCCTTGGTGAAAGGTATTGGCACGGGCCGTGCCGATCACATAGTGGTCCGACTGTGCGGCCAACGCGGCTTCATCGGCATGGAAGTAAGTGGTGATGGACACCGTGCCAATGGGGGATGGTTTGCGCCTGCGAACGAAGATGCGCGGGAAGAAACTGTCGCTGATGGCCATCAGGGCAGGGTAGTCCAAGGGGCGAGGCGGATGGTCGCGCACCCACAAACGTGACTGTGAATGGGCTTGCTCCTGACCGTCAAAAGTATCAGGAAAAGCACCTTCGATGAAACGCATGTCATACCGTTGAACCCAGGCGGGGCGGTTTTCGGTGGGCATGCGCGCAAGGGAGGAGGGCGATGGCAGGTTTTGCGGTGTCTGTGCTTCCGTGTCAGACCATGTGGGTCTGCGTTCGGCAAACACCGCAGTGGCCAAAGCCACCACGCCCGACGCTTGCCGGGCTTCGATGACCCAGTGTTGGGTCGAGCGGTTGGTGCGTGCGGCGCGGGTGCAAATGGTGAAGGGGCCATCGGCCAGTGGGGCCGCGAAGTTCAGTGTGAAGGCCACGGGCACGCCGATTTTTTTCGGGTGCTGAATCACGGCCTGCAGCAAGGCCGCACAGGTGGCGCCACCAAATGGCCCAATCATGTTGGCATAGTCGGACTGGGTATGGGCCAAAAATTCATCTTCGGCGATGGGCTTGAGGGTGATGACAGCGTCCAGTGGGTGCATGGCTCAAAAGTGTGTGAGTGGGTTCCAGACCGATTGGAACAGCCAAATCCTTGGCTGGCAGGCGCCTGCGTGACTTTTCGGGGCGGGTTCAGGTCACCTAAAATAAGCCATGAACAAGCGAAAAGGCATCATCCTCGCAGGCGGCTCCGGCACCCGCCTGTACCCCGTGACACAAGCGGTGAGCAAGCAGCTCATGCCGGTGTACGACAAGCCCATGGTCTATTACCCGCTGACCACCTTGATGCTGGCGGGCATTCGCGATGTGCTCTTGATCAGCACCCCCCAAGACACGCCGCGATTTACCGAGTTGCTGGGCGACGGCAGCCAGTGGGGCATGAACATCCAGTATGCGGTGCAACCCAGCCCCGATGGTCTCGCGCAAGCTTTCATCATCGGCAAGGACTTTGTGGGTCAAGACCCAAGCGCTTTGGTGCTGGGCGACAACATTTTTTATGGCCATGACCTGGTCAAACTGCTGGGCAGCGCCAATGCGCGTGACCAAGGCGCCAGCGTGTTTGCCTACCATGTGCACGATCCTGAACGTTATGGCGTGGTCGATTTCGACGCGCAGTCGCGCGCCTTGTCGATCGAAGAAAAGCCCAAGGCCCCCAAGAGCAATTACGCGGTCACTGGCCTGTATTTTTATGACCAGCAGGCCTGCGACATTGCCGCCGACATCCAGCCTTCAGCCCGTGGAGAGCTGGAGATCACCGATGTGAACAAGCGCTACCTCGAGCTGAATCAGCTGAATGTGGAAATCATGGGCCGTGGCTATGCCTGGCTGGACACCGGCACGCACGACAGCTTGTTGGAGGCTGCGGGCTTCATCGCCACCTTGCAAAAACGCCAGGGTTTGATGGTGGCTTGCCCTGAGGAGATCGCTTTCCATCAACACTGGATCGATGCCGCCGCCGTGCAAAAACTGGCCGCGCCTTTGGCCAAGAACGGTTACGGGCAATACCTGCTGGGCTTGCTCAAGTGAGTGCGCTGGCAAGGCGATGGGGCGCCCCTGCCATCTGGTGCTTGCCCGTCGAAGAGCCCCAAATTCTTGAACCCTCATCCACGAACGACCAGTAAACAGACTTTTTATGCCCTACACCGTCACGCCCACCGCCATTCCTGAAGTGTTGTTGCTGGAGCCGCAGGTCTTCGGTGATGCGCGGGGGTTCTTTTTCGAGTCCTTCAACCAACGCGACTTTGCTGAAAAAACGGGTGTTGACTTGCCCTTTGTGCAGGACAACCACAGCAAATCGGCCCAAGGGGTGTTGCGCGGTTTGCATTACCAGATCCAGCACCCGCAGGGCAAACTGGTGCGCGTGGTGCAAGGCCAGGTGTTTGATGTGGCGGTGGATTTACGCCAAAGCTCGGCCACTTTTGGCCAATGGGTGGGGGTGTATCTGGACGCCCAAAAACACCAGCAGCTGTGGGTGCCGCCGGGTTTTGCCCACGGCTTTGTGGTGCTCAGCGAAACGGCCGAGTTTTTGTACAAAACCACCGATTACTGGTACCCCGCCCATGAACGCAGCCTGCGCTGGGACGACCCCACGGTGGGCATTGCCTGGCCCATCAGCGGCCAACCTCTGCTGGCCGCCAAAGACGCGGCCGCCTTGGGTTTGGCGCAGGCCGACAAGTTCGCCTGAGGGCCAATCGGCCAGACCTCAAGCCGGCCGGATGGGCTTCGGGGGCTGGCGGCTCAACGTGACCCGGCCCGTGCCGAGGTCAATGGCTTCGCAGTCAGGTTTTCTGGAACTCCGCGTGGATCTGCTGCATTTGCGCCGCGCTCAAGCGGTTGCCGTGTTGGCTGACCACGGCGGCAGCCGTGCGGTTGGCCAGCGCAGCGGCTTTGGAGGGGGTTTGGCCGTGGGTGATGCCGAACAAAAATGTGCCAGCAAACATGTCGCCCGCGCCGTTGGTGTCCACGGCCTTGGTGGGCACGGCAGGCACTTGCGTGCGCTGCTGGCCTTGCACCACGATGCAGCCTTGCGGGCCGCGGGTCAGGCAGACGGTTTTGGCCAAGGCTGACAGCTGACCGATGATGGCGTCCAGGTCGGTGGTGCCACACCAGGTTTGCGCTTCCTCTTCGTTGGCAAACAAATAGTCCAGACCGTCGCCGATCATGGCTTCCAGGCCTGCGCGGCAGAAGTTGATCATGCTCACATCGCTGAGCGTCAAGGCCGTCTGCACCTGGTGTTCAAGGGCGATTTGACGGCCTTGAACAGCGGCGTCCAGGCCCGTCGGCGAGGCGGCCAAGTAGCCTTCCATGTAATAGATCTTCGATTTGGCGATGTCTTGTGGGTGCAGAGCGCTCGCGTCCAACTGCGAGGTGGCACCCAAAAATGTGCACATGCTGCGCTCTGCGTCGGGTGTGACCAGCACCATGCAGCTGCCGGTTTGGCCTTCTTGCGCTTGTGTGTGGCTCAGGTTGGTGGCCACGCCGTTGGCCTGCAGGTCCTGGCTGTAGAAGGCCCCCAGTTCGTCTTTGGCCACGCGGCACGAATAAAAGGCCTTGCCACCCAATTGGGCGAGCGCCACCACGGTGTTGCCCGCCGAGCCACCGCCTGTGCGGCGTGCATGCAGGCCTTGCACATGGGTGAGCAATTGGGCGCGCTGTTCGGTGTCGATCAGCGTCATGTGGCGCTTGCTCACGCCCATGGCGTTCAGCAATGCATCGGAGACTTCGTATTCGGTATCGACCAGGGCATTGCCGATCGCGTAAAGGTGGTAGTGGGACATGACGGTATGAACTTGGAGAAAACAATGAGTTTAGCGGCTGCTTGCGCGTGTCTGCTGGGCCTGGGCAGCAGGATGGCGCGGCGGTTCCAAGCAGGGCTTCACATCAAGCCCTGCTCCGCCATGGACAGGGTCTGCCCTTGGCTGACGATGATGTGGTCGAGCACGCGCACATCGACCAGCGCCAAAGAGGCTTTGAGGGTCTGGGTCAGGTGCTCGTCGGCCCGGCTGGGCTGCACCGAGCCGCTGGGGTGGTTGTGGCTGAGCACCACGGCCGCGGCCTGGTGGTGCAGGGCGCGCAGAACCACTTCACGCGGGTAAACGCTGGTTTGGCTGAGCGTGCCCCGAAAAAGTTCTTCCATGGCCAGCATGCGGTTTTGGTGGTCCAGAAACAGCACGGCAAAGACCTCGTGGTTTTTGTGGGCCAATTGCAACTGCAAAAACTGCTTGACCGCATCGGGTGTGTGGAAGGCGGCGCGCTCTTTGAGGCGCTGGCTCAGGGCGCGCCGTGCCAGCTCGAACACCGCCAGCAACTCGGCCTGTTTGGCGGGCCCCAAGCCCTTCACCAACTTGAGCGACTGCACCGACGCATGGAGCAGGCCCGCGATGCCGTCGGGCCCGAGCAGTTCTTCGGAGAGCTGAAAGACGTTTTTGCCCGCCATGCCGGTGCGCAACAAAATGGCCAGCAGCTCCACATCGCTGAGCGCCTGCGGACCACGGGCGAGCAGTTTTTCGCGCGGCCGCGCATCCGTTGGCAAGTCTTTGATGCCCATGTTCAAGCCCCTCCCTGGAGCAGCCTTCGGCCTTGCTTGCCCCTATCGCGGGGCGGGTCGGCCGGGCTTTTTACAATAGTGACTTGTTTATGCCTGTTTGGTCGCGTTTGCGGCATTCCAGAAAACCCTTATGTCCATTGTCGAACCCGCCTCTTTCTTGACGCTGCACTACCGCCTGGCAGGGCCGCAAGGCGACATCATCAACACCTTCAACGAAAAGCCCGCCACCATGTCGCTGGGTTCGGGCACCTTGTCGCCTGCCTTGGAGCAGCGTTTGCTGGGCCTGGCAGAAGGCACCCGGGTGGTGATGGAGATACCGGCGGGGGAGGCTTTTGGGGACCACATTGCCGAGATGCAGCAATGGGTGGCCCGCAAGCTCCTCAATGAGCTGGGCGATCCGACAGAAAAATACGTGGCGGGAGACGTGGTGCAATTTCCCACGCCCGATGGTCTGGGCTCATATGCTGGAACGGTTCTGCAAGTGAACGAAGAGGGCGCGGTGTTGTTTGACTTCAACCACCCGCTGGCAGGTCAGCCTGTGACCTTTGAAGTCGAACTGATCGGGGTGCTGTGATGACATCTGAAGTGCTTTTGGCAGAACCCCGCGGCTTTTGTGCCGGCGTGGACCGTGCAATCGACATCGTTGAGCACGCCCTCACCAAGTTCGGCCGCCCCATCTATGTGCGGCACGAGATCGTGCACAACACCTATGTGGTGGACGATCTGAAAAAAAAGGGCGCGATCTTCATTGAGGAGCTGGCCGATGTGCCGCCCGGAGCCACGCTGATTTTCAGCGCCCATGGCGTGAGCCGGGCCATTCAAGATGAGGCCGAGCGACGCGGATTTCGCATTTTTGACGCCACTTGTCCGCTGGTGAGCAAGGTGCATGTGGAGCTGGCCAAGCTGCACAAAGAGGGTTACGAGTTCATCATGATCGGCCACAAGGGCCACCCCGAGGTGGAAGGCACCATGGGCCAGCTCGACAGCGGCATCCACCTGGTAGAAGACGTGGAAGACGTGGCCAAGGTGCAACCTGCCCAGACCGAGTTGCTGGCGGTGGTGACGCAAACCACGCTGAGTGTGGACGACGCCGCCGAGATCGTCGCCGCGGTCAGAGCCCGATTTCCCCAGGTGCGCGAACCCAAACAGCAAGACATTTGCTACGCCACCCAGAACCGGCAAGACGCCGTCAAGCTGATGAGCCCGCTGGTGGATGTGGTGATTGTGGTGGGCAGCCCCACCAGCTCCAACAGCAACCGCCTGCGCGAGTTGGCCGACCGCTTGGGCACGCCCGCCTACATGGTGGACACGGCGGCCGATTTGCAGGAAGCCTGGTTTGCTGGGGCGCAAAAAGTGGGCCTGACCGCTGGTGCCTCGGCCCCCGATGTGCTGGTACAAGAGGTGATTGCGCGGTTGCGCACCCTGGGCGCGGTGTCAGTGCGCACCTTGGACGGCATTCAGGAAACCATCAAGTTCCCGCTGCCCAAGGGTTTGAAGCTGGATGCGGCTGAGAACCCCTAAACCGGCTCACTACAATCCCCCCATGCTTGATATTGTTCTTCTCCGCAAAGATCTGGACGCCGTGGTCGCGCGTTTGCAGACCCGTAAAAACCCCCAGGCTTTCCTGAATGTGGACGCTTTCCGCGCTTTGGAGGGCGAGCGCAAAACGCTGCAAACCCGCACCGAAGAGCTGCAAAGCCAGCGCAACAGCCTGTCCAAGCAAATTGGCATGCTCAAGGGCAAGGGCCAGCATGCCGAGGCCGATGCCGTGATGGCGCAAGTGGGTGCGATCAAAGACGAGCTCGATGCTTCGGCCCAGCGCCTGGAAGTGATCCAGGCCGAGTTGCAAGACCTGCTGCTGGCGGTGCCCAATTTGCCGCACGAGTCGGTGCCTGTGGGCGCCGGTGAAGAAGGCAACTTGGAGGTGCGCCGCTGGGGCACCGTGCGCAGTTTTGACTTCGAGCTCAAGGACCATGTGGACATCGGCGACAAGCTGGGCCTGGACTTTGAGACCGGCACCAAGTTGACCGGCTCGCGTTTCACCTTCATGCGCGGCCCGGTGGCGCGTTTGCACCGTGCGCTGGCGCAGTTCATGCTGGACGTGCAGACCTCAGAGCATGGCTACACCGAGTGCTACACGCCTTACATCGTGAACGCCGACACGCTGCGCGGCACGGGCCAGCTGCCCAAGTTCGAAGCCGATTTGTTTGCCGCCAACAAAGGTGGCCAAGAGGGCGAAGAAAGCCAGGCGCTGTATTTGATTCCCACCTCAGAAGTGACGCTCACCAACATCGTGCGCGACGAGGTGTTGGCCGAGAGCGATCTGCCGATCAAGCTGACAGCCCACACCCCGTGCTTCCGGTCAGAGGCGGGCAGCGGCGGGCGCGATGTGCGCGGTTTGATCCGACAGCACCAGTTTGACAAGGTCGAGATGGTGCAGATCGTGCACCCTGAACACAGCTACGCCGCACTGGAAGACATGACAAGCCACGCCGAAGCCATCCTTCAAAAGCTGGGCTTGCCTTACCGGGTGATGAGTCTGTGCACGGGTGACATGGGCTTTGGCGCCAGCAAGACCTATGACCTGGAAGTCTGGGTGCCTGCGCAAAACACCTACCGCGAGATCAGCTCGGTGTCCAACTGCGAGGCCTTCCAGGCGCGCCGTTTGCAGGCCCGCTTCAAAAACGCGCAAGGCAAAAACGAGCTGGTGCACACCTTGAACGGCTCGGGCTTGGCCGTGGGCCGAGCGCTGGTGGCGGTGCTCGAGAATTACCAAAACGCCGACGGTTCGGTCACCGTCCCCGAGGTGCTGAGGCCCTACATGGGCGGCTTGGAGACGCTGTCGGCCTGATAGAATACCGGCTTCGACAAACGAAACCGAACCCGGAGAGGTGGCAGAGTGGTCGAATGTACCTGACTCGAAATCAGGCGTAGTGGCAACACTACCGAGGGTTCGAATCCCTCCCTCTCCGCCAGAACAAGATCCTCCAACTTGCTCAGTTGGGTCGTCAAGCGCTCAGAGCCCCGCACCACGCGGGGCTTTTTGCATTGGGCCGCTGCTGACCCCATCGACATCTACCCTCAAGGCCCGTTTCAAATCCCATTTTGTCTCAGGACCTCTTGATTTTTTGACGGCGTTACGGCGAAAAGGGCTTGGCGAGAAATTGGGGGGGTACTCCCTTCAGACAGAGTTCACAGAAAACATTGCCGAGAAACTTGCTCTTTTCCTGGTTGACTTATGTCACCGGAACCATACCCACCAGTAGGGCTGGATACGCAAAGATATCACTGGATTTCCGGCGCAACGAATCGATCCAGCAGGTTTTTGTGCCGATAGACCCATTGCTGCAGGCCCGGCTGCATTTCCCGGCTATCGGGCAGCTCAGCAGGTGTCGATTTCGGTGCTGTCTGGTTAGACGGGCTTGGAGAGTTCGCATGGCGGGCGTGCCCAAAGCGTAGCGACTGACGCAGGAAGATCGTGCAAAGCTCTTGCGTGGCGACTTTGATGCGAGCGCTGGTTTCGGGACCACTGCGCGTGGTGCGGTCGGTGAAGATGCTGTGCCCACCCGTGTTGTAGATCGCCAAGGTTCTGGGCGAACGCTTCATGGCCTCAAAGATCGCGATGCGGTCCTCGACCGTGCTGCGGTAGCCGGGTAAGTTGATGGTGTCCTCCAGGCTGGTGATGTGTAGCGTGGGGGTGGTGACTGCTCCAAGCACCTGCTGAGCCGGCCCTTGGCCGAGCAAAGGCGGCGCAGAAATCAAAATTGCGGCCCTTATGCGCTGATCCTTCAGTTCGGCCAAGTTAGCACGGTCTGTATTCACCTGCGCACCCGCAACGAGCATTGCCGTGTTCGCGCCATACGAGTGACCTGCGACTGCTATTTTGGTGACGTCGATCAGTCGGCCATGATCTGAGGCGAGGACCTGATCCAGGGCAAAGCGCAAGTCCTGCGCTCTGGCCAGCGCTTCGGCGTCACGAGCGGCCGACTGCAGGCGTTGCACCAGGTCGATTGGGTTGCCTCGCCACACATTGCTGTCACTGCCCACATGTTGCGGGTGCAGGCTGGCCATGCCGGCATCGGCCCAGTAACGAGCGAGGTAGCTGTAGCCCATGCGTGAACCACCCAAGCCGTGCGAGAACACGACCATTGGCACCGGTTCATCGGGGTTGGTCAGATAAGGCAAGTACAGGCGTGCAGGAACAGGCCTTTGCCGGTCGGCGTCCAGCAACTCGAGATCGAGGACGCGATGGCCTGCCGTAGGTGACGCCACCGACGGCCCGGCTGAAACCGCTAACTGCAGGCCAAGCCCAGCGATGGGCAGGCCCAAGGACCGAGCGATGAATTCGCGGCGTTTCATGAGGTCTTGTTTTCGACAGCGCGCTTTGCAAGCCAAGGGCGGATCCACATCAGCACGCCCGCACTGGCCACCAGGGGAAACACCCCCCACTGCACGATGGCAACAAAGGTCGGATTTTCTCGCAGGGGACTGGCGTACACGAAGGCGCCCAGGACGGGTGTGGTGGCCAGATGCAGATTGCGAAGCAGCTGATGAGACAGTCGCATGGTCAAACTCCTTGAGGGTCTTGGTTATATCGGGCAGACGAAACCGGGCGCCCATGAATAACCGGGGTTGCCGATATTGAGCGCCATGGGTGACTGTGAAGCCCATTGTGCCGATCTTGTTGCTTAAAGTAAACAGCGATAACATATTGGCATGCAACCAGCTCAAAGCATTTAACTGCCGACACCATGAATGCTCGAACTACTGCAGCGAGATCCTTTCACCATGGCAATCTGAGACGGTGTCTGATCAACGCTGCTTTGTCAGAACCGGACATCGAAGGGTTGTCGCTGCGTCAACTTGCCGCTGGTCTTGGCGTTACCGCTGCGGCTGCCTACCGTCACTTTGGCAGTCGTGAGGAGCTTTTGTTTGAGGTTGCGCGCTGCGGCTTTGATCTTCTCCGGCAGCGATTTGCGTGCGCCTTTGACATATCTGTATCGCCTGCGGATGCCAGCGAGGCTCGCTTGAGGCTGATCCGGCTGGCACAGGCTTACTTGCAGTTCGCAGATGAAGAACCGGCTCTATGGCGCTTGATCTTTGGCGTGCAGGCGGAGGCCTACAGACAAACGATCGATTCACAGGGTGATCCCGATAGCTACGAATATCTTCCCGCAGCTTTGATGGGGCTGTATCTGAAAGGTGTGATTTCCAAAAATCCAGACGAGCGTGATGCGCTGTTCGCCTGGAGCGCTGTTCACGGAGCAGCTACCTTGCGCAGTGGACGGGTTCCGGCTGCACTGGTTTCGCTCCCAGAGCTTGCCAACGAGGTGGCTGAGCGTGTGATACGTGCACTCAAATAGCGATCACGAGAAAAGGAGACTTTGACATGATTCTTCACGACCTGCGCGCGGGCATGCACCCACGTCGCGTGCGCATCTTCATGGCCGAAAAAGGCATTGCGATTGACCGCTGCGAGGTGGATGCCACCGGCGGCGCCAATGCGTTGCCGGATTTCCTGCGGCTCAATCCCTTGGGGAAGCTGCCCGTGCTCGAGCTCGACGATGGCAGCGCCATTGCCGAGTCCTTAGCGATTTGCCGTTACCTGGAAGCGATGCAGCCGTTGCCGTCGCTGATGGGGAGATCCTCTCAGGCGTCAGCGCATATCGAGATGTGGACTCTGCGCATGGACCACGAGCTGTCTCACCCGATTGCGCTGGCTTTTTTACACAGCGGTGATTTCTACCGAGGGCGGATCGAGCAAGTGCCAGAGGTTGCGAGTTGGGCACGTAGCCATGCGCTTCAAACCATGACCTGGCTGGATGGTGAGTTGGCTGGACGCAGTCACATCGCGGGTGAGGACTACACCATGGCCGACATCGTCGCGCAATGTGCCTGTGTTCTGGGCAAGGCGGTTGGCTTGCGCATCCCGCCCGAGATGACCCATTTGTCGCGCTGGTTTGCTCAGGTGTCGGCCCGCCCGACCGCACGGGCTTGATGCCCACATGAAGGAGAACGCCATGCCCAGACCCGGGGTCTGTTGTGTGATTGGTGCCGGAGATGCCACTGGTTCGGCGGTGGCCCGGCGCTTCGCCAAAGAGGGCTACACCGTGTGTGTGGCGCGGCGAACTGCGACGGCTCTGAAGCCGCTGGTTGACCAGATCACCGTCGAGGGTGGCAAGGCTGTTGCATTTGGCCTCGATGCGCGCCGAGAGGACCAGGTGGTCAACTTCTTTCATCACATCGAAGCCGAGGTCGGACCGGTCGAGGTGATGGTGTTCAACGTGGGCGGCAATGTTCGCTTTCCTGTTCTTGAAACGACCGCACAAAAGTATTTCAAAGTCTGGGAGATGTGTGCCATGGCCGGCTTTCTGGCAGGCCGCGAGGCCGCCCGGGTCATGTTGCCGCGAGGGCGTGGAACATTGCTCTTCACTGGCGCCACGGCCAGTCTGCGTGGCGCTGCAGGTTTTGCGGCCTTCGCTGGTGGCAAGGCGGCGCTGCGGGCGCTCGCTCAGTCCATGGCGCGGGAACTGGGTCCCAAGGGGCTGCATGTGGCGCATGTGGTCATCGATGGCCTGATCGATACGGCTTTCGCACGTGAGCATTTTTCACAACGTGTCAAGGAAGTCGGACCTGATGGCATCCTGAATCCGGACCATATCGCCGACACGTACTGGTGGTTGCACCAGCAAGCACGCGACGCGTGGACTTTCGAACTTGACTTGCGCCCTTCTGCGGAAGGGTGGTAATCACCTTGTCGATATGAATGAATCGCCAGTCCCCGGTGAAAAACTCAAGTTTTAAATTGCCCTGGGTAAAGCATCAGACAAGAAGTCATAGACGGCCCGAATCCGTTTACTGGTACGGATTTCTTTGTGAACAACCAGCCAAACCGGTAGCGGCTCAATTTTCAGTTTAGGCAGAACCGTGATCACTGCAGGATCGGTACGGATCTGGTGCTCGCTGACAAAGCCAATTCCCAACCCTGCTCGCACGGCCTGCCAGACGACGATCAAGTCGTCGGTCCGAAACGCAAAGTGCTCCCGTTCGACGTGTAGGCCTTGCGAGAGGAAGCCTTTCACCGTGTCGTCTTTTCGGTCCCCCCCGATGAGATCATGACCCAGCAGGTCGGCGGGTTGACGTGGCACGCCGCGACGACGCAGGTAATCCTGATGAGCACATGCCTTCAAAAAAACTTTTCCCACCCGCCGAGCAATGATGGTGGCCTGCTCTGGTTGAACCATGCGAACCGCGATATCGGCTTCTCGTTTCAGGAGGTTGCTTACGGAATTACTGGCGACTAACTCTACTTGCACCTCTGGCAATGTCAGACGCATCTGTGCCAGCAAAGGGGGCAGTACAAAGCACGCCATGGGTTGGCTAGCACTGATGCGCACTGTTCCAGAGGTTGAACGATCGGAACTAGCCACACTGCGTGCAAGCCCATCGGCTCCACTTTGCATGATGCGCGCAGATTCGGCCAGGCGAAGTGCTGCCTCGGTGGGTAACAGCCCTCGTCCTGTCCGCTCGAATAGAACTAAGCCTAACTGGGATTCAAGCTCAGCCACATGTCGGCCGATGGTGGGCTGGCTCGTTTGCAGTTGGCGTGCGGCTGCAAGAAGACTGCCATTTTCAAGTACGGCAAGGAATGAACGCACGAGCGACCAGTCAAACATGTTATTCATAAATGAAATTCAGAGATAAATAAATAATCAATTGTGTACATGCAGAAGGGTCCACACAATACCCCCGATTGACCTTTTTTTGGCGTCTACCCAATGAAATTCTTTAACGTGGAGATGAGGATGGAGTTGAATAAACGAGTGAATTCCTCGGTGAAATTCTCCGAAGTTGTTACCGAAGCCGTCCCAAGTCGCCGAGCCTTCATTCGCCTCTTGGGCGGTGGTACCGTGCTTGCCGCCACTGGCACGCTCACGGGGTGCAGTGGCCAACTGCCCGAGGCAGCTGTCGAACCCTGGCGCAGTCCTGATCGCGAGACCGACACGCGGCGATTTATCCTTGCACATGCTCTGCTGGCACCCAACCCCCACAACCGCCAGCCTTGGATTGCCGACCTGCGGGAAGCTGGTCGAATTCACCTGACTTGCGATGGTGAGCGGTTGCTGCCCGAGACCGATCCCTTCGGGCGGCAGATACTGATTGGCTGTGGTGCTTTTCTCGAGTTGGCTGTGATCGCCGCTGCCCAGCGCAGCTTGTCACTGAAGGTCGAACTTTTTCCGGAAGGTACACCCGCTGACCAGGCTCTGCCAAAGGGCAGCCGCGTAGCGACATTGGTTCTGGGCGAACCTGGCAGTGCGCCCGCCGATCCCTTGTTTGCCCAGATCGTGCGTCGCCATTCGGGTAAAACTGCCTACGCGATCGATCGCGCCCTGCCGGAGGCGCTCGTGCGCAGCTGGGGCGAGACGGCCACCCGCTTTGGCCTGCGCAGCGGTGTGGCGGCTGGCGCGGCAGCGATGGATCCGATCCGCCGTATCACCCGCGAGGCCTACGAGATCGAAGCTACCACGGCACGCACTTGGCTCGAGTCAGCCCGCCTGATGCGCATCGGGCCCGGTGATATTGCAGCGAACCCCGATGGCATCAGCCTGAACAGTCCGCTGGTGCGTGCCCTGCACACGGTCGGCCTTTTCGATCCAATGGAGGTGCCTGCAAGGGGTAGCAAGGCGCTGGAGCGTGTGATGGAGCGATGGGTCCCCTTCGAGACGGGCAGCGGCTTTTTGTGGTTGGCCAGCCCGGACAACACGCGCCGGACACAAGTGGCCTCTGGCCGCGCCTATGTGCGCACTCACCTGCTGGCCACGGCTGCGGGTGTGGACATGCACCCGTTGTCTCAGGCCCTGCAGGAGTTCCCGGAAATGCGCGGACCGAGGGAGGCACTGCACCAAACACTGGGCCTAGGTTCAGTGGGTGAAACGCTGCAGATGCTCTCGCGAGTGGGATTCGCCACCGAGTTGCGTGGGCCGAGCCCGCGACGTAACTTGGAGTCCCTTTTGCGCACATGAGGCTTACTCTCCTGTGTTGTCAGAGGTTCATTCATGACCTAATGTGTTCCTGGGGCCGTCTCATAAAACCTCCGCAGCCCCGCAGACAATCCACTGTTATCAGAGCCCTTTGAATTAATCCTCAGAGACCGTTTCAATCCGTGAACTCGATGGGATGTAATACGTGCTCTATCCGGGTTGTGCCTTGCAGTTTGCAATCCCGTCACGCCAACCCTGCCATTGGTTCAAATGCTGAACCGCTGGTGCACCAGTGCTTGTCGCATGGGCAGACCGACTGTATCTTGACCCTGTCGACCCCAAAGTGGACGGCAGTTTTCTTCAACCCACAATAGGTGAACCCTCATGCTTCAACGTTCTCTGACATATTTCATCGGCCCTTTGCTGTGCGCCACCTTGATGCCCGCTGCTGCGTTGGCGCAGGCAGATTCCAAGGGTTTTTACGCCACGATCTACGCTCAACAAAGCCGGATTGACGCCTCCAATTTCACAGAATCCGGCGCCATGGGTGCTGGCAGTGGTCTGCGCGCCGAGTTTGGTACCGGACTTGGCTTCGGTGGCGACATTGGCTATCGCTATGGAAATGGCTGGGCGTCTGAAATCGAGTGGAATTACCGAAGTCATGCGCTCAATGCTCTGCGGCAGGGCAGCAGCAAGCTGACACGCGATGGGGATTTTGCCTCCAACATCCTGCTGATCAATGGCTTGCGTCGCTTCAGCATGGGTGGCGGGTGGACGCCCTATGTGGGAGCCGGTATCGGTTGGGTTCAGGAGATCGACATCGATATGACCCCCAGCAACGCAGGTGCCGAACGTGGCTACTCGGCAGGCAGCAAGTCAGCCTTTCAGTTGATTGGCGGCGTCGAGTACGAACTCACACCCCGGTGGCGCTTGACCGCCGATGCGCGTTGGCTGCGGGTGGGCTCTGTGCGTCTGGACAATGAGGTGGGCAATCCAGGGGGAAGTGCAAGCCCACTGAAGTACAACCCGATCTCAGTTCAGGTGGGTCTGCGTTACAGCTTTTGATGCGTCTTCGCACCGGTATTGAGCACCATCGCCAAAGTTGGCGAGCACTTCGCTGCGGCGGCGACGGCTGACCGGTACTTGGCGACCGTCGCTCATCAGGCAAACTGCTCCGGTCGCGGTGCGCCGAACGCTGACAACATGATCAGTGGCCACCCACCACGACCGGTGCACGCGCAAGCCAGTTGCAGCAGCCTCGGTTTCGACATCCGCCAAAGCGCCAAGGATCAGGGCGCAACCGCGTGGCGTCCAGACGCGCAGGTATTGCAGTTCGGACGTGACCGCGATCACGTCCGTGCCCAACTGCTCAGGAAGGCGATCTCGCCAGGTCGAACGAGTTGGAGCGGACGACTCGGCTGCATTCGACGCGTTGACGCTGGAGGAAACTTCAATCGCTTTGGGATTGATATCTGGCGTGGTGACAGCATCGCTGTCCGATGTTCGCCCATGCAACAGCGGTGGCATCAGCCAGTGCAAGCGGGGCAAGCAGATCAGTGTCCATGCAGCACTGACCGGGCCAACGATGTTCAGGTATTCCTGGATCAGAGGGTGTGCAAGGGTAAATCCGATGAAATCGGCAGCCGTTTCATCCGCTTGGCTCGGGTATTCCAACCACGTCACCATCAGTCCTTCGCCGATCAGCCAGTAGAGGGGCGCGAGCAGCACAGAACCGAGCACGCCAGACAACAAAACCAATGACCAGCTGGGTGCTCGGCCAGCGCCGAGTTGGCGTGTGAGCAGGTACAGCACCGATTGCAGGACGAGCAATCCGGTCATGATCTGAAGGGACCAAAACAACAGCTGCGCTGCCAGTGGTGCTTCAAAACCCACGTCAGGCTCCAGCGTGAGCATGAGCGCGAGAAAGGCACAGCCTACGATCGTCAGGTAGCGCAAGACCCCCTTTGAATGCGCGCCAGCTGGTGTTGCATCACTGGGTGACTGGGTGAAAAATTCAGAAGGGCGCTGCATGTCGAAAAGCGAATAGTTTGGCCATGAGACCTGAACAGTGAACGGAGCGGGGTGCCTTTGGGTGCTGAAAAACTTAGATTGATCATCACGCACCCGCCAATATATAGGTCCCTTTGTCTCAGTTGAAAAATGTCACCCGAGCCGCAGGTTCTTTCAAGCCAAAAAGCGCCAAAGTGAAGAAAGAACCGGAACCGGTCACTGGGTCCGTGGGTGAGATAATTTGATGCATCCGCTCAGCGCAACCCGCTTGGCAACCATGCGGGGTTTTGTCTGACTTGAAGGACTGAAAGAACAATGATGAAAACGACAACCTGGATGTTGGCCCTTGTGGCCTTGCCTTTGCTGCAAGGGTGCACGGTGCTGGCCATTGCCGATGTGGCGGCATCGACCGTGATTTATGGCGTCAAGACGGCGGTCAATGTGGTCGATGCGGTCACCCCGGACATCATCAACCGGGACAAAGACAAAAGCAAAAAGTAGGATTGACGCTGGACTCAGGCCTTGCGGTGCTCGGCCAGATCGTTCCAGACATCCTGGCGGGTGATCAGGCTACCGCGTACTTCCATCCGGTCGATGAACCGGATGCCTTCAAAAGCCTCACCATCGAGCCAGGTGCCCTGCAAGGTGCCGTGGCAAAACACCACCGTGACATCGCCTTGCCAACTTTCTTCAAATTGTTCGTAATGCTTGCCGATGCGCGAGTAGCGTTGGGCGGCCCAAGCACCCAGTTCTTGCAGCGTGTGCATGACCACAGCACCGGGAAAACACATCCGGAAGTCGGGTGACAAAAAGCTTTGCGCACGGGCCAAGTCACCGGATTGAAGGGCTTGCAAATAATCACGCACCAGGTCAGAGGCCACCGGGTGCGCTGCGCGGCCTTCGCTGAACACCTTGCCGTCGCGGCGGTAGGTGCTGACCTCGTTGACGAACACGGTGGTCCCCGCTTCGGGGGTATCGATCACTGAGCGCACCGCCTGCGCCAGGCGATTGACCATGCGGTGCTGGGTCTCTGCAGCGTAACCCGGCAGCAGGGTGATCGAAACGACCGGCATGGGGCCTTAAATGCCCAGCCAGCCGTTGGTGCGAGCGAAGTGCAGGGCCTGTGTGCGGCTGTTGACGCCCAAGCGGCGGAACAGACGCCAGAAGTGCACCTTGACGGTGTGCTCGCTGATGTCGAGTTTTTCGGCAATGTCGCGGTTGGACAGGCCTTGGTCCAGCATCAGAATAAGTTGCTTCTGGCGCTTGGAAAGCTTGGTGGGGCCAGCAGGTGTGGCCGCGTCTTCTGCCGCTGCATCTTCTTCGGTGACCAACAAACCGCGCAGGGCTGCGATGATTTGTGCTGGGCTGTTCGACTTCTCAATGAAGGCATCGGCACCTGCATCCATGCAGCGCTGTTCAAACTCACTGGCGCTGGAGCTGGTGACCACAGCCAGCGGGACATTGGGAAATTTGGATTTGAGGACCTGAACACCCGACATGCCCAAGGTGTCTGGCAGCTGCAAGTCCAAACAGAAAAGCTCAGCGGGGCCGTTCTTTTCGACAGTGGATTCCACCACATTCAATTTGTGGATGGGGATGATTTTCAAGCCGGGCTTGACCCGGTGGACCAGCATGGTCAGCGCATCGCGCATCAAAGGGTGGTCATCAATGACATACACAGTCATGGTTTACTCTCTGCGTTAAATGGTAAGCATTAGGATATCAGTATTTCAAGAATTTTGCCATATATTTCATTGAAAACACCAAAATCATTTTTGTGATATGCCGTGGTTTGACGTCAATAGTTCTAAATTGGACAGCAGCTGTTGATGAGCAATGGACGATAAAGTATCCAAAGCGTCTGACAAACTAGGCAGCGCCTGGGCGCCTTCTGTTTGCAAACGCGCAATCGCCTGACCCGCTTCTTTGGGGGTGGTGAATCCCAGACTTTGCAGCAAGGTCTGGCCTTTGGCATCGACCATCTTGAAGTAAAAACGGCCGTCTTTTTCGCGGTATTGCTTGAAACTGGGCAAAGCCAACTTGGTCTGTGCGGGCTGTGCCGAAGATGCCACCGTGCTCAAGGAGCGCAAGCCCACGGCATGGCGCAACTCGCGCATGAAGGGCGTGGCCAATTCTCGGGCCTTGTCTGCTCCGGCCCGCAGGATTTTGTCCATCTGCGCGGGGTCATCGATCAGGCTTTGGTAGTGCTCGCGCATGGGCGCGATTTCGCGGTCGATGCGCTCGAACAGCATGTGCTTGGCGTCGCCCCAGCCAATGCCCTCGGCATAGGCGCGGGCCATGGCGGCCGTTTCCTCGGCGCTGGCAAAGGCCTGGTAAATCTGGAACAGGGCCGAGCCTTCGGTGGCTTTGGGTTCGCCGGGGGCTTTGGAGTCGGTGACGATGCCGGCAATTTGCTTGCGCATTTGCGCAGCGGGTGCAAACAGCGGGATGGTGTTGTCGTAACTCTTGCTCATCTTGCGGCCGTCCAGGCCTGGCAACAGCGCCACCGATTCTTCGATCACGGCTTCGGGCAGCACGAAATGCTCGCCATACAAATGGTTGAAGCTCGACGCCATGTCGCGCGCCATCTCGATGTGCTGGATCTGGTCACGGCCCACGGGCACTTTGTGGGCCTTGAACATCAAAATGTCGGCCCCCATGAGCACAGGGTACATGAACAGGCCTGCCGTCACGTCGGCATCGGTGTCATGGCCAGCGGCATTGTTTTTGTCCACCGCCGCCTTGTAGGCGTGGGCGCGGTTGAGCACCCCCTTGCCGGTCACGCAGGTCAAGAGCCAGGTGAGTTCGGGGATTTCCGGGATGTCGGACTGGCGGTAAAAGGTGACTTTGTCCGGGTCCAGCCCCGAGGCGATCCAGCTGGCGGCGATCTCCAGCGTGGAGCGCTGGATGCGGGCGGGTTCGTCGCATTTGATGAGCGCGTGGTAGTCGGCCAAAAAGTAAAAACCATCGGTATGGGGGTCACGGCTGGCTTGAACGGTGGGGCGAATCGCGCCCACATAGTTGCCCAGGTGTGGGGTGCCTGTGGTGGTGATGCCGGTGAGAACGCGGGTGCGGGTCTGGGGTGTCATGACAAAAACTAAAAGAAAAAATCAGCGCAAAAAAGCGGCCAAGGGGCTGAGGGTGAACTTGAGCAACTCAAAGGTGGCCCCCATCAGGGGCTGCATCCACCAGGCGCTGATGAGGCCAGTCAGGACCAGCGCCATCACGATGAAAAAGCCCCAAGGCTCCACCTTGGACACCAGCACCGCCTGCCGCCAGGGCAAAAGGCCCACCAGAATGCGCCCACCGTCCAGCGGGGGCAGCGGAAACAGGTTGAAGGCGAACATGACCACATTGGTCAGCATGCCGGCTTTGCACATCTCGATGAAAAAGCGCTCGGTGATGCCGCTGCCGCTCAAGACATAAAACAACACCCCCCACAGCAGGGCTTGCAACAGGTTGGCCCCGGGGCCTGCCAAGGCCACCCAGACCATGTCGCGTTTGGGGTGACGCAGCCGGTCAAAGCGCACCGGCACGGGCTTGGCGTAACCGAACAAAAACGCACCGCTGGTGCTGAAATACAGCAGCAGGGGCAACAAGATGGTGCCCACCAGGTCGATGTGGGGAAAAGGGTTGAGGGTGACGCGTCCCAACACCCAGGCAGTGTTGTCACCCAGGCGCAGCGCAGCGTAGCCGTGGGCCGCTTCGTGCAAGGTGATGGCAAAGATCACCGGCAAGGCATAGATCAGGACGGTTTGGATCAGGTCGGACATGTTGGCCCCGATTGTCTCAGACCCGTCTGTGTGGTGCCGTGCACCCTGGGGCCCCACCCCCCAAACGTCCTGTCCATTCCAAGCACCCGCCGGACCCAAGGCCCGGCGGGTGCTGTTCAGCCTTGGACCGGTAAAAAACGCTCGACCAGCAAGGACCAAAATGCGGCCCCAACGGCCACGTTTTTGTCATTGAAGTCATAACCCGGGTTGTGCACCATGCAGGCGCCGTGCCCCTCTCCTGGGCCTTGGCCGTTGCCAATGAGCACATAGCTGCCGGGCACTGCTTCGAGCATGAAGGCAAAGTCTTCGCTGCCGGTGAGTGCGGGGCCTTGGCGAACCACGCGTGCCGGTCCCACCAATTCTTCGGCCACGGTGCGCGCGAAGTCGGTTTCGGCCGGATGGTTGACCAAGACCGGGTAACCGCGCTGGTAGTCGATGTCGGCCGTGACGCCGTAGCTCTGGGCTTGGGCATGGACCAGTTCGGTGATGCGCTGTTCCAGCAGCACCCGCACATCGCGGTCGAGCGAACGCACGCTCAAGCGCAGTGTGGCGGTCTGCGGGATCACGTTGTTGGCCACGCCGGCCTGGAAGGCGCCCACAGTGATGATGGCCATGTGCTGTGGGTCGACATTGCGGGCCACGATGCTTTGCAAGCCCAGGACGATGGCCGAACCGGCCACCACGGGGTCTGCGGCCAAATGGGGCATGGCGCCGTGCCCACCCTTGCCGTGCAAGGTGATGGTCACGTAGTCAGACGAGGCCATGGCCGAGCCATCGCGCAACACCAGATGCCCTTGCGGCTGTCCTGGCATGTTGTGCATGGCAAAGATGGCTTGGCAGGGGAACTGTTGGAACAGGCCGTCTTCCATCATCTTCTTGGCGCCGCCCAGGCCTTCTTCGGCGGGCTGAAAAATCAGGTTCACCGTGCCCGAAAACACCCCCTGCTGAGCGATGTGCTTGGCCGCAGCCAGCAGCATGGCGGTGTGACCATCGTGGCCGCAGGCGTGCATGATGCCCACCTTGCAGCTGGCATAGGGCAGGCCGGTGGCTTCTTCAATGGGCAGGGCGTCCATGTCGGCACGGATGCCGATGCTTTCGGTGCCCATGCCTTTTTTGAGCTGGCCGACCACACCGGTGCCGCCCAAGCCCCGAGTCACCTGGTAGCCCCAGGCGCTCAGTTGCTCGGCCACCAGGTCACTGGTACGGTACTCTTTGTAGCCCATCTCCGGGTGCCGGTGGATGTCGCGGCGCACCGCGATGAACTCATCCGCCTGGGCGTGATGGGCTTGCAGTTTGTCGTGCACCAAAGTTTCTCTGGGGGCGTTCACGGTGTCGGCCTTGTCCATCACTGGGCTTGCAGATTGATCGACTTGGCGATGCCACGGTAGCGATCGATTTCACTCCGATAGATGCGGTCCAGAACCAGCGGGTCGCGTTCTGGCAGCACCACATTGCCGCTGCCTTCCAGGGCCTTGCGTGTTTCAGGCATTTCTGCCGATGCATAGAAGGCTTTGTTGAGCGCATTGACGATGTGGTCGGGCGTGTTGCGGTGCACCAGAATGCCAGCCCAGATGTCGAACTCCATGCTCTCCAGACCCTTCATCGTGGCCATGGCAGGGAACTGCTTGAACAGCGGGTGAGGGGTTTTGGCGGTCACGGCCAGGCCCTGGATCTTGCCATCCATGAGGGTGGCTGGAATCGAGCCGGCCATGGGCAGGAAAGCCATGTCGATCTGCCCACCCATCAGGTCGGTCAGCAAGGGTGCAATGCCTTTGTAGGGCACGTGCAGCATGTCGACCTTGGTGAGCTGGGAGAACCGCTCGCCAATCAGGTGGTAGAGCGAACCTGGACCCACGCTGCCATAGCTCAGGGGTTTGCTGTTGCTTTTGCGGGCCAGAGCCAGCAGCTCGTCAACGGTCTTGACGTTGAGCGAGTTGCGAACGGCCAAAATCGTGTTGGTGGTGGCAAATTGAGCCACCAGCTTGAAGTCCTCAGACTTGTACTTCACGCCCTGGATGGCCAAGGGGGACAGCACCAGCTCCATGGGGCTGGCCAGGCTCAGGGTGGCGCCGTCGGCAGGGGCGCTGACGAGCTTGCTCAAGCCGATCGAGCCGCCTGCGCCGCCGATGTTCTCGATGATCATGGGTTGTTTGCCCAGTCGGGTGGCCGCATCAGGTTGAACCTTGCGGGCAAAAAAGTCGGAAGGGCCCCCTGCAGGGTAGGGCACGATCAGGCTGATCGGCTTGACAGGGTAAGTCTGCGCCATGGCGGGGCTGAGCGCGCTGGAGGCCACGAGCAGGCCGCCAAGAAAGGTTTTGATGTTCATGATGTCTCCTGTGGGGTTGAACTTTGGGGTCGCTTGGTTTGACCCTGTGTTCATGCTAAAAATTTTGAATTCATGTGTCCAATGACTTATTTTCCTGATAATCATTCGTAAAATGAATGCATGAACCTCAGGCACCTTGAGCACTGGCTGGCGCTGGCGGACACCGGCTCCTTCAGCCGCGCCGCAGAAAAACTGCACATCACCCAGTCCGCTTTGAGCCGAAGCATCCAGGCGCTGGAAGAGGACCTGGGCGGCCCTTTGGTGGACCGTGTGGGCAAAAAAAACGAGCTCACGCCTCTGGGCCGATCCGTGCTGGAGCGGGCTCGGCGCATCGTGCACGAAGCCCAAGAGCTCAAACAGGGTGCCGCCTTGCTGCAGCAGGGCGGCTTGGGCGCCTTGCGCGTGGGTTTGGGCTCTGGCCCCGGGGCGATGCTGATGACCCCTTGGCTGGTTTACATGGCCAGGCACCACCCCACAGTGCAGGTCACGGTTTCCCGGGGCTCGACCGAATTGCAATTGACCCAATTGCGCGAGCGGCAACTCGATGCCCTGGTGGTCGATGTGCGCCGCGTCGAAGCGGCGCCGGATTTGGTCATGACGCAGGTGGTGGAGATGCGTGCAGGTTTTGTCTGCCGCCAGGGCCACCCTTTGCTGGCGCGCACGGCCAAGGGCTTGCCCTTTGATGCTTTGCTGTCCTACCCCATGGCCTCGATCCAGCTGTCGCAAGAGGTGGCCCGCTTGCTGGTGGACCACTATGGCCCGCAGGCCAACCCGGCGCAAATGACCACCTTGCAGTGCGAGGACATCGCCAGCTTGCTGGATGTGGTGGGCCAAACCGATGCGATTTACTTGGGGATTTTGGGCGCGGCCCGAGAGGGCCTGGCCCAAGGCCGTTTGGTGGAGTTGCCCATGCAAATACCCCTGAAAGGCCAGGCACGGCTGGCCCTCATCACCTTGGCAGGCCGCACCGAGTTGCCTGTCATGTCGGTGTTTCGCGCGTTTGTGCAAAGCTACTTGAGCGATTGAAGCAACAGGAATCAGGATGCAGGAATGGCTTTACCCCATGGGGGTGGTGTTGTTGGGTTACACCGTGCTGGGCCTCACGGGCTTTGGTTCGGCCCTGGTGGTGGTGCCCCTGTTGGCCTGGGACTGGCCCTTGCCCGCCGTGGTGGCGCTGACTTTGCTCATGGACGTGCCCGCCTCGGCTTTTCACAGTGGGCTGAACTGGCGGCAGGTGCAGTGGCGTGAACTGCGCCGCCTGCTGCCTGGCATGGTGGTGGGCACGGTGCTGGGCTTGTGGCTCCTGCAGCACATGAACAGCCGCTGGCCTCTGCTCTTGCTGGGCGTGTATGTGGCGGGTGTGGGCTTGAATGCCTTGCGCGTCCGGGCCGCGGCTTTGGTGCCCCCCGCGGCTTTTTGGGCGCATCCGGTGGGCGGGGCCATTGGCTTGGTGGAGATGCTGTTTGGCACGGCGGGCCCCTTGGTGGTGGCCTGGCTCAGCCGCCGCGTGGCCGATGTGCAGCAGTTGCGCGCCAGCACGCCCATGGTCATTGCCACGGCGGCGACCACGGTCTTGCTGGTCATGGCATGGGACGGTCGCTTGTCCAGTGGTGACTTGTGGCAGCGCTGGAGCGTGTTGATGGGTGTGGCGCTGGCGGGCGTGTGGCTGGGTCACCGCTTGGCGCACCGGGTGCCCGTGGCCAGGCTGCGTCAGCTCATCTGCGCTTTGCTGGTGGTCAGCGGTGTGATGCTGGCGCTGGGGGCCTTGAGATAAAGCTTGTACAGGTCGGAGCTGAAGCCCCGACCTCCCGATTGACCACTAAAAAAAGGGAGCCCATGGCTCCCTTTTTTTTGAACACCTTGAGGCCTTACATCAACAGGTGTTCACCCGCGTTGTCGCCGCCCAAGATCACGTAGTTCACCTTGCGGATGTCCATCAGCTTGGTGCCACCGGCGTAGCTGATCGAGCTTTGCACGTCTTGCTCCATCTCAATGAGCGTGTTGGCCAGCTTGCCCTTGATGGGTTCCAGAATGCGCTTGCCTTCAACGTGTTTGTACTCACCCTTGTTGAAGTCCGATGCCGAGCCGTAGTACTCCTTGAACAGCTCGCCATCGACTTCGACGGTTTTGCCGGGCGACTCTTCGTGGCCGGCGAACAGCGAACCGATCATCACCATGCTCGCGCCAAAGCGCACGCTCTTGGCGATGTCACCGTGGCTGCGGATGCCGCCGTCGGCAATGATGGGCTTGGTGGCCACGCGGGCGCACCACTTGAGGGCCGAGAGCTGCCAGCCGCCGGTGCCAAAGCCGGTCTTGAGTTTGGTGATGCAAACCTTGCCGGGGCCCACGCCCACTTTGGTCGCATCCGCGCCCCAGTTTTCCAGGTCGATCACGGCTTCGGGCGTGGCCACGTTGCCGGCGATCACAAAGCTGGTGGGCAGTTTGCCCTTGATGTAGCGAATCATGTCGCGCACGCTGTCGGCGTGGCCATGGGCGATGTCGATGGTGATGTACTCGGGCACCAGGTTTTCAGCGGCCAGCTGGTCCACGGTGGCGCGGTCCGGGGCTTTGACGCCCAGCGAGATCGAGGCGTACACGCCTTGGGCGTGCATGTCGCGCACGAGTTTGACGTTGTCGATGTCAAAGCGGTGCATCACATAGAAGTAACCATTTTTCGCCATCCAGACACAAATGGACTCGTCCACCACGGTCTTCATGTTGGCAGGCACCACCGGCAGGCGGAATTTTCGTCCCCCCAGTTCGACGCCCGCGTCGCACTCGGAACGGCTCTCCACGCGGCATTTGCGTGGCAGCAACAAGATGTTGTCGTAATCAAAAATTTCCATGAGAAAACCAAGCTCCAAAAAAGGATTCGTTGAAAGAACGAGTGAGCGCTTGGCCTGGCCGGTTTGATTGCCCTGGGTGATGAACCCCTTGCAGGTTCAGGGCGAAAAAAACCGGGCGCAAGAATCTTGGGCCCGGTGGCTGATTCTACCCGTTTCAATGGGCCCGATCTTTCTGCAGCCTGACCGGCTGGCAAGACCGCATGGCATCGGTCCTGCGGCCAGCCCATTTTCAGTCGGCAAGAGGCGGTGGCGGCTTGGTGGCCAGCATGAAGGACAGCGAACCCAAGGCGGCCAACAAGGCCAGCAGACTGAAGCCCAGGCGGTAATCGCCCGTCAGGTCGGCCAACACCCCGGCGATCATGGGTCCGGCAATTTGACCCAGCGCAATGATGGCGACCGACAGTCCCAAAATCAGACCAATCGCGTTGCGACCAAAGTAGTCGGCCCGGATGGCTTGCATGAAGGGCCCACGCAAGCCCCAGGCGATGCCATGAAACACACCGAACGCCACCAGCATGGCCAGGTGGTTGGCATAAGTCAGGCACAACATGCCCACGCCATGGGCCAGCATGCACAAGGCGGCGACTTTTCTTTTTTCGAACCAGTCGCCCATGCTGGCCCCCATCAGCACCCCGGCCAGCTGGCCGAAAGTCTTGATCAGGATCACCCAACTGGCGGTGGTGAACGAATAGCCCAGACCTTCTTTCATGTGGGTGATGGCGTGCACATTCACAGCGGACACCACCAGCAGGGCCAGGCCGTGGCCGATGGCCAGCATCCAGAAAGCGCGGGTGCGCAAAGCCTGCGCGACGGTGAATTCAACCTGCACCGCAGGTGCAGGGTGGCCTTGGGCCAAATGGGCCGCTGCTTGCGCCGGGTGGATGCCGTCAACATGTTCGCCATGGTCTTCCGGGCGGCGACGGATGATGCTGGCCATGGGCAAACCGGTCAGCAAAACCAGCAGGCCCGATCCTGCGGCGGTGGCCCGCCATCCCCACACCTGAATGGACCAGGCCATGAGGGGCACCACCAGCCCGCCCATGGCCAGCCCCAGGCTCATGATGGACAGGGCGCGGGCGCGGAACTTTTCGAACCACTGCACCAGGGCCACCGACAGGGGAAAGTAGCCGCCCAAACTGGCGCCCACAGCCATGAGCACAGCGCTGACGTAAAAGGTGGCCACGCTGTCGACTTGGCTGAGCAAGAGCAAACCGGCGCTGAACAACACCATGCCCCAGCGGATCATTTTTTGGGGCCCTGTCCGGTCCATCAGCCAGCCCAACACCGGGCCGATGATGGCCGCCTCGACCGACTGCAGCGCGGCAGCACCGGACAAGGTGGTTTTGCTCCAGCCCATCTCGTCGGACAAGACCGCAATGTAGAGGCCCAGCGCCTGGGTGAGAAAAGCGGCCAGCAGAAACTGGATGCCACAGGCGGCACCGACCATGCGCCAGCCGTAAAAAATCGTCATCGTGTGGCTCCGGGTTCCAGGGCAGGACAACGATGGGCGCATCGGTGTGTCCAGCAGCTTGGTGCAGTCACCTGTGGCAAATCATGTCACACGTGACGTGGGCCGCATGTCACGCACTGGACCGGGTTGATGTTTCTACAATCGGCAGATGCTGTCTGATTTCTCCCCGAACGCCTTGTCTAGCGAGGCCGCCCCCATTTCCCTGCTGGGCCAACTCAACGATGAGCAGCACCGAGCCGTGGCCCTGCCACCCGAGCACGCGCTGATTTTGGCGGGCGCAGGTTCAGGCAAAACCCGGGTGCTGACCACGCGCATCGCCTGGCTCTTGCAGACCTCGCAGGTCTCCCCCGGCGGTATTTTGGCGGTGACCTTCACCAACAAAGCTGCCAAAGAAATGAAGCTGCGCTTGCAGTCCATGCTGCCGGTGAATGTGAACGCCATGTGGATTGGCACCTTCCACGGCCTGTGCAACCGCTTTTTGCGGGCGCACCACCAGCTGGCGGGCTTGCCGCAGACGTTTCAAATTTTGGACACGCAAGACCAGTTGTCGGCCGTCAAGCGCCTGTGCAAGCAGTTCAATGTGGACGAAGACCGCTTTCCGCCGAAGCAGTTGCAGTATTTCATTGCGGGCTGCAAGGAGGACGGCCAACGCCCCGGCGATGTGCCGGTGCGCGATGACGAGACCCGCCGCAAGGTGGAGTTGTACCAGCTGTACGAAGAGCAATGCCAGCGCGAAGGCGTGGTGGACTTTGGCGAACTGATGCTGCGCTCGTACGAATTGCTGCGCGACAACGTGCATGTGCGTGAGCATTACCGGCGCCGCTTCCGCCACATTTTGGTGGACGAGTTCCAGGACACCAACAAGCTGCAATACGCCTGGCTCAAGCTGCTGGTGGGCTTGCCAGGCGAGGGCAGCGCGGGGGCGATTTTGGCCGTGGGCGACGACGACCAGAGCATCTACGCCTTCCGGGGTGCGCGGGTGGGCAACATGGCCGACTTTGTGCGCGAGTTCCAGGTGCAGCACCAGATCAAGCTGGAGCAAAATTACCGCAGCTTCAGCAACATCCTCGACTCGGCCAACCACCTGATCAGCCACAACAAGACCCGCTTGGGCAAAACCCTGCGCACGACTCAAGGCGCCGGCGAGCCGGTGCGGGTGGTGGAGTCGCCGTCTGACTTTGCCGAAGCGCAATGGCTGGTAGAAGAGCTGCGCCAGTTGGTCAAGCAAGACGGTTTTGAGCGCAAAGAAGTCGCCTTGCTCTACCGCAGCAATGCGCAAAGCCGGGTGCTGGAGACCGCGCTGTTCAACGCCGGATTTCCGTACCGCGTGTATGGCGGTTTGCGCTTTTTTGAACGCGCCGAGATCAAGCACGCGCTGGCCTATTTGCGCCTGATGGAGAACCCCAACGACGACACCAGCTTTTTGCGGGTGGTCAACTTTCCGCCGCGCGGCATCGGGGCGCGCAGCATTGAGCAGTTGCAAGACGCGGCGCGTGCTGCGGGCTGCTCGCTGCACGACGCGGTGAGCGCCACCACCGGCAAGGCCGGGGCCAATTTGGCGGCCTTTGTGGCCATGGTCGATGTGTTGCGCGAGCAGACCGTGGGCATGACGTTGCGCGAGATCATCGACCTGGTGCTGGACAAGACCGGCTTGGTCAACCACTACCGCACCGAAAAAGAAGGCGCCGACCGGGTGGAAAACCTGGAGGAACTGGTCAACGCCGCCGAGAGCTTTGTCACGCAAGAGGGCTTTGGCCGCAGTGCGGTGGCCATGCCGCAAGGCTTGTCGCAAAGCCCCGCCAGCCAAGGTGTGAGCGATGCGCCTGCATCAGACCTCGGCACGATCGACGAGTTCAGCGAAGACGGGGTGATCATGAGCCCGCTGGCGGCCTTCCTCACGCATGCGTCTTTGGAGGCGGGTGACAACCAGGCGCAAGCGGGCGAAGACGCGGTGCAGCTGATGACGGTGCACGCCAGCAAGGGTCTGGAATTTGACGCGGTGTTCATCACCGGGCTGGAAGAAGGCCTGTTCCCGCACGAAAACGCGATGAACGACTTTGATGGCCTGGAAGAAGAGCGCCGCCTGATGTATGTGGCCATCACCCGCGCTCGCAAGCGCCTCTACCTGAGCCATTCGCAAACCCGCATGCTGCACGGCCAGACCCGCTACAACCTGAAAAGCCGATTTCTGGACGAGTTGCCCGAAGCATGCCTGAAATGGATCACGCCCAAAGGGGCAGGCTTTGCCAATCTGGGCGGCAATGCTGGCGGGTTCGGCGCTGGCTCAGGTGGATCGGGCGCACCCTGGGGCCAGACCCCGGCGCAAAACCGCCACGCCCGCCCGGCTTGGGGCCAAAGCAGCCTGAGCACCGAAACCTACAAAAGCCCGCCGGTGCCGGTGCAAAAAGCCGCGCCCGAGCACGGCATCACGGCCGGTCAAAATGTGTTCCACACCAAGTTTGGCGAGGGCAAAGTCCTGGCCGTCGAAGGTGTGGGCGCCGATGCCCGTGCCCAGGTCAACTTCCCGCGCCACGGCGTGAAGTGGCTGGCCTTGAGCGTGGCCAAACTCACCGTCGTGTGAGACCCCCAAACCCCCGACCCTTGCGATCTCCTTGAGAAAGAACCCCATGAAAATCACCCGAGACACCGTTGTCACCATGCACCACAAAGTGGTGAACGCCCAGGGCCAAGTGCTCGACAAGACGCAAGAGCCTACGGCTTACCTGCATGGCGGTTACGACAACACCTTTCCGAAAATCGAAGCAGCGCTCGAAGGCCAGGAAGTGGGCTTCACCACCACGCTCAAACTGGCCCCGGCAGACGCTTTTGGCGAGCGCGACGAAAGCTTGCTGCAAACCATCCCCAAAAGCGAATTTCCACCGGGTGTCAAAGTGGGCGGACAACTGCGTGGGCGCTCCGCCGAGGGTCAGGAGCGGGTCTTCAATGTGGTGAAAATCAAAGGCGACAAGGTGATTCTGGACGCCAATCACCCTTGGGCAGGTCAACACCTGACGCTCACACTCAAAGTGGTGGAAGTGCGTCCCGCCACCGCTGAAGAAGTGAGCCACCGCCACGCGCACGGCGCGCACGGCCACCATCACTGATCATTCGCTGCCGCTCGGGTTCGGGCTGGTTTGTTCGTCGGTCAGGTCGATCGCAAAACAGTCGCGAACCGAAAACAGCATGGAGCTGAAAAACATGGCCGCCACCATCAGGGCCATGGGCACAAAAGCGGCCGTCATCAGCTGCGGGTTACCCATCAAGCTGGCAATGAGCAAGGCCAGCACACCGGTGCCCAAGAAAATCACGCCCCAGGCCATCACGTAAACGATAAAGGCTCTCAGGTTGCGCCAGCACGCCATGAAGCTGAAAAACAGGCTTTTGGCAGCAGGCAGGCTGTACCAGTGCACCAAGGCTGGCGCATGCCAGAACATCATGGACAGGGGCACATAAAAGAGCATCGAGATCCACAAAGCCGTCTGAAACGAGTCGGCAGTGACCACTTCAGGGGTCATGGGGGCGCCGCCAAAGTACACCTTGGCAAAGGTGCCGCCATCGGCCAGGGTGGACAGGAGCATCACGACCAGAAAAATCAGGGCATACCAGGCGCCCAGCAGGAATATGGTTTTGCGCTGCGGGCCCTTTTTGAAGGCCAGGTAAAGGACCGCCGGCATGGGGAACTTGCCCTCGGATGCGGTTTTCGTGGCGGCCATCATCCCCAAGGTGAGTGCGGGCAAAACGACCAGCGCCAAGGCGCTGCCAATGAAGGGCACGATCGACACGACGGACACCGTGGCCATGAACAAAAAAAACAAACCCGACATGGCCAAAGGCTGACGCCAAAACGTGCGCATGCCCTGCTTGGCCCATTGGATGCCGGCGCTGGCGGGAACAATTTGCAGTTGCATGGTGATCAGAGGATGGCGGACAAAGAAACGGGGTGAAGGACACGGCCCCGAAGCACCCGCTCGAAATGGCGGGGGTCGTGGGGCGTGAGCATGGCGGCTTCGCGGGGCAGATGGTAGTCCCACAGGCGCGAAATCCAGAAACGCAAAGCCCCGGCTCGCAAAAGGGCAGGCAGCAAGGCGCGTTCGGCCGCGCTCAAAGGGCGCACCCGGTTGTAGGCTTGCAGCATGGCCATGGCCCGCTCACCGATGTGCATGCCGCTGGGCAAGTCGATGCACCAGTCGTTCAGGCACACCGCCAAGTCAAACAGCCAGGTGTCCACACCGGCAAAGTAAAAATCAAAAAAGCCGGTCAACTGCTCACCGTCGAACATCACGTTGTCGCGGAACAGGTCGGCATGCACCGGGCCACGGGGCAGGGCGGCATAGGCGGCACTGTCGGCGATGTGGTTCTGGTAGGCCAATTCGCTGCGCAGCAGGCTTGTTTGGGCGGGGTCCAAAAAGGGGAGCACCACAGGCGCGGTCTCGTTCCACCAGGGCAGTCCACGCAAATTGGGCTGGCTGCGGTTGTAGTCGGCCCCGGCCAGGTGCATGCGCGCCAACATGTCGCCCACGGCGGCGCAGTGCACCGCCTGGGGCTGCAGCTGGCTTTTACCGGCCAGTTTGTTGACCACGGCTGCAGGCTTGCCGTTCAGGCTTTGCAGCACATCGCCGTCGCGGTTGGCTGCAGGGTTCGGCACCGGGATGCCACGCTCGGCCAGGTGCTTCATCAACAGCAAATAAAAAGGCAGTTGTTCGTGGGTCAGGCGCTCGAACAAGGTGAGCACGTAGTCACCCTGGTCGGTGGTGGCGAAGTAATTGGTGTTTTCGATGCCACCTTCGATGCCGCGCAGGGCGGTGAGCTGGCCCAGGTTCAGGGCTTGCATCAGGTCATTGGCCTGGGTTTCGGTGACTTCGGTGAATACCGCCATGGGAAGAGGGTCTAAGTGCCAGATAAGTCCTGGCTGAGGTGGGAAAGCGTTGATTGTAGAGGGCGAAAAGAGCCAAATGACTCGCAAAGGGCTGGGTGCGCTGGGCCGATGTGGCAAAGCGAAGCGCCTCTGAGGCCCAGCGCACCCAGCCCTTTACGGGTCTGCACGTGCCCGTTTGCCTTGCTGGCGGAACGATGGCGAGTGGGGCCTGCGCCGAGGCTCAGAGGCGCTTCGCTTTGCCACATCGCCTCAGCGCAGGCCCCACTCACCATCTGGAGGTTCGTCAGAGGTCATTGGGGTTTGTTTTCCACATCACCCCGGTCAGACCCGGTCACCCGATCATGAGGTCGCTTGAAGGTCATGCCTCGATCCCGGTACACAATCGAGGGATGAGCGACAACACCCCCGAAACATCCAAGCCGACCCTCTTGCTGGTCGATGGTTCCAGCTACCTGTACCGCGCCTTCCACGCCATGCCCGACCTGCGGGCCGTGCCCGGCGACCCGACGAGTGCCGCCACGGGCGCCATTCGCGGCATGATCAACATGATGGAGCGGCTGCGCAAAGATGTGCCCGCCACCTATGCCGCTTGCGTGTTTGACGCCAAAGGCCCGACTTTTCGGGACGCGCTCTACCCCGAGTACAAGGCCCACCGCAGCCCCATGCCCGATGATTTGCGCAGCCAAATCGAGCCGATCCACGAACTGGTGCGCCTGATGGGCTGGACCGTGCTGGACGTGCCCGGTGTGGAAGCCGACGATGTGATCGCCACGCTGGCCCACACTGCTGCGCAGCAGGGCGTCGAGGTCACGGTGTCCAGCGGCGACAAGGACCTGAGCCAGCTGGTGAACGCGCACATCACCATCATCGACACCATGAACGGCAAGGTGCGCGATGTGGCGGGCGTGACCGAAGAATTTGGCGTGCCGCCGTCGCTGATGATCGATTACCAGACCCTGGTGGGCGACCCGGTGGACAACGTGCCGGGTGTGGCCAAGGTGGGCCCCAAGACGGCTGCCAAGTGGCTGCTGGAGTACGGCTCACTCGACAACTTGTTGGCGCACGCCCATGAGATCAAAGGCGTGGCGGGTGAAAACCTGCGCCAGGCGGTGGATTGGTTGCCCAAGGGCCGAGCGCTGGTGACCATGAAAACCGATTGCGACCTGAACGGCTGGGTGCCCGGTTTGCCGTCGCTGACCAGCTTGCACCTGCACGCGCCCGACAAAGACAAGCTGCTCGGTTTCTACCAGACCTATGGCTTCAAGGGTCTGGTTCAGTCGCTGGGTGGGACCATGCCGGCGCCCGCTGCCAAAGCCAAAACCGCCAAGCCACCCAGTCGGGGGGTGGACACGGGCATGGGTGACCTGTTCGGAGAGGCTTCAGCCGACGAAGCTGCTGCTTTGCCCGAATTGCACACTGAGGCCAGCGCGGTGCAGGGCGATGTGGCGTACGACACGGTGCTCGACTGGGCGCTGTTTGGCACCTGGCTCGCGCGCATCGAGCAAGCGCCGCTGGTGGCCATCGACACCGAAACCACCTCGCTCGACGCCATGCGCGCCGAGATCGTGGGCATTTCGCTCAGCGTCAAACCCGGCGAGGCGGCCTACATTCCGTTGGCCCACAACGCCCCGGGTGCGCCTGAGCAACTGCCGCTGGCCGATGTGCTGGCCAAGCTCAAGCCCTGGCTTGAAAACCCGGCCCGTCTGAAATTGGGCCAGAACATCAAATACGACCGCCATGTGTTCGCCAACCACGGCATCGAGGTGCAGGGCTATGCGCACGACACCATGCTGGAGAGCTATGTGCTTGAAGTGCACAAGCCGCACGGCCTCTCAAGCCTCGCCGAGCGGCATGTGGGGCGCAAAGGCGTGACCTACGAAGACCTGTGTGGCAAGGGCGCGCACCAGATTCCGTTCGCGCAGGTGGACGTGGACAAGGCCGCGCACTATTCGTGCGAAGACGCGGACCAGTGTCTGGATGTGCACTTGGCACTGTGGCCGCAGATCGAGGCGCATGCTGGGCTTAAATATGTGTACGAGCTGGAAATCGCCACCAGCGAAGCGCTGTACCGCATCGAGCGCAACGGCGTGCTGATCGACGCGCCCACGCTGGCCGCGCAAAGCCAGGCGCTGGGTGAGCGCATCGTGCAACTCGAAACCGAAGCCTACGAGATCGCAGGGCAGCCCTTCAACCTGGCCAGCCCCAAGCAGCTGGGCGAGATCTTTTTTGACAAGCTGGGCCTGCCCGTCATCAAGAAAACCGCCACCGGCGCACGCAGCACCGACGAAGAGGTGCTCGAAAAATTGGCCGAAGACTACCCGCTGCCCGCCCGCATCCTGGAGCACCGGAGTCTTTCCAAACTCAAGGGCACTTACACCGACAAGCTGGCGCAGCTGGCCTTGCCGCGCACGGGCCGTGTGCACACGAATTACGCGCAGGCCGTGGCCGTCACAGGCCGTTTGTCGAGCAACGAGCCCAACCTGCAAAACATCCCGGTGCGCACCGCCGAGGGGCGCAAGGTGCGCGAGGCTTTTGTGGCCCCCGCAGGCTGCGTGATCGCCAGTGCCGACTACAGCCAGATCGAGCTGCGCATCATGGCGCACCTGAGCGACGACCCGGCCTTGCTCAAGGCCTTCCATGAGGGCCTGGACGTGCACAAGGCCACGGCGGCCGAAGTGTTTGGCATGACGCCCGACACCGTGAGCAGCGAGCAGCGCCGTTACGCCAAGACCATCAACTTTGGCCTGATCTACGGCATGAGCGCGTTTGGTTTGGCCAAGGCGCTGGCCATCGACAACACCGCGGCCAAGAACTACATCACCCGCTACTTTGAGCGTTTTGCGGGCGTCAAGCACTACATGGACGCCACCCGCGAGCAGGCCAAGGCGATGGGCTATGTCGAGACGGTGTTTGGCCGCCGCCTGGTGCTGCCCGAGATCAACAGCCCCAATGGCCCGCGCCGCGCCGGGGCCGAGCGCGCCGCCATCAACGCGCCCATGCAGGGCACCGCGGCCGACCTGATCAAGCTGAGCATGGTCGCGGTGCAAAAGGCGCTCGACGAACAAGGCAAGGCCACCAAGGTGATCATGCAGGTGCACGACGAATTGGTGTTCGAGGTACCACAGGCAGAAGTGGAATGGGTACGTACCGAGATCCCGCGCATCATGGCCGGTGTGGCCGATTTGAAGGTGCCCCTGCTGGCCGAGGTGGGTTTTGGGCCGAATTGGGAGCAGGCGCACTGAAGCGCCCATCGCCCACGGGGTGGGCTCCTACACCACAGGTGCGGGTTCTGGCCAGGGCGCGTGCTTGTGCATGATGGCTGCAAACAGTTTGGAGGCTTCAAAAGCAGCCAGCCAAGACGCCAGCGCAGGCCAAGGCTGCGCCGCAAACCATGCCGGGTCGGTGTGGGCGTATTGCCGGACAAAGGGGGCGATGGCGGCATCTGCCAGGCCGAAGTGTTCGCCCGCCAAAAAAGGCATTTCGCGAAGACGCGCCTCCAGCGTGAGCAACCAAACAGCAGCCTCATCGCGGTCGGCAGAACCACTGTCCAGCCCAGAGCGGTTGGGGTATTTGTAGCGGTCCAGTTGTTGTTTGAAAGGCCCGTCGTTGTGGGCGATCAGCGCCATCGCATCGGCCATGGCCACATCTGAAGCCGGCAGCCAGCCCAGCGGGTCGTGCTGGTGCAGGGCCCACAGCATGATGTCCAGGCTCTGCTCCAGCACCCTGCCGCCTTGAGGCCCTTGGCCATCGGGCAACCACAACACGGGCACCGTGCCTTTGGGCGAGAGGGCCAACATGTGGGCCGGTTTGTTTTTCAGAACCACTTCGCGGTGTTCCAACGCGATGCCACTCGTGTGCAGTGCCAGGCGGGCCCGCATGGCAAAAGGGCAGCGGCGAAACGAGTAGAGAACGGGCAAAGTCCAGGGCATGGCGGCAGTTTAAATCGTCAACCCTGTGCAAACCCGTGGCGCCTGTGTCAAGATAAGCGTCCTCTGATATTTGCACATGGAGACCTGACTTGAACAAAGACCTGATCAACGATGCCCAAGCCCTTTTGGGAGGCCGCGTAGACGCCAGTGGCACCACCCGCCGAGTGGCCTTGAAAGCTGCGCTGGGGGTGGGTTATGCCGCAGCGGCGGCTCCGATCATGGCCCAAACGGCCATCAAGACCCCTGCCACAGGCTTGCTTGCGGGGGAGGTGACCATTGACGTCAAGGGCTTCAAGATGCCGGCTTACCGGGCTGCGCCCGCAGGCAAGACAGGTTTGCCGGTGGTCCTGGTGATTTCCGAAATTTTTGGTGTGCACGAATACATCGCCGACACCACCCACCGTCTCGCGCAAGCGGGCTACCTGGCGATTGCCCCAGAGCTGTTTGTGCGCCAGGGCGACCCGAACGAATACGGCGAATTGGCCAAACTGCAGTCGGAAATCATCGCCAAAGTGCCGGACGAACAGGTCATGGGTGACCTGGATGCAGCCGTGGCCTGGGCCGCGGTCAATGGCGGCAACGCCGACAAATTGGCCATCACCGGCTTTTGCTGGGGCGGGCGCATCACCTGGCTGTACGCTGCCCACCAAGCCAGGCTCAAAGCGGGCGTGGCGTGGTACGGTCGCCTGGTGGGCAACACGACCCCTCAAACCCCGAGGCACCCGCTGGCCCTGGCGGGCAGTCTGAAGGCCCCAGTTCTGGGCTTGTATGGCGGCGCAGACACCGGCATCCCCCTTGACACCGTTGATAAGATGAAGGCCGAATTGGCCAAAGGACCCGCAGCGGCCAAAGCCAGTGAGTTTGTGGTTTATCCTGATGCCCCGCATGCCTTCCATGCCGACTACCGATCGAGCTACCGCAAGCCGGCGGCCGAAGATGGTTGGCAGCGGATGTTGGCTTGGTTCAAGCGCCACGGTGTGGCCTGATTCATAAAATGTGACAGCCGCCCCTTGGGGCATGAGCGATAAAAAAACCGCCCTTCGGGGCGGTTTGTTTTGGAGTGCAAGGCACTTCGTGGATGCAAGATGACTTTATTGGCAATTTTGGTGGGCACTTTGGTGGCGGGCATTGGCAGCGTTTGGCTGGCCGCCTGGTTGAGCTTTGGCGTGCTCAGCCGCTACACCCAGCACATGCTGAGCCTGGCCGCTGGGGCATTGCTGGCCACGGCGTTTTTGCATCTGTTGCCTGAAGCTTTTGAAAGTGAAGCCGGGGCCCACGAATTGTTTCTGACCCTGCTGATCGGTCTGGTGTTTTTCTTTCTGCTCGACAAGGCTGAACTGTGGCACCACGGGCACGAGCATGGCCATGTCCATCACCACGATCACAAAGCGCACGACCATGCTCACTCTCATGGCCATCACGACGAAGAGAAAATCGGCGGTCAATGGGCTGTCTTGGCCGGCGACAGCGTGCATTGCTTTGGTGATGGCATCTTGATCGCATCGGCATTCATGGCCGATATGCGCTTGGGCGTGATCGCCGCCTTGGCCGTGTTGGCGCATGAGGTGCCGCACCACATGGGTGATCTGGCCGTTCTTCGCCAGGGCAGCAGCAGCCGCCAGGCGGCCATTGTCAAAGTCTCGATGGCGGGGGCCATCACCGCCTTGGGCGGTGCCGTGGGTTATGTGCTGGTCGATGCCCTGCACGACTGGCTGCCTTATTTCTTGGTGGTGGCCAGCAGCAGCTTTGTCTATGTGGCCTTGGCCGATTTGATCCCGCAGCTGCAAAAGCGCCTGTCAGCCCGTGAAACCGCCTCACAAATTTTGTGGCTGGCCTTGGGCATGGGCATGGTGCTGGTGGTCAGCGCTCTGGCGGGACACCAGCACTGAAATTGAGCTGCAAGGGGGCGTGTGCCACGCCCATCGCGCAAGGGGTGCGCTCCTGCAAGCGTCACCCTTTGGCGCAGGGCAGGCCGGGGGTGCGGCACCATTCGCTCCAGCTGCCCGCATACAGCGCGGTGGGGCCGAAACCGGCCAGCTCCATGGCCATCAGGTTGGGCACGGCCGTCACGCCGCTGCCACAGTGGTGCACCACGCTGCTGGCTGGGCGGCCTGCCAGCACCCGGTCCCATTCGGCTTTGAGCAATTCGGGGGTTTTGAACCGGCCGTCTTCGGTGAAGTTCTCGGCAAAAGGCCGGTTGAGCGCGCCGGGGATGTGACCTGCCACAGGGTCCAGCGGCTCCACCTCGCCACGGTAACGGGCCCCGGCGCGGGCATCGACCACGGTTTGCGCGGGCTGGCCAAGGTGGGCGACCACCTTGTCGGTCAGTACCAGCTGGCGCAGCGGTGCTTTTAATTCAAATGCCGCAGGCGCAGGGGGGGTGAAGGGGCCCGATGCGATGGCCCCACCCGCGTCTTTCCAGGCTTGCAAGCCACCGTCCAGCACGGCCACGGCCTCATGCCCCAGCCATTTGAGCATCCACCACAAGCGTCCGCAGTACTGGCTTTTGTTGCGGTCGTACACCACGATTTGCATGCCGTTGTGCACCCCCATGCGGCCCAGCCACCGGGCCACGGCCTCGCGCTGGGGCAAGGGGTGGCGTCCGCCATTCACGGCCATGCCCGCCTCGTGCGTGCTCAGGTCCTTGTCCAGGTCAGCGGGCAGGGCGCCTGCGATGCGCGCGTCGGCAAAAAAACCACCCGCCAACTCGGGCTTCATCAGGTCAAAACTGCAGTCGAAAATGGCGCAGGGGGTGCCTTGCGCCAGCAGGTTTTGCAATTGGGGGACGTTGATCAACAAGTTGTACATAGTGGTCTCCAAGGTTCAGTGGTCTTCAGGGGGCGCGCTGGGCAGTGTACGGCTGCGCAGCACGGTGGAGGCGATGCCGCTGGCCATGATGAGGGCCATGCCCAACCAGCCCATGAGCGGGATTTGGTCGCCAAACAGCATCAGGCCAAACAAGGCGCCAAAGACGATGCCTGAATATTGCAGATTGGCCACCACCAGGGTCGAGCCTCGGCTGTAGGCGTTGGTCATGCACAACTGCCCCAGCGCGGCCAGCACACCGATGGGCAACAACCACAACACGTTGGGCCAAACCCAGGCGCTGACGCCGGTGACCAGCATCAGCGCGGCGCCCACCACGGCGGTGCCCACCGAAAAATAAAACACGGTGCGGGCTTCGGGTTCGTTCAGTCGGCCCAAGGCGGCCACTTGGATGTAGGCCAATGCAGCGACCAGGCCCGAGAGCAGCCCGATGAGGCCGGCAAACAACTGGTCTTGTTCGATGGTGGGGCGCAGCAACAAGATGACACCGCCAAAACCGGCGATCACCGTCAGCACGATGGGTCCTTGCCGGGTCGCTTCTTGCAGTTTGCCCATGACCAAGGTGCCACCCACCAGAAAAACCGCCACCCAGATGCCGCTCATGTAGTTGAGTGTCATGGCGGTGGCCAGGGGCAAGTGGGCAATGGCATAAAACCAGGCCGCCAGTGAAGTGACACCCACCACCGAACGCCAGACGTGCATCATGGGAATCGATGTACGCAAAGGGACACCTTGCACCCTGCACAAGGTGGCCATGAACACCACACCGATCAGGCCCCTGAAAAAAACCAGCTCGGAAGTTTGAAAGTGTGCCGATGCGAATTTGATGCAAACCCCCATCATCGAGAAGAACAAGGATGCCAAGATCATCCAAGAGGCTTGCATCGTCGCCTTCGCTTCAGAGGGTGTTCATCTGTCTGCGGTACCACTCGTGAAAGTGTTGCATGCCGTCTTCCATGGGGCTTTGGTAGGGCCCGACTTCGTTGTCACCGCGCGCCAGCAGGGCTTTGCGGCCGGCGTCCATGCGTTCGGCAATTTCGTCGTCTTCGATGCAGGTTTCCATGTAAGCCGCTTGCTGCGCCTCGACGAATTCGCGCTCGAAGGCCACGATTTCTTCGGGGTAATAAAACTCGACCATGTTGAGCGTCTTGTTCGGGCTGATGGGGTGCAGGGTGGAGACGGTGAGCACATGCGGGTACCACTCCACCATGATGTGCGGGTAATACGTCAGCCAGATGGCGCCACGTTCGGGCATGGCACCGTTGCGGTAGTTCAGCAGCACTTCGTGCCACTTTTTGTAAATGTCCGAGCCCGGTTGGCCAAAGCCGCGAGACACGCCCACGGTCTGCACCGAGTAGTGTTCCTTGAACTCCCAGCTCAGGTCGTCGCAGGTGACGAACTGGCCCAGCCCCGGGTGGAAGGGACCGACGTGGTAGTCCTCCAGATACACCTCGATGAAGGTCTTCCAGTTGTAATTGCACTCGTGCAGTTCCACCCGGTCGAGCGCGTAGCCGTCGAAATTGAGTTGCGCCCTGGGGCCCATGCCCGCCAGATCGGCGGCGATGTCGCGGCCGTTGTCTTCAAACAGGAGGCCGTTCCACTCTTGCAACTTGTAGTTGTTCAGATTCAGGCAGGGGTCGTGCGAAAAATGCGGTGCGCCCAAGAGCTCACCCTTGGGTGAGTAAGTCCAGCGGTGCAGCGGGCAGACGATGTTGCCGCCCGCGCTGCCTTTTTGCTGGGTGTGCAAATTGCCCCGACCGTTCAGCATGACGGCCTGGCGGTGACGGCAGACATTGGAGACCAGCTCGACCCCGCCCTGGGCGTTGCGCACCAAGGCGCGGCCTTCGGCCTCGTGGGGCAGGGCGTAGTAGTCGCCGGGGTGGGGCACGGCCAGCTGGTGGCCCACATAACGCGGGCCCTGCTGGAAGAGCGTTTTCAATTCGCGCTGAAACAGCGCCTCATCGAAATAAGTGGAAACTGGTAGTTGGCTTGCGGCCTGCTGCAGTTGAAGACTTAAATCAGACATGGGTGACCTGACCTAGAGACTCCCCCTATGAAGGGGCAGGGACAAAGCGCTGAATTCAGGGAAAACGGCGCAAAAAAATGACAGGAAGCTTCCTGTCGATGAACCGAGATTCTACCCCGGGGGGTGAGGGGCGCCGTGCGCCCCCGCACCGGCCATGAAAAACTCAGGGTTTTCCCGCCCATGACCGTCTTGTGGGATTGACGCTGCACGGTGTCAGGCTGAACAAGGCTGAAGGCCTAGAATCTGGTTTTTTCCCCGGAACATCCCATGCCCAAGGCCGCCCCCACCGAAACAGCCAACACCGCCGAAGCCCTGATGCCCGCCACCTACGAAGCGGCACTGTCGGAGCTGGAGTCGTTGGTCGGGCAACTGGAGTCGGGCCAGATGCCACTGGACCAATTGCTGTCGGGTTACCAACGTGGCGCTGCCTTGCTGGCCTTTTGCCGCGACAAGCTCAAAGCCGTGGAAGACCAGATCCAGGTTCTCGATGGCGGCCAACTCAAACCCTGGAGCGGTGCATGAGCGCTTTTGACCTCCAAGCCTGGATGCAGCCGCACCTGGCGCGCGTCGAACAGGCTTTGTCTGGGGGCATTGCGGCCCACTCGCCTGCGGCCCTCGGGCAGGCCATGCGCTACGCCGTGCTCGACGGCGGCAAGCGTTTGCGTCCCTTGCTGGTGTTGGCCACGGCAGAAGCTGTGGGCGAAGCACCCGGCAGCACGTCGGCCCTGAACGCAGCCTGTGCGATAGAGCTCATCCACGCCTATTCGCTGGTGCACGACGACATGCCCTGCATGGACAACGATGTGCTGCGGCGCGGCAAACCCACGGTGCATGTGCAGTTTGGCGAGGCGCAGGCCCTGCTGGCGGGAGACGCCTTGCAGACCCTGGCCTTTGAGTTTTTGACCCCGCAAGACGGCAGCGTGAGCGCTGGCGTCCAAGCGGCCTGCGTGGGCTTGTTGGCCCGCGCTTCGGGTTACCAGGGCATGGCCGGGGGCCAGGCGATTGACCTGGCCAGCGTGGGCCAGCGCCTGAGCGAGGACCAGCTGCGCCAGATGCACCGCCTCAAAACCGGTGCCTTGCTCTTGTGCAGCGTGCACATGGGGGCTGCTTGCGCGCCCGGCGTACCCGCCCCGGTGCAGGCGGCATTGGGTCGTTTTGGTCAGGCCCTGGGCCTGGCCTTTCAGGTGGTGGACGATGTCCTGGACGTGACGGCCGATTCGGCCACTCTGGGCAAGACTGCGGGCAAGGATGAAGCCGCTGACAAACCCACCTATGTGGCCCTGATGGGGCTGGCTGCGGCCAAGGCCTATGCCGATGCGCTGGCCACCCAGGCCTTGCAAGCCCTGGCCGACACCGACTTGCCCGAGGCCCGTTTGGCCGCTTTGCGCGCCTTGACCGCCATGGTGGTAGAAAGAAACAACTGACATGACCGAATTGCTCAAGACCATCGACCAGCCCGCCGACCTGCGCCGCTTGACGCGGACCGAACTGCCGCGCCTGGCCGATGAATTGCGCCAGTGTGTGCTGGACAACGTGTCCAAAACTGGCGGTCACCTGAGCTCAAACCTGGGCACGGTCGAACTGACGGTGGCATTGCACTATGTGTTCAACACCCCCGAAGACCGCATCGTTTGGGATGTGGGTCACCAGACCTATCCGCACAAAATCCTGACCGGTCGTCGTGACCGCATGCCCACGCTGCGCCAATTTGGCGGCTTGTCGGGTTTTCCGCGCCGCGACGAGAGCGAATACGACACCTTTGGCACGGCGCACTCGTCCACCAGCATTTCGGCTGCTTTGGGCATGGCTGTGGCCGCGCGCCAAAAAGGCGAGTCACGCCATTCGATTGCGGTGATCGGCGATGGCGCCATGACCGCCGGCATGGCCTTTGAAGCCCTGAACAACGCAGGCGTGGAAGAGTGCAAGCTGCTGGTGATCCTGAACGACAACGACATGTCGATCAGCCCGCCTGTGGGCGCGCTCAACCGCTACCTGGCGCAATTGATGAGCGGGCGTTTTTACTCGGCCGCCAAAGCCGGTGCCAAGAATGTGCTGAAAAACGCGCCTCCCTTGTTCGAGCTGGCCAAGCGCCTGGAAGAGCATGCCAAGGGCATGGTGGTGCCCGCCACGCTGTTTGAGAAATTCGGCTTCAACTACATCGGCCCGATCGATGGGCACGACTTGGAGTCGCTGATCCCGACGCTGGAAAACATCAAGCACCTCGATGGCCCGCAGTTCTTGCATGTGGTGACCAAAAAAGGCCAGGGCTATGAAAAAGCCGAAGCCGATCCGGTGGCCTACCACGGCCCCGGCAAGTTTGACCCCAGTGTCGGCCTGGTGCCTGCGGCCACGCCCGCCAAAACCACCTTCACCCAGGTGTTTGGCCAGTGGTTGTGCGACATGGCCGAGAAAGACCTGCGCCTGGTCGGCATCACGCCTGCCATGCGCGAAGGCTCGGGCATGGTTGAATTCCACCAGCGCTTTCCCAAACGCTATTACGACGTGGGCATTGCCGAGCAGCATGCCGTGACCTTTGCGGCCGGCATGGCCTGCGAAGGGCTCAAGCCCGTGGTGGCGATTTACTCCACCTTCTTGCAGCGTGGCTACGACCAGCTGATCCACGATGTGGCGCTGCAAAACCTGCCGGTGGTGTTTGCACTGGACCGCGCGGGACTGGTGGGGGCTGACGGTGCGACGCACGCTGGCGCTTACGACATCGCTTACATCCGCTGCATTCCCAACATGAGCCTGGCCTGCCCAGCCGATGAGCGTGAGTGCCGCCAACTGCTGAGCACCGCTTTCGCCCAAAACCACCCGGTGGCAGTGCGCTACCCGCGCGGCGCGGGCGTGGGCACGGTGGCGGGGCGTGATCTGGACACCTTGCCTTTTGGCATAGGCGAAGTGCGCCGCCAAGGCGAAAAACTGGCCATTCTGGCCTTTGGCACCTTGCTGGCCCCGGCCTTGCAAGCGGCTGAAAAGCTCAATGCCACGGTGGTCAACATGCGCTGGGTCAAGCCCTTGGATGTCGACTTGCTGGCGCAAATCGCGCAAACCCACGAACGCATCGTCACGGTGGAAGAGGGTTGCACCATGGGGGGTGCAGGCAGTGCGGTGGCCGAGGCCTTGCAGCAGATGAACGTGCAGCGCTCTGTGCTGCACTTGGGCTTGCCCGATGTGTTCATCGAACATGGTGACCCGGCCAAGTTGTTGTCCCTCCAGGGCCTGGATGCCGCTGGCATCGAGCATTCCGTGCGCCAAAGGTGGGGTGATTGAGTGGAATTCAGATCGGTCTTGAATTCTTTTCAAGGGCTGCACGGCATGGTCAAATCCCTTTCAAGATAAGGCTTAAAAAAAGGGTAAACCCGCACGTCTGAGCGTCATTTGGATTCCTACAATACGCCATCCGATCATTCGAAAAATCCTGTTCGTCGGATGTATTTTTTTTCAACAAGGAGTCCTTCATGGATCGTCGTTCCGTAATTAAAAACGCCGGTATCGCTGGCGTCTTGGCTGCCGGTGCTGCACCCGCTGTACACGCCCAGGCCGCCATCCGCTGGCGCCTTGCCTCCAGCTTCCCGAAAGCTCTGGACACCATTTTCGGTGCAGCCGAAGTGTTCGCCGAAAAGGTCAATGCCATGTCTGGCGGCAGATTTGTCGTCACCGTGCATGCGGCTGGCGAATTGATGCCCGCATTTGGCGTGGTGGACGGTGTGCAACAAGGCACCGTGGAAGCTGCTCACACAGCCCCTTACTACTTCTTCGGCAAGGACGACGCCTTTGCCTTGGGCACGGCGATTCCGTTTGGCCTGAACAGCCGCCAGCTGACTTCCTGGTTCTATGACGGCAACGGCATGAAGCTGTTCCGTGAGTTTTACGACAAGTACAACATCGTGAACTTCCCGGGTGGCAACACAGGCGCCCAAATGGGTGGCTGGTACCGCAAGGAAATCAAGACCCTGGACGACATCAAGGGCTTGAAGTTCCGCGTCGGCGGTTTCGCTGGCAAGGTGTTGACCCGCATGGGCGCTGTGCCTCAGAACATCCCCGGTGGCGAGATTTACCAAGCCCTGGAAAAAGGCACCATCGACGCCGTGGAGTGGGTCGGTCCATACGACGACGAGAAGCTGGGCTTCCAAAAAGTGGCCAAGAACTACTACTACCCAGGCTTCTGGGAAGGCGGCGCACAGCTGGACTTCTACATCAACAAGACCGCTTTCAATGCCTTGTCCAAAGAGAACCAGGCCATTGTGGAAGCTGCGGCCTCTTACGCACACACCGAAATGCAAGCGCGTTACGACAACCGCAACCCCGCAGCGCTGCGTCGCTTGGTGGCCGGCGGTGTCAAGCTCTTGCCTTTCCCCAAGGTGGTGATGGACGAGGCCTTCAAGCAGTCCATGGCCCTGTACGAAGAGCTGCGCCAGTCCAACCCGAACTGGAAAAAGATATACGACGACTACTCCACGTTCCGCAGAGATCAAAACCAGTGGTTCCGTTTCACCGAAGCCACATTCGATCGCTACATGCAATCAGCCAAGCTGTAATCATCTGCTGCGACCGAAGAAAAAAGGCCCCTCGGGGCCTTTTTTCATGGGCTTGTCCTCATTTCGATTCGTCGTGCAAACTTGGCACCATGCAACACATCGAGCTTTCTTACCAATGGACGCCTCCGGGCGCTGAACCGGTGCGCAACCGCCAAAGTCCGCTGCGCAACCCGCTCATGGACTTGTTGCAAGCCGTGCGCGATACCGGCTCCATCGGCGGCGCGGCCAAGGCCATGGGGCTGTCCTACCGCCATGTGTGGGGTCAACTCAAGCGCTGGGAGGAGAGCCTGGGCCAATCCCTGATCCTTTGGGAGAAGGGGCAGGCGGCCAGACTCACGGGTTTTGCCGACAAGTTGCTGTGGGCCGAGCGTCAGGCGCAGGCTCGGCTGTTGCCCCAAATCAGTGCGCTGCATGCCGATCTGGAGAAAACATTTGCAGTGGCCTTTGACCCTGCGCACCTGGTGTTGCCGATTTTTGCCAGCCATGATGCGGCCATGGACCTGCTGCGTGAAGAAGCAGCATCCAGGGCTTTGCATCTGGATTTGCGCTTTTGCGGCAGCGTGGACGCGATCCGGGCGCTGAACGAGGGCCGGTGCCATGTGGCGGGCTTTCACGCCCCTTGGCAGCCCGATGCCCCATCGCTGGTTGCACGCACCTACAAACCCTTGCTCAAAACAGGCCAACACAAATTGATCGGTTTTGCCAAGCGTGCACAGGGCCTCATGGTCGCCAGGGGCAACCCCCTGGGCTTGCGCGATTGGGCCGACCTGTGCAAGGATGATGTGCGCTTTGTCAACCGCAGCCCTGGGACCGGAACCCGTCTGCTGCTGGATCAAAACTTGCAAGAAAGGGGCCTCGATCCCGCATCGGTCAAGGGCTATGCGCACGAGGAAAACTCGCATTCGGCTGTGGCAGCCCGCATTGCCGCAGGGCAGGCCGATGTGGGCCTGGGCATCGCCCATGCGGCCGAAGGGCATGGCCTCGACTTTGTGCCACTGTCGCAAGAGTTTTATTGGTTGGTGTGTCTGGCATCGGCGCTGGACACTGCGCCGGTGGTGCAACTGCGGCAGTTGTTGGGCAGTGCCGCCTGGCGGGCCAGCTTGGAGGCCCTCAAGGGCTACAGCCCCATCGATCAAGCTGGTCAGGTGCAGTCTTTGCGCAGCATGCTGCCCTGGTGGCAATTCCGGTCTTCACGGCCCGGCGCAGGCGCTTGACGCGCAACGGCCTGGCGGTTTGAAAGGCTTTCACGCAGCAACTCAAAAATATCAACTTGAGTTTTCAGGGCTTGATCCGGGAATCCACCAACACAGACTTACAATCGCGCAAGTTTTTTGGAGTTCACATGTCATCTTTACTGAAACTATCAAGCGGCATTGACCGTTTGAACAAGGGGGTGGGCAAATTCACCACCTGGCTGATTTTGATCGTGACGATCATCAGTGCCGCCAATGCCATTGTCCGCAAAGCTTTCAATGTCAGCTCTAATGGGTTGTTGGAAATTCAGTGGTACCTGTTCGCGGCCGTTTTCTTGTTGGGGGCGGGTTACGGCTTCCTCAAAAACTCGCATGTGCGCATCGACTTCATCTCGGGCAAGCTCAGCGCACGTGCCCGCAACTGGATCGACGTGGGCGGTATCTTGCTGGCCCTGTTTCCGTTTTGTTTCTTGTGCATTTACTTGTCTTGGCCTTTGTTTGTGCAGGCCTTCAACACCGGTGAAATGTCGTCCAATGCGGGCGGCCTGATCCGCTGGCCGGTGTATGCCTTGGTGCCTCTGGGCTTTGGCCTGCTGATGTTGCAAGGCGTCTCCGAGTTGATCAAGCGCCTTTCTTTCTTGTCTGGGGCTGGGGAAGACCCTCTGTCCTCTGAAGACACCATGTCAGACGAAGAAAAAGAACTGCTGGAACTTGAAAAAATCGCGCAGCAAGCGCAGGGAGCCCGTTGATGGAAGCGACTTTTTTGGCACAAAACTTTGTGCCCATCATGTTTGCCGGTTTGTTTGTGCTGCTGCTGACCGGATTTCCGGTGGCTTTCGCGCTGGCTGCTTGCGGCTTGGGCTTTGGCTTCATTGGCATGGAAGCCGGGCTGTTCCCGTCCTCCTTGTTCCAAGCCTTGCCGCTGCGCATTTTTGGCATCATGCAAAACGACACCTTGCTGGCCATTCCGTTTTTCACCTTCATGGGCATCATCTTGCAAAAGTCCGGCATGGCCGAGGACTTGCTGGAGACGGTAGGCCAGGTGTTTGGCCCCGTGCGTGGCGGCGTGGCGATCGCGGTGATCTTGGTGGGTGCTTTGTTGGCCGCCACCACCGGTGTGGTGGCCGCAGCCGTGATTTCCATGGGCCTGATTTCTCTGCCCATCATGCTGCGCTACGGCTACAGCCGCGTCATTGCCACCGGAACCATCACGGCTTCGGGCACCCTGGCGCAAGCCATTCCACCATCGTTGGTGTTGATTGTGCTGGCCGACCAATTGGGCCGTTCAGTGGGTGACATGTACGCCGGTGCCTTGTTGCCTGGTCTGTTGCTCGTGGGGCTGTATGTCTTGTTTATTGTGGTGGTGGCGATTTTCAAGCCCGCCATGGTGCCTGCCTTGCCGCCCGAAGCCCGCATTTACCGAGAGGCCAATGGCAAATCGGGCCATGTGTCCTTGATGTTCCTTTTGATCGTGTGCACGGTGGTCGGTTTTGCATGGGCTTCGTCCCACGATGCCATCATGACCGCTTGGCTGGACCGCACCCAAGAGTCGCCCGGCGATGAAATGGTCATCATGTCCTTGACCGTGGCATCTTTGGTGGCTTTGGCCTTGGCCATTGTCAACCGGATCACCGGTTTGGGCTTGTTGTCGCGCTTGGCCGAGCAAGTGACCTTTGTGCTGATGCCGCCCCTGATCCTGATCTTCTTGGTGTTGGGCACCATCTTCTTGGGTGTGGCAACCCCCACAGAGGGCGGTGCGATGGGCGCTTTGGGTGCTTTGATTTTGGCGGTGAGCCGAAAGCGCCTGGACAAGAAATTGATGAACCAGGCATTGGAAAACACGGCCAAGCTGGCCTCGTTTGTGCTGTTCATCCTGATCGGCTCCACCGTGTTCAGCTTCACCTTCAATGCGGCCGATGGCCACATTTGGGTGGAACATTTGTTCCTGGACATGCCCGGCGGCGCGATTGGTTTCCTGATCGTGGTGAACATCCTGATTTTCATCTTGGGTTGTTTCATCGACTTCTTTGAAATCGCCTTCATCGTGATCCCGATCCTGGCGCCTGTGGCCGAAAAGATCTTGCCCGGTTTGGTGCCTGGCATGACCGCCGACCAGGCCATGATCTGGTTTGGTGTGATCGTGGCGATGAACCTGCAGACCTCGTTCCTGACGCCGCCATTTGGCTTTGCCCTGTTCTATTTGCGCAGCGTGGCGCCCAAAAACGATTACAAGGACCGGATCACGGGGGATAACATTCCCTCGGTCAAGACCTCTGAAATTTACAAAGGTTCGATCGCTTTCATCGTGTTGCAGTTGATCATGGTGGCGGCCATCATCGTCTTCCCCAACTTGGTGACAGGTGGCATCAAGGAAGGTGTCAAAGTCGATGCCGATGCGGCGTTTGAGCAAATGCTCAACCAAGCAGGTGAGGACGATGACAAGGACGATGTGGTGAACATGGACGACATGAAGCCTGCTTCAGATGCACCGGCACAGGACCCTGCCAAGGCCCTAGAAGCCGAGATGAAGGCGGGCAAGAAGTAAATCCTTGTCGCCCCACGAAGAGCCCGGTTCGCCGGGCTTTTTTCATGGTGCTGGCCTATGCAAACTTGTTCATAGTGGACACCCCTCATGCCTTGGCGTGTGCATGTGCCGTAGCATCCACAGCGCTGTATGAACACCTTCTCGGACAGCGTCTTGACGGCGCTGAATCTCGTCATTTCTTTCGATCCTGCCCTGTGGGTGGTGGTGGTCCGGTCCTTGGCCGTCAGTGCCACGGCCTGCCTGCTGGCCTATGGCGTGGGCGTGGCCTTGGGGGCTTGGTTGGCGGTCTCCCGTTTTCGCGGTCGGGGTACGGTGCTGGTGGGCCTGAACACCTTGTTGGCGCTGCCCTCGGTGGTGGTGGGCTTGGTGGTTTACCTCCTGCTGTCGCGCACCGGGCCCTTGGGCTTTTTGGGTTGGCTGTTCAGCTTCAAAGCCATGGTGTTGGCGCAGTTCATTTTGGTGGTGCCAGTGGTCACGGCCCTCACCCGTCAAGTGGTCGAGGACGTCGAGCGCCAGCATGGTGAGCAGTGGGCTTCTTTGGGCGCGGGCCCTTGGGTGCGGGGTTTGCTGTTGGCTTGGGATGAGCGTTTGGCTTTGCTCATGATTGGCGTCACAGCGTTTGGCCGCGCCATTTCGGAAGTGGGTGCGGTCATGATCGTGGGCGGCAACATCGATGGCTTCACCCGGGTCATGACCACCGCGATTGCATTAGAGACCAGCAAGGGCGACTTGCCGCTGGCACTGGGGCTGGGCATGGTGCTGCTGGCGGTGGTGTTGCTGCTCAATGCCCTGGTGGCGGGCCTGCGGCGCTGGGGTGAGGCACGCCATGCGCGGCCCGCTGCGGCCGATGGTCTGGTGGGTGCGCAGCCATGAGCGCCGTGCAGATCACCTTGGACGCGGTCAGCGTCCAGCTGGGGGCGCAACAGGCCTTGAAGGGCGTGAGCTTGCGCATGGCGGCGGGTGAACGCGTGGCGCTGGTGGGGGCCAACGGCTCGGGCAAAAGCAGCTTGCTGCGCACACTGCATGGTTTGGTACCGCCCACACAAGGGCAGGTGATCCAAGCGCCGGGTGTGCGCCAGGCCATGTTGTTCCAAAGGCCGCACATGCTGCGCCTGTCGGCTTTGAACAATGTGGCGCTGGGGGTGTGGCTGGACCGTTCCTTGGCTTTGAATTGGCACGCCGCTCAAGCTTTGGCCCTGCAGGCATTGCACCGCGTGGGTTTGCAGGCGGTGACGGGGCAAAGCGCGCGCCAGTTGTCGGGCGGGCAGCAGCAGCGCTTGGCGCTGGCACGGGCTTGGGCGCGACAGCCCGATGTCTTGCTGCTGGACGAACCCACGGCCAGTTTGGACCCGCATGCCAAGCGCGAGGTCGAAGCCCTGATGGCCGAATTTGCAGCCGGGTCGCAAGCCGACAAACCCTTGACCCTGGTCTGGGCCAGCCACAACTTGGGCCAGGTCAAGCGATTGGCCACCCGTGTGATTTATCTGGAGTTCGGCCGTGTCTTGGCCGACCTGCCTGTGGCTGATTTTTTTAACCCTCAACTGTTGGCTGAGACGAGTCCAGCCGCCCATGCTTTTGTTCAAGGAGAACTTTCATGACCTTTGCCTTTTCATTGACGCGCCGCGCCCTGGTGTGCGCTGTGTTGGCCAGCACCTCGGTGTGGGCGCAAGCCCAATCGATCGTGATGTCCTCCACCACCTCCACCGAGCAATCGGGCTTGTTTTCGCACTTGCTGCCTGCCTTCAAAAAAGCCAGTGGGCTGGATGTGAAGGTGGTGGCGCTGGGCACCGGTCAGGCGCTGGACATGGCGCGTCGGGGTGATGCCGATGTGGTGTTTGTGCACGACCAGGCGGCCGAAGAAAAATTTGTGGCCGATGGCTTTGGCATCAAGCGCCTGCCCGTGATGTACAACGACTTTGTGCTGATCGGCCCCAAGGCCGACCCAGCGGCCACCCGGGGCAAAGACATTGTGGCGGCCTTGGCCAAGTTGTCTGCAAGCAACGCGGCCTTTGTGTCGCGCGGTGACAAGAGCGGCACGCATGCTGCTGAGTTGCGCTTTTGGAAAACCGCCAACCTTGAGGGCTCCAAAGGCAAGGGTTACCGCGAGTGCGGCTGCGGCATGGGCCCGGCTTTGAACATCGCGGCGTCTTCAGGCGCCTATGTGCTGTCCGACCGTGCCACCTGGCTCAACTTCAAGAACCGGGCCGATTTGACCATTTTGGTGGAGGGTGACCAGCGCTTGTTCAACCAATACGGCGTGATGGTGGTCAACCCCGCCAAACACGCGCACGTCAAACAAGCCAATGCGCAGAAATTTGTGGACTGGATCATTTCGCCCGCAGGGCAGGGCGTGATCGCCGATTACAAGATTGGCGGTGAACAGTTGTTCTTCCCGAATGCGGGCAAATGAGCAGGGCAGCTCACCTGTGGCGTGTTCAGCCTCTGGGCAAACCGAGTTTGCGGTAAACCGTGGCGCGGCTGATGCCGAGAGCTCGGGCGGCTTCGGCCACATTGCCGCGCGCCTGGTTCACCGCCTCGCGGATCATGTCGGTTTGAACATCCTTCAGGGGTTTGGGGGCGGTGCTGGCCCGGGGTGTGGCTGTGGTGGGTTGGGTCGGCGTGAGGGGTCGGCCCGCGCGCAAAGCCTGAGTCTGCAAACGCAAGCCTGACCACAGCGGCAGCTCTTGCGCGCTGGCTTGGCGGCTGGCCGTATCGAACAGGCCTTCCCAGGGTGAGGCAAAGACATCACTGGCGTGCAGCATTTGGCCGTGCACATCTGGGGACAAGGACAGCATTTGCCGTGCGGTCGGGTTGGCCCCCACGATGTGGCCGTCGGCGTCCAGCGTGAGCAGGCCGTCGCTGTCGTCACCGGGCTGGTTGCCTGGCCAATTCAGCCGCAGCACCAGGGCATGCGCGGTGGACAAGAGCCAGCTGTTTTCGATGCTGCGCGCCGAGCGGCGCACCAGGTGTTTCAAAGCGGGGCGCTCTGCCGTCTCGATGCCCGTCAGGTCCAGCATGCCTGCGCACAGGCCATCAGGCCCGAACACAGGCGCACCCGCGCAGCTGTACACCCCGGTGTCCTGGAAGAAATGCTCGCCCCGGTGCAGCCACACGGGTTGCAACTCGGTCAATGCGGCGCTGATGGCGGTGGTGCCCACGGCTTTTTCGGACAGATCCACCCCCACACGGGCGATCACGTCGGCGCGGCGGTCTTGCCGATCCACCGGGCCATGCACGTCCACCACGATGCCCTCGGCATTGGTCAGGATGGCGAAATAACGGATGTCGGCAATGGCCCGTGCCAGCTCGGCCAGCACCGGTTGGGCCGCTTGCACCAGCGGACGGCTGGCTTCTTGCACCCGGCGCATGTGTTGCGCAGAAATCGCGTCAAAACCCACGCCTTGGCTGGGCTGCAAACCCATGTCGATGCAGCGCTGCCAAGACCGGGTGATCCAGGGGGCCAACCCGGCCTCCAGGCCGCCTGAATTGCCCTGGAACACCTGGTCGCGGGCTTGTTCAATCCGCTGCAAACGGTCTGAGGTGTGGGCAATCGTGGGCATGTCAGATGTGTATCAAGCTGAGAATTTTTGGGTCAACCCTGCAAAACCTAGGGTTAATCCGAATCAGCCCCAGGTTTTTAGAGCCAACAATGGCTATGCATTCTGATTCATATGCGCGCGCTTGAACAGCCCGCCACCTCACAGGAGACACACATGCAGAAAGTCCTGCACATCAATCCGGACAAATGCACCGGCTGCTTGCAGTGCGAAATGGCCTGTTCTTTCGAGAACTACGGCACCTACGCCACCTCCAAATCGCGCATCAAGGTGTTTGATTTCCATCACACCGGGAAAAAAGTGCCTTACACCTGCACCCAGTGTGACGAGGCCTGGTGTCTGCATGCCTGCCCTGTGGAAGCCATCACGGTGGACAAGGCCACGGGCGCCAAAGTGGTCAACGAATCCACCTGTGTGGGCTGCAAGGTCTGCACCATTGCCTGCCCCTTCGGCACCATCAACTATGTGCAAGAGACCGGCAAGGTCCAAAAGTGCGACCTGTGTGGCGGTGACCCGGCTTGCGCCGATGCTTGCCCAACCGGCGCCATCACCTTTGTTGACGCCAACTGGACCGGTATCGACAAGATGAAACAGTGGGCCGACAAGTTGGGCAATCAGCCCTCGGCCTCTTAAATCCCCCCATAAGGAGCATCAACATGTCTTGGGCTGGAAAAATTCTCCGCGTCAACCTCACGGCGGGCACCGTCAAATCCGAACCGCTGAACATGGAGTGGGCCAAAGCCTACCTCGGCTCACGCGGTCTGGGCAGCAAATACCTGATCAGCGAGATCAACCCCAAAGTCGATCCCCTGTCGGCCGACAACAAAATCATTTGGGCCACGGGCCCATTGACCGGCACCATGGCCTCCACCGGTGGCCGCTACACCGTCATCACCAAGAGCCCGCTCACCGGCGCGATTGCCTGCTCCAACTCGGGTGGCTATTGGGGTGCTGAGCTCAAAATGGCCGGTTGGGACATGGTCATTTTTGAGGGCGCATCGCCCAAGCCGGTGTACCTCTACATCAACGACGACGAAGCCGAGTTGCGCGATGCAAGCCACCTGTGGGGCCAAAGCGTCTGGAAGACCGAAGAAATCCTCAAGACCAGCCTGCAAGATCCGCTGCTTCGCATTTCGAGCATCGGCAAGGCCGGTGAAAACGGTGTGCTCTACGCCGCTGTGGTGAACGACCTGCACCGTGCGGCTGGCCGTTCGGGCGTGGGCACCGTGATGGGCAGCAAAAACCTGAAAGCCATTGCGGTGCGCGGCACCAAAGGCGTGGGCAACATGCAAAACCCCAAGGCTTTCATGGCGGCTGCCAAGGCGGCCAAGAAGGTTCTGGCCGACAACGCGGTCACAGGCCAGGGTTTGCCTGCTTATGGCACCCAGGTGCTGATGAACGTGATCAACGAAGTCGGTGGTTTGCCTACGCGCAACCACCGTGATGTGCAGTTTGAAGGCGCCAAGGACATCTCGGCCGAAGCCATGGCCACGCCCCGCGAGACCGATGGCAAAAAGCACCTGGTGACCAATCAAGCCTGCTTTGGTTGCACCATCGCTTGTGGTCGCATCAGCAAGATGGACGAAGGCCACTTCTCTGTCAAGAACAAGCCTGAGTACTGGGGCGCCAACGGCGGCCTGGAGTACGAAGCGGCTTGGGCACTGGGCGCAGCCAACGGCGTGAATGACCTGGAAGCCTTGCAATACGCCAACATGATTTGCAACGAAGAAGGCTTTGACCCGATCAGCTTTGGCACCACCATTGGTGCCGTTATGGAGCTGTTTGAAATGGGTGTGTTGACCAAAGAGCAACTGGGCATCGAAGCGCCCTTTGGCTCGGCGCAAGCACTGTGCGAGTTTGCCGACATGACCGCCAAGGGCATTGGCTTTGGCAAGGAAATCGGTCTGGGTTCCAAGCGCCTGACCGCCAAGTATGGCCATCCTGACCTGTCCATGAGCGTCAAGGGCCAGGAGTTCCCGGCTTATGACGGACGCGTGATCCAGGGCATTGGCCTGGCTTATGCCACATCCAACCGTGGTGCTTGCCACCTGCGCGGCTACACCATCGCCTCTGAAGTGCTGGGCATCCCGGTCAAAACCGAGCCGACTGAGCACGAAGGCAAGCCTGAACTGGTCAAAGCCTTCCAGGACGCAACAGCCGCCTTCGACTCGGCGGGCATTTGTGTCTTCACCAGCTTTGCCTGGACCCTGGCCGACGTGGCCCCTCAGGTGCAAGCCGCTTGTGGCGAAGAGTTCACCATGGAGCACTTGAACCACATCGGTGAGCGTATCTGGAATATGGAGCGCGAGTTCAACAACGCCGCAGGCTTCACCAAGGCCGACGACAACCTGCCCAAGCGCCTGATGAACGAAGCCGCCAAAACTGGCCCCGGCAAAGGCATGGTCAGCAAGTTGAACGAGATGCTGCCCAAGTACTATGACGCGCGTGGCTGGGACGGTGAAGGCCGTCCGACAGCGGCCACCCGGGAACGTCTGGGTTTGTGAGCTAGCCCCTGTAGGAGCGAGCACCTGCTCGTGAAGCCTTCGCCGTAGGGGTGCGCTTCTACAGGAATTCAAGCGGCCTGAGGGCCGCTACCTGTTTCTGGAGTCTGATTCATGACCCACCATGTCATTTTGGGCGCAGGCCCTGCCGGTGTCATCGCCGCCGAAACCCTGCGCAAACACGCCCCTGCCGACACCATCACTTTGGTGTGTGACGAGCCCGATGCGCCTTACTCGCGCATGGCCATCCCCTATTTGCTGATCGGCAACATCGAAGAGCAGGGCACTTACCTGCGCAAGAGCGCCACCCACTTTGACGATTTGCGCATCACGCAAGTCAAGGCCAAAGTCACCCGCGTCGATGCAGCGGGCAAAACAGTGCACTTGGACAACGGCCAGTCGATGGCCTTTGACAAGCTCTTGATCGCCACCGGCTCGCACCCGGTGCGCCCACCGATTGCGGGCATGGACCTGCCGGGCGTGCACCCCTGCTGGACGCTGGAAGACGCGCGCGCCATCCAGGCGCTGGCCAAGCCCGGTGCCCGTGTGCTGCAAATGGGTGCAGGCTTCATTGGCTGCATCATCATGGAGGCGCTGGCGGCGCGCGGCGTCAAGCTCAGCGTGGTGGAAATGGGCGACCGCATGGTGCCCCGCATGATGGGCCCGGTGGCGGGCGGCATGATCCGCGACTGGTGCGAGGCCAAAGGCGTGCAGGTGTTCACCGGCACCAAGGTCGAAGCCATCAGCCAAGGTGCCGAAAAAGGCTTGCTCGGCAAGTTGGCTTCTGCGGTGGGCTTGGCCTCTGACGATGCCAGTGGCGCGCTGCAGGTGCGCTTGTCCAATGGGCAAACCGTCGAGGCCGATCTGGTCATCAGCGCCACAGGCGTGCGCCCAGCGATTGGCTTTTTGAAGGACAGTGGCATCACCTGCCTGCAAGGCGTGTTGACCGACCAGCACCTGCAAACCAATGTGCCCGGCATCTACGCTGCAGGCGACTGCGCCGAAGCTTTTGACATGGTCAGCGGCAAAACGATTGTGAGCGCCATCCAGCCCAACGCCGCCGAGCAGGCGCGTGTGGCCGCGCTCAACATGCTGGGGCAAAAAACCGAGCTCAAAGGCGTCACGCAAATCAACGTGCTCGACACCCTGGGTTTGATCTCCACCAGTTTTGGCAACTGGGAAGGCGTGGCCGATGGCCAGTCGGCCGTGTTGACCGACAAGGCCGCAGGCCGTCACCTGAGCTTGCAGTTCAAGGACGATGTGATGATCGGCTGCAACAGCGTGGGCTGGACCGAGCATGTGGGCGTGATGCGCGGCCTGGTCGAGGGCCAGGTGCGCCTGGGCGACTGGAAGGACCGCCTGATGCACGACCCGACCAAACTGGTGGATGCCTATTTGGACTGTGCTCAGGGCCAGGGGCGCTGGAGTGGTGCCGCCGATGCGCGTCGCCGCTGAAGCGACAATCTGCGCATGAACATCACTTTCAAACTGTTTGCCACGCTGACCGACTATTTGCCTGCCGAAGCCCGGCGCAGCAACCAGGTCACGCTGGATGTGGCGCAGGACGCCAGCATCAACCAGATCATCGAGCCCTTCGGCATGCCCCCCAAGCTCGTGCATCTGGTGCTGGTCAATGGCAAATACATCAAACCCGAAGACCGGGACACCACCACCCTGGCCGAGGGCGACGTGTTGGCGATCTGGCCACCCGTGGCCGGCGGCTGAAGTCGGCCCACGCAGGTATTGTTTTCGTGCAATCCTACTACCCCGAGCGCTTCGAGCGCGACATGGGCACCAGCGAAACCGAATGGTTGACGGCCTTGCCCCGTGCACTGGGCCAGCATGCCTTTGTGCTGGGCACCGGTCAGGTGCGTGTGCAGATTGGTGAAGGCCATCTGCAACTGCAATGGCACACCCTGCCGCCACGCGTGATCGCGCTGCTGCGCCTGCAGCGCTTGGCGGTCTCTTTTGTGTTCGAAGGCGTGCAAGAAGATGCGCGCCAGCGCTTCATGCAGCACTTTGATTTGACGATGCAGCGGGGTGGGGGGTGAGTGGGTTGGCGCTGAAGTTTATTTGACCTGGGTCCGTTCCCCGCGACAAGCAGGGTTACTTGATCTCTCTGGAACATGACACGTTTATTTTCAAATCGGTCTCGGCACTTTGACATGGGCGATTTGCCCACCGAATTGCTTGCGCGTGATGCCCATGCGCCAGAACACCAAGCCGCATCACCCAGGGAGAAAAATCCTGCGGGTCCGAATTCGATCAACGAGGCCTTGTCGGCTTATCAAGCCTTATTTGAAAAGTATCTGGAGGGCGAGACAGCCATTGCCCGTGCACCGCTGCCTGATGACTTGAGTCTTCGAAGCAAAAACCTCAAAGCCTGCGCTTATTTTTTAGATGCAACCCTGGCTGGTGTGTGCGCCATTGATGCCATGGATGGGTTGCCGCAATCGCCCTTAAAACACACCCATGCATTGGTTTTTCTCGTTGAATTCAGCCGTGAACCCAAATCGGATGAGTCTGGCGCGGCTTGGATTCATGGCAGCAACAAAGCCAGAACAGATGCACGCGCCACTGAAGTGGCTGTTGTGTTGGCTGGATATGTTCGAGCCTTGGGGTACAGCGCCCGCGGCCATGTCACAGGCAACACGCATTTAAACCTTGAAGCATTGGCACAACGCGCTGGCATTGCTCGTTGTGAAGGCGGCGTTCTCCAGATGCCTTTTCTGCGGCGCGGCTTTGCAATAGCCGCTGTCAGTACCGATTTGCCTTTAGAGATCGATCTCCCCATAGCGACAGACGCTTCCTTGGATTGGCCGGACTCTGACGCCTATATGGGCAAGCAGGGAACTCGCCCGGGATGGGCTGAATCGGAAGCTGAACTGCGCCCTCTGCATTTGGGGCGCTACCCCATGGAAACATTGAAACGGGTGCCAGAGCCCACAACCCTGATTCTTCGAGACGAGATCATTCGCAACAGCAAACGTGCCGATTTGTTCACGCGCGCATTGGCAGGTGATTTGGGTGAAAAAGCCAAGGTGCAGCGTATGCGCTTTGCGACCAAACATCCCCTGGCGTTTGCGATGACGCCTTTGATACGCAACATGGTGCCACTGCAGGGAACATATGAGCGGCTTGTGCCTGCAGACACAAATGGGACGTTGTCGGACGCCCAAAAAAATGCAGAGTCCATCAAAGCCTTGGCGTATTTTTTGGGTGCTGATTTGGTGGGCATTTGTGAAGCAGAGCCCTGGATGTTTTATTCGCATGAAGCACAGCAAGGCAAACCCATTGAACCCAGTCATAAGCACTGCGTTGTCATGTTGCTTGACCAAGGCTTTGAGACCATGGAAGGCGCATCGGGGGACGATTGGATTTCTGGTGCGCAGTCCATGCGCAGCTACATGCGCGGCGCTTTTATAGCGGGTGTCATGGGCGCACATTTGCGCCGCCTGGGCTTTTCTTCTCGAGCGCACACCAACGCAGAATCGGATGTGTTGCACATTCCAGCCACCTTGTTGGCCGGTCTGGGCGAACTGTCTCGCATTGGAGAGTTGGTTTTAAATCCATTCATCGGGCCTCGCTCAAAAAGCGTTTTATTGACCACCGACTTGCCCTTGGCGTTTGACCAACCCATTGATTTTGGATTGCAATCTGTTTGCAACATGTGCCTGAAATGCGCACGCGAGTGCCCGTGCAATGCCATCCCTTTTGGCCCCAAGGTGATGTTCAATGGCTACGAAATATGGAAACCCGATGTTGAGAAATGTGGCAAGTACCGCTTGACGAACATGAAGGGTTCGGCCTGTGGGCGATGTATGAAAACTTGTCCCTACAACAGAGAAGACCTTGTTGAATCGTCTCGTCTCCTTGAGCTTTCAATCAAGGTGCCCAGTGCGAGAAGAGCACTCATTGATTACGATGACCAAATCGGCGCAGGCATGCGCAATTCGGTCAAGAGATGGTGGTTTGACTTGGAAATTGTCAACGGCGTTTGTGTTTCACCCAGTGGCGTGAACGAACGTGATTTGGATTTGGATAGAACAAATAAGCTCGCTCAAAATCAAAAGTTGGCATTTTTCCCACCACATCTGCAACCGCGTACAGAGACCACCATTGCAACCACGGTGCCACTGGACCGAGAAGCTGGGCTTGATGCTTATGCCCATGCCGAAAAACCAAGCCAGGCTAAAAAGAGGAAAAAACAATGATCGAGTGGCGTCATTTCGTTGATGCCCTGATGAATCTGACCTGATGTGCCCACAACGGATGAATCGCTCCGGGTTTCGTGGAGGCCAGTTGGTTGAAGTTGAGACCTCGGTCTCGTTCTTTCCGGCTGAATTACAGTCAATGTGAACTTCTCAATGTCGGTAGCTTGCCGTGGGATGTCCTTCGTCAAATAGCTTGAACGACCTCAACCGCTGCAAACCCGCCCCTCGCTCGATCATCGCGCCCAGAGCAGACCCACGGTTTTAAGACCCAGTACGGTGAGGGCCAGTGAGCCGAACAAGTGCAAACTGGCCGTGCCAGCCGCCAGTGAAAAGCGGCCTTGCTGCAGCATAGCCACGACTTCGGCTGAAAAGCTGGAAAACGTGGTGAGTGCCCCCAGAAAACCGGTGACCAGGGCCAAGCGCCAAACCGGGTCCAGCTCGGGTAGTTGCTGGAATACACCCACGCACACACCCACCAAGTAGCCACCGATCAGGTTGGCCGCCAAGGTGCCCCAAGGCAGCAGGCCAGCGCTGGCGGTGCTGGGGTTGAGCCACAGGCCCAGCTGCCAACGCAACAGCGCACCCACACAAGCCCCCAGGCAAATCGCGATCACCGTGAGCATGGCAGGGGTCCTTTCGGTCTCGGCTTACCGGTTTTTAAAACGGCGGGTCTTCGCTTGCAGCCGCTGCGCCGAGGGCCATCTCGCCGCCCAGGGCTTCGATCAGGCTGTCGATCAGCGGCCCGAGCAAGCCGGTGGACAAGGCCACGTCAGCGTCAAAGCGGTCTTCGTTTTTGTCGGTGCCCGATTCGTCCATCACACCATCGAGGTACTGCACTTTTTTCAGCTGCAGCGTTTCGGTCAGCACAAAGGCCACGCGGCCGCCCCAGCTGAGCGCCAGTTGGGTGGGCAGCTTGCCTTCCATCACATGCTTGCGCACATCGTCGTTGGCCAGGTGGTGGCGGGTGTAGCGCACGCTGGCGGCGTCTTCGCCGGTGGACTTGAGCACGGTTTCGCGCTCCACGGTCAGGTCGGCGGGCCAATCATCGGGTGTGGGGGCCAACAGCCATTGCGTCATGGCCGCTTGCGGTGAAGTCACAGTCTGGATCAAGGACACAGACAAGCCGCCCATCACCTGCATCAGCGCCGACATGACTTCGTCGGCCTTGCCTTGGCTGCCTGCGTTGAGCACCAGGCGGCGGTTTTCCAGATCCATCCACACCAGCACGGTGGATTGGCGTGGAAAAGCATGCGGCAGCAGCGACAACAGAGCGTCGTCCATCAGCTCGCGTTTTTCTTTTTTGCCGGGTTTGCGGCCCGTGGCCGCTTCGATCTCGGCGATGCGTTCGTCCACCTTGCGGCGCACCACGTTGCCGGGAACGGCCTTGGATTCGATCATGAGCTTCATGATCCATTGGCCCGAGACCGATTCCACCAGCGGCCCGTGGGCTTCGCCCCGGGGTGGCACCCAACCAATCGACTTGTCTTGGCTCGCGCCACACGCCACAAACTGCATCGGCTCCAGCGCCGCCTGCACATCGGCCAAAGCGGGCGCAAAGCCCTCGCCGATGCGGTAAACCATCACATTTTTGAACACAAACAATCCTTACTGCCCAAACGAACAACCCGTCCTTTGGGGGCGGGTTGAATCATAGGTGAAGAATGGCGACCAGTTGTCAGAGCTTCATCTGTGTGGGCAGCCAGGTCACGATGCCGGGCACAAAGTAAATCAGCAGTACCGCGCCGACCATCAGGAAAAACATGGGCATGGACACGCGGGCGATGTAGGGCAGTTGCTTGCCTGTCATGCCCTGCAGCACAAACAGGTTGAAGCCTACCGGTGGCGTGATTTGCGCCATCTCGACCACGAACACCACAAAAATACCAAACCAGATCGGGTCGATGCCCGCTTTTTGCACTGTGGGCATGAGCACACCCATGGTCAGCACCACCATCGAGATACCGTCCAGAAAGCAGCCCAGAAGGATGAAAAACACCATCAAGGCCATGATGAGCGCGAAGGGGCTGAGGCCCAGGCCACCGATCCATTCGGCCAGGTGGCGCGGCAGACCGATGTAGCCCATGGACAAGGTCAAAAACGCCGCCCCTGCCAAGATCAGCGCGATCATGCAATAAAGCCGTGTGGCCCCCATCAGGGCCTGTTTGAACACCGACCAACTCATGGTGCCTTGCATTGCCGACAAGGCCAAAGAGCCCACCACGCCCACTGCGGCCGCTTCGGTAGCCGTGGCAAAACCCGTGTAAATGGAGCCCAAGACCGCCGCAATCAGCAAGACGACAGGGATCAGGCTGCTTGAGGCCTCCAGCTTTTGCATGAAACTTATCGGGGCGTCACGCGGCGGGATTTGGTCTGGATGGCGCAATGACCAAAAAATGATGTAGCCCGAAAACAGCCCGGCCAGCAGCAAGCCTGGCAAGACCCCGGCAATGAAAAGCTGGGCAATGGATACATCGGCTGCCACCCCATAAACGATCATGATGATGGATGGCGGGATGAGAAGGCCCAATGTGCCCGAGCCCGATAAAGTGCCGATCACCATGTCCTGGGGGTAGCCGCGTCTTTGCAGTTCAGGCAGTGTCATTTTGCCGATCGTGGCGCAGGTGGCTGCACTCGACCCTGAAACAGCCGCAAATATGGCGCAGCCCACCACATTGGTGTGCAGCAAGCGCCCGGGCAGGGCCTGCATCCACGGCGCCAGGCCCTTGAACATGTCTTGGCTGAGACGCGTGCGAAACAGAATTTCGCCCATCCAGATGAACAGGGGCAATGCCGTCAGTGTCCAGCTTGAAGCTGAGCCCCAGATGGTCATCGCCATGGCGTCACCCGCGGGTCTGGCGGAAAACAATTGCATGCCTACCCATGCCACGCCAGAGAGCGTGAGACCAATCCACACGCCACTGCCCAAAATCAGAAACAAGGTCAGGACCAGCAGCCCTGTGATCATCATGTCATTCATGGCAAGTCATTCATTGCGCAGCATCTCGCCGCTTTCGGTGGCAGAGCGGCGACCTTGGATTTCGAGCACCAACTCGTCGACAAAGGCCAACGCAAAAATCACGGTGCCCAGCGCCATGAACAGCTGCGGAATCCACAAAGGCGTGGCGTCATTGCCCGTGGAGATGTCATGAAACTCAATGGATTGCCAAACCAGGCGGCAACTGTAAAAAGCAAACAGAACGGCCAGCAGGCTGGCCAGCACGAGACTGAAAATTTCCAAGCCCCGGCGGGCAGTGCCTTTGAAAAAGCTCAACACCAAGGTGACGCGAATGTGTTCGCCGCGCTTCAATGTGTGGGCCAATGCCAAAAATCCGGCGCCCGCCATGAGGTAGCCGGCATAGGCATCGGTGCCAGGGACATGGACATGGAACTGCCGGCTTAAGACGGACAGCAGCACCATGAACAGCAGGCCGCACATGCACAGCGCCGCCAAAGCGGCGCTGCTGTCATAAATGGCGTTGAGCAGTTTGCGCATGCGATCAGCGGTTGAACGCGTCGACGATGGCTTTGCCCTCAGCCCCAGACTTTTCAAGCCACTCTTTCATGATGGTGTCGCCCACTTTTTTCATATCGGCTTTGAGTTGCGCCGAAGGTGGGGTCACGGTCATGCCATTGGCTTTGAGGGTTTCCAGTGTGGTGGTGTTGACCTTGCGTGATTCAGCCCAGCCCCGGGTCTCAGCCGCAGCGGCCGCTTTGATCAAAGCGTCCTGGGTGGCCTTGTCCAGCGCGTCAAAGGCTTTCTTGTTGGCGATCACTGCGTTCTTGGGCAGCCAGGCCTGTACGTCGTAGTAGAACTTGAGGTGTTCGAACAGCTTGCTGTCCACGCCCGTGGCGCCTGATGTCATGGTCGACTCGACCACACCCGTGGCCAAGGCCTGCGAGAATTCGGCCGCTTGAACCGTCACGGGCTGGGCGCCGATCAGTTCCGCGATCCTGGCGGTGGTGGGGCTGTAAGCACGCCACTTGATGCCCTTGAGGTCGGCGACGCTGTTGATCGGCTTCTTGCTGTAAATGCCTTGAGGTGGCCAGGCCACCGAGTACAAAAGCATCATGCCTTGCTCGGCCAGTTTTTTCTCGAGCAGCGGCTTTTGGGCCCTGTAGAGCTTCATGGATTCGTCGTAGCTGTCGGCCAAAAATGGCAGGCCATCGGCGCCGAAGGGTTGCCACTCGTTCTGGAAGTTGACCAGCAAGATCTCGCCCAGCTGGGCTTGACCGCCTTGCACGGCACGCTTGATTTCCGGGGCTTTGAACAACGAGGCGTTGGCATGCACCGTGATTTTGAGTTTGCCCGCTGTGGCCTTGTCCACGTCGGCCGCAAACTGGG